>ERZ780198.96-NODE-96-length-94584-cov-10.803499_pt1 | contig 94584 bp, 77 predicted proteins | sample MGYA00510979_ERZ780198 | MGnify/ENA primary metagenome ERZ780198 (study PRJEB29588, sample SAMEA2158039) | human gut metagenome | biome: human gut; feature: human-associated habitat; material: faeces | place: Denmark | collected 2008/2010 ...
CAAAAACATTAATGCTTGCTCTTATTGCAGAATTGCTATAAATAGAAATACACAGTGCAATCAATACCCAGATTGCAAAACGTCCAAGGAAATTATGAACATCTAATGCTCCATCTATTGCCATAAGCACACTGGGAAGTTCAGCTTGACGAAAATCCAAAAATTTTGAAAAAGTCCCCAAAGCTATTCCAAGGAACAATACAGCTATAGTATTTATAATTTTTCTATTATTAGATATTGGTTTTTCTACATTCCTGATATCATTCAAAAACTTTATCATAATTACCCTCACAATACCGATTTGTCAATTTCATTAAATAAGAATTTCTTTCTTCAAAAAATATCACCATCTATTGCATCAAATAATTAATCTGCTGATGCGGATGACTTCTTCCATCTCGGTGAGCAGTTTTTCGGTATCGCCGAGCAAAAGCTCCGCATCTTTTTCCACCAGTCCCGTCTTTTCGTACTTCCAGGTGAAGAACGGGCTTCCGTAGGAAGTAAAGAACAGTCGGTCCTTGTGGCTCTTTAAGAATGCCGGTATGCCGGTGGGGTCTATGGGTGCATCCGGGCGGAATGTGAACAGTATTCTCTCGTTTTTGCCCTTGATTTCCGTGATATACATGGCGTGCGCCCTTACCCGGATTAACGCGATGCGCAGCAGATTGTCCACGGATTTCGGAATGTTGCCGAAGCGGTCCAACAGTTCATCCTTCATGTCATCCCGTTCTTTTTCATTCTCAATGCTTGCAATCCGCTTGTAAATATCTAATTTCTGGGTTTCGTTTACGATGTATTCCGGTGAAATAAAGGCGTCTACATCCAGATCCACGGTGGTGGCAAAATCCTCGATGGTAGGAATACCCTTTAAGTTCTTCACGGCTTCGTTTAGCATCTTGCAGTACAAATCGTAACCCACGGCTTCCATGTGGCCATGCTGCACCTTGCCAAGTAAGTTGCCGGCGCCCCGGATTTCCAAATCCCGCATGGCAATCTTAAAGCCGCTGCCCAGCTCCGTGAATTCCTTGATGGCTGCCAGTCTTTTTTCCGCCTCTTCCTTTAACATCTTGTCTCTCTTGTACATAAGGAAGGCATACGCCGTCCGGTTGGAGCGTCCCACACGGCCGCGGAGCTGGTAAAGCTGGGAAAGTCCCATATTGTCGGAGTCATGAATGATAATCGTGTTGACATTGGAAATGTCCAGACCCGTTTCAATAATCGTTGTGGAAACCAGCACGTCAATTTCCCCGTTGATGAAATCGTACATGATTTTTTCCAGCTCATGCTCCTTCATCTGCCCATGGGCAAAGGAAACATTTGCTTCCGGCACAAGCTGCTGGATAGCGGCGGCAATGTCCGCAATGTTGTTGACCCGGTTATACACATAATAAACCTGGCCGCCTCTTGCCATCTCCCGGACAATAGCTTCCCGCACCATTTCCTCGTTGTATTCGCAGACATAGGTCTGGATAGGAAGACGCTCATTGGGCGCCTCCTCCAAGACACTCATGTCGCGGATGCCGATTAAACTCATGTGAAGAGTACGGGGAATGGGCGTTGCCGTCAGCGTCAGCACGTCCACATTTTCCTTCATCTGCTTGATTTTCTCTTTGTGCGCCACGCCAAAACGCTGTTCCTCGTCGATGATGAGCAGTCCTAAATCCTTGAACTGCACATCCGCCGACAAAATCCGATGGGTGCCGATGACAATGTCCACCATGCCTTTTTTCAAGTCGGTAATGGTCTTTTTCTGCTCGGCAGCCGTTCGGAAACGGGACATCATATCCACCCGCACCGGGAAATCCTTCATTCTCTGGGCGAAGGTGTTGTAATGCTGCTGGGCTAAAATGGTGGTGGGCACCAGATATGCCACCTGTTTTCCCTCCTGCACCGCCTTGAATGCCGCGCGGATGGCGATTTCCGTTTTGCCGTAGCCCACGTCCCCGCAGATTAAGCGGTCCATGATTTTTCTGCTCTCCATGTCTGCCTTGGTGTCCGCAATGGCGGCAAGCTGGTCCTCCGTTTCCTCATAGGGGAACATTTCCTCAAATTCCCGCTGCCAGACGGTATCCTTCCCGTACTGATAGCCCTCGGACTGCTGCCTTTTGGCGTAAAGCTCCACCAGATCCTTTGCCACCGTTTCCACAGCGGTGCGCACCCTCGTTTTGGTTTTCGTCCATTCCTGGGTGCCCAATTTATTGAGCTTCGGCGTCTTGGCATCGGCGGAAGCATATTTCTGGATCACATCCAGACCCGTTGCCAGAATGTAAAGATTGCCGCCGTCGCGGTATTCGATCTTTAAGTAGTCTTTAACGACTTTGTCCACTTCTACCTTTTCAATGCCCCGGTAAATGCCCAGTCCGTGGCTCTCATGCACCACGTAGTCGCCCACCTTAAGCTCGGAAAAGTCCTTGATTTTCTGCCCCTCGTACTTAGGTTTCCGTTTCTTTTTCTTCTGTCCGTTTCCGAAAATATCGCTTTCGGAAATCACCACAAACTTAAGCAGCGGATAGGCAAAGCCTTTTCCGGCATGTCCGTAGCAGGTTAAAATCTCGCCCTCCTGCACTTCCCGTTCGGGGTTGCCGGTAAATACAGCGGAAAGTCCTTCTTCCCGTAAATCCGCCGCCAACCGCTCCGCACGGGTACGGGAGCTTGACAGAAGCAATACCCGGTACTTTTCTTTTTTGTACTGCTTTAAGTCCTTCACCAGCATTTCAAAGCTGTTATTATAAGAAGTGACACTCTGGGCGGAAATACTGAATGTTTTTTCCGGCTTTACCAAAGTCTTTTTCATTTCGATTGACGCAAGTGTCATAAACGGAGCCTTCCGGATACCGGCTGCCACCTTTTCCCAGCCGGAAAGCACGTCCATCTGCCCCGGCAGGATATAGCCCTTTTCCGCACGGTGGCTCATGCTTTCCCGAAATTCCAGCTCCACCGCTTCCGCCTGCTCCCGGATACGCGCCGGTTCGTCCAGGAAAAGACAGTGCTTTTCCGGCAGAAGTCCCAGCAGATTGGGAAGCTCCTCTTCCTTGTAAAAGTAGCGGATATAGCCCTCGAGTACGGAAAGGTTCTTAAATTCCAGTACCTGCTCCCGAAGCTCCTTCACCTGTACTTCAATGCGGTGCGCCTCCTCCGACTGCATGTGGTCGCGGAAGATTTTGACCTGTTTTTTTGCTTCTTTTTCGATTTTGGCAATGCCGTCCCGCTGCATTTCTTCCGTCAGGACAAATTCCGCCGCCGGGAAAATGCGGATGCTGGACAGCTGCTCCACGGAACGCTGGCTTAAAATATCAAAGCTGCGGACGGAGTCCACCTCATCCCCCCAGAGTTCAATACGGTACGGGTTCTCCTCCGTTAAATCGAAAACGTCTAAGATGCCGCCTCTTACGGCAAACTGTCCCGGTGCTTCTACCTGGTAAGTCTTTTCATAGCCCATGTTTACCAGTCTTTTTGACACTTCTGTCATATCCAGAGTGCCGTGCTTGCTGATAGAAACGGTATCCCTGTCAAGTTCCCACCTTGCCTGAGGTGTCATGAGTGCCGAAAAGGTTGTCACAATCGTAATGGGCTTTTTTTCCGCCAGTCTCCTAAGTACCTTGACACGCTCTGCGGTCAGCTTATTGCCGTGAATATCTGCCTGAAAGAAAATCAGATCCTTGGCAGGATACAGATATACATTGCGGTCGTAAAACTTATAGTCCTCATAAATTTCCCGGACTTTTAAGTCACTGTAAGTAACGATGACTTTACAGGGAAAGCCATCGCCCAGACCGTATATCATATGCAGTTTCTGTGACTCCACGCAGCCTGTCAGCGCAATGGATTTTTTATCCTTGTAAAGGATATTCCTGATTTCCTCGTATTCCGCTAATTCACGCAGCGGTGCCAATAATGCCTGCATTTTACTTCTCCATACCCTTTATTTCTTTCCATTGAAGCGGTTCATGGCGCTTTCTGCGCCTTCTTTCATGATGACACGGATGGCATCCGCAGCCTCTGCTGCCGCCTCGTCCATCACCTTCCGCTCCATGCCGGTAAAATGTCCCAGTACATAGTCTGCCAGGTCGTAACCGGCGGGCTTTTCGCCAACGCCCATTTTAATGCGTATAAACTCATCATGTCCCAAATGGGCAATGATATTCTTTAAGCCGTTGTGCCCGCCCGCACTGCCTTTTTTGCGGATGCGGATGTGGCCGGGCGCCAGACTGATATCATCGGAAATGACAATGAGATTCGTTTTCGCATCTATTTTGTAATAGTCCAGAATTTCTTTCACACACTCGCCGCTTAAGTTCATGTAGGTAAGGGGCTTTGCCAGAATCACCTTTTCACCGTCAATGTAACCCTTTCCCACAAGACCCTTGTGCTTTTTTTCCAGAATATCTATTTTTTCCTGTGCTGCTAATGTTTCTATGACATCAAACCCGATATTATGACGGGTATTCTCATATTCTTTTCCGGGATTTCCCAGCCCTACGATTAAATACATGGGACGCCTCCTTTTTGCTCATAAGTATTTTCAGTATAGCACCGCAGGGAAAAAAGTTGCAAGAAAAAACTGCCGCGTTTTCACGCAGCAGTTTTACCCCAATATGTCTTCTCTAAAATCAGTCCTCTGTCGGTTCGGCAAGTGCTTTTTCGTAGCTCTCCAAAATAATCTTCTGGATGAAATCCCTTGTTCCGGAATTGATGGGATGTGCAATGTCACGGTACTCGCCGTCTGCGGCTTTTTTGCTGGGCATTGCGATGAACAGTCCCTTTTCTCCTTCAATCACCTTGATATCATGAACTACAAATTCATCGTCAATGGTAATGGAAACAATGGCTTTCATTTTTCCTTCTTTGGTTATTTTGCGAACCCTTACGTCTGTAATCTGCATTTGTCTTAGTAACCCCCTTTGCATGTCCCTTTTACGGGTTTAAACTACATATCTGTTGTCGCGCTCAATGACAATCTTGATTTCGTCCTCACCCTTATAGCAGGAATTTGCACGAATGGTATCATGGCTTTCCACAATGCAGTTTTCAATGTGTGTATTGTCCCCAATATATACGTCGTTTAAGATAATGGAATTCTTGATGTAGCAGTTATTTCCGATATAACTCTTCTTGAACACTACAGAATCCTCTACCACGCCGTTTACGATACAGCCGCTGGATATCAGACTGTTCTTTACCTGTGCACCCACGTTGTATTTTGCGGGAGGAAGGTCATCCACCTTGGAATATACATCCGGGTACTGGTTAAAGAAATAATCTCTTACTTCCGGCTTTAAGAAATCCATGTTGGTGCTGAAATAATCATCCACGGATGCGATATTTCTCCAGTAGTCATGAATTTTGTAACCGTAAATCTTCTTGATGTCCTTGTAACGGATAAGAATGTCTCTTACAAAGTCATATCTGTCTTCTTCCGCACATTTCTCCAGCATTTCGATGAGCTGACGACGGCGGATGACATAGATACCGCAGGATACGGTATTGGTCTTTGCCATCAGAGGCTTTTCTTCAAATTCTTCAATACGGCATTCTTCGTTCATCTTGATGGTGCCGAAGCGCTCTACATTGATATCCTCTTCCATGTCGCGGCATACAACGGTAATATCCGCTTTCTTGTTGATGTGATATTCCAGAAGCTTTCCGAAATCCATCTTGTATACGCCGTCGCCTGACGCAATAATAACATAAGGCTCATGACTGTTCTTTAAGAAGTGGATGTTCTGGTAAATGGCATCTGCGGTGCCTCTGTACCAGTTGCTGTTGTCCGCCGTCACAGCGGGGGTCAGTACATATAAACCGCCCTGCTTACGTCCGAAGTCCCACCATTTGGAGGAGCTTAAATGCTCGTTTAAGCTGCGGGAGTTGTACTGTGTCAGTACGGCAACCTTCTGGATATGGGAATTGGACATGCTGCTCAATGCAAAGTCAATGCTACGGTAGCTGCCTGCTACGGGCATCGCACTGCTTGCACGTTTCTGGGTTAACTCTTTCATACGATGGTTGTTGCCACCTGCTAAAATAATTCCGATTGCTCTCACTGTTATTCACCTGCCTTAATCAATGTTTTTCCGCTTGCGAGACTGGAATTCTCGTAATCATCTGCTGTGGTAACACCAAAGATTACGCTGTTCTTGCCCACTGTAATGCCATCAGGCACCACGCTCTTTTCGCCAACAGTTACAATGCCGTGGTTGTAGATGTGAGGAGCCGTATCGTTTTCGGCTTCTTCGCCTACACCCAGCTTTACATTATCTCCGATAACAGTCTGTTCTGCTATAATCGCCTTATTCAGTTCACAGTTCTTCTTGATGACACTGTTGTTCATGATGATGGAATCCTTTACAACCGTGCCTTCACCGATGGTAACACCGCAGCCGATTACGGAGTTGTAAACCTGTCCGTAAATATTGGAGCCTTCACCGATGATGCTGCGCTCTACCACACTGTCCTTGGACAGGTACTGGGGAGGCAGGATTTCGCTCTTGGTGTAAATCTTCCAATATTCTTCGTAAAGGTTAAATTCGGGAACAATATCAATCAGCTCCATATTTGCTTCCCAGTAGGAATTTAAGGTACCTACATCCTTCCAGTAGCCGTGGAATTCGTAAGCATATAAAGGAAGCTGTCTTTCGTGGCAATAAGGAATGATATGTTTACCAAAGTCAAGTGCGGGCTGGTCAGCCATGGCAATGAGCGCCTCTTTTAAGGTCTTCCAGTTGAATATGTAAATACCCATACTTGCCAGATTACTTCTGGGGTTTGCGGGTTTTTCTTCAAATTCGTTAATCTTGTGGTTTTCATCCGCAATCATGATACCGAAACGGCTTGCTTCTTCCATGGGTACGGGCATAACCGCGATGGTAACTTCTGCATTGTTTGCCTTATGGAAGTCGAGCATTACTTCGTAATCCATCTTATAAATATGGTCACCCGATAAAATCAGGACATATTCCGGATTGAAGCTTTCCATATAATCGATGTTCTGGTAGATGGCATTTGCGGTACCGGTATACCATTCGCTGTTGCTGCTCTTCTCATAAGGAGGAAGAACGGTAACACCACCGATATTTCTATCAAGATCCCAGGGAATACCGATGCCGATATGGGTATTCAGTCTGAGCGGCTGATACTGGGTCAGGACACCGACCGTATCTACACCGGAGTTAATACAGTTACTTAAGGGGAAATCGATAATACGGTATTTTCCGCCGAAGGCAACTGCGGGCTTTGCTACTTTGGATGTCAGAACACCCAGGCGGCTTCCCTGTCCGCCAGCCAATAACATGGCTATCATTTCTTTTTTAATCATATCATCACCTCATACAACTAGTCTAAACAGATTAAAATGCTGCTCTCCCATTACATGTTAAAAGCATTATAGCACGTTTGCACCGGAATGGAAACAATTTTCTATGTAAATTTTACATTTTTATTTCCATTTTCTTCTTTTTTTTGTGTACTTTAACCATTATATATTTTACATATGTAAAATCCTTCGTTAATTTTTGATAGATAGCATTTACCATTTGTTTTTTCAGCCGTATGTGCGTATAATATAAATATCTCATTGAACATTCGTATAAGACTGTTCAAAATTAAAATAGGAAGTGCGACTATGTATCAAATTGATTTTAATCATCCGATCCATATTTACTTTGTGGGAATCGGCGGCATCAGTATGAGCGGACTGGCGGAAATCTTACGTGAAAAAGGCTTTCAGGTTTCCGGTTCCGACAGACAGGCCTCTCCCCTTACCAAATCCCTGGAGGAGAAGGGCATCACCGTATTTTACGGTCAGCGTGCAGCCAACATTACTCCCGATATCGACTGCGCGGTATTTACCAGCGCCATTCATCCTGACAACCCGGAGTATATAGCTATTCACCAGCTGGGCATCCCCTGTCTTTCCCGTGCGGAGCTTTTGGGACAGATGATGAAAAACTATGAAACCCCTATCGCCGTAAGCGGTACCCACGGCAAGACCACCACAACCTCCATGATCTCGGAAATCCTGCTTTCCCAGAACATGGATCCCACCTTATCCATCGGCGGCATTTACAAATCCATCGGCGGCAATATCCGTGTGGGCCACTCCGGCTTCTTTGTGACCGAGGCATGCGAATACACCAACAGCTTTTTAAGCTTTTTCCCAAAAGTCGGTATTATCCTTAATATAGAAGAAGACCATCTTGATTTCTTTAAGGATATCAACGACATCCGGGCTTCCTTCCGCCGTTTTGCCGAGCTTCTGCCCGCAGACGGCTCCCTGATTATCAACCGTAAAATCAGCAATCTTACGGAAATTACGGAAGGGCTGCCCTGTAAGGTACTTACCTTCGGCCTTACGGACGATGCCGATTATTTTGCCACGAACATATCCTACGACGAAATGGGTTGTCCGCTGTTTACGGCGCATTTCCCGGACGGAAGCATCCTGCCCGTGCACTTAAGCGTACCGGGTGAACATAATGTGCTGAATGCACTGGCTTCCTTAGCCTTGTCCGACATACTGAAGCTGCCTGCAGAGCTTTCCGCAAAGGCACTTTCCTCTTTCCATGGAACGGACCGCCGTTTTGAATACAAAGGAAAGATTGGCGGCGTTACCATAATAGATGATTATGCACATCATCCCACAGAAATTACCGCAACCTTAAAAGCCGCCGCAAAATATCCCCACAATACCCTCTGGTGCGTATTCCAGCCCCATACCTATTCCCGCACCAAGGCATTTTTGAAGGATTTTGCAAAAGCTCTTTCCCTGGCGGATAAAGTGGTGCTGGCAGACATCTATGCCTCCCGTGAGACGGATACCCTTGGCATCAGCTCCAAAGATTTACTCCGCGAACTGAAAAACTTAGGCTGCGACTGCTACTATTTCCCGTCATTTGATGAAATTGAAAATTTTTTACTGCAAAATTGTATCAACGGTGACCTGTTGATAACTATGGGGGCCGGAGATGTACTGAAAATCGGGGAAAACCTCCTCGGAGAATAGTTGTCCACATTATCCACAATGCTGTTCCTTCGAAAAAGGATTCGGCATTGTGGATATTTTTGTGTTTCCTGTGGATAAATTACCCTGTAAAAACCGTGTAAAATTGGCACTTTTATTTTTCTATCCACAATATCCACAATATCCACAATGTCCGGAAAACCCAGTATTTACAAGGGTTTGCGGAAATGGGGCTATTTCCTTTTTGAAAAAGATATGTTATACTTTGACATGCGAAATGAGGAAATCAGGACAGGTGAGAAAATGGGTCAGTTTACTATTTACAGGGAAGACGTACCGGGTGTAACGCTTCTTTCCAACTCTTTTATTGACAATTACATGAAGGATGCAAATGATGCACAGCTTAAGATTTATCTTTATCTGCTTCGCAGGCTGGGCTCCGGTCAGGCTGCCAGTGTGTCTGAAATTGCGGACTTCTTTAACCACACGGAGCGTGAAGTGCTGCGTTCTTTGAAGTACTGGGAAAAGTTAAAGCTTTTAGCCATCGAATATGACGAGAGCAAGAATGTATCCGGCATCCGCTTTTTAAAAGGAACGGACGAGCCTGTTACCGTTGCAGCTCCCGCTGTTGCTGCGGCTACGGCTGTTGTTTCAGCTACGGCTATTACCGAAAAAGCAGAAGAAACGCCTGCTGAAAAGACCGACCCTTACAAGAAGCCGTCCTACTCCGCAGACCAGCTTTCTGCGTTTAAAAATAAAGAAAACATCCGTCAGCTCTTTTTTATTGCGGAGTCCTACATGGGCAGACAGCTCAGTGTGTCCGATATGAAGTCCATTCTTTATCTGTCGGACTGCCTGCACTTCTCCGATGATCTGATTGATTATCTGCTGCAGTACTGCGTGGACCGCGGCAAAAAGGATTTCAAATACATAGAGGCGGTTGCCTTAAACTGGGCGCAGTCCGGTGTGACGACCCCCAAGCAGGCGGAAAAATTTGCCGCCAAATACGACAAATCCGTTTATACCATTATGAAGGAGTTAGGTAAAAACAATACTCCCACCAAGAAAGAATTAGAATACATCATACGCTGGACAAAGGAATACGGCTTCTCCCAGGACATCATTGCCATTGCCTGCGAGCGTACCGTGCTTGCTACGGACAGCCACCGTTTTGAATATGCCGAGGGCATTTTAAGCAACTGGAAAAAAGAGGATGTGCATCACAAGTCCGACATTCAGCGCATTGATGCCCAGTACCAGAAGAGCCGCCAGAGCAGAAGCTCCTCTTCCGCTGCTTCCTCTTCCCAGGTTTCTTCCAACCGTTTCAACCAGTTTCCCCAAAGAGACTATGATTATGATGCATTGGAAGCAATGTTATTAAACAGTAAATAACTGTCCCGCTTTGGACTGTAACCCATAACCGTTTCGGGCAATACCCTATAACTGCTTCGGGGCAGTAACCCATAAACCGCAGATAAGGAGAACACCGTGAGCCTCACGAATTCCCAATACGACGCTATTTTGCGTGAATACGACGCCATACAGTTAAAAAACGAACGTCTTCTGTACGAGAGAAAGGCAGAAATTGCGGACAGGCTTCCCGCCTATGAGGAGCTGACGAGCGCTGCCGCTTCCCTTTCCGTTTCCTACGGAAAAAAGATGCTTTTGAACGGTCAGGGCAATATGGCGGAATACCATGAAAAAATGCAGGAAATTTCCCGTAAAAAAAGAGAGCTTCTGCTTGCAAATGGGTATCCGGAGGATTTCCTTTCTCCCATCTACGACTGCCCGGACTGTAAGGACACCGGTTTTGTAAACGGCGAAAAATGCCACTGTCTGCAGAGCCGCATCATCAATATACTTTATAGTAAAAGTAATCTGCAAAAAGTTCTGCAGGCAGAAAATTTTTCCGTTCTTTCCTATGATTATTACAAAGGAGAAGATTTACAGAATTTCAAGAAGGCAGTGGAAAACAGCCTTTCCTTTGTCCGTAATTTTGACACAGAATACCAGAACCTTCTGTTTTACGGTTCTGTAGGCACCGGCAAGACATTTCTTTCCAACTGCATTGCTTACGAGCTTTTACAGCACGGTTATTCCGTAATTTATTTTTCCGCTTCCGGTCTGTTTGAAATGCTTTCCAAACAGTCTTTTTCTTCCAGTGAAAAAGAAGTACTTTACAAGACCCAGGAAGACTTGTACAATTGTGACTTGGTGATTATCGATGATTTAGGTACCGAGCTTACCAATGCTTTTACGAACACGCATCTTTTCTCTATTCTGAACGAAAGAAGCCTTCGTAAAAAGCCTGTTATCATCTCCACCAACCTGAGCCTGGAGGGCTTGAAGGAGCGTTATTCGGAGCGTATTTTCTCCCGTCTGACCAATGCCTTTACCTTCCGCAAATTATCCGGCTCAGACATCCGTATCCGTAAGAAATTTACAAATTTATAAATGTATTCAAGAAAGAGAGGATTATTTTCATGCCAAACCGAGAAGAAAAGCGCAATTTGGAAACCATTCCCGTTGGAAGTCTGGGCATCATTGCCTTAAAGAGCTGCCAGCCTTTAGGTGAAAAAATTGACAAATATCTGGTAAAGTGGAGAGGAGAACGCGAAAGCGAGCACAAGGAAAGCCTTGCTTTTTCCGGCTATCAGCGTCCTTCCTATCTTATCAAAACCAACGTACCCCGTTTTGGTTCCGGCGAAGCCAAGGGTACCATTTTAGAGTCTGTCAGAGGCGACGACTTATATCTGTTAGTGGATGTAGCAAACTACAGCCTGACATATTCTCTTTGCGGTCATGAAAATCATATGTCTCCCGATGACCATTATCAGGACTTAAAGCGTATCATCGCCGCTGTCGGCGGTAAGGCAAGAAGAATTACCGTTATCATGCCTTTCTTATATGAAAGCAGACAGCATAAGCGTACTTCCCGTGAATCCCTTGACTGTGCCCTGGCTCTGCAGGAGCTGGTCCGCATGGGTGTTGACAACATCATTACCTTTGATGCCCATGACCCTCGTGTGCAGAACGCAATTCCCCTGCACGGTTTTGAAACCGTTCAGCCCGCTTACCAGTTTATTAAGGGTCTGTTAAGAAATGTAAAGGATTTACAGATTGATGCCGACCATATGATGGTTATCAGCCCGGATGAAGGCGGTATGAGCCGTGCTATTTACATTGCAAACGTTCTTGGACTGGATATGGGTATGTTCTACAAGCGCCGTGACTACACAAAGATTGTAAACGGACGCAACCCCATTGTTGCCCATGAGTTCTTAGGTACCAGCGTAGAAGGCAAGGACATGATTATCATTGATGATATGATTTCTTCCGGCGAAAGCGTACTGGAGGTTGCTGCCGAATTAAAGGAGCGCAAGGCAAGAAACATCTTCGTATTCTCTACCTTTGGTCTGTTCACCAACGGTCTGGACAAGTTCGACAAGGCTTACGAAGAAGGCATTATTACCAAAATTTTAACCACCAATCTGGTTTACCAGACACCGGAACTGCTTTCCAAAGACTGGTACATCAGCTGCGATATGAGCAAGTACATCGCTTACATCATCGATACCTTGAACCACGATTCTTCCATCAGCGATTTGTTAAATCCCAATGAAAGAATTCAGAACATCGTAGCACGCTATCGTACCGGCGAACTGTAATCAAAAACCCCCTCATCCTGACGGTGAGGGGGTTTTAATCAGATCTTAAACATCTCTACTGTATCATGCAGGTTTTCCGCAATGCTCCGGACATCCTTCGCCTTGTCGGAAATGTTGCCGATGATGTTGTTGACTTCGGTAGCGGATGCGGAGGTTTCTTCCGTAGCGGCTGCGTTTTCTTCGGCAATGGCGGTCAGGTTCTGTACCACATCCACCACTTTGACACGGGCGGTATCCATCTTTGTCGTATAATCGGAAATGGTGGTGATACCCTTGATGGTTACTTCAATGCCACGGAGTACATCTTCAAAGATTTCTCCTGCCTTGTCCACCTTGGTATTCTGCTCTTCCATGACGTCTTTGACTTCTTCCATGGTATGTACGGCTTTTTCGGAGTCATTTATCAGGGCGCTGACAATGTGCTCAATGGTCTTGGCTGACTCATTGGACTGCTCCGCCAGCTTCTGAATCTGGCTTGCGACAACGGCAAAGCCGCGTCCCTGCTCCCCAGCTCTTGCAGCTTCGATGGAAGCATTCAGGGAAAGCAGATTGGTTTCGGTTGCAATGGAAGTAATGAGTGCGGTTGCTTCTCTGATTTTGAGTGCGGACTCATTTGTGGTATTGGTCTGTCTGGAAATAATCTCAATCGCCTCTTTGGTCTTGCGGTTGATTTCCGTCAGGTCCGCCAGTGTGGAGTTGGCCTCAGAACCCAGATTTTTAATCACATCTGTATTGTTATGCAGTCTGCCTGCCTCAGAGGCGGTTTCTTCTACCATATTGCCGATGGTGATAACACTTTCGGTTGCCTTCTGGGTTTCTCCCGCCTGGGATGTAGCGCCCTCTGCGATTTCCGAAACCGCTTTTTCTACCTGGATAACCATTCCGTAAGTTTCCTCCGAGTCCTTGCTCAGCACATCGGATGTGGCAAACAGCTCTTCGCTTCTTTCCCGGATATCCAGTATCATCTTTTCCATCTGCTCCCGCAGTTTTCTGATGGAGCGGCTCATGTCGCCGGTTTCATCATTGCGCCTGCTAAAAATATCTTCTTTTTCGTCCTTGGTAAAATCCATGTCGGCAAAGCGGTTTACCATGCCGGTAATGGTCTTGATGGGACCGGTCACTCTCTGTGCATAGAGAAGACCAATTACAATAGCCAGTACTTCAATGATGCAGGTAATGATAATACCCTGGATTGCCATGTTCCGGATGGGCTTCAATACTTCTGCTTCATCCGCGGAAATAACCAGAATATAGGCATTGGTACTGCTTACATAATAGGAAGCATATTTGACAGCTCCCTTAAAGTCATAGGTAACTACATTGGCTGCTACCTTTTTACCGGCTTTTAAATCCTGTACCAATGACTTTACTACGCTGTTCTCGACGGATTTACCGATTTTATCTGCAGTGGGATGGTATAACATGGTTCCTTCTGCGTCCACTAAGTATGCATAGCTGGAAGAGATGCCCTGTAAGCCTACCCCATTCAGTAAATTTGCAAGATATCCCGGGTCGGAGAGCTTGTCCTCCTGACCTTCCAGCTCTTTGCCGTAGGCCTCTGCGATATCCAGCAAATAATTCTGTGTAACGTTTACGATTTGCTTTCTGCCATTGGAAATCAGTACCACTAAGAGCAATGCCGCTACGCAGACTACAATTCCGATGGTCAATGCCGTGATTTTGGTTTTAATGGAATGAATTTTCTTTTTTTTCTTCCCCATATCCAAAATTCTCCTTTCAAGTGATGTACCGATTATACCATTTTTTAATTATTTTGTATAGTATTTTGCCGTTTTTATGTGTTTAATTGTAAAATCTTAACAAATTCTATACTTCTTACACATGATTTTGTGTGTTGCATTTTTTGTGCATACATGTTATAGTATCAAATTGCATTACCGTGTGTTCGAGACCTTCCACACGTAAAACAAAACTAAAGGAGAAAATCAATGAAAAACAAAAAAACACTCTATCTTGTCCAGGCTGCCATGATTGCAGCTCTTTATGTGGTGCTTACCTTGCTTGCCAATGCTTTCGGCTTAGCTTCCGGCGCCATCCAGATTCGCCTTTCGGAAATGCTTTCCGTACTTCCCTTTTTTACCCCCGCCGCCATCCCCGGTCTTTTCGTAGGATGTATGCTTTCCAATTTCATTACGGGTGCATGCCTGTTGGATATTGTTTTAGGAAGCTTTGCCACCTTGATCGGCGCTGTGGGTGCTTATCTGGTACGCAGGAATAAATGGCTGGTACCCATTCCCAATATTGTTTCCAACACCATTATCGTTCCCCTTGTTTTGATGTTCGGCTACCATCTGGAGGATGCCTTCTGGTATCTTGCCCTCACGGTCGGCATCGGCGAAATCATTTCCGGCGGTGTGTTCGGCATGATTTTACTTTTTACGTTAAAAAAATATGCCGCCCGCATTTTCCGGACGGCATAAAAGCTACACTGTTACTGTTCATATTTCATATAGGTGATAAAGGCGTTTCCGTTTTTGGCAAACCAGTCGGTGGCGTCGTTCATGCCCATCTTGGCAAGGGTTCCTTTTGACGGATTCATAATGACTACATTGTACTGGTTAAAACCGGTAATCAGCACGGCACTGCCGTCATTTAAGCATGCCAGCACCGGAATATCCCGGTTTACATAATACAGCACGGAGTCTAAGGAGCAGCCCTTTAAGTCTAAAACCTGGGCATCGCTTAGGTTCTCCTCCAGCAGGGAGTAGATGTTTTCGCCCCGGTCAAGCCAGTATTCCGTATTCCGGGTAATGCCTTCCTTCTTTAACATGACATTCAGGCAGACAGCCAGACTTGAGGTCTCTTCTGTGCTGCTTTCTGCCTTGATGGACATAATCTGGTTTTTCACGGCACGGTTGCCCCGCATCCAGACATAATCCCCCGCCTTGTTTATTACCACACCGCTCAGTTCTTCGGCAGCTTTCACGGCTGCCGCCGCTTCCTTATATACACCGGCGCTGCCATCCGGCTCATACACATAAAACGCATCCTTTTCCTCTGCCTCGGGAAGCACTAAATCCCGGGAACCCTCGTACATGATTTCCTTGGTGTTTCTTACCTGCAGCGCTTTCCGGTCGATTTCCTTTTTCACCGCAATCTGCACATATTTTCCGTAATTTTCCGTAACAACAGTGCTGATGGTATTTTTGCCCACCGTTTCTTTGGTGCTGCTCATGATGTGCTCCTGCGTGGTTTCCGTAAAGCTGCCGCTCTCCGTTTTCAACACTCTGTCGAGGGTAATCTGTCCGCCGTTTATGCTGCACGCCGTCACATAAATATTGTCCTGGCTATACTTCTTTAAGACAATGCCCTTGGCGTTGCAGATGGAAACGGTATACATGGGGAAAGTGACTCTTCCGGCATTATCCTTTATGATGTCCTCCCTGCGGGCGATACCGTAAATCAAATCCTCTTCCATGAAACCAAGCGGCAGGATATACTCATCCGTTCCGGCATTGACGGTTATTTTTTTCCGGGTGCCGAAATCCATAAGGGTCAGCCCGGTTGCCTCATACAGGCTGCCACCGGTCTGCCATACCGCAATCCGTCCGCTGTTCGATACCCACATGCTGCCCTGTTCCACATCCGCCAGCAGATAGTTGCAGGTCATTTCTTCCAGATTGATTTCCAGAACTGCATTGTCGAGCCTGGTATACAGATAGCCTTCTCTGTTCAGGTAAAGAAGCTCATCCAGTTCCGCTTTCAGGATACGGTAGTTGCCGTTATAGGGAATATACAGCTTTTCTTCCACCGTGTTGTAGCTGCTGTCGTAATTGTAGACCTGTACGCCCACTTCACCTTCGTGGCTGCCTCTGTCCATGTAACCGGCCACCGCGAACTGGATGTTACCACCCTCGTCAATATTTAGGACACGAATGTCATGATTGGTGTCCATCTTGCGGGCATCCGTGTATTCATCCTTGTAAAAACCGAATACCACCGTCATTTTATTGGTGGTAACGTTATAGGAATACAGTCTGTCCTGCACTACAAAGGCAAAAATATTACCGTCCTCGCTTTCATAAATCGGCAGGTTCTCATCCGCAATGCCGATGACAATCTTGTCGTTTACATAAATATCCGACTCCTCCTGCAGAATACTGTTCATGGTGCGGTTATAATCGAGCAGATAAATACGGTCCGTGGTATAACGGAGCCGGTAGTACTCTTCCACATAGAAGTAGGAGGTCTGCTTACCGGTGCCGGTGCTTACCACATAGTGAGCGGTAACGACCGCCGTCTGGGAGGCAATTTCCGTAATCTGGAAAACCGGGGAAGTGACCTTCTTCACTTCCAGATTTCCCCAGGTTACCTGATTTAAGCTGCAATGGATATCCACCTTATGCAGGGTACTGTTGTCCCCGGTGGAATTGGTTTCCATATATTTGGCAAGGTCCTGTGCCTGCTCTTTGTCAAAGGTCTTGTTGTTAAAATCCCTGGCAAAGCTTAATTTGTCGTAGGCATGGTAGTCCGTCCCCCACGCCAGTCTGGTATAATAATACACCGTGTTGCCCGTGTCCAGCGTCAGAAGCAGCACCATTTCGTATTCCTTGCCTGTTTCCAGCAGGTCCTTGGCGGTCAGCGTACCGGAAATGCCTGCCGCCGTAGTCTCATACCCCGTAACCTCGGTGCTTTCAATCAGCCGTTCCCCATCCACACTGCGCACTTCAAACACAAATTTCTGCACCTTGTCGCCGTAAGTGTCCACAAAAAACTGTGTGCTGCGGTTCTCGTCCAGCACGGTAATGGTGTCCCGCATGAACGTGGTATCCATGGCATTTACATAGCCGTGCATTTCGTTGTAGCGGATGTCGCCCATGCCCATGTAGACCACCGGGAACTTTGGCTCCTCCATATCCATGGTCATATCGTTGGTTCCCGTATTTAACAACCGGGAAAATATAAACAGTGACACCACAAACACAACCATGAAGACCGCCCACTTGATAATTCCTTTTTTCATTCAGCCTGTTCCTTTCCCAAAAGCTTCTGCAGTGTCGGCTGCACATGCAGAAATGCGGTTACTTTTTCCACATCCTCCGATTTTTTACGGATGCCGTTTTTCCTCACCGCTCTGATTAAAATGTTTTTCGGGGTATGCTCCATATCTATGAACTCCAGAATCTGTACCTCGTAGCCCATTTCCTCCAGCATATCCGCGCGCAGGGCGTCCGTCATAAGGGCAGCCATACGCTCCCGTATTAGTCCGTATTTCAAAACGGGCTGAAGCTCCTTGCAGGAAATCTGCCGGTTCAGCTCATGCTGACAGCAGGGCACCACCATAATGACGTCTGCATTCCATTTTACCGCTTTTTCTATGGCGTAATCGGTTGCCGTATCGCAGGCATGGAGTGTCACCACCATGTCCACCTTATCCTCGCCTTCGTAGGAGCTGATGTCGCCCCTCTCAAAATGCAGGTGCTCGTAGCCGTACTGCTCTGCCAGCCTGTTGCAAAGGGCAATCACATCCTCCTTCAAATCCAGACCCGTAATCTCCACTTCGTATTTCCGAAGCACATGCAGGTAATAATACATGGCAAAGGTAAGGTACGATTTTCCGCATCCGAAGTCAATGATGCGCACCGGTCTGTCTGTTGGAAGCTTACGCACAATGTCCTCGATAAATTCCAGATAACGGTTAATCTGGCGGAACTTATCGTACTTCGCCTTTACGATTTTGCCCTCCGGGGTCTGCACGCCGAGTCCCACTAAAAAGTCCACGGGCTTGCCTTCTTCCAATATATAATGCTTCTTTCGGTTGTGCTCCGCAATCTCCAGACCTGCCGGCAGGTTTTCGTTCGCGTTCTTTTTGCCCACTCCCGGCGTCATTTTCTTCTTGATTGTCATTTTTCCTTTTTTGCTCACCAGCACGTAGGCGGAAAAGTCCGGCGTGGTAAACTCCGCCTGTTTGAATGCCTGCATATCCTGTGTGAGCTGCCCCGCCAGCCTGTCCGGCACCAGATTTTCATGGAACACCTTGGTCCCGATAAAGCTGGTGCGCTGATACACCGCCTCTCCTTTTAAAAGAATGGGATGTACGGTGATTTTGCTGCCCTTTTCCTTGTCAATGGGATTGCTGAATACAGCATTCTGCAATCCGGCTTTTTCTATATCCTGTATCAAATCCAAAAATTCCTTCATGGATGTATCCTCACAAAACAATAGTCATAGTGTTCCCTCATCCCCTTTGGCCGAAGTACCCACTATGACTATATTCTAATGATTTTGCCTGAAAACCTCAACTAAAATTTTATAAATCCTTTTCGTCCGCTGTGGCGCCGTTTGTAAATCTCATAATACAGGATAAGCAGTACCATATCCTTTATCCATTCCCATTTTTCCGGGGAAGTATTCACATCTTCTCCTTTTTCCTCTTCCTCCCGCTTCAAAATAGCGACAATGCTGTTTCCCAGACGGTAAAGCTGCCACTTGTCGGGGTATTCATCATAAAGCAGGCTGCCCTCATAATCCACTTTATCCAGGACCTCGGCAATCCTCTTCTGCAGCATCTTCGCCTGCCCGGGATACATCTGCTGCAGGTATTCCAAATCACGCAGGACGGTGCTGTCCTCCTTCATCAGGCAGGGCTGTGGGTATGCCATGTAAAAAGGCAAAATTCGGTTGGAAAAGTCCATATCTGACACTTCCGGTCCCTTTTCTCTTATGATATGCAGATTGCCGGGCGGTGTTCATAGCCGCCTGCCGGTTTCTTCTCCCGAAAGCATTTCTTTTCCGATACAGTTATGCATCTTCCGGACGCGGTTATTGCTCCCTCGGGTAATAGTTATAGATAGCCTCTTCCGTTATATACTGACACATCTGTCGCAAAGAAGGTACCACATCCTGCCGGTTATCCTTATCTACACGATATGACTCATCCCCCTGTGCCATGCAGGTCAACATGTACTGGTTGATGTCCGGGGAATAATGCACCTTGTCCATGTAAAGGTTCAGATTGCACACAATGTCCGTGTCCGTCTGGAAATAATAAATCTCCACATTGTCATAGGAAAGAAGTGTCCGCAGAGTCTCATCCAGCATATAGCAGTACTCGGAAAGTTCGCCCTGTCTGCAGGTATCGTCCCACATGAGCAGCGAGTACGGCGGGAAGAAAACCGTATAAAGGGTATCCGGGTGGGACTTAATTTCTTCTGCTATCAAAGCTATATTGGCTGCAATGGTTTCCTTGTCAGGCGCGCTTTCCTCGCTCTGTACATAAGGTCCCTCGTAGGCTTCCATGGCTTTTGCCGGACCGAAGGTTTTGTCCTCCGACCAGTCGTAGGCATGTCCTCCCGTATTTTTATCCGCAAAAGAATACGCCAGCATCAGCGGAATTTTCTTTAAGAGCACGTCCTTATTAAAAAGATACGCGCCGTCATCCAGAATTGTTTCCGTATACAGGTAATTCGGGCTATATTGTGACACCACCGTCACTTCACATGGCATTTTCAGGGCAAACAAATCCAGTCCGTAAAAAACTCTCTTAATGTCCTGCTTTTCATGTGCTTTTTCCAGATAATACATAAGGTCCGCCGTGGAGCCGGAGCCTTTCACCACCTTCAGGGTTTTGATGCCGTAGGCATTGTCCAGATAGCTGCTGTCGCAGTTTTCCACCACAGAAGAACCCAAAAGCACACTGTCATAGGAAAAATGCCGGATGGAGCCAATAACCTGGCTTTCCCTTTCAAACAGCACCTCCTTCATGCCGGGCAGAGGTCCGTGGTACTGGTAAAAGGGGTCAAACAAAACAGTAATTCCCGCAACAAGAAGGAGCCCTGCCGCAACCCACAATATGAAGTTCTTCAAAGCTTTTTTACCGGTAAGCATTTTATTCTTCCTTTACTGATACGGTTAAAAGTTAAAATACAAAAACGTGCTGACCTGGGAGAGGGACACAAAGCCCCAGAGAAAAACAACCGCCAGCAGAAATGCACCCTTTTTCGTGCGTGCCTTCGCTTTTATCCATTCTCCCGCCTCTTTTCCGTAAGCAAAAAAGAAGCTGACGGCAAGCATAAGACCAATCATAACAAAGTAAAAAACAGGCAGATACTGCGGTGCTTTCAGGGTAAGCGCCTTTATGATAATAAAGTTCTCCGGTATCTGCAGCGCCGCACCGATGCCGTTTAGGAAGGGCTTCGGCGCCGTGAACAGATTACGGTAAAAATATCCCGCCTGCAAAAGGGTATTGCTGCGGAACATAATCAGGGTCAGGAACCAGAATATCTGGGTAAAAAAGACATTGAGCTTCCGGCTCCTGAACCGAAGCTTCGGGAACAGATTTTCCCACACAATGGCAACCCCGTGCATTATGCCCCACAGAATATATGTCCAGTTGGCGCCGTGCCAGATGCCGCTGACCAAGAATACCAGAAACAGATTCAGACACTTTCTTGCCTTGCCCTTCCGGTTGCCGCCGAGAGGAATGTATACATAAGCGGTTAAAAAACGTCCCAGTGTGACATGCCAGCGTTTCCAGATATCCCGGACGGAATCCGCCTTGAAGGGGGAACGGAAATTCACCGGCAGTTCAAAGCCAAACATTCTGCCGATGCCGCGCGCCATATCGCAGTAACCGCTGAAATCGAAATAAAGCTGGAAACCATAGCACAAAATCGTAATAAGCCCCGTCCAGAAATCCAGATAATACTGCACCACGCCCACCACATCAAACACAGAGTTTACAAGCAGCGCCAGCACGTCAGCCAAAAGTACTTTTTTTCCAAAGCCCAGTACAAACAACGCCACGCCGTCATAAAACATTTCCCAGTCCGGCTTCCTGTTTTTCCTTGCCTGCAGCGTCGGAATAAATTCACTGTGCAGTACGATGGGGCCCGCAATCAACTGGGGAAAAAATGTCACAAAGCAGGCATAGTCCAGCAGACTGTAGCAGGGCGCTTCTCCCTTGTAACGGTCCACCACATAGGAAATCTGCTGGAATGTGAAAAAGCTGATACCCAGCGGCAGTGCAATTTTTTCTATCTGCCAGTCCGTATGGAAGAAGAAATTGCAGTTGTCCACGAAAAAATTAAAATACTTAAAATAAAACAACAGGCCGATATTGGCAATAAGTCCCAGTGTAAGAAGAAGTTTCCGGCTTCCCGGCACTTTGCCGGCAGCTTGTGCGGAAGTCTCCTGTCCTTTTCCGGACAATCGCTCCATGGCCGTGCTGATGCCCTGATTAACAAGCAGGCTGCCCACTAAAATAAGCAGATACCATGGGTTATAATAGCCGTAAAACCACAGGGACATGCCCACCAGAAACAGCTTTGCCCAGGCAGGATTTTTGAATTGTTGCAGCCCGTACCAGCCAATCAGACAAAGCGGCAGGAAGAGCGCTATGAATATTGTGGAGTTAAATAACATATCAGTCCCTTTCTTCCTTTTCCGCCATAGCCATGCCGATGCCCATGACAAGGTACATCTGGCTGATGTTCATCATCTGCTCAAAACTGAAAATATTGTGCAGGGTATAGCATAAAACGGCAAGCCCGCAGGCTTTTGCCAGTGTTTTCTGCTTCCGGGAAAACAAAGTCCCCACGGCAGAAATAATCATAGCGGCAAAGCTCAACAGCCCCATGAGTCCGGTATTTACCAGGACAGTTATCCACTCTCCATGGGCATTGGTAAGTCTTTTATCCCCAAAAGTCGCCCTGACTTCCGCAAGCAGTGTGGAATTGTCGCTCTGGTACAGGTATGCCGCCATGGAGTCCGGTCCCACGCCAAAGAGCCGGTGTCCGAAATTCTGTGCCAGAAATGTATGGATACCGATGCTCCAGGTTGCCCCGCGGGAGCTTCCCCATGAAGTATTGAAGGTAAACAGGGTGTTGCCGTCAAGCGCCGGTATTACGCCCGGGTGTGTCGTATTGAAAGTCAAAAGACCGATGTAAAGAACCAGCGCCGCAGCGGAAAGTCCCGTCAGTATCTGCCAGGCTCTGTAGGTCCATACAATGCCCCTGTCCGCTGTTCCCGTCAATTTATTGTCACAGTGATTTTCCACCGTTTTTGTCCATCCATTGGCACAGTTATTCTTTCTTATAAACAAGAAGAAATACAAACACAAAAGCAGCACGCCAAAAATCAGCCCCCACGGCTTCCCAGTCAGGAAAAGATAACCGGCAGTCTGGTATTTGTTCCGTTCCGGGAACAGGTGCTGCAGGACAAAAAGTCCCGTAAGGGAAACACAGAACAACAGCAGAAGCTCGATAAAATGACGCAAGCCTTCCTTTTCTTTTCCGGTAAAGCAGCCCAGAATGAGTGTCATGGCTGCCAGCACCAAAAGACCGCTGTCGCTGCCCTGGGATACGCCCGTGGCAAAGCCGATAACAACCGCAATTCCGCTAAACACCGGCAGAACACGATACAAAACGGACACCGGAGCCTGCTGCGCGGACTTGCTGCCCGGCAGAACTTTCTCCCGGAACAGGAAAATACCGCAGCATACCGGGAACAGCACCGACCAGTAACCACAGTACCAGTTAATATTGCCGATGGTGGAGATAAATCCCGGCCCGCTGCTTTCCATGTGCAGGGGATTGACCCCGTAACGGTTTAAGAGTCCTAAAAGAAATACCACCGTGGATGTCGAAAGCATCATCCCGATGCCTGCCTTTGCCATCCCGGTTGTGAGGGTTCTTTCCAATAATAAAAAGAAAAACAAAAACAAAATCTGGGGCCAGAAGCCCATGTTCCAGCCGTCGGCTCCCATTTTTGCGAATTCCGGGTAGTCTGTCAGCAGGTAAGAAATGCACAGGGCAGCTATGTAACAGACGGCAAACAGTTCCGTGCCGGTAAGGCTCTGCCAGAAATTTTGACATCCCGTCTTCATTGCCATCCACAGGGAAGCTCCCCCTGTTTTCCGGCTACTGTCCTTTTTCCACAGCAGGAATTGTCTTACTAACGCCGTCAACAGATAAAGAAGAAGAAACACTCCCGCTGCTTTTGCCGTGCCGAATGCCCATTTATTGTAAAATTCCGCCTTTCCGGAGCCGATTGTCATATACGATGTTTCGGGGTGGTAATAAAACGGCAGCACCACGCCCATCATAATAAGATAAAAGAAGCTTATGCCCCGCAGAGCCCATAGCAAAACCGTCTGTATATCCGCCGCAAGCGAACGCTGCTTCTTTTTAACCTGTTTCTTTTTCATGTGTTTTGTCCCTTCTTTTTACACACGTTTCCTCCATCATAATCCATCCGCCTTTTTATTGTCAATATAGCGGCAGATACAGACATAGGACTGCTCAATCATAACCAGCCCCACCGGTCCCTTGATAATGCCCCACAGTCCGAACAGCTTCATCCCCGCATACACGGAAATCAGAATAATAAAGGGATAAACGCCCACTCTTTTGCCGATGAGCTTCGGCTCCGCCAGCTCCCGGAACAGAGCACTGACGCCGTATGCAAGCAGACAGAAAAAGGCTTTCAGATATGCTCCGGAGAAAAACTCCCACAATGCCAGCGGAAGCAGCACGATGCTGGTGCCGATAAAAGGAAGGGCATCCAAAATTCCCGCTAAAATCCCCCAGAATACACTTTTTCCCACACCTGCAACCGACAGGAGTGTCACACAGATAAGGGAAATCCCAAGCAGGATAAGAAGCTGCGCTTTCACATAGGTCGCCAGATAACGGATAACCTTAAGCGCCACCTCCAAAAGAATAACACTCCATTTCTGCTTTCCCACCATGGCAAGCAGATCGTCGTAGTCCTTGGCAAGCAGCACCGTGGCAATCATGGTGACCGCCAGCACTGCAAAAACGGAGCCTACCGCTTTTACATAGGTCCAGCTGTTCTGTAAAAGTTCCGGCAAAATGGAGATTTTCAGGTTTTCAAACGCGGCGTCCATCTGACCGGTGAGGGAATGGCTCAGATCGTCGGCTTCTATCCCAAGAAAACTTTCCATTTTGCCGCAGCAGTTCCCGATAAAAAGATGCAGGGTTTCCTGCAGCGCGTCCACACCTGCTGCCCACTGGGGAATTTTCCGGAACAAATACACACTTGCCCACCACAGAAGCCCCATGAGCACCGCCCCAATGAGCACCAGCATGGCGCTTGCCATGTACTGCTTCTTTATTTTCGTTTTTTTCTGGATGTCGTCAAATGCCGGATAGCACAGGGTGAGCAGAATTCCTGCCACTAAAATGGGCGTCAGCAGCGGAGAAAGATACCGTAAAAAAAAATAGACTGCTCCGGTTAAGAGGAGCAGTACCATTCCTTTTTGTTCATACCATTTCTTCTGCATGCCAATCCCTCCCCGCAATCTTTCGCGGCGCCCATCCATCGCGCCCGTCCTGTTGATAGGGTTTAGTATATGACATGTTTCTGTTTCTATTCTTATATATCTGTAAGAAATACACTGACAAAAGCTTCTGCACTTATCTGTCCAAATGCTCTGACAAAGGTTCCCAGTCTTTCATAAGCTTTTATTCTATCACAAAATCCGCAAATGCCGGATTTTGCGGCGCCTGGGTAAACGCCATGAACTTGCTGGTCACGGGATGCCTGAAACTTAAGGAAGCGGCACAAAGCGCCGTGAAACGGATTTTCTTTTCCCGGGAAAGTTCCTTACTTTCCTCCGAACCGTATTTTTCATCTCCCAGAATGGGAAAGCCCGCGTGGGAAAGCTGCGCCCTTATCTGATGAAAACGCCCGGTTTCTATCTGTACCGCAAGCAATGTAAACTTTTCGGTTTCCGCTTTTTTCGTGTAAGTAAGAACCGCCTTTTTTGCCTGTGGGCCTGCTGCTTTCCCTGCCTGCGCATCCACGTCTTTCTCTGTCTTTGCATCCGCGGCGTTCTTTACCACTGCCATACCTTTTTCTTTTGCCAGATAATCCACCAGCCTGCCGGTATTTTCCGGTACTTTTCCACATACCACCGCCAGATATTCCTTCTTAAGCGTACCTTTTCCAAGCTGCGCCGTTAAATTTTCGGCGGCTTTTTTCGTTTTGGCAAATACCAAAAGTCCTTCCACAGGCTGGTCAAGCCGGTGAACAATGCCCAGATACGGCATTTTCCCCGGATTTTTCTTTGCCACATAATTTTTCAGTTCACTGACTACGTCCTTCTGGTCGATGCCGGCGCTCTCCGTTGCCAGACCGGCAGGTTTCCGGATAACCAAAACCGCCTCGTCCTCGTATACAATCTGTGTCTGCATAATTTATACCTTGAAGCGGTAGCCCACACCCCAGATGGTTTCGATGTACTGGGGTTTTGCGGTATCGTACTCGATTTTTTCACGGATTTTCTTGATGTGGACCGTAACGGTGGCAATGTCACCGATGGAATCCATGTCCCAGATCTGGCGGAACAGCTCTTCCTTGGTATATACATGATTGGGATGCTCCGCAAGGAAGGTCAGCAAATCGAATTCCTTGGTGGTAAAGGTCTTTTCCACACCGTCCACATACACTCTTCTCGCAGTTTTATCGATGCGCAGTCCCCTGATTTCCACAATGTCGTTCTGGGGCTTTGCATTGGTGCCAACCAGTCTTTCGTATCTGGCAAGATGCGCTTTTACCCTTGCTACGAGTTCGCTGGGGCTGAAAGGCTTTGTCATGTAATCGTCCGCACCCAGACCCAGACCTCTGATTTTATCAATATCATCCTTTTTAGCGGAAACCATGAGGATGGGGATATCCTTCTTTTCCCGAATCTGCTTGCACACCTCAAAGCCATCCACACCGGGAAGCATCAGGTCCAGTATAATCAGGTTAAAATCCTTTTCCAAAGCAGCCTTTAAGCCGCCGTCTCCGGTATTCTGTATTTCTACCTCGAAATCACTGAGCTCGAGGTAGTCCTTTTCTAAATCTGCAATCGCTTCTTCATCTTCAATAATCAGTATTCTACTGCTCATACCTTTTCATTTCCTTTCTGCTCTTTATATTTACGGAGGACAAAATGCATGCAGGTGCCTTCGTCTTCCTTACTGGTGGCCCAGATGTAACCGCCGTGATCTTCAATAATTTTCTTTACAATGGAAAGCCCGATGCCGCTCCCGCCCTTTGTGGAGTTGCGGGAAGCATCCGTCCGGTAAAACCGTTCAAAAATCTTGGGCAGGTCTTTGGCGGCAATTCCCTTGCCGTTATCCTCGATTTCCACCCGGATGGAGTCTACCTCATCCAGTATACGGATATCAATAATGCCCTGCTCCTTATCAATATATTTTACACTATTACTGATAATATTATTGATAACGCGCTTAAGCTGCTCCGGATCGGCAATGATCAGTGTGGCGGGATCCACTAAATTAGAATAATTCAGTTTAATATTGCGGGAATCCAGCTCCAATCCCACCTCTTCCACGCAGTCTCCGAAATATTCGGCAACGTTTATGCGGTGAAAATGGTAAGGTATCCGGTTATTATCAATACCTGAATAAATTGTCAGCTCATTGATAAGCCTGTCCATATCATTTGCCTTGTTATACACCGTTTTGATGTATTTATCCATTTTTTCCGGCGTATCGGCAACACCGTCCATGATACCCTCCATGTAACCCTTGATAGCGGTAATGGGCGTTTTCAAATCATGGGAAATGTTGCTGATAAGCTCTTTGTTCTGCTTCTCCTGCTGCAGCTGTTCTTCCGTGGTTTCCTTAAGCCGCAGGCGCATGTCCTCATAGTTACGATACAGATCACCTATTTCACCGGACGCATCCGTGGAAAGCCGGTAATCAAAATTGCCTTCCTTTACCTTCTGCATGGCTACGTTCAGCTCGTTTACCGGTGTAAACACTCCCTTGTGAATCCACTGCGTCAGCATCAGGCTGGTAAACAACAGAATCAGGCAGATGGCAATAAACATATCTATTAAAAGCCGTTTGGAGATAATGCCGCTGATTCTTGTTACTATAAATACACTGCCCTCTGACCCGTCCGTAAATCGGAAATCCACCTGTTTGACATATTTCTGCAGGTCGTTAAAATACATGGCGGCAGCATCCCCGTATTCGTAACCGTATTCGGGCAATTTATCAAAAATAAGTTCTGCCGCTTCCATATTTCCCGCATAATAAATAGAATCGTTTTTTCTGACCAAAATGTAGGAATTTTTACGGTTAAGGCTTTTGTTTAAGGACTGCAGATAAGCGGTGTCTTCAAATTTCTGCGGTTCGCTCACCGCCGTATCCGCCAGTTTCTGATAGAGCATCTGTACCTGTTCGCCCACAGACTGCACACTGTCCACCATTTCCGCATAATTGACCTGTCCGAAGAAATGCGGCTGGTCATCCTGCACCAGGTACACACTGATGGCCAAAAAAGCTAATGCGGTCAGTATCAGGGGCAAAAAAACAATGGACGCAAATGCTATGCGCAATCTTGTCTTGAATTTCATATTCCCTCTCATTCCGCCGTTTATGCGGCTATTACCGAATTTATGGAAATTATATCATCTTTTCTTATAAAAAGAAATGAACTGATTCGAAGAATATCCTAAAAAAAATATAAAAAACAGTTGACTTTCTATATTATCTGTATTATATTGATAACAGTAACAGTTACTACTTTCAGAAAGGAACTCTATGGCAGTAAAATACAGTAAGCAACGAGAAGAAATAAAAGCATATCTTTCTACCCGGAAGGATCATCCGACAGCTGACCAGGTTTACACCGCCATGCGCACCAAGATACGAAATATCAGCCTTGGGACCGTTTACCGGAACTTAAATCTCTTAGCAGACACCGGCGAAATCCTGCGGCTGCAGGTAGGGGACAAAACGGATCATTTCGATTACGATACTTCCCCGCATCACCACTTTGTCTGCAAAAAATGCGGTGCTGTCATAGATCTCGCCATGCCAAGTATTGATTCGGTAATGGAAACCGCAGCCCTGGGCTTCAACGGTACCATCGAAGGCTACGATATTTATTTTTACGGCACCTGCGAAGCGTGCCGGGAGTAAGTGGATTTTTCTTAAATTTGTTTGCAAAAGTTCTGAATTTTCCTTTGGAATTGTTTGCAAGAGCTTTGGAATTTCCGTGAAATTGTTTGTAATTTATTTCCTGAAAGTTTAAGCCCTTTCGGGAAACAATAACCAATAAAACCATTTTATTTACAAGAAAAGGAGAAATGAATTATGAAATTTGTATGTCAAGTATGCGGTTATGTTTATGAAGGAACTGAAGCACCTGCAGAGTGCCCTATCTGCCACGCACCTGCTTCCAAGTTCACTGTACAGTCTGCCGATAAGGTATGGGCTGCAGAGCATGTTGTAGGCGTTGCACAGGGTGCACCCGAAGATATCATCAAGGACCTTCGTGCTAACTTTGAAGGAGAATGCTCCGAAGTCGGCATGTACCTGGCAATGGCACGTGTAGCTCACAGAGAAGGCTATCCTGAAATCGGTATGTACTATGAAAAAGCAGCTTACGAAGAAGCAGAACATGCTGCAAAATTTGCAGAACTCTTAGGTGAAGTGGTAACCGACTCCACCAAGAAGAACTTACAGATGAGAGTTGATGCTGAAAACGGCGCAACCGCCGGCAAAGTAGACCTTGCAAAACGTGCAAAAGAATTAAACTTAGACGCTATCCACGATACCGTCCATGAAATGGCACGCGATGAAGCAAGACATGGCAAAGCATTCGAAGGATTACTGAATAGATACTTTGGCTAAGCTACAAGCCATGCAATAAAAAAGGAGAGATTACATTGAGGGAGCTTGCTCACTAAGATGTAGTCTCTTCTTTTTTATTATACGGCGACAGCCGTCCATGAGGGGCTGCCCCGCAGCTCCCGAATGGTGCATGGCGCAGCCTGAAATTGCCAGGACTCAACCCCATTTTCCGCGCTCGCTGGTATTTTAAAGCAAATATAACAATTCTTCCATTTTGCTTCCTCTTTTTACAAATTTTTTAAAGCATGATTTTAAAATTTCTTTTTTTGCTGTTTCAAATAAGATTGGTTTTAAAGCATTTATTCACTAATCCCCCTTTTGCTTCTTGAATTTCAATTAAATCAGAAGCATTTTTCACTTATTGGAGAATTTGCTTTCCTGATTTTTCCTTCCCGAAAAGCATTTCAGACTTTTTTCGCAATTTGCTTTATCTTTCCCGCTATGCTTTAAAGCATTTTCCTCTATGTTGATTTTTTGCTTCATTTCAAACGCAATAGGATGCCCTTTTATGTCTATGCACATTTATATAATCCGCTATGGAAGGAATAAAAAGAAGGGGAACAAACTCATGTCCGTCCCCAACAAAATCAATTTATTCTTTATCTTTTGCTTTGTTAACCAATTCGGCGGTGTTTCTGCTTAATTTCATGCCCCCGGTCTTTTCTATAAAAAAACCAGCATAGCCGATTAAGACTATGCCGGTTGCTGATATACCTGCAGATAGCAGGAGCCTTTTATACGATACCGGAAATGATAAGAGTGCTGACACCGGGGCTGACTACCCATGCACCGCTTGCCGGATCCTGGGTATAGGTGGCTGCAGGAACCGTAATCCGGCCTGCTACACTGCTGAAGGTACCGCTTGTTTCATCATACGTATACTGTGCCCCTTCTGCCCAGCCGGCTCCGTTAAAGGTAACGGAGAGATTGCTGAGAATCGGGGAAAAAGTATCCAGAACCACTACACCGGCAGTAGCATCTGCAGCTGTATTTCCCATGTTCTGAATTAAGAAAGTGTAGGTAAGAGTTCCGTTTTCCGTAACAGGAACCGGGCTTACCGATTTGGTGATGGACAGGATAGGCGCTTCCTCTACAAGGATGGTTTCACTGACCGTAACCGGTGTAATACCGGTTGCGGATACAACCGCCGTATTGGTAATCCTGGAACCTGTTTCCATGGGTGCAAAAGAATTCACCTCTGCCTCATAAATAACGGTTGCATTTCCACCTGCCGGCACCGTCAGCCCGGTAACCGTAAGCGGAGAAACCGCCGCCACCGTAGGGGCAGGCTGCAAAACACCGTTTGCGTAAAATTTAACCGTTCCGGGAATATACGTTAACGGTGTCAGTGTTTCCGTGCCAAAATTATATTCACCGAGATTATCTGTAACAGTTATGCCGCTGAAAGGGACAGCTCCCGAATTTACAATACTGATGACATATGTTACATTATCATTTTGTCCGTAGGTATTGTTTACCGCTGTTTTTGTTGCCGATAAAACTTCCATAATTTCACCGACAGCAATATTGGAATTGGCTACTGCGTTGCCATATCGCAGCTGTGCCTGATTGGTAAATCGTGCCATATACTATTTCCTCTCTTAGTTAAGGTATAGTATATTATATGAAGAAATCCACTCAGGTTTCCTACAGCCGGATAAAATCAGTTAACTTCCTCCAGGGAAATATTATCTATGCACACTCTGTGCCGGCTGTCAATTCTCTCGCTGACAGCGCCTAAGCATACGCTTAAGAAAGCATCCGGATCCGTATCGCTTTCCATGGTAAAGGTGGTGCTGAAGGTCTGATAGTCAGAAGAAAGCGTCACAATGTTTTCTCCGGAATAGACCGGCCAGCCCTTGTCTTCCCTGCCCTGTATAATGACACGAATGTCTCTTTTCATATCGGATTTGGCTTCAAAGGTTAAGGTATACGTTTTTCCCTTTTCAAGAGTGATATTATTCTGCTTGAGCTGGACGTTCCAGTCACTGGCTCCGGTGTCAAGAATGGTAAAATCCATGGCATTGTCTTCTGACAGGGAATCCACCACGTAATTCGCATCTGCAGAAGTATCCACAAAAATCTCGTATCCGCTCGTCCCCGCATTGAAGCTGCCGTTCTTAATCATCACATTCTCTTCCACACGCACCTTGTCCAGATAATAATCCCCGGCACTGCTAAAACCAAATTGAAGTGTATTGGCTCCTTCTTTTCCGGAATATACAAACTTTAAGCTGTAGGTATCCTGCTTTTCGGACAAAGCTATGTCATGTTCTTCCCCATTCAGAAGGACTTTCATATGGCTTCCCGCTTCCGCCTGCATTTCAAAGCTTAAGAGATATTCCGCGTTCTCCGTCAATGCCAGGTCTTTCTGCGTAACATGGAACGGGGTATCTGAATCCTTTGACATATTTACATGAAGTCTTCTGCCGTCGCTTAACGGTGTAACCTCATATGTCACCGCATCATTTTCCGTAAAATCCCAGCTTCCGACTCTGTCGGTACCTTCCTGGAAATTTGCATTGTAAACGTAATTGCCATCGGAAAGAACAGTCTTACCGCCTGCGCTGCCAGAACCTTCCGTTGTCATCTCCAGACGCACATTGGATATAGAAATCGTTGCAGTACTATCTGTTTTACCCATATTGAATTCCAGTCGTCCGGTGGGGTCGTTTTCCGCCGTCACCGTGAAATCAAATGCGTAGCTCTGTTTTTCCTTCGTAAGAGTAAGCTCTGTATCCTCCAGATAACGGATCCATCCGGCATTGGGCGCCGTAACCGCTACCTTCATGGTGCGTTCTTCATCGGCACAGGCATCAAAGGTTACCCGGTATTCGCTTCCCTTCAGGATAGGAATATCCGGCTGTACCAGCTGGATGCTGTATTCCTCACTGCCGGCATTCGCTGTGGAGATAACAATTTCATTATTCTTAATTTCCGCATTGCCTTCTCCGCCGTTCTGCGCCATAAACTTCCAGTCTGCATTATCCGTCAAATCCTCTGACGCAGAAAAATCTCCGTTGATGACATAGTTGCCGTTTTCATCCGGCTCTCTGTAGGTGATTTCCTTTTCCGGTTTTGTGACATTTTCGTCATATTCATCTTTCTGGTATACTCTTACATAATCAATTTCATAGGTTGCACCGGCTATATCCGTAGTTGCATCCGGATTACCGGGCCAGTTTCCGCCCACCGCCAGATTAAAGATGATATAATAGGGCTGGTCAAAAGGTGCCGGAAAAGTAATTTCCCCTAAGCCCTCCGTTGCTGAGTACCAGTCATTTGCTGTGTGTATCAGATTGCCATCCACATACCACTTGATTTCCCCCGGGTTCCATTCACAGGCATAGGTATGAAACTCTTCTGCGAAATCCCCCTCGGAAAGTACATAGCTGCCCTGGCTTTCTTTGTGCGGGTTTCCATAGTGGATGGTTCCGTAGGTGGTTCCCGTATCATTACCCAACACTTCTGCAATATCAATTTCCCCGCATCTCGGCCACTGACCGTATAAATTTTCATCCGTGGGCATCATCCAGAATGCCGGTAAAAAGCCCTGGCCTTTCGGCATTTTAATGCTTGCTTCAAAGAGACCGTAAGTAAAATCATGCTTGCCCTGGGTATTCACACGTCCGGATGTGTAGGCAGTGTTACCGTTCTCATCCTTCGTTTCCACCGGCTTTATGACAAGCTTTCCGTCCTTTGTATACACATTTTCTTCCGATTTCACATAGGACTGCAGTTCATTGTTCACCCAGCCCGGTTCATGAAGCTCATAATTCCAGTCATCCTCTGAAATTCCGTCTTCAAAATCATCCTCCCATACCAGGTTGTACCCCGTCATGTCAAGGTCATTTCCCTGCACCGGTTCTGTTTCCCGGATTACCGTTTCCTGTACGGTCTCCGTATTCTCTGTCTGTTTCTCTGCTCCCTTTTCCTTGCCGCAGCCCGCTGTCATTACCATTGTAAATGCCAGAACAGCCGTCAGCCATTTTGCTGTTTTTCTTTTCATTCCGTACCCTCCCGTGGTTATACTGTTTTATCGGTTCCAGATATTTATGAGTTCCTGTAAAATCGGTTTATAATGTTCCCCGGTAATACCAAAATCCATTTCCTTATAAGTCCATGCCGCAAATCCGACGTCAAATTTGCGGAATACCTCATTCGCATCCCTGAACCAGCGAAGCGTATCCATAACCGGTGCTCTGTCGATGACTCCAAATTCACCGCAATATAAAGGTACACCTGCTTTTTTTGCCGCATCTACGGCATCCGCAATCAGCTCTTCCATGAATTTGGGTCCCATCTCACCGGAATGTGCATTGACCGCTACATTTCCCTGATACCCCAGCACTTTGGAATTTTCCCTGTAATATTCCATGGTTGCCGGATAGGAAATTTCCTTATTGGGGTCCATTGCCGCCACCCAGTATGCTTTCTGATGGGTAAACAGAAGCGGCTCATAGAAATGGAAGGTAAAAATAATATTTTCATCTTCCGGTTTTCTTAAAAATCTGACGGTTCTGGCGCTGTTCCACTGGATGCCGCCGTAGATAATCGGAGTTGTGGGTGCATACCGGCGGATTTCTCTCACCGCACGGATGATTAAATCATTCCAGGCTTCTGCCACATCCTCCTCCACAATTTCATTCAAAAGCTCAAAAGCCATGAAATCTTTATTTCCGTAGCGTTTTGCAAGCCTTCTCCACAGCGCAAGAAAACGGTCCATCAGCGCAGGGCTCCTAAACAGACTGTTTTCCATGGTACCTGCATCGTTAAAATCATAGCCGTAAACTTTATGCATATCCAAAATCATATTCAGCTTGTTTTCCCTGCACCAGTCTGTTACCCGGTCAAGTAATTCATAGCCGCTTTCGATGGGAGTTCCATCTTCCGTTTCCAGAATATTGTAATCGACCGGCACCCGGACATGGTCAAAACCCATTTCCGCAATTCTGTCCAGATCCTCTTTATGGATAAAAGATGCCAGATGTTCTTTACTGTAATCACACTGTGACAAGTACCCGCCCAAGTTAATTCCACGTTTTAAGTTCATCCTGATTTTCCTCCTTGCAATCCCTGTTTTGGATTTGTATCTTCCCTATACAAATCCGGTGGCTCTTTCATTTCTGTTTTCAGTATGTCTGAAATTCTATGGAATGAATATCGTTTTATTGCTTTTATTTATGTTTTTATGCTATCATATACTTGATATAAGTCGTTCTGTTCCTTACATTTTTTACAGGGAGGAAATCTAAAATGAGTATTTTCCGGTCAGACACCTCCGGACAGGCTCTTGCCTACCGGGATTTTGTGCAAAGAGAAGAGCGCTTTGTGAGAGCGCCCTATAATCCGGAGCTGGAATTTTATCAGGCCGTCGTATCCGGTAACCTGAAAAAGATAATAGAAATGACAAAAGAAAGCTTTCTTGCTAAAAAAGAAGGCTGGGGTACCCTGTCTGCAAATCCGGTCCAGAATGTAAAGTACCATTTTGCCATTACCGCAGCCGTTATTGCCCGTTATTGTATCAACGCCGGCATGGATCTGCATGTAGCCTATAATTTAAGTGATTATTACATCTCTGCTGCGGACAGATGCCATACCCCGGAGGAAATTGCTTCCCTCCATACCCCTCTGTGTCTGGACTACACCCGACGCATGAAGGAGCTCATAAAACAGAACGTCTGCTCACAGCCGGTAGTAAAATGTATCGATTATATCTACGACCATCTGCACACCCGCATTACTCTGACACAGTTGTCAGAAATAGCCGGTTTAAGCCCTTCTTACCTGTCACGGCTGTTTCAGAAAGAAACCGGTCAGAGTATCAGTTCCTATATCTGTGAACAGAAGATCAATACTGCCAGGAACATGTTGCTGTTTTCCTCGTATTCTTCCGCAGAAATAGCCGCTATTTTAGCCTTTCCCAGCCAAAGCTATTTTTCCGGTACCTTTAAGAAAAAGACCGGCATGACTCCCTCCGACTACCGTCTTCACGGAAGGCGGCGTGAGGAAACCCTTTTATAGAAAACCAGGGCTATGATTGTCGAACCCCCTTCCGCAATCAAAAAGGTAAACCAGATAATATAGGACGGTACACCGTTACCGTGCAGCACAAGCATGGTAAACCCATAAGCTACCGGCACTACAAATAAAAACTGTCTGCATACAGAAACAATCAGGGACGGCAGACCGCTGTCCAGCGCCTGGAACACTCCCTGAAAAGCAATATTGCATCCGGCAAATACAAAGCTTAACGAAATAATACGGATGGCGCTGATGCACAGACTTTGTGTTTCACCCGAAAGGTCAAATAAAGCCGAGAACGGTGTTGCAAAGACCTCCAGAATAACAAACCCAGCCAGCATAATATATAAGGTATACCGGAGTCCGCAACGAATGGCTTTTTGCACCCGCTCTTTATCTCCCATACCATAATTAAAAGCAACAATAGGGGTAATCGCATCCCGGAGTCCGAAAGCCGCAAACAGAATAAACTGCTGGATTTTATAATAAAGCCCATATGCCGTTACCATATTTTCGCTGACCTTTACCAGAATAATATTCAGAAGATAGGTCATGACGGACATAAGCGCCTGGGCAATAATGGCCGGCACGCCAATGGCATAAATACTTTTTATGACATCCCCCGAAGGCTTAAAATATTCCTTCTTCTTTTCAATTTCTTTATTCCATTTCAGGTGGGCAAAAAGCGCCACCAGAAAAGATACAATCTGTCCGAGTACGGTGGCGTATGCTGCCCCCCGTACACCCAGCCTGGGAAAGCCTAAAAGCCCATAAATCAGGATGGGGTCAAAAATAATATTACATACCGCGCCTGTTACCTGTGCGATGGTAGAATATAAGGATTTCCCGGTTGCCTGCAGCATTTTTTCCAATACCGAGAAGTAAGAAATACCAAAAGAAAAGACGCAGCATATTCTCAGGTAATCCACACCCATTTCCAAAATAAGCGGATTTTTCGTCTGTGATGCAATATAACTGCGGCAGCCAAAAATTCCGAACAGCAGAAATACTGCATAGATCACAGTTGCTAAAAATAACGTGTTGCCGGCAGCCAGCCCCGCCCTTTTACTGTCCTTTGCGCCCAGGCATTTGGCAATTAATGCATTGGCGCCGACGCCGGTTCCTATTCCGATTGCCACCATAAACATCTGTACCGGAAACACCAGTGTCAGCGCATTGATGGCAGCCTCTCCGTTTTCCTGCATATTGGCCACAAAGGCACTGTCCACAATATTATAAGCAGCCTGCAGCATCATGGATAAAATCATAGGAATTCCCATGTTCAGCATAAGCTTGTTAACCGGCATTTCTGCCATCTTGTTTTGTTTTACGTTTTCCATTTCTTCTCCTTTTCCCTCGTTGTCACAACAAAAAAACGTGCAACCCATAGTTTCCTATAGATTACACGCATTTGCTGGATTTACATCTATTATTTTTATTTTGCAGAATTCATTATAACAGAAAATACTATTTTGTGTAAGGATTTCTATTAAAAATTTATTTTCTGAAAACTAATTTTTTTCAGCCGCCAGTTTCCGGACATACTTTTCCGGTCTGTCCAGGTCTTCCGCTATCTTCTGCATGGTTCTGCCTTTTTGCAGCCATTTTAAAATCAGTTCCCTGTCACGGGATTTTTCGCCTTCCGCTAAGCCTTCTGCCATGCCTTGCGCTAAACCTTCCGCCATGCCTTGCGCTTTGCCTTCCGCTAAACCTTCCGCCATGCCGGCTGCTCTTGCCTCCGCTTCCGCCTTTTCCCTGCCTATCCGGCTCTGGAGTTCGATTTTCATTTCATACGTCATATAGTTTTCTCTCCATTCCGTATCCTGCCGGATTTTCTCCACTTCCGTCTGCAGTCCCTTGGTAAATGTATCCGTGGGATTGCCCGTCCGGAAATAATCCAGCAGGTCCGCCGCTTCCTTTTCGATTTCCGTTCTGTCGCCGCCAATATTCACAAAAATTGTCTTTCTTTTGTCATCCAGTACGATGTCCGATTTTCCCCGGCAGACCGTTTCAAAGGTATAAATGCTCCTGTTCTGTCCGAATAAATCAAACCCGCAGATAAATATCACCATGGATTTCTGCAAATTCGTATACATCTGACCTGTCTGTATCTGGTAGTTATCCATCTGGCTGTGATAGTAGCGGCTCCGCAAAGGCAGTTCCCCGGTATTCATCACCTGCATCTCAATGTCATAGGAATTGCCGTCCACATCCTTTGCATACACGTCCAGCCGGACACCTTTTCCCAGGTAACCGGTTTTTATGCTTTTCTGCTCCTGCACGATGTACAACTCTGCAATCTGAAGCCCCGTTATCCGTTGTAAAAGCTCTTTGCAATCCTCCGGGTTCCGGAACACGGAGCAGAACATTACGTCATTGAAGATGCCGATTTTGGAAAAGTCGGTCTGTTTCCGCAGGATTTCCGCCATCTGCTCCCTTGTTACTGTAAATTTGTTTGTCATGGGTCCTCCTTTCAGGGAGGTCCCCGATGCTTCCATGCGCTCACTCATGCAGTCTGCACACTTTTGAAAGAAACCTGTTCCAAAAGCGCTGCCACTTTGGAAGAACCCCTTCCCCTGCATGACTTCCACATGAAGCTTACACAAACCTCCCTGCTTTTTAGTTGAATAAGAAATTTAAGCAGTGAAGTTTGATGAGTAAATAGAATGTATCTTTTAGAAAAATTAGAATATTAGATTGTGAACTTTCTGCTTACATGTAGTGTAACATAATGATTACGTTTTTTCAATATATAAATTACTTTTTTTAGATTTCCCATTGACTTGTAATTTAGGAACCGGCATTGTAAAATAAAGGTATGTGTAAAAAATAACAGACCTATCCGGGAGGGAAATTTATGTATCAGGATAAAAAAATCTGGGTGGGATGTGCCGGTGATAAAAAAGTGTACATCTACCCGAAAATGGCAAACCGTCATGGGCTTATTGCCGGTGCAACCGGTACCGGTAAAACAGTGACCTTAAAGGTGCTTGCCGAGTCTTTCAGCGACTGCGGCGTACCTGTATTTTTAGCCGATGTAAAGGGCGACCTCGCCGCCATGTGCCGTCAGGGTGAAGCAAACGGCTCCGTAGCGGAACGTGCCGCTAAAATGGGACTTGACAAGGAGGGTTTTTCCTTTCAGAAATATCCGGTCAATTTCTGGGATGTATACGGAGAAAAAGGCATGCCTTTAAGAACGACTGTTTCGGAAATGGGTCCCCTGCTGCTCAGCCGTATTTTAGACCTGAACGATACCCAGTCCGATATTTTATCCATCATCTTTAAGATTGCCGATGATGAAGGACTGCTCTTAATCGACACCAAGGACCTGCGCGCCATGCTGCAGTATGTCAGTGAAAATACCAAGGAATACAGCATGCAGTACGGCAACATGTCTTCTGCCAGCTTAGCCGCCATTATCCGTTCCGTGGTAGCACTTGAAGGAGAAGGCGGAGAACAGTTCTTCGGCGAACCCGCCCTGAATATTGCCGACTGGTTCTCCAGAGACTGTGACGGAAAGGGCTGCATCCAGATACTGGATTGCCAAAGATTGATTAACAATCCTACCATGTACGCCACCTTCCTGCTGTGGATGCTCTCCGAGCTGTTTGAACTCCTGCCGGAAGCAGGCGATCTGGAAAAGCCTAAAATGGTGTTCTTCTTCGATGAGGCCCATATGCTTTTCGATTCTGCCTCCAAGGCACTGCTCACCAAGATTGAGCAGGTGGTAAAATTAATCCGCTCAAAGGGCGTCGGCATTTACTTCGTTACCCAGAATCCCAAGGATATTCCCGGCGGTGTGTTAAGCCAGCTTGGCAACAAAATCCAGCATGCTCTTCATGCATATACCCCCGCAGAGCAGAAGGGCGCCAAGGCTGCAGCCCAGTCCTTCCGTGAAAATCCCGCCTTTAACACCTATGATACCCTGTTGGAATTGGGCATCGGAGAGGCACTTGTTTCCGTTCTGGACGAAGGTGGTGTTCCTACCATAGTAGAACGCTGTCAGATTTTGCCTCCCCAGAGTAAAATGGGCGCTTTGGATGACAGTGAACGCCAGAAAGAAATTACAGACAATCTTTTATACATCCGTTATAAGGATTTCTTTGACCGAGATTCCGCTTATGAATTTCTGCAGAGACAGTCCGCCGCCGATGCGGAGGCTGCCCAGAAAGCGGCTGAAGAAGCTGCTGCAAAGAAAGCTGCTGAAAAGCAGGCATTGGCGGAGCAGAAAGCCGCCGAAAAGCAGGCTCTTGCAGAACAGAAGGCCGCCGAAAGACAGGCTCTTGCCGCACAGAAAGCGGCCGAAAGACAGGCTCTTGCCGCACAGAAAGCGGCCGAAAAAGCAGCCCAGAAACAGACCGCTGCCCGCAACAGAGCAGTAAAAAGCGTAGCCAGCTCGGCTGCCGGTACCATTGGCAGGGAACTTGGCAACTCCCTCGGTTCCTCTGTCGGTGGCAAATTCGGCAAAAAGTTAGGCGGAAACGTAGGCGCCTCCTTAGGACGCGGATTGTTAAGCACCTTCCTGAAGTTTTAAGCAAACGTTGCTGTGAATAATACAACGGCATAGTCTGCTGTTAACCAGACTATGCCGTTTTTTCAGCTCTCTTTTTTCTTTCTCATCCCCATCATGCACACAACGCCCACCAGCATGGACGGCAGCATAAGCACCGTCATTTCCGCAAGCCGGTTGCCGTTGTCTAAAACTCCGCCCGCATCCGTTGCCGCTGTCATGAGAAACGAACCGCTTATGTAGGCATTGTTGACCGCATGAAGAAATGTTGCCGGCCAGACAGAACCGGATTTTTTCGTCAGGTACCATTGAATGGATCCCACACCTATACAATAGGGAATGAACACCAGAAAGCCCAGATACGGGGCTCCCGGATAATCGAGTCCGAAGGTATGTCCCTGGGCAATCATGGGAAAATGCCATACAGCCCAGACCGTACCGCCGATAAGACAGGCACCCACATCCCCAAACTTTTCCTCTAACTTCGGGTACATATAGCCGCGCCAGCCCGCTTCTTCCCCAAAAGCCGCTGCGGAATAAACAAGCGCACTGACCAGACAGGCTGCCGGCAACACCACAGTCATCTGCTTCGCCGAAAAAGCCTCCGGGTGCCGCAGCCAGAGCAATCCCCATCCTGCTTCTATGTATAAAACCGGAATAAGCACGGCGAGTACATAATATTTCTTTTTGCCGGCAAAGCCTATCGCAGGCTCCATTCCATGAAATCCTTCCCTGGTCCGCAGCCTTGTCAGAAGCATTGCCACAAAAGGCACAAACATGGATAAAATAAGAACAAACTGCATCGCCATGTCTTCGAACCGGACACCCATTGTATAAGCTGCCGCACCCAATCCCCAGGTAAGTCCGAAGGAAATGCCGATATACATCCAAAACCTTTTTTTATTCATACATTTCCCCCCTTTTCCGGAATAAAAGCACACTACCCTTATAGGATATAAAATACAGGAGAATTATGATTGCCGGCATGCAGACCTCAAGCAGCTGCACCGCCTCCGTATGCCGGGTCATCCATTCCAATAGGGGCATCATACCTGCTCCGTCCTCCATCGCCGCCGGGTCAAAGAGCAGCCAGACCATCGCCGCAAAGAAAAGAAATACCACCAGTGCCGTTTTGACATACCGTGCTGCCCTGCTCCCAAAGGCAAACAGAAACGGGAATTCTACCGCAGTAATAAAAAGTGCGGCAACAACCAGTAAAAACAGCATGGTACCGAGCATGGATATGTACAAAACCATATTCTCCGCCAGCTCTTCTTTCCTTATTCCCCCCAGAACAAATCTCTGCAAAACCACCAGAAGATTTGCCAGTGTATAATAATAAATCCCCATAAATGCATACTTTTCCTGCACATATTTCCTGCCTCCTGTGGGAAGGCTTAACAAAAATGTCCGGATGGAATTTTTTTCATCGGAGGCAAAAATCTTTTCCGGAATACTGATGCCGTAACAGACAGCTATAAGACCTAAAATTGCCAGGAAAAGGGCTCCGTCCATTCCATCCGGGTCCCCCCAGATGACCATACCGATTAAAATCAGCACACAAGCCGCCAGTATCCGTAGCATCCATTTCCCTTTTGCCGTGTAAAAATCCTGATAAAGAAGACCTGTCATTTTCTGCCTCCTTTCCGGTAAAACCGCACGCTGAGTCCGTAAGAAATCACATAAAAAAGCACCATTCCCACGACCTCTGCCCACAGATACCTGCTTACTATGTTCCTGCCTTCCCGGAATTTTTCCATCAGGTACCGGAACAGTTCCATGCCCGGCAGAGCATCCAGCAAGGTTATGAGCTTCAGGTAAAGAAGACCGACCGGCACCAGAAACAAAATCAGGCTGGCTACGGTTCCTTTCTTCTTTCCAAGCGCATAAAAAAGCGGAATTTGTATGCCACAGAACAACAGTAATACGGCTGCTATCACCAAAATCAACTGCGTCAGATTTTTCATGGACAGTTCTTCTATTCCCACTGCCCCGGCGCTGGCTGCCACAATGGCTGCCGACAAAAAAGAGCTTCCCATGCTGATGGCGCCAAATGTCAGATAAATCAGATATCTTGCCGTAACCGCATCCGCAGCTTTTACCGGCAGGGTTCTCACAACCTTTTCAAAACCCGCCTGTTCATCCATTTCAAAGCAACGCAGGGCATCCACAAAAAATCCCATGGGAATAAGCAGGCAGATGCCGATGATATAAAAAAGAATCACCGGTGCATTTTCTTCGTTGATTGCCTCTTCCACTTCCCCTGAAAGCATCCGTCCCATATTTCCGTACCGGATACTCAGTACAACTAACAGTGCGAAAATGAGTGTCGCGATGCAGACCGGTATCATGGTGTGCAGAAGCTTTTTCAGACAGCACATGTCCTTATAATACAAACCTCTCATAAGCCCGCCTTTCCTGCCTCTGCAGACTTTATGCTCTCTGCCTCATCGGATGCTGCTCTTCCACCTTCTCTGGCGTTTTCTCTTGCTACATAAAACAGCATGATTTCTTCGAGGGTTGCCGGTTCTACCAGCGCATCACCCCATTTTTTACGGGCTGCATCGGCGTCATTTACCAAAATTTCACAGCCATAGGCTTCCATTCTTTTGAATATGACGCAATCGTCATTTATATTCTCCGCCTCTTTTTTTCCGCATCGGATAATGGCATGCTCCTCTAAAATGGAATCTTTTTCCCCGGAAAGAAGAATTCTGCCCTTATCTATAAAGGTAATCTCGTCCGCAATCCGTTCCAAATCGGATATGATGTGGGAGGACAGAAAAATGGAATGCTCCTCATCCACTATGAATTCCTGGAAAATATCAAGAATTTCATTCCGCACCACAGGGTCTAATCCACTGGTGGGTTCATCCAGAATCAGAAGCTTCGCATGATGGGAAAGCGCCACCGCAATTTGCAGTTTCATACGCATACCTCTTGAGAACTTTCCGCAGGGCTTCTTTAAGGGAAGTCCGAACCTTGTCAGGTACTTTTGGAAGGCTTCACCATCCCAGTTTGCATATACATAGGACATCATCGTTGCAATCTGCTTCGGCGTCATAAACTCGTGAAATCCCATTTCATCAAAAACGACGCCTATGTCTTCTTTTATAACCTGTTCGTCCTTTTGAAAATCCTTCCCGAAAATTTTAATCTCTCCCGCGTTTAACGGCATCATGTTCAGCATAGCCTTAATGGTCGTAGTTTTACCGGCGCCGTTCTGTCCGATAAAACCGTGTATTCTGCCTGCGGTTACCTGCAAATCCACGTTTTGCAGGGCAAACCCGTCATAACTTTTATTCAGATTGTGAATTTCTATAACATTTACTTCCTTCTCACTACCCACTTTCTGCACCTCCTGATATTCTGCATTTCTTCCTCCGCAGTCATTCCTTCCCTGCAGCTATTCCTTTCCCTGCGGCTATTCCCTCGCAGCCTTTTCCGGCTGTATCTGAATTTTTACATTTCCTCCAGCAGCATCCGGAATGTTTCCACCATTTCTTCCTTGGTGAGACCGGCATCCAGTGCTTTCTGAATACCCTTGGCAAAATATTCTTCCGTTTCCGCCAGCACGCGTTCCCACAAAAGCTCCTCGTTCTGGGCTTTCACAAAACTGCCTCTGCCAGTAAAGGACTCAATGAAGCCGTCCCGTTCCAGTTCCTCATAGGCTCTTTTGGTGGTAATCATACTGATGCGAAGGTCCTTCGCCAGTGTGCGCATGGAAGGAAGGGCGTCCCCCGCCTTCAGCTCACCGCGCAAAATCATTTCGCGGATTTGCACCTCGATCTGCTCATAAATCGGGGCTCCGCTTGTGTTGCTGATGATAATATCCATGGTTTATCCTCTTACATGTTTTAATTGTATATATCGTATATATACAATATTCCTTTTATAGAATACTGTCAAGAGAAAAATACACAACAAAAAACGGCTCCCCTGTCAGGCAGTTAGCCTGGCTATGGAGAGCCGGTCTGAAATTCCGTTTTTAATTTACTTATGAATTAACATCTTGAAAGCAGGTTCGTCAAACAACTGCACTGCTTCCGACATCATTTACCTTACAGGAAGATATTACCTGACACTATTTTATTTTTCTGCACCCATTGTAAGACCATCGATGATATAATTAGAGCAAAACAAATAAACAATTATAACCGCCAGAATAGAAATTCCTACCGCAAGATACATTGCTCCGTAATTAGTTAAGTAAATACCTTTTACAAGCGAAATCAGAATTGGCATCGTATATTTTTTGGTATCTGTTATCATAATTAACGGTCCAATATAGTTATTCCAGCTATTAACGAAATTAAATATACACATTGTTGCTACTCCCGCTTTGATACAAGGTAACACAATACGGTTAAACAATCCAAACTCTGAACACCCTTCTATTCTGGCTGCCTCAAGCATGGAACTGGGAACGCCCTGTTCAATCATACCTCTTAAAAAGAAAATAGTGGAAACACTTGTAACTCCCGGGGCAAAAAAAGGGAACATAAATGTAAGTAATTTATTTACCAGTCTCAGCTGCAGACCCAGTTTGTAAAAGCCTATTATACTTACCTGTCCCGGAATCATCATAGATGCCAGAACAACCCCAAACAGAATTTTCTTCCCCTTAAAGTTATATTTGGCAAAACCAAACGCCACCAGCGCACCAAAATATCCTGATGTCAGCATAAAAATTGTCGAAACGGATACACTGTTAAAAAAACCTTTCCAGATATTTACATATTGCTGTAATTTGGCATAATTTTCACCCAGATACCTGCCGGGAAGCAAATTAAGTTTTGTAACAATTTCATAACTGGAATGCGTTGCATTTACAGTTACCAGATAAAAAGGTACAAGGGTAATTACTATTAACAAAATCAGGAAAAAATATATGATTGCTTTCTTAAGAATTCGCTTAATCATTATTGTTTCCTCCTTTCCCCTTCATAGCCTTTAACGATAATATACTCATAAGTCCGATAATCAAAAATAATCCAACTGAAATTGCTGCAGAATACCCATAATTATGGTTCTTAAATCCCTGATTGTATAAATACATTGATGCAGTCAGAATTGCCTTGTCAGGTTCTCCCGTTCCATCCGACATAGTAGATGGAACATCGAACAATTGCATTCCTCCTATAATAGAGGTTATCGTAATATAAACGATAGTCGGCTTAATAAGCGGCAGTGTAATCAGACAAAAAGTTTGTCCCTTTCCGGCTCCGTCAATCTGTGCAGCCTCAAAAAGGCTCCGGTCAATAGTGGTAATTCCGGCCATTACAAGAATTGTTGTATATCCAAACCACATCCACCACTGTACATATGAAGTCAGATTTGAAACAAATATCGGCGAATTAAAGAAGTCAAACGGCGCTCCTTTTATGTGCATTGCACATAAAATGTTATTTACAACAGACTTATTGCCATTAAAAATCAAATTGAACAACAGACCCACAGAAGCCGCCGTTACAAGATTAGGCAGATAATAAATCGCCCGGAATGTTTTCATGGCCTTAATGTGGTTCAATGTAAAAACGGCCGCAAGTAAAAGAGCCGTCAAAAGCTGTGGAATATAACTAATTATCCATATCCTTAACGTATTCCAGATACTCAGATAAAAAACCTTATCCGTTATCAGCCTTTTGAAATTTGCCAGCCCGACATATGATTCTTTTGCCAACCCATCCCATTTCTGTATACTTAATGAAAATGTAAACAGAACCGGATATAACCCCAGGAAAATAAACGTAATAAAAAATGGTACAACAAAGAGATATCCATACATGCTTCTATTATTGATACTTTTCTTTTTCATTTCTTACCTATCTCCTGCACATAAAAATCATAAGGCTGTTACACTTTCATTTCTACCTCTGTTCATGTAACAGCCCTACGCTGAATATACCTTCTCAAATAATAAATTATTCTATAATCAGTTCCGGATAATTCGTTGCAACATCATCCTTAAACTGCTGAATTGCCTGTTCCTTACTGATCTTGCCTGTCGCATAAGCCTGTGCTGCATTTTTGTAAGCAGTATTAATCTGTCCATCATATTCCGTAATTGTTACATGAGGATTTTTTTCCATAACCTGATTATAAAATGCATACAAATTCTGACCACCCAGGTTTTCCTCTCCTGCACCGTTTGCCAATGCGTCATCAGCAGATTTGCATCCAACATATTCGCCGTATTCGGATGCATAAGATGTAAGAGCCTCTGTGTTTAATGTCACATACTGAAGAAATGCCCATGCTGCTTCTTTATTTTTGCTGTCTTTGTAAATTCCAAGCCAAGTTCCACCGTTAATATAGGGATTGGGTCCTTCACAAAGTCCCCACTGTCCCATTGTATTTACAGCATTGGATTTAATTACAAATGAATATCCCCAGGTAGGTAACACATAGCAAAATACATCATCACCTTCTACACCTGCAATCCACTCGGGATCCCATTCGGATACATTCAGGTCGTAACCCTTTTCATGAATTGTTTTCACCGTATCAAGGAAATCTTCCATTTTAGGGTCAATAACCAGTTTTCCATCCACAACCCACGGCTGTTCACGATCGGATAATGCCATTAACATTACATCTTCCCAGCTTCCAAACATTGTAATACCGGCATTTTTAAAGGTTTCCGCTGTTTCCAGCATTTTGTCATAATCTGAAAAATACTCTGTAACTTCTTCCGGTTCACTGACTCCCAGTACCTTCTGGGCTAAGTCTCTTCTGTAGATAACCGAGCCGGGGGTTGTCTGCCAGCTTAATGCTCTGACAGCACCTGCATCATCTGTTCCTACATTTTTGACATAATCCCAAATATCTCCTAAGGAATCCGCCGCCTGATAGGGCTCCTGACTAAGGTCATCCCACACTCCCGCATTGACCAGATAACGCACATAGTCAGATTCTCCGGTAAAAATATCAGGTGCATCCTGTCCGCTGGAAAGTACCGGTGTAAGCTTGGACAAGAATTCTTTATTGGGAATTACTGTAATATTTACTTTGATATTGGGATATATCTGGTTAAAGCCATCTACAAATCTCTGAAGTTCCTCGCCGGATGACCATACGTTCAGTTCTGCTTCCATATTTGTATCCACTGCCGCCGTCTGATCTTTTTCTCCTGTCTGATTTGCTGATTCACCCGAACTTTCCTCTGTCGTTTTCGGGGAATCATTCCCTGTTTTTTCATTTTCTCCGGAAGCACATCCCACAAAAGTCGAGAGACACATTGTAGTTGCAACCAATAAACTTAAAATTTTCTTTTTCATGCCACGTCCTCCTTAAATGTAATTTATTTTCCTATCTATAATCATCAAAATAAATAGGTAACTATACTGTGTGCCGGCAAAGCAGTTTCCGCAATATAATCCCGATACCGTAAAACCAAGGGAAGTTCTTCTTCATTCGGATTCATCACTATTGCAACTTTACTGCCATCCGGATTAATAAATGTGCATCCTTCCAATTTATGCGTATATATGGAATTTGCAATTCTTACTGCCCCCGGCCGGACAAATTTACTAAAATGACCCATGTAATAATATGAGGATGAATAATGAATCTCCTTCGTTTCATGGTTCATCACAACCGGAGCCTCACCTCTCCATATCCCCGTACGAATGCACGGTAGTAAAAATTCTTTTTCTGTTTCGCTCAATGTTTCTTCATCACATCCGTTTTCCTCAAATCGTTTCTTAAATGCAATCTGCTCATCCATCCAGTGATCCGGATGTCCCGTATCATCCAGAATCATATTCCAGTCAACCCATCCGCAAGCCCAGTGATTTAAGTTTCCGATTATGTCATGTGCATATTTTTCGCCGGTATTATAAGCAGCACGTTTTTCTTTTCCTACGCATGCCTCCGTTGCCAGAATCAATTTATCCGGATACATCTGGTGAAATGCTTCCAAAGCTCCGAAATGATCTCCGACATACCAATGGACTGCCATGCCATCCAAAGCTTCTCCGGCTTCCTTGGATGATAATACCTCCAATGCACGGTCAAATGCCCTCTCTTTATTGTGGTCCCAGAATAAAACCTTTTTATCCGGCATTCCTGCTTTGCACAATGCCGGTTTTAAATAGTTCTGTGCAAATTCGCGTTCCTCCTGTGCCGTATAATAGCAGGACTCCCATCCCATTTCCGCGTGTGCTTCATTCTGAACCGTAATTCCCCAGACCGGTATTCCTTCTTTTTCATATTCCAAAAGAAACTTAACAATATAATCGGCCCATACCTGCCTGCAATCCTTTCTGAGATATCGTCCCTTATCCATACGTCCATTTGTTTTCATCCATCCCGGAGGACTCCACGGCGAAGAAAACAAGGTCAAATCATCGCTAAGTGTCATTGCCTGTTTTATCATGGGTATTACATCTTTTCTGTCATGTTCAATGTTAAAGTCGTGTAAGTCCCAGTCATTCTCCGTGTTATCGTAATTGTAAAATTCCGTCGAAAAGTCACAACTGTTAATAGTTGTCCGGCACAGACTATAGCCAATTCCTTCTTTGGAATCAAAAAAGCGTTTCATCACTTCATTTCTTTGTGCTTCATTCATTTTCAACAGATTTACTGCACTTGCTTGCGTCATCGCACCACCGAATCCAAGGATTTTCTGATATCTGACCTGATCATAAATATTGAAAATATTCGCTTCATTAGCTTTATAACCTTCCTTATCCGGACCAAATGACAATGGTGTTTGTTCTTTAAGCAACTGATTTTGATTATAATTTGTCATATAGACTTTGATTATTTTGTTCATATCAACCTTCCTCCTCTCTTTTTATTCTGCCGTGAAAACGTCTGCGATTAATCCGGCAAATTATTTCCGGATTAATTTTGAAACTACGGTTTTCATCCATCAGTCCGTTAATTTCCTGTTGTACATCTGTTAATTGCGTATAGCAATAACCGGATAACCAGGGAATGCTTCCCAACGCTGTTGTTATGGAATCATATCGTTTTATGAATTCTTCCTCACTTTGAACTTTTTCTCCATATCCCCAGCCATCCTGGTTATTCTGAAAAGCAATCCCTCCATATTCAGTGACCATAATCGGTTGTCCCGTATAATGATATCCCTGTGCAAAAGCCGGTTTTATCAAATTATGATAAATCTTTCCTTCCAGAATATCTTCCATATGGTTTTCATATCTTTGCAGAAAAGCATGGGCATCTTCCTCATAATCATGAAGAGTAATAATATCGGAAACGGTATGTTCCCAACCGTCATTTGCTATAACCGGTCTGGTTGCATCCAATGCCTTAATTGTGTGATATACCGCCTCCGAAAGGTGTTGCTGCTTTTTATCTGAACCTATTTCGTTAATTCCCCACGATTCATTAAATGCTGTCCATACAATAACAGAAGGATGATTATAATGTTGTTCAACAATTTCAACGCACTCTCTTACATAATTTTCTACTTCACGATCACCAAAATAATATGCCGACGGTAATTCGCACCACACCAGAAGTCCCAAAACATCGCACCAATAATAGTATCTGTCATCTTCAATTTTCTGATGTTTTCTTGCTCCATTAAATCCCAGCTGTTTGGTCCTGATAATATCTTCCTTTATTGCATGCTCTGAAGGAGGAGTCAGACCCGTATTTTTCCAATATCCCTGATCCAGAATTAATCTTTGATATAACGGTTCCTGATTCAAAAGAATATTTCCGTCTTTAATACAGATTTCCCTCATTCCGAAATAGGAGTATATCTGATCACATTGCTGTTCATTCTGATACAATGCAATCTCCATATCGTATAAGTACGGATGTTCGGGCGTCCAGTAATGAATTCCTTCAAATTCTGTGTCTTTGCTTATCTCTGCAATATTAATTCTTGTATGAGTGTGATATAAATCAACCGGAATCTCTGTCATGGTTAATTCCCTGCCCTGAAAGAATACCCGGATCTGTGCACGAAACCCGTTTCCTTCTCTCATACCTGACACATCAAAATCCAGATCCAGCGATTTATCACGTATATCCGGTACTGTTTTAATGGACGTTATGTGAATTTTATTAACTTTTTCTAACCATACACTTTTCCAGATTCCTGTGTTTTGTACATACCAGCAGCGAAAGCTTTCATTTCTCCATCTCTGTTTTCCTCTTAATTGCGCCGGATCAAAACTATCTTCTGATTTAACTACAATTTCATTTCTGTCTTTTAGTGTATCTGTAATATCAAAACTAAATCTTGCATATCCGCCTTTATGCTCTCCCACACAATGTCCGTTCACCCAGACTGTGGTTTTATAATCACAGCCTTCAAAATGAAGTATGAGTCGCTGATCCTGTTCCAATTCCTGCTCCAGTTCAAATATGCGGGCATACCATAAACAAAAATGTGCTTTCTTTTCGTTAATTCCACTTGCTTCTGTTTCCGGGGAAAACGGAACACATATTATCTGTTCATCAGAAAAACCTTCATACCATTTCTCTGCGTCACCCTTTTGATAATCATCAAACCGGAATTTCCAATTACCATTTAAGTTTTTCCACGAAGTCCGTACCATTTGCGGTCTCGGATAATCTTTTATATACGCTGCCGTTTGTGTTTTCATATTTCCCTCTTTTATATTAGTGATGTCGTTGCTTTATAAGACAATTTTACCATTTTCCACCCTGAAATCAACTATATTTGTATCGTTTTATCCTTTTTTTGCAAAAATAAGCCATGAATTTGGGTGTTAGTATCAGTACTACTGTTGTATATTTGTAAAAAACAGTGATATAAACAATATTGTTCATATCACCGCTCATTTCACTATTCGAAGTACTCTACTCCCATAACAATATCCTGGGCATAGTCACCATATGTTTTTCCAAAAAGATTGAATCCTCCCACATATGCAGCATCCGGTTTATTACATATCTCAAACTCCAGGTACGGCTTCTCTTCCATATGAAGATTATGTACAGTAACTTCCGAATATTTCCTACCGTTAATCCAAGTTCCCTTAGAGTTTATTTCTATCCCCACCATAACACCATATTGTGTTGATCCATCCTCCCATATTGCCGGATTCTGACGTCCGCGCCGATTTCCGTAATCACCATTTGAACGCCATGTGCCAACTTCTTTTTCATTGACCTTAAAAGTAATATCTGATTTCCAGTCTTCATGGTAATTGGGTGCTTCCGAACAAATTTCCAATGTAAACATAAGTTTTACCGGATTGCTATTCTGCGGAAGCGTATTGGGAAAACGATATTTTATGAATCCTGCAGATGTCCACAAAATTCCGGCATGAATACGGTTCGGAAGATAGAACGATGAAACCTTATCTTCCACTCCGATAATCCCATTCTCTCCGGCTATTCCACAAGTTGGAAATACGGAAAAATCATAATATCCGCCAATAGGCATTTCATAGCTAATATACTTATTTATATTACTGTTTTTCTCATATGCACTGATATTAATATAATCCGTTTTCCTTGTACATAGCTTTAATGTTCCCCTGTTTCCCGGCCTTTCTTCAATATTTATCAGATCCGCCTCCTGAAGCACTTTAATATGAAATGTTACACTTGACTGCGGTATATGCAGTTTATCAGAGATTTCGCTAATACTTAACCCTTTATTTTCAATTAATTTTAAAATATCAATTCTTGCCGGTACCGACAAAGCCTTGCATATCATACAGAGTTCTTCTTTTTTTCCAACATCAATATCAATGATTCTGGACATGTTCCCTTTTCCTCTTATCACCGTTATTCGTTTCTAAACTTCTTTCCAGAATTATAGCACACGTTTTATAATTTATGTACAAATTCTTTTACAAGGATCTTCTCCAACTCTCCAAGACATGTAATAGACAGGCACAACAAAAACCGGCTCCCCGGTCAGGCAATAAGCCTGGCTATGGAGAGCCGGTCTGAAATTCCGTTTTTCATTCACTTCTGAATTAACATCTTGAAAGCAGGTCTGTCAAGCAGCCGCGCTGCTTCCGACATCGTTCGCCTTACAGGAAGATAAACTTTGCTACGAACAGAAGTGCTAAAATGTACATAAGCGGTGTAATCTTCTTAGCCTTGCCGCATACGAGGTTAATAACCACATAGGAGATAACGCCTGCTGCGATACCTTCGGAAATGCTGTAGGTTAAAGGCATGAAAATCAGTGCCAGGTAAGCGGGAACTGCTTCTGTGAAGTCGGAGAAATCGATGTCCACTACTGCGGAAATCATTAAGAAACCGACGAACAGAAGAGCGGGAGCTGTTGCAAATCCCGGAATAGCAATGAAAATCGGGGATAAGAAGATAGCTACCAGGAATAATAAACCGGTTACGATGGAAGAAAGACCGGTTCTGCCGCCTTCTGCCACACCTGCAGAGCTTTCTACGAAAGTAGTGGTGGTGGAAGTACCGAGTACGGCACCTGCGCTGGTTGCGATAGCATCTGCCAAAAGAGCTTCCTTGATGCGGGGCAGCTTGCCGTCCTTGTCAAGCATGTCTGCCTTGTTTGCACAACCGATCAAGGTTCCGAGAGTATCGAAAATATCTACAAACAGGAAAGAAAATACAATGGCAATAAAGTCAAAAATCTTAAGTCCGTTGAAGTCAGCCTTAAAACACTGACCAAAGGTGGAAGAAATCGCACCTAAATTAAAGCTGCTCCATGCAGGAATTAAAGAGTAGTAACCTGCTTCGGGAACCACGGTGTAAATACCGGTAAACTGGCAGATAATACCTAAAATCCAGGTTGCGAAGATGCCGATCAGGATAGCGCCGCGAACCTTCTTTACATATAAAATTGCGATGATAAAAGTACCGATAATCGCAAGCAGTGCGGAAATACCGACGGTGTGGAAATCCTGTCTGAAATCAACAAGTGATACCAACGTTGTAGAGTCCACAACGATTTTACCGTTCTGCAGACCGATGAAAGCTACGAATAAACCGATACCAACAGAAACGCCCTTCTTAAGCTGAAGCGGAATGGCATTGAAAATAGCCTCACGCACATTGGTAAGTGACAGTACAATGAAAATGATACCTTCCACAAATACGGCAAACAGTGCAATCTGCCAGGAATATCCCATGGAGCCGCATACCGTATAAGCAAAATAAGCATTGAGTCCCAGTCCGGGTGCCAGTGCAAACGGGTAGTTGGCAAGCAGCGCCATGGCAATGGTTCCGATAAAGGAAGCTAACGCCGTAGCAATTAAAACTGCCTGTGCGTCCATGCCGGATGCGGAAAGAATGCTGGGGTTTACCGCCAGGATGTACGCCATGGTCATGAAGGTAGTAATACCTGCCACAACCTCGGTACGGACGGTGGTTTTGTTTTCTTTGAGTTTAAAGAATTTTTCTAACATAAGTACCTCCCTCTTTTTTAATAAAATACTATTTTATTATATTTTTATTGACATGAAAAAGCAAGGATAAGTTACCTTGCTTTCCATGAACCTGCTATTTATATATCATATCGAAAAGTCTAAAACGCCGCATCGGACACATCAAAGGGATTTTCTTTGCCTTCCAGTGCGTACCGGCAGCCTAAAATGCTGTTTTTCACCATGTAGTCAATGGCTTCTTCGGTGTAAAATGCCGTGTGGGGCGTTACGATGACATTGGGGAAGGAACGCAGCACCGCCAGTTCCTCGTTGTGCATGGGCTTGCCCACCAAATCGTAATAATAAAGGTTGGACTCATTTTCGATAACATCCAGACCCGCTGCTCCGATTTTTTCGCTCTCCAGTCCCTTAATCAGGGCTTCGGAGTCAATCAGGTTGCCTCTGGCGGTGTTGATGATAATAACGCCGTCCTTCATTTTCGCAATGGTGTCCGTATTTATCATATGGAAGTTTTCCGCCGTGGAGGGCATATGCAGGGAAATAATGTCGCTTTCCTTATAAAGTGTGTCCAAATCCACGTACTCCGCATATTCTGCCACTTCCTTGGAAGGGTACAAATCAAAGGCAAGCAGTCTGCAGCCAAAGCCTTTCAGATGTTCCAGCACGGTGCGGCCGATTTTGCCGGTACCGATAACGCCCACGGTGGAATTGGAAATTTCCACGCCGATTTTGCCGGGCAGTGTGTAATCCTGCACATCCGCACGCATCATAATGGGCTTCATTTTCCGGCAGCACATCAGCATCAGCATGATGGTGTAGTTGGCTACACCGTTGGGCGGATAAGTGGCGTTGCAAACGGTAATACCTAATTTGCCCGCTGCCCTTCTGTCCACATGGTCAAAACCAACGGTACGGGTGGAAACGCATTTTACGCCGCATTCCTTCCAGATAGTCAGAATTTCTTCGTCCACAGGGGTGGTAATAATGCTGACGGCATCGTAGCCTTCTGCCAGTCTTGCATTCTCCGGTGTGGGTTTGTCCCCCACCGAAGCATACTCAACCTGCATTTCCCTGCTCCATTTTTTAAAAAATCGTTTTTCGTCAAACTCTCTTAAGCTGTATACAAATAATTTCATGTCCGTGCCTTTCCGGAAGCCCCGGATTGCAGCATCCGCAGGCAAAACCTGTCATCTGCCTTTTTCTGCAAATTTACCTTTAGGAAAAACGGAACCACTTAAAGTCAAACTGGCAGCCGGGCAGGAAAATAAATCCTACCTTTGTCATGCCCGTTACCTTTTCAAGCGGGAATGTTACTTCCGTATATTCCTCACTGTGCGGGAACTCCACAATCTGATTTACGGAGCTGCCGTCTTCTTTGAAGAAACGGATATGAATAGTATTGGATGAAAGAGGGGTACGACCGCAAACAGTCACTGCCTTTACACCTTCTTCTCCGAAATCCATATTTTCATATTCCATGGAAACATTGTTGCCGATGCCTTCCACGGCATCCGCGGTCTCCTTGTAGGTATCTCCGTACAAGTTATTGTATTCCAATGCACCTATTTTTTCAAATGCTTTCTGAAGCTTTGTAAATACAAAGCCCTTGATAAAGTAGCGCTGGTTGTTTGCCACGAGAGTCAGGGTGGTGATGCCCTTTAACCGGCGGTTCAGCTTGTAGGTCTCCGGCTTGTATACATCCCAGGTGCTGGGCTTCTGGTATACCAGGTCGCCCACTAATTCGCAGCCCTCTTCTCCGGGCACGCCTTCATAAATCTTTAAGTAATGAGGGTCACCGCTCTGGGCAAAAATAGGAAGTGTAATTTCGTCGGAACCGAATTCGCCGAAGTCCAGTCCCTTGTATACAATGACACTTTCCCCTTCCTGTGCGGTTGCCACGCTCTTTTCGGAAAATCCTCCAATATCGCCCTTAGAGTCGGTATAAAGCGCTCCGGCAATCAGCTCATAGGGATTTAAGTAAGCCTCTCCCAGTCCGCTGATGGAGAATTCCAGCTGGGACAAAAGCTTTACGTTTTCGGTGCCGTTTTTCACAGTGGCACGCAGACGGAATGCGCCGTCGCCCTTTGCCTTGATGCGGCATTTTGCAGCCAGAACTCTGTGAGTATTGGACTCAGTCAGACGCTCCGCCTCGCTTACGGGAATTTCCGTAAGTTCTGCCAGATTGGAAACAACGCCCGCATCGTTGGTAGCCACAAAGTTTACTTCCTTGCGGGAAACATCCGCCGGATACAGATAAGCCTTCACTACCATTTCCGGTTTATTTTCATCAAAGGTCTGACCCTCTTCCGCCACAATTTCAATCTTTCTTACGGGCACAAGGGGCTCTCCCTCTGCTGCCAGCGCGCTGCCGGTAATGAGAGGAACCTTCTTATTTTCCCAAACGGGAGCTTCTGCTTTTTCCGCTGCCTCGTCCGCATAAAGGGTAATCATGGCAGGTGCGATTTTGCCCGCCTCGCCCAAATGCTTTACGGTAACAAGGATTTCGCCGGGCTCGTTCTTTGCCGCAATCATAGCTAAAAGCTTGCCGTTGAACAATTTTCTGCGGGTGCCCTTGTAAGAGTCGTAGTCGGTGCTGTCACCGTTGTCCAGACCAACCAGACGTCCGGCGCCGGTAACTTCCACCTCCACGTAGTCCATTGCGTTTTCCACCGGATTGCCGTCTTCGTCGCGGGCAGAAATTTCCACGAAGGCAAGGTCCTTACCGTCTGCTAAAATGTGGTCAAATTCCGGTGTTACCTCGATTGCTGCGGTATTGCCGAAGGATTTGTGCACATCCTCTGCCACCACGTTGCCGTTTTCATCATAAGCCACCGCACGCAGGCTTCCCTTATGGAAAGGCACCTGGAAGCTGGGGAAGAGTTCCTGTCCGTGCGCATGGTCGATTTCTTTTACACCGAGGGATTTCTCATTGACAAATACCTCCACCTTAGGGGCATTGCTGCATACCCGCACGTCCACCATCTGACCTTCGTTGAAATCCCAGTAAGGAAGCACATGCACCATGGGATGCTTTTTATAATCCGTCCATTCTGCCTGATACATATAGAAAACATCCTTCGGGAAGCCTGCCGTATCAATCAGACCGAAATAAGAATTCTTTGTCTTGTAAGGGGTGGGCTCGCCGATGTAATCAAAGCCCGTCCACAAAAACTGTCCTGCCGCAAAATCCCTGTCTCTGTCTACGGAAATACAATGCTCCACTGTCTTGGCTGCCCAGCTTGGACGGCTGTTGCCAAGGGAAGAACACTGCTCGTCTTCTTCTGTTAAAATCGGCCGGGAAAGCGGGAAATGGTAAACGCCCCTGCTCTGTACGATGGAAGAGGTTTCGCTTCCGTAAATCATCCAGTCGGGATGTTCTTTATGGTGTGCATCGTAATGATTGTCGCCGTAGTTGTAGCCTGCCAGTTTTACAATATCCGCACAGTTCTGCGCACCCTGCCAGGGCATATAATTGGAACCGATGGTTACTCTTGCATTTTTCTTGGGGTCATGAACAAGCACATCCCCCATCAGTCTTTTCGTCAGACCCACGCCCTCTGCCTCATGGGTATCGTGAATTTCGTTACCGATACTCCACATGATAACGGAAGGATGGTTTCTGTCCCTGCGAATCCAGCTTGCCACATCCCTTTCTGCCCATTCATCGAAAAATCTGGCATAGTCGTATTCAGTCTTGGGTTCCATCCACATATCGAATGCTTCCGAAACAATATACATACCCATGGTATCCGCCAAATCCATCAGCTCCGGCGCCGGCATATTGTGAGAAGTACGGATGGCATTGACACCCATTTTCTTTAAGGTTGCAATCTTACGCGCCATGGCCTTTTTATGGAACGCCGCACCCAGACAGCCCAAATCGTGATGTTCGCAGACACCGTGCAGCTTTACCCGTTTGCCGTTTGCCACGAAGCCCTGCTCCGGGTCAAATACAAAATCACGGAAACCGATGTTATATTCTGCCTTATCTCCGTTCTCCAGTGCCACGCTGACATGGTAAAGTACCGGATGCTCGGCATCCCACAGCGCCGGCTTTTCAATCATGGCATCTCCCATAAGAAGCTGTTTTTCCGCATTCCAGGTAAGGGTAAAGGTTTTCACAATCATTTTGCCTTGGGAAAGAACCACCTTGGCAGTCAGGTCGGAAGCCTCTGCGCCATTGCCTGCTTTTGCAATGCCAGACACTTCTGCCTCAATTTCCAGTTTGAAGTCGTTTCCACATTTTTTTGTGGCAATGTAAACGCCGTCGGAAGTCAGATGCACCACCGGCGCTTCCTTGAACCATACGTTACGGAAAATACCCGCGCCGGAATACCAGCGGGAGTTGGGCTCATGGTGGTCAATGCGCACCATCACCGTATTTTCCCCATCCTTAAGGAGATTTGTCATATCGAATTCAAAGGTGGAATAACCGTATTTCCACTCCCCTAAAAGGGTTCCGTTTATGTAAACTTTAGAGTCCATATACACGCCGTCAAAACGGATGCTGTATACCTTTTCCGCATCCTTTTTCACGGTAAATTTCTTCCGATACCAACCGGTGGATGTTTCATACAGATTTAAGGTGTCATAAATCAGCCAGTCGTGCGGAAGGTCCACTCTTTCAAACTTATCCTCATAAGCAGAGAGTTCCTCCAGCCCCGTCCCAAAAGGTGTCTTTGCAAATTCCCATTGATTTGTAAATAATTCCATATCTTCTCCGTTCCGAAGCCCGCACCGCCGTCCGGTTCTGCCGTCCGATTTTCCGCAATCTCCCCTGCACCGCCGCAGAAAAGGCTTCTATGTTGCTATGATATTTTATTTTAAGTGGATAACCGTAAATCCGCAACCGATTAAATTGCAGATATAATGTACTATTTTGTATAGATTTCCATACCGGTCTGACTGCAATATTCCTGATAGTTCATTTGTAATATTCTCACTGTTTTAGTTGTAATACGCCCGCCGATTTATCTGCAGCATTCCCACTGGTTTAGCTGCAATGTTTCCACTGGTTTAGCTGCAATATTCCCACTGCTTTAGCTGCAATATTTCCACTGGTTTAACTGCAATGTTTCCACTGGTTTAACTGCAATGTTTCCACTGGTTTAACTGCAATGTTTCCACTGGCTTAGCTGCAATATTCCTGCAGGTTTGCAGCAGATTTCTGCATGTATGCTTCTTGGTCCGCCGCATCAAAATGTTCAATTGCAAGATAGCCCCGGTAGCCGTATTCTTTCATTTTATAAATCAGTTCCTTTATGGGGATGCAGCCTTCCCCCACCGCCGCGGGCAGATAGCATTCCTTTATGTCCGCGGTTGCATTTTCCTGCGCTTGCAAAGGCTTGTCGGTGTATATTTTCTGCATTTCCATAGCCTTGTCAGCGTCTGCTTCCTGTGCTTGCAAGGGCTCGTTGCTCTCTGTTTTCTGTACCTTTAACGGTTCACTGCTCTCTGTTTTCTGTACCTTTAAAAGCTTCTCTGCGCTTATTTTCCTATCCTTGCAGTGCACATGCACAACCTTATCTTTGAGTTTCTCCCATGCAGCAAAAATATCCTCCCCATGGATGATAAAATTGCCCGTGTCAAAAGTAAAACAAAGCCCCGGAACCTGCTCTGCAAACCACTTCATGCCGCTCACGCAGGCAATGGGTGAATTCCTATCATCGAAATCCTCTATCACAACGGTGATGGGGGTGATGTCCGCAGCACTTTGGCTATCCGCAATTTTTTTAACACCCACAATACCATGTGGCTCCGTAATCTTCTCATCTTTGACAGCATTCCGGCTGCCTGCCATTTCTACGATTTCCCGCAGCCCTTCCGCCATGCGCAGCGCCTTTTCACTGTGGGAAAGATAGTCCCATACTTTCTCCCTGTCCGGCACACAATTCACAAACTCTTCCGTTTCCACTGAAAAAAATCCGGGCACAATCAATATTTTTCCGGCTTTCGCTTTTCTTGCAATTTCGATATGTCTGCGTGCTTTTTCTGTTTCCCTGCCCCGCTCCAACGCATAAAATTCATAAATGCAGCTCACCTGTAAGCCTGCAGTCTCAAGCATTTCCAGCGTTTCCGGGTGTTCCAGAAGATAGGTGCGGTTAATTTCCACAGCAGAAATTCCCTCCTCCTTCACCTCTGCAAGCAACTCCGGAATATGTTTGCCGGTCTGCTCCTCCGCCTGTAAAATATGGTCAAAAAAGACCGAAAGTCTGATTACTTCACTTCCTCGCATGCAAGCTCCTTCCGTGCTCCCACAGGCGTGCAAAACCACACCGCATTTATAATAATCTGCTGAATTTCCGGTACATAGTAAATCGGATATTCTTCATGACCCGGCTGAAAATAAAAAATCTTTCCCATTCCTCTTGTAAACGTACAACCGCTGCGAAATACTTGTCCGCCGGAAAACCAGCCCGCAAAAATCACATCGTCCGGCTTGGGAATATCAAAATATTCTCCGTACATTTCTTCTTCGGGCAGGAAAATTTTCTCCGGAATACCCGCAGCTATGGGGTGGGTGGGTGCAAGACACCAGAGATTTTCCTGCTCTCCGTGCTTCCATTTTAAGGTCATGGAAGTACCCAGAAGCCGCTTCATAATCTTGGAAAAATGCGCCGAATGCAGGGCAATCAGCCCCATTCCCGCGAGTACATGCTTCTGCACCCTTTCCGCCACTTCATCCGAAAAGGCATCCTGCAGGGCATGGCTCCAGAAAATCAGCACATCCGTGTCCGCAAGCACCTCTTCCGTCAGACCGTGCTCGGGCATATCAAAAGTTGCCGTCCGCACCTGAAAATCCTCCTGCTTCCCTAAAAAAGAAGCAATGCAACCGTGAATACCCTGCGGATAAACCTTTCGGACGCCTTCATATTCTCTTTCATGTTTGTATTCGTCCCAGACCGTAACCCGTATCATTTTTTCTCCCTGTTTTTCTACTGTTTCCCGCTCTTTTTACTTTGTGGTTCATTCTCTGTTTCCCGCTCTTTTTACTTTGTGGTTCATTCTCTGTTTCCTGCTCTTTTTACTTTGTGGTTCATTCTCTGTTCTTTGTTTGCCTGTGCCTGTAACCAGAATGAAATACTGCGGTTCTTTCTTTTGACTCTGATAAAATCTTTTTCTTTCTGGGTCAAATGATTTTCCGGCACTTTGTTTCTTCTTTTGACCCTAATAGCCCATCTGCTTACAGGGTCAAATCAAAATTCAGCTTTCTTCTATTTTCTTTGACTCTGACAGGCGCCTTCCCTCATAGAGTCAAACCCCAGCCCGGGGGGCCTGCCCTTTTCTTTGACCCAGTTTGGCATATCCTCTTGCAGGGTCAAATCCAAGTCCGGCTTCCCGCCCTTTCCTTTGACCCAACTTGGCATATCCTCTTGCAGGGTCAAATCCATGCTCTGCTTCCCTCTTTCTTCTTTGACTTTGACAGGCTCTTTCCCTCATAGAGTCAAACCCCAGCCCGAGGGGCCTGCCCTTTCCTTTGACCCAGTTTGGCATATCCTCTTGCAGGGTCAAATCCATGCTCTGCTTCCTTCTTTCTTCTTTGACTCTGACAGGCTTTTTCCCTCATAGAGTCAAACCCCAGCCCGGGGGCCTGCCCTTTCCTTTGACTCAACTTGGCATATCCTCTTGCAGGGTCAAATCCTTGCTCTGCTTCCCTCTTTCTTCTTTGACCCTGGCAGACTCTTTTCCTCATAGAGTCAAACCCCAGCCCGAGGGGTCTGCCCTTTTCTTTGACCCAGTTTGGCATATCCTCTTGCAGGGTCAAATCCTTGCTCTGCTTCCCTCTTTCTTCTTTGACCCTGGTAGACTCTTTTCCTCATAGAGTCAAACCCCAGCTCGAGGGGCCTGCCCTTTCCTTTGACCTAGGAAGACACTTCCCCTCATGGAGTCAAATTCAAGTCCTGCTTCCCTCTTTCTTCTTTGACTCTGACAGGCTCATCCCCTCACAAAGTCAAACCGTCAGATTCAAACCGGGTTTCCTACTACATCTTCGCCAAGAAAGCCTCTACATTGCCCGCGATGTCGCCCTTAAACACGGCGGAGCCTGCCACTGCCACATTGGCGCCTGCTGCAAGCACCATGGAGATATTGTCTAAATTGATGCCGCCGTCCACTTCAATATCAATGTCCCTGCCGCTTTCCTGCACCATTTTGCGGACTGCTTTCACCTTGTCCGTGCAGTAGTCAATATAGGACTGACCTCCAAAGCCCGGCTCCACGGTCATAACCAAAATCATATCCACTGTTCCGAGATAAGGTCTGACTGCTTCCACATCTGTGCCCGGTTTAATGGAGATACCGGCTTTCTTGCCCTGACGATGAATTTCGTCAATGATTTCCGCTGCCTTTTCGGTTGCCTCCAGGTGAAAAGTAATCAGGTCCGCACCGCAATCGATAAACTCCTGAATGTACCGCTCCGGTTCCACAATCATCAGATGGACATCAAAAATCTTGTCGGTAGTTTTACGGATGGATTTAATCACCGGCATACCATAAGAAATGGATGGCACAAAAAGTCCATCCATTACATCTATGTGTATATACTGGGCGCCTGCCTTATCAACCAGGACAAGCTGCTCACCTAATTTTGCAAAATCTGCGGATAAAATAGAAGGGGATAAAATATTTTTCATGTGTGTGCTCCTCATAAATGACAAATAGATTTATTTTCTGCTTCCGCATAAAATGCCGCAAGCATTTTCCTTTCTATTATACATCATTTCAAGAGTTTTTCCACATCCCTTTTTAACTGCTCCCAATCGTCCTCATGCTCCACATAATAAAGCGGACATTTTTTGCCGCCACAGTCATAATGCCGCAGAATGTCATCCGTGGAAAGTCCGTATTTTTTCACCAGATATGCCAGCAGATGGATCAGAGAGTCGTAGGTTTCTTTCGTAAAACTGCCGTCCGCACTCTTGTAACAGCACTCAATGGAAATGGAGTCATAGTTTCTGGTTTTCACCGCATAGGCAATTTCCTCAAACGGAATGCATTGAATGATTTCCCCGTCATAACCAATGATAAAATGTGCACTTGCCGACCTTTCGTGCGTATCTTTCAGGGACTCAAAATAGCTTCGGTTCTGTGCGGCGCTGGTATTGCGGTTTGCCGTATAATGCACGAAAATACTGTTGACCTCCGGCAGTCGTTCTCCGGGTCGGGAGTAATCGTTTGGTGTCAGAAAAGCTTCCTCCCACTCCGGTTTTTCCACGTTCTTATAGTCCAGGACAGAAATTTGTCTCTGCAGATTTTTCACAGCCTGCGCCGCTTTACCATCGGAAAGCAGGCGGATTACCGAAACGATAAGAACCACCGCCAGCAGAATAAAAAATACTTCGATAAGCAGGAGCCTGAGAAATCTTTTTCCCGGCTTTTTACGGTGCGCCCTGCGGTGCCCGGTCTTTGTGTAATGCTCTTGCTCCAGCTGCAACTTTCCAGCGCGATGCTGTCTTTCAATCCTCATTCCGTCTATGTTGTACTTGTCTTCTGACCGTTCTCTTCCGGCTCGGTATTCCTGTTCTACCTGCTTTCGCTTCTCACGGGAATTCTTTTTTGCTTGTTCCGTCATCACTCTTCTGACATAATGCGCCGTCTCCGATTTTGCTCTTCCAGTCCGCTGCACCTTCCCAGATTGCTCTCTTCTGGCATAGCGCTCTTTCTCCGGCTGCGTCCTCGGTGCAAATGCCATATCTAAATTTAATTCTTCTCTTTCGTTTCCCTCATCCAACATAAAAAAAGCCTCCGGTTGTTCAGTATAGCAGATTTCCACTGCTAATTCTTAAAGAACCGGAAAGCTTTTTCTTAATTTTTTATGAATGGAAAACAATAAATTGCCAACTTTTACGTTATCAGGAATTCCAGTGCAGGCGGTGAAGCTCCCCTTCGGTCTGCATGCCGGCAAATTGGTTCTGGCGCAGGGCTTCGTACAGCACAATCGCCACGGAATTAGATAAATTCAGGGAACGGATATCCGGCAACATGGGAATACGGATACAGGTTTCCTCGTTGTCCACAAGGATTTCTTCGGGTATACCGGCACTCTCCTTGCCGAACATGATAAAATCATCCGGTCCAAACTGCACATCGGTATAGACATGTTTTGCCTTGGTGGTAGCCATCCAGATTTTTGCACCGGGATGCTTTGCCAGAAACTCCTCATAATTCATATAGCGGGTTACATCCAGATGCTCCCAATAGTCCATGCCCGCTCTTTTTATGGATTTCTCATCCAGATGAAAACCGAGCGGCTCAATCAGATGCAGGGATGTGCCTGTTGCAACACAGGTTCTGCCGATGTTTCCTGTATTCGCCGGGATTTCCGGCTGATGAAGTACAATGTGCATTTTCTATTTTCCCTTCTCCTCGCGCAGCTTCGTAATAAAATGCGCCAGGCGATCCATCGCCATTTTCAGCTTCTCCAGTGAATAAGCATAGGAAATACGCAGGTAGCCCTCGCCGCTTGCGCCGAACGCATCGCCGGGAACCGCTGCCACTTTTTCTTCCTCCAGAAAACGGGTGGCAAATTCTTCGCTGGTCATGCCGAACTCCTTGATACAGGGGAATACATAGAAAGCGCCGTAAGGCTCAAAGCATTCCAGACCCATTTCACGGAAAGCATGCATCAGGAAACGTCTTCTCTGGTTGTAGGCGGTACGCATTTCCACGATATCCTCGTCGCCGTTTTTCAGAGCTTCGATAGCGGCATACTGTGCCGTGGTGGGCGCGCACATAATTGCAAACTGGTGAATTTTCGTCATCTGCTCGATAATATTCTGCGGTCCGCACACATAGCCGAGTCTCCAGCCGGTCATGGCATACGCCTTGGAGAAACCGTTGATCAGAAGGGTTCTCTCCTTCATGCCGGGCAGACTGGCAATGGACACATGCTTGTCCTTGTAGGTCAGTTCTCCGTAGATTTCGTCAGACATGACATATATGTCGTTTTCAATAATAATATCTGCAATCGCCTCTAAGTCCTTCTTTTCCATTATGGCCCCGGTCGGGTTGTTGGGGAAAGGAAGAATTAACAGCTTTGTCTTGGGAGTAATGGCTGCTTTCAGCTCCTCCGGTGTCAGGCGGAATTCGTTTTCTGCCTTCAAATCGATAATGACCGGCTTGCCGCCCGCCAAAATTGTGCAAGGCTCATAGGAAACATAAGAAGGCTGGGGAATCAGCACTTCCTCTCCTTCGCCCGGATTTATCATGGCGCGAATACCGATATCAATGGCCTCGGAACCGCCCACGGTAATCAGCACTTCTCTGGTCGGATGGTAATGAATGCCCTGTGTCCGATAAAGATAATGACAGATTTCCTCACGCAGCTTCATAAGACCTGCGTTGGAAGTATATTTGGTATGTCCCTGTTCTAGAGAATAAATACCCTCATCGCGGATATGCCAGGGGGTGGCAAAGTCGGGCTCGCCCACACCTAAAGAAATAGCATCCTTCATTTCGCTGACAATATCGAAAAATTTACGGATTCCGGAGGGTTTTAACTCTACGACCTGTCTGGATAATGGATCTCTCATGGCGTAATCAACTCTCTTTCATCTTCGTATTTGCTGGTTAAAATGGTGCCGTGGTCTTTGTATTTCTTTAAGACAAAATGGGTAGCGGTGCTCAGCACGCCGTCCAATGTGGCAAGCTTGTCGGAAACAAAATTGGAAACCTCTCTCAGAGACTTTCCCTCCAGAGATACCAGAAGGTCATACCCACCGGAAATCAGATATACGGAATTTACTTCTGCATATTTGTAAATTCTTTCGGCAAAGCTGTCAAAGCCCTGTCCTCTCTGCGGGGTAATGCGCACCTCAATCAGTGCATTTACCTTTTCAATGTTGGTATTTTCCCAGTTGATCATGGTGTGATAACCGCAGATAATGCCTTCTGCTTCAAGCGCAGCCAGTTCATTTACCACATCCACTTCTTCCACGCCTAAGATGACTGCCAGTTCCTTCAAATCCATACGGCTGTTTTTCTCTATAATACGCAATAATTCTTCTCTCATAGGTTTTCTCCTTTTATCTTGCTGAATTCATCCGAGACAGGACGGTCTAAGAAACGCTTTTCCTCCTGGTTTATGACAACTCTGTCGTTGTTATCCGTTATCTTTCCGATTACCGCTGCCAAAATTCCCGCTTCCTTCAAATCCCTGACCAAGTGTTCGCCGTTGTCAGTGGTAATGAGGAGGCTTCCGCCGGAGAGCATTTCATAGGGACTTATGCCGAAAAACTCGCATACTTCCACGCACTCCTGTCTGATGGGTATTGCTTTCAGGTCTACGGCCAGTCCAACACCGGCGCTCTCTGCCAGTTCCCAGAGGGAAGCAAAAATGCCTCCGCCGGATACATCATGCATGGCGCCCGCATTGGACTTTATGGCGGTGGCGGCCTCCGGAAGGATGGACAATTCCTGCAGGAAAGCCTGCGCTTTTTCTATCATATGAAGCGGATAACGTTCCGCTAACCGTTCTTCATAACGGGTGGCTAAGAGTCCCGCCCCTTCGCATCCCACCTGCCCCGTAAGAACAATGTCCTGACCTGGCCGGATGTGATTTTCAAAAAGGGCTTCTCCTTCCACGCTGCCGATGGCGGTTGCCGTCACATACGGAACACTGCAATTTTCCGACACCTCCGTGTGACCTCCCGCAATCTGAATATGTAAAATGCCCGCCGCTTCGTTGGCTTTTTTCATCAGCTCCCTTAAGAAGCTTTCCTCCGTATCCGCCGGAAGCAGAAGTGTCAGAAGCACCGCCACGGGATGGGCTCCTCTTACGGCTATACCGTTCACCGCCTTCATAATGGGCACATATACTTCTGACGGAGATGTCACAAAAAAGGTCTGGACGGACTGTACCGTGTATCCGTTTTTCTGCGCAAAAACAGCGCAGTCTTCCCCTATGCCTGCGCCATTTTTAACTTCCTTATTCTGATTGGTAATCTGCTTTAAGACGGAACGTTTCAAAACACTTTCCGATACTTTACCGACCTTCATACACAATACCTTCTTATGTTTGCTCTGTCTATTTGTCTGTTCTGCTTATTGGGTTCATCCGCTTATTTTCTTATCCGGTTCATTCCTTATTCAGTGGGTGCTGCAGGCGCCGCCGCTGCCGCTGCCTGCTGTGCGTTAAGAATGGCAATCACGTTTTTCACATGGTCAATGCTGCCGGTGCCGCATGCTGCCATAATCTCATTATACGCATTGGCGTCTGCGGTTGAAACACCAACGACTGCGCTTCTGGGAACCATTTTGTAGTTGCTGCTGTTTACCACTTCCCTGCTTACCTGCACGCCGTCCTCTTTTACCACCTTCCAGAGTCTTGCCTTGTAGCCGATGTGGGCACCTGTCACACTGATGTAACCCAGCGGATAAGCAGCATCCGGATAAAGGGCGTCAGATGTGGGGTTAATGGTTTCCAGTATTTCGCTTTCATATTCCACCGTACGGTTCGCCGGTCTTGTTTCCACACCATAGATGGTGAAGGTAATCTTTTTATCCTCTGTATGTCCTTCTATGTAAACAGGATGCTCTGTATTGTTTACAAATTTGAAATCCTTACCGGAAGACTCGGCAATCGCCGCATCCGCGGAGGGACTTACATAGCTGACAATCATGGAGTGATTGTAACGCTCCGTCACATCCAGCTCGGATAACAGAACGGCATTGTAAAGGGTGGTAGAAACCTGGCAGATACCGCCGCCGAGGGAGTCAACAACCTTGCCGTTCAGATAAGAACCCGCCATATAGTATCCGTTTTTCTCGGAGAAAGGAGAAACTGTCTGGTAGGTGGAAAATTCGTCTCCGGGATAAAGGGTAGTGCCGTCAATCAGTCGGCAGCCGTTGGCTATGTTGCCGCTTCTGTTGGAATTGGAACTCTTGTAGGTTGTGGTATAAGTACCCAGCACATCTTTTACTAAGGAAAGCTCTTCCTCATTTCCCCGGGGCTGCTCCTCTTCCACCGTCAGGGCAATGGTTTCGTTTCCTCTTGCCCACTTGTTTATCATGTAATCGTACACTTCATCAATGGAAGTTTCCACATCCAGACGATACCCTGTCTGTCCGTCCGTAATCTTAAACGCACCGTTTTCGCGGGTCAGTGTATAGTCAATGGCCTCCCGGTCAAAAACGCTGCACTTCTCTACCAGCACATTATTGATGGCGGTTACATCAAATCCCAATTCAATGGGATAGACCTTATTTTCATTCTCTAAATCCTTCAGCTCCTTGTATCGCTGCACCACATTGCCGTGCATGCCGAGCTCCTTTGCCTCTTCGATAATGTCGGTATTTTTCCAGGAAAGCCCCAGCTCACCCGCCGTTACCGTCACTTCATTATCGTCTGCTGCAAGAAGTGTGATTTCCGCTTCTTTCAAAGAATCCACATACGCATTGATTGCTTCCGCTGCTTCTTCTTCTGTCATGCCGGCAAGAGAAATCTCTTCCGCATAGACGCCCTTTTTCAGAGTGTCATCGCCCTTTGCCTCCACGTTTACCGTAAGGAGGGAAAAAGCGCAAAAGACAGTACCCAAAAGCAGCATTGCTTTTGAAACCATTTTTTTCATATCCTCTACTCCTCAAAACCTTCCCGCAATTGTCATCCGCGGGAAAATATGCTACCATAATGCTGCGGAACATGCTGCACATGGCGGCCAACCACACTGCCTGCTCCTGCGGCAGCCTACATACCAAGTGCCATGGGAAGCACCATCGCTATGATTAAGAAAATAATAATCACGGCGGAAATTATCTTTTTTGTTTTCCTGCTGTAGATATTAAACATAACGCTACCATGCCTTTCCACAACCTGCAGACCCCTGCAGGCACTATTTTCTACTGAAAGGATATTATATATGAAAACATTATTTTTGTCCAGTTTAATCAGTTTTTGCCTGCTAATCTTCCTTTTGAACAAGCGCCATTCCAAAATGGAAAAGAGCATGAAGGAAGCCTTCTGGAAACGGGAAGAAGAGGCCAACCACACCAGACGCAAATCGCTCGACAATCTTCCTTATATTACCATTCCTCTGGAGGAGCTGCCGCTTGCCTGCCACATCACCGGCGATGCCGCAGCCGTCCGAAATACCGGCGATGCCGCAGCAAATGAAACCATCTCCGGGGAATGCAAGGAAATCTTAAGGAGCCTGTCCACCCAGAAAATCGTCAATTTGACCGGATACACCAACACGGACTTAAAGCTTTCCTACGGCACCGCCAACATCACATGCCTTACCGAGTACGACCAGAACTACACCCAGCTTGTCTCCACCCTGCAGAAATGGGCGGAAGTCCTGTACCGGGGCGGGGCAAAAAAGGAATGCCGGCAGGTTTTGGAATATGCCGTTTCCATCGGCACCGATGTGAGCCACACCTACTTTCTTTTAGCGGATCTGTATGACGAGGAGGGCGAAAGTGACCTGAAATACAGCCTTATCGAAAAAGCTTCCGGGCTTTCCTCCTTAAGCAGCAAGGTCATCGTCCGTACTTTGCAAGGATCTGGTCCGTATAGCGGCTGGCTTCGCTCCGGGTCAGATGCTCAATCGAATACTCTACCGTAATTTTATGCAGCTCCAACAGTTTATATAACCTTTCTTTTTGCGCCGCCGTTGCCGGCGCATCTTTTTTCACCTGATAATTGAGTTTATGCGGCTGAAAATATTTCTCAGCGCCCTCTTTTCCGGAAAAAAGCTCCCATAGCTTATCGTACAGAGCGACCGTTGCCATGGCATCCCCCAGCGCCCTGTGCGCCTTATGCGAAATTCCAAAATGCTCACACAGATAAGGCAGGCTCCGGTGGGGCAGCTCCGTCAGATATACTCTGGCAATTTTCAGGGTATCCAGCCCTTCCCGTTCAAAGCTTCCCTTTCCGTTCACCACCGCTTTTTTTAAGAAAGAATAATCAAAAAGCACACTGTGTCCCAGCAGAATATCCTCTCCCGCAAAGTGCAGGAAATCCGGCAGCACCTCGTTTATGACAGGCTTGTCAAAAAGCATGTCATCCGTAATGCCTGTAATCCCCGTAATCCGTTCCTCCAAAGGCCTGCAGGGGTTAACCAGCGTCTGGAAGGTGTCCGCTATTTTCCCGCCACGCACCTTCACGGCGCCGATTTCTATGATTTTGTCTGTTTTCGGGTTTAAGCCTGTGGTTTCCAAATCCACACACAGGTAATCACTTATTTTATCCATTTTTCTTGCCGGCAGCTTTCTTTTGTTTATAGGAAGGACATAAATCCGTAAGGAAGCACTCGTCGCACTTAGGCGTCGGCGCCTTACAGATTTCCCTGCCGAAGGTGATAAGCTGGATGTTGTATAAAATCCAGTGATCCTTGGGCAGCACCTTCATCAGCTCCTGCTCCGCCTTAACGGGGTCGTCCGATTTCGTAATGCCGAGCTTTAAGGAAATCCGCTTCACATGGGTATCCACCACGATGCTGGGCTCATGGAAAATGTTTCCCCGGATCACATTGGCAGTCTTTCGCCCTACACCTGCCAGGGATGTCAGTTCGTCGATACCGGAGGGCACTTCTCCGTTGTATTTCTCCATCAAATCCCTGCAGCAGGCAATGATGTTTTTCGCCTTGTTATGGTAAAAGCCGGTGGAATGGATATCCTGCTCCAGCTCCTTTAGGTCTGCTGCCGCAAAGGCCTCCACGGAAGGATATTTCACAAACAGATCCTTCGTAACAATATTCACCCTGGCATCCGTACACTGGGCGCTTAACATGGTGGCAATCAAAAGCTGCCACGCATTTTCATGGTCTAAAGAGCACCTGAAGTCCGTGCCGTAATGGGCATCCATTCTCTCTAAAATTTCTGTTACACGTTTTCCGGCCATAGTACTTTTGCCTCCCTTGTCAGCGGATCTCTGTGGTCATAATCAAATAAAAGGAACGCCTGTTCCGGCAATCTCTTCACTCCTGACACATCTGTCGCCCACACAGAATAGGAAAACGGCTCTAAATGTGTCATACGTGACAACTGGGGCGCCGGTATTTCCGACAGATGCGGCAGATACCTTCTTTCCGATTCTTCCTTTTTATAAAATGCATGTATTACAGGCTGCAGATCATGTAAATCAGGAGCGAAGTCCGGCCGGCTCTTTAGATTTTCCCGCACATACAAATCAAAGAGAAGCAGCTCCTTATACAGTTCTTGGCGCTCCGGATGGATGCTTTTCGCAAAAGAAAGCAGCGCCTGATACCGGTAAATCCGGGAGGGGGTTTCCACAAAGAAGCCCTGTTCTTCGTAGAAATCTGCCAGTGCTTCGTAAAAAGCAAAGGCTCCCTGCCCAAAATCCGCTATCATCACCGGCAGGCTGTGTGCAAACTGCCCGCTGTTGTAGTAGATTTCCACCATTTCTTCTATCCGTTTCAGCCGGCAGATTTCCGTGAAGGAGAGCCAGTTGGTATACAACACCTCATACGGTGCGTAATCGGTATAAACAAGACCATAGCTTTCCGCCATCTCTGCCATATAGGAGCCTTTCAGCACCTTTAAGAAGCCAAGCTGGAGCTGTTCCGGCTCCATGGCATATACGTCATCAAAGGAACGGGCAAAACTGTCATAATCTTCATAAGGAAGACCCGCTATCAAATCCAGATGAATATGCACATTGTGTGCCGCTTTTAAGGCAGCCACCACCTGTTTCAGCTTTTCAATGTCCATCACACGGCGGATTTCCCGCAGCGTATCGGTGTTTGTGGACTGCACGCCGATTTCAAACTGTACCAGACCGGGACGCATCTTTGCCACCAGTGCAATCTCATCCTCCCGGAGAATATCTCCCGCAATCTCAAAATGGAAGTTAGTGACACCATTGTCATGGTCATACAGATACTGCCAGACAGCCATGGCATGGTCGTGATTGCAGTTAAAGGTCCTGTCTACAAATTTAACCTGCTTTACCTTTTTCTCCAGGAAAAAAGCAAGCTCCTTCTTTACCACCTCAATATCCCGGAAACGCACGGTTTTATCAATGGATGACAGACAGTAGCTGCAACGGAACGGACAGCCGCGCTGGGTTTCATAGTAAATAATCCGGTTGGTAAAGGGCGCCATATCATCGTATAAAAACGGCACATCCGTCAGATTAAGAGGTTTTCTTGCCGGTGTCATACCGCTTCTTAACATCAGACCCGGAATATCCTCAAGGGACTCCGGATTTTTCTTCACATAATACTTCACCACCTGGGCAAAAGTCGCTTCACCTTCGCCGATAAAAATGCCGGTGAGATACGGATATTTCCGCAAAAGCTTATCCGCATCATACGTGACCTCCGGACCGCCCAGAAATACCGGCAAAGCCGGCAGGAGCTTATGGAGCTCCCCCATCAGCTTTTCGACCATGCCGATGTTCCAGATATAGCAGGAAAAGCCGATAACATCCGGCTTTCTCCTGTAGATATCCTCTAAAATGTCCTCCATGCGGTTGTTGATGGTGTATTCGGCAATCTCTACCGCATCGGTATATTCCCCGGCAAACCTTTTCAGGCTGTAAACCGCCGGATTGGAATGAATATATTTGGCATTTACTGCCACCAGTAAAAATTTCATTTTCTCACTTCTTCCGTTCTTTCCATGATTGTAGCATTCTTCCCCTACAAAAACTTCTGTATCAGACCCTCTGTCAGATAATCCGCTAACTCCATAATCTGGTTTTCCTGCTCGGCAAACAACCGGATAACTTCATTATAATCGCCGGACAGCTCCGCTTCCATGATATTCTTGATCATATCGAGGTGACGGTTCAGGTACATGGTCAGCTCGCCGTAATCATACTCGGAATTATTGTCCGACCAGAATTTAGCCAGCCCGGCGGCATTGTCCCGCCACAAAGCATCCTGCTTTTCTTCTTCCGCTATATCGCCGTCCTTCATCGCCTGCAGGATTTTTCCTGCAATTTCTATATGCTCTTCCAAAAGATCCGTTAATGCGGAAATCTTATTTTCCGAATAAAAAGGAGCAAATACCGAGGCAATATCCTCTGCGGTCTGCAGCAGTCTTTCTTCCACAGCACTCTTACCGGGAAGGTCATTCAAAAATGCCGACTGGAATATAAGCTCCCAGTAAATATGCTGCATCCAGCTCTCCCGCATTTCATTGTTCAGCTTCAGTTCTTCTTCCTGCATGTCGTTCTGTCCCACACCGGAACAGATATACAGTTTTCCTCCCACCTGCAGATTATAAGGATTGACGCCGGGATTGCGCATCATAATATCCGGCACCGTCGTCCGGTACTTCTGCGCTAATTTATAAAAAGAGTCGCCCGGCTGTATGATATGAATTACTGTTCTGCAAAAAGCCATCGTACACTCCAAAGGATAAGTTATTCTACTATATGCAGCGCTATGACAGAAGTTTCATATCACCGGGTAACAGTCAAACACACACTGCCACTTCACGCAAAGCAATCAGAATGCTCGTAGACTCTTCACATGCAGCAATCCGGGCGTACGCCGTCACTTCACCCGCGACAGTACGAGTACCACTGCAAATGTCAGTACCTCGGCACATGGGAAGGAAAGCCAGATGCCTGTCATGCCAAATAAAGCGGAAAGCAGAATAGCAAAAAAGATAATCGCAACAACCCCGCGGAGCAGGGAACCCGTGATTGCGGGTCCGGGCTTGTCCACAGCAGAAAAATAAGCCACCAGCACGATATTGATGCCGGCAACCAGATAGCCGAGAAAATACAGCCGTATTCCGTCATCGGCATAACGGGCAAGCTCTGCACTCTGTTCGCTGTTAAAAATGGAAATCAGCGGACCGGTAGCCAGAAAAACGATGCCCACTATAATGATTTCCGTAGCCAGGCCGGTAAGCAGGCTCCACCTCAGGAGCTTTTTCACATGCGCTGTATCGCCTTTCCCGTAATATTCACTGATTAACGGCTGGGCGCCCTGCGCCAGACCGTTAAAGATAGACATTGCCACAATGGAAATATTGGCAATTACACCATACGCTGCCACGCCGATATTACCTGCAAGGGACAAAATCAGCATATTAAACACAATTGTGGTTACAGCAGAAGAAATCTCCCCCACAAAAGCCGATATTCCAAGCTGGCAGCAGGAAAACAGATGCCGGGGGGAAGGCCTGTGGAATCCAAATTCCACATGATTGTTCTTACCGAAAAGATGCATGCAGCATACAGACATAGTGACCGCCGGACACACTGCCGTTGCCAACGCCGCACCGTTCATCCCCAGACCCATGGGAAACATAAACACATAGTCAAACACAATGTTAAACAGACTTCCCGCTATGGAACCCAGCATGGCTGTTGCCGGTGCATGGTCGTTGCGCGTGAAAGCCGTAAATGTGTAATTCGTCATGAAAAAAGGAGAGGCTATCAGAATGATACGCAGATAATCCTTACCCAGTGCCGTCAGCGCCGCATCGCCGCCCAGAAGCTGCAGCAGCTTTTCCGGCAGAAAAATACCGATAAGGATAAATGGAATGCTGCACAGCACACTGCACAAAACGGATTGTGTAAAATAAAAATTTACCGGTTCCCCCTTCGCCTTGCTGATACGGTACCGGGTAGCCGAGCCGATGCCGATCATGGCACCAATGGCATACACCAGACCGAATACCGGCAAAATCAGATTTAAGACGGCCAGCCCGTCCGCACCGGAATACAGGGAGATAAAGAAAGTGTCTGCCAGAATGTAGACAGAAATGCCCACCATTCCGGCAACACTTTGCAGAACATATTTTGTAAATTGTTTTAACATAATTACTCCAATGTAGCAAGAAATCTGTGGAATGCCCTTCTGCCCTCGGGCGTGCGCTTGTAAACGCCGGCATCCGTAAGGACTTCCGCAAACACAAGACCCACTTCTTTTTCTAAAATGCCCTCGATATTGTCCGCCGTCACGGTGTATCTGGGCAAGAATTCCTCCACCCAGTCCGCATGCTTGCAAAGCTCTTCCGATGCCCGCAAATCCTTACCGGCAAGAATGGCATCCTTTAAGTCCGCCAGTTCCTGCTTCAACCGGGCAGGCAAGACCGCCAGACCCATAACCTCAATCAGACCGATATTTTCTTTCTTGATATGGTGCAGCTTCGCATGGGGATGATATACACCCAGCGGATGCTCCGCCGTTGTAATGTTGTTGCGGAGAACCAGATCCAATTCATACCTGTCCCTGCGCTTTCTGGCAATGGGGGTAACGGTGTTGTGAGGTTCGCCGTCCGTTTCCGCATAAATAAAGGCTTCCTCGTCCGTATAGCCCCTCCAGTTTGCCAGAATTTTATCCGCCAGCGCAATAATTCTGTCCGTATCGGTGCCGCTCAGACGGATAACGGACATGGGCCACTTCACAATGCCTGCTTCCACATCTTCAAAGCCTGCTGCCCGGAAGGTTTCCTCCACCTGTGCTTTCGCCATGGCAAATTCGTAGTGACCGCCCTGGAAATGGTCGTGACTTAAAATGGAACCGCCCACAATCGGCAGATCCGCATTGGAACCCACAAAATAATGTGGAAACTGCTTTACAAAATCAAAGAGCTTGCAAAACGTGGCATGTTCGATTTTCATAGGAACATGCTCCGAATTAAAAACGATGCAGTGCTCATTGTAATATACATATGGAGAATACTGGAAGCCCCACCGGGAACCGTTGATGGTCACCGGAATAATGCGGTGGTTCTGGCGTGCGGGATGATTTACCCTGCCTGCATAGCCTTCGTTTTCCTTGCAGAGTAGGCACTTAGGATAGCCGGACTGGGGCGCATTTTTCGCCGCCGCAATGGCCTTGGGGTCTTTTTCCGGTTTGGATAAATTGATGGTAATATCCAGATCACCGTATTCGGTAGGCGCCACCCACTTTTTATCCCGTGCAATCCGGTAGCGGCGGATGTAATCCGAATTTCTGCTTAAATCATAGTAGTAATCCGTAGCCGCTTCGGGAGAAACCTCTTTGTACAAATCGTAGAATTTCCTGATGACTTCGCTGGGACGGGGCATCAGAAGCCCCATAATTTTCGTATCAAACAAATCCCGGTAAACCACACTGTCTGCCGCAAGCATTCCTTTTTCAGCCGCATAGTCCAGCATCTCTTTTAAGATGCCTTCTAAGTTGCCGGTCTCATCAGCTGCGTCCACAGACACTTCCTCTGCAGCTCCGTCAGCCTGTTTTCCGGATGCTTCCGCCCCGTTCTCTGTGGCTCCGTCAGCCTGCTCTCCCTGAACCTCCGGGCTGTCCAGTCCGAACAGTTCAATAAGCCTGTTGGTTGTATAAATTTCGTCCTCTTTTTTTACAAGGCCGGTCTGCAGTCCATACCGCACCAGCCGTCTGATTGCATTCTGTATCATGTAAAATCCGCACCTTCCTTACAGTTCCACCGGACCGTCGCCGATTTCCACTACATAAAAGTCTGCCGCATAACCAATTTTGTCCGCATATGCCCTGCCGACTTCTTCCTTAAATTTATCAATGGCATCGTTCTTCACAATGCTGACCGTACAGCCGCCGAAACCGGCGCCCGTCATACGGGAACCGACAACACCGTCAATTTTTCTGGCTTCTTCCACCAGAGTGTCCAGTTCAATGCCGGTCACTTCGTAATCATCACGCAGAGAGTCATGGGAAGCATTCATCAGTCTGCCGAAAAGGGCAATGTCATTTGCCTTCAGCGCCGCAACCGCTTTTACGGTACGCCGGTTTTCCGTAACCGCATGTCTGGCGCGTCTGACGCAGACCTCACGGGTAATGTACTTCTTCGCTTCCTCAAACTGCTCTTCGGTCAAATCGCCGAGGGATTTAATGTCCATATGCTTCCGGATGTCCGCCAGCGCTTCTTCGCACTCGCTTCTTCTTTCGTTGTACTTGGAGTCGCCCAGACCACGCTTCTTGTTGGAGCACGCAATGACAATTTTGGCATCCTTAAGTGCAACCGGCGCATATTCATAGGATAAATCCGCCGTGTCCAGGAAAATGGCATGACCTTTTTTACCCATGGCAATGGCAAACTGGTCCATGATACCGCAGTTGACACCGTTGAACTTATTTTCAGAGAACTGACCGATTAAAGCCAGATCCTGATTGCTTACTTCAAAGCCAAACAACGCACGCAGAATGGCGCCCGTCAGCACTTCCACGGAAGCGGAAGAAGAAAGACCGGAGCCGTTGGGGATGTTGCCGTTCAGTAAAATGTCCATGCCTGCGAGAATTTTCATGCCTTTTTCTTCAAATGCCCACATCACACCCTTGGGATAGTTCGTCCAGTCCGCCTCCTTATAAGGCTTTAAATCATCCAGAGAAGACTCAATAACCCCCAGATTTTCAAAATTCATAGAATAAAAACGGAGTTTTCTGTCCTCTCTTCTGCGGACAACACCGTAAGTACCGATGGTCAGTGCACAGGGAAAAACGTGACCGCCGTTATAGTCCGTATGCTCCCCGATTAAATTCACACGTCCCGGTGCGAAAAAGACTCTTGCGCCCTCTGCGCCGCCAAATACCTCTGTAAATTTTGCCAAAACCGTTTCCTTCATCGTAACCCTCTTCCTTTCCTTCACATGCAGGCTCTTGCTGTTCTGCTGCCTTTTCATTCTATACTGTTTTCATCCAAATTCCTGTCACTGCGCCACATACCAGCCGTCCGCATCAAAATACGTGCCGAACGGGCTGCTGTAGTCCTGTATTTTCTGTAAAATACGGGTATATTCGTCGCCCTCCGCCGGTGTTGGTCGGAAATCGTTGAGCCCCTTCACCGATGAAACCGAACAGGGAATGACCCTTCCCGCAATGTCTTCCTGCTTCACGCCGTCCACAAAAGTAAACTGCTGTTGGAAAATCATGGTGTCCTTATCCTTGGGATTGCGGTTACCGCCGAAGCAGAAATTCGCCAGACTGTAGACAATGAATTTGCCCTGATACAGCTCTATACCCTGCAGGACATGGGGATGGCTGCCGAGCACTAAATCCGCTCCCCAGTCCACACATTTCCTGCCAAGAACCATCTGGTAATCCTCCGGCTGCGTTTCGCTTTCGACGCCCCAGTGACAGCAGACAACAATAAGGTCCGCGTCCTGTTCTCTTAAAGAGTCTATGTCGCTCTGGATAATTTTTTCCACGGCGGCGCCCTGCTCCACCTCATTGACGGCAATCAGCCCGATTTTAATGCCCTTGGTTTCATAAATGCCGGTAACCGCATCGTAAGCATAGGTAAGCCCCGCTTCCTTGAAGCAGTCCACCGTATCGTCATGCCCCTTCTGCAGATAATCCATGCAGTGGTTGTTGGCGAAGCCCACAGCCTCCACACTGCCGTCATTCAGAATCTGAATATAAGAAGGGTCTCCCTTCATATTATAAGTAGTTTCTCTTCTCTCTTCGGCATAGGTTAAGGTACCTTCAAAATTTACGACAGTCATGTCATCATCCTCAAAGATATCCTTCACATTTTCCAGGAAGTATGCATCTCCCTCTTCATCATACTTCTGCCGGAAGGAATAGGCATATTCCTGATTCTGGTGATTTCCGAGAGTTACATCACCGGCTGCGGAAATCGTTATTGTGACATTTCCGTCAGAAACAGTTTCTCCCGGTTGTCCCTTATCACCCTTGCCGACCGCATCCTGCCCTGCATTTTCGTCCTGAGCGCCGTCTGCCTGCTCCGGAGAATTATCATCCGTCTCCCCGGCTGCCGCATTGTCCTTCGGCTCAAGCGGCTCCCAGATCTGATAAGGCGGCACACCCGTCTCTGTATCCGTATCCGCACCGCATCCGCTTACTGCACTTCCCATGATGAAAACCAACAGAAGTGCTGTCAATACTCTGTAACGTCTTTTCAAAGCTTCCCCCTACTTTTTCCGCCGTCTTTTTACGCTGCATTTTCCGCAATGCCTGCTGTCGGTGGTTTTTACTGCATTTCCTGCAACACCTGCTATCAGCATCTTTACTCGATTTTCTGCGCCTCGTTGTCCGCGATGACCGCTCCTATTGCCGTGGCGTAATCTGAATACTCAGGGATAGTGATTTCCACATCCCAGAGATTTTTAAATGCCTCTATAATCTGGCGGCATTCAAAGAATTTCGTCAGACCGCCTATGAGTATGTACTCTTTAATGCCGGTGTTGGCGGAGGCTAAGATACCTGTCTGGCAGATATTTTCAATTACCATGTGTACAATTCCGGCTGCCACGTCCTCAGGTCTCGACTGGGAGTCCGCCTTGCCGAAGTTGGACGCCGTAACATCCAGATTCAATCCCGGCAGCTTTTCTTTGGACAGGTCGCCTACGCGCAAGTCGATTTTTGCCACATCACCCTTACGGGACAGGGCAGAAATTTCATGAATATCAGAAGTACCGAGGGTGATGGCGGAAAGACCGCAGATGGTACCGCCGCCTAAGCCCACACCGCCTAAATGCTTCATTTCCGTTTCCGTTACTTTTACAAAAAAGCTGCCGGTGCCCATGCTGACCACGATAACTTCCTTTTTATCCGTCAGGTAATAGCCGCCCGTGCCGGTGGCTTCAAATTCGTCCACCTTGTAGGTCGGGCGTCCATACACCGGTTTATCCACATACTTGCTTCCCACACCGGTGATATATACACCGTCCACGTCGGAAAGCTCCAGATTATTCTCATAAAGATACCGTCCGAACGCGCCGTACAGGGAAGCCACCTGGCTGTCCGCCCTGACCACCATGGGAGCCAGCATTTTTTCCTGCTCAAATGCCACAATTTTGGTCGTGCTGCTGCCGATATCGATTCCTATTTTGATACCCATATTTTTATTTTAACCTTTCCCTTTTTTCTGTCCGAAAGCAGTCCGCTGCCCTTCCGTTTCCCTCTAACGCAGCCACTGTCCTACTGCTTTTGTATACAAAACGATATATTGCCTTAACAGTATAATACCAAGGGAATTCTGTCAAGGATAAACCTGCGGAAATCTGCAGTCTTTCCCTCATGACCTGCCTCCGGCAGTCCGCCATTTTCAGGGCATTCCTATAGGTAAATCCGCTCCAGACGGTACTTTCCGTCCTCCAGCGTCAGGATTGCCATGCTTTTTCCATCGCCCCTGTCCTGCCCCGCCGTTCCGGGATTGATATAGACCTTGCCGTGCCTTTCCATATGCGCAAACACATGTGTGTGCCCGTAAACAATAAAATCCGCATCCGTTAAATCATAGGGCAGATCCATCTGGTTGTGCACCAGATAAAACATTTTTCCGCCTATGGGCACCGCTAAAAATTCATGCAGGTAAGCTGCCCAATCGCCCCTGTCACAGTTTCCACGCACCGCATACATGGGTACGCCCAGTTCCTGCAGAGTGTTATATACATGTTCCCTGTCAAAATCCCCCACATGAATGAGGTAATCACATTTCTTAATCTGTGTCAGAAGCTCCTCCCGGCATACGCCGTGGGTATCCGAAACCAGTGCTATTTTCATGTTCTGCCGCCTTTCCCGCTTAAATATATTCCTTCCGGTTCTCTCGCACTCATGTAATTCTGATTATACCATAATAACGGTTTCGTTAAAATACTGGAACCCTTTTACCGTATGTAATATAATGGTGTTATTCTAAGGAATTCTTTTTTATATAAGGATGCTTTTCTATTGGTTGGGAAAGGAGTAATAAGAATATGACAACAAGAGAAGAAGCTTTAAGCTATGGGCTGTCCTTTCCAGGCGCCTACCAGGATGCCCCCTTTCATGACCCCAACTGGCAGCTGGTGCGGACAGAAGGCAGCAGGAAGGTATTTCTCTGGACATATGAAAGAAACGGTTTTATCAATCTGAATGTAAAGGTTTCCCCGGAATGGCGGGATTTCTGGCGAAGCGCCTACGCCTCCGTCGTGCCCGGCTGGCATCAGAACAAGGAGCATTGGAATACCGTTATTCTGGACGGTACCGTTCCCGATGAAGAAATCCGCCGCATGATTGCGGAGAGCTACGACCTGACTGTCAACACGGCCGCAACACGCATCTATGAAGCAGTAAAGAAAATCCCCAGGGGTAAGGTTGCCACCTATGGTCAGGTTGCCGCATTGGCCGGAAACAGCCGAATGGCGCACGCTGTCGGCAATGCCCTGCACCACAACCCGGACCCCGCCAACATCCCCTGCTACCGGGTAGTCAATTCCAAGGGAGAGCTGTCCGGTGAATTTGCTTTCGGCGGCGCAGGCAGACAGGCACAGCTTTTAGAGGCCGACGGCATCGAAGTGGTGGACGGGAAAGTGGATTTGAAAAAGTATGGGATGGATGTGTAGGGAATGTGGCATTTCCTGTTTTTAACCCATGTTATTTCCGTTGACACCGGTAGAATTTACACCGTTATTGATGTTATTGTACGGAAACTGTCCTCTCGGAACATTGTTGTTCGCATCGTTATGATAATTAACCGCACCATATCCGTTCATGGACTTGAAAATTTTATCCTGATTTTCAATCACTGCACTCATTCGCGGATTTAAGTTCTGTTTAATGGCTTTCGTCATACCATGATATACAGCTAATTTCACAATCACATAGAACAGTAAAATCTTAATCAGGAATATCAGCAATGTAAAGATGGTGACCGTTCCTTCCGAATAATCTCCCTGCTGAATTAAATAAATTAAAAAACCTTCCAATGAGCTTGCTTCCATAATCGAATCTCCTTTTACATAATATTATTTTTGTTATCATTTGGCATAATGTTATTTGCTAAATGTGCTTTTATATACTACCAAAAAATAACAATATTTGCAAGAATATCCTGGTTTCTACGGTGGTGCTTTTACCTTATCAAGGAACTTTTGGGGTGTAGAATTATTGGTATGGCTTTTTAATATAGCTTTTTAACTTGCTGGAAATTTGTTGACCGGAAAACAGATAAGTGATATGCTTTGAATAATTAGAGTTTGAAATAAAAAAAACCGACTAAGCAAGTCGGATAGATAACAGAGGAAGCGCGAGACGGGAATCGAACCCGCGACCCCCTCCTTGGCAAGGAGGTGCTCCACCGCTGAGCCACTCGCGCATATGAAATACAGGAAGATTCCTGCATTACAAGAAGGTATGAAATTAATTGTTATGAAATTCTCATGTATTAAGAATTTCAAGCGGGTGATGGGAATCGAACCCACGTATCCAGCTTGGAAGGCTGGTGTTCTACCATTGAACTACACCCGCACATTTAAAGTGCCCAGAACCGGAATCGAACCAGTGACACGAGGATTTTCAGTCCTCTGCTCTACCAACTGAGCTATCTGGGCAAATCAAATCTTTGCGTCACAACAATGGGTATTTTACATAAAGACTGGCAAAATGTCAATACCTTTTAAGAATTTTTTTCAATTAGGAAGTAAAAAGTTTAATTTGGACATAAACTCTTTACTTCCTAATGATTGTTATTGCTCGTTATGCAACAAATAGTCTCCGTTCACTCGATAGAACTCACATAGTTCTCAACACACTTTACAATTTCCTCCGGAAGTGGACTTTTCTCTTTTTCAACCGAATCAATAATTGTGTCAGTCATATTTCCATTTGTATCGAAATTGACAACAAAACAATCGTAAATCCCTGTCTATCTGCTATTTCTACAGTTTTATTCCCGTATATATTAAAAAGAAGCAAAACCTCAAACCCTGATACATGCCAATAATGACCCGCAGGTTTACGTCCGAAACGTAGTTGAGCGTTTTGCTTCTGGTTACAGTATAAACGGTTCAGATTTTGATGTCAATAGTTCATCACCGAACGTGGAACAGAAAACATTCCAAGGTTCCAAGAAGGTCAACAGTATGCCGGGAATGTCCAAAGAGTTGAGCCGTTTTTTTATATATTTCTTAACTTACATAACTCTCAAACCCTGTTCCTATGTCTGGCAAACCCTCAGAAACCTTGATTGCCCTTTTCACCTACTCCGTTTCTTTCAGTAAAATTCTTTTTTGAAAAGCCCCTCTCTTTTCGACCTTGGCAACCCTCACACGTTCCAGTTCTTCCACAGAATACCCTCTTGCCTGTGCCGCTGCGTAAATCACTTCCAGCAGGTCTGCCAGTTCCTCGATATTCTGGTCCTTATGGTACTCTGCAAGCTCCTCGTCAAGCTTTGCATCTACCATTTTCAAATATGCCTCTTCGGAAAGGATCTCCGTTTTGCACTTTCTTCCATCTGCTTCAATAATTTCAGGAATTTTGTCCCTGACCAGTTTGTTATACACCTTTACTGCCATCGTAAACCCACTCCTTAAACCCTGCTATTTTTGCCGATTCATAAACCGGTTTTATCACCTGCTCCAGCCTTCCGATAAAGGAAGCTTTGTCCAGACCATCCGCGTATAGACGGTTTCTGATTTCCATATTGTTCAGATGATATGGGGCAATTTTTTGAAACTCACCTGCCACCGCCTCGTTCTGTCGTTTCAACTCATACGCCTTATATTCCAATTCCCCGAGTGGCTCAAAATACAAAGACCACACCGGCAACGAATTGCTTTTGCTGCTGTTTATGGATTTCGTGGTGGGATGCAAGTTCCACAACTCATCATGTGACACATACTGCCAAGGCACAAAATGATCCACGGAAATGTTCTCCTCCCCTAAAGTTACCTCTCCGTATATGTCTTTCAAAGAGGGCTCGATTTCTATGATCAGCTTCCAGTATTTTCTCACGCGCTCTATATTCCTTGACTCCGGGGCCTCTAATTTGTCCGCAATCCCCGGCACACTGGGATTCTTATTTTGAAGATACTGAATCAGTTTGAGCTGCGTCCATGCCTTCAAAATCTCTTTGTGCCGGCAAAGATATTCTGCCCATAGACTGTCTACTTCAATTACCGTACCCAATCCGGAGATTAAGGAAAAATAATACATCAGTCTTTTTTGCCGATTGATTTCCCGGGTTAAAATCTGTTTGGAACCGTTCCACATATTTTTCTCAATATTAATTTCATCATAAAAGGGAACCTGCAACCTGTAAGGCACATTCAAAGTTAAATCCGATTTATACTTAGCAATTTTCCTGTCATCCGTTGTTTGCAGGAATTCCAGTATTTTCTCTCTTTTTTCCGATGACGGAAACCCATACTTTTCATATATGTATTTCACGACTTCTTCCAGGTTGTCCGTGATGCCAAGCGGTCCCAGTCTCAGGTGGCACTCTGTTACCATATACCAGGCATCCGCAATCATTTCATTGAGCAGTTCGTCAAAGGTAAACCTGCAATGAGCATCGTCTACTTTCCGCAAAATTGCCTGAAACCAGAAAAACTTATAGCAGTTGGTGGTGTTGTCAAACAGCCTGCTTAAATATCTGATATTCAGTTCTTCTGAATAAGGTAACTGCATAGGGGCCTCCTTTCTGTCCGTGTTTGAAGTGCAAATCCTACGAACTTTTATTTCATCCAGGCGACTATCTGCCCTTGTGCCCGACAACGGTTATGTTATCACTTATTACCAATTTGTGCTTTCTTCTGCCTGGGAAATCCGCAATGAAGGCATGTAACCCAATCATATCTTTGGGGCAACATATACTAACCCAATAGAAATCTTATATCAGAATCGGTGTTTTGTTTCAATATCATTCTTAAATCTATCCTCAAATTTTATTCCATTTCCACAATCTTCCACTTCTCTTCTTGTATTAGCCAACACATTCCCCGGTACTCCCTCTGGATGAGCCAGACAAGTTTTATTTTCGAAACTATAATGTATGCACGAAAAGCACTCAGAAATTTTTATCATTTTTTCGAACCTCTACATATTTATTTGCCAGCATCGTTGCATCTTTATTTATCGTACTGATGTTGTCAGGATTGGTTAACACATTTTTCTCAAGAACATCTTGAAATATGCCGCTATACTCAGAGAAGCACACTCATTGGATACCATATTTTTATGTATATAAATTTTCTACTCACATGTCTCTTGCGAAGCATGACGTAAGTGCTCAATAACATGACGCCATATAAAAAATATGGGATGGTGTACAATACCATCCCCAACAATAGTTGCTACTTACATTGTTGCAGGCACAGTTTTACATCCCTACGAACTTACAAGTCTCTCAAACACATATACAGGAGATAATGAATGAAAAAAGGTTTTATATCCCTACGAACTTACAAGTCTCTCAAACCCGTTCCACGATTATAAATGACAAATGTATGTTTTATATCCCTACGAACTTACAAGTCTCTCAAACTAACCGTGATATTAACGGTGAAAAGGTAGGGTTTTATATCCCTACGAACTTACAAGTCTCTCAAACTCGCTAAGATTGGAAGTGCTATAAATCTTGGTTTTATATCCCTACGAACTTACAAGTCTCTCAAACTAACCGTGATATTAACGGTGAAAAGGTAGGGTTTTATATCCCTACGAACTTACAAGTCTCTCAAACCTTGCAAGCTCTGACTGAGTCATCTTCTTAGTTTTATATCCCTACGAACTTACAAGTCTCTCAAACTCTATGTCTTGCACGCTGTCGGCGTAATAGTTTTATATCCCTACGAACTTACAAGTCTCTCAAACTATCGGCGGGCGCGGGATAGGAAAAACCTAGTTTTATATCCCTACGAACTTACAAGTCTCTCAAACTATTAAAAGTCCGACCACGGCGGTAGAAATGTTTTATATCCCTACGAACTTACAAGTCTCTCAAACCCCATTTAATGAATGCCCGTATATGATGCAGTTTTATATCCCTACGAACTTACAAGTCTCTCAAACATGCGGTGGCTACCGCCCCCACACCCCTGTGGTTTTATATCCCTACGAACTTACAAGTCTCTCAAACATGCGAAGTGTCATAACTAATATTGGGTTAGTTTTATATCCCTACGAACTTACAAGTCTCTCAAACGTGCCTGTCAGCTCCACCAGACGTATCTTCGTTTTATATCCCTACGAACTTACAAGTCTCTCAAACGACAACGGGCGAGTTGTTGCGTCAACGCAAGTTTTATATCCCTACGAACTTACAAGTCTCTCAAACGTAATTATCGTTGGTATATTTTGCGTACCAGTTTTATATCCCTACGAACTTACAAGTCTCTCAAACTCCGTGTACTTGTGTTGCCCTTTGCCTATCGTTTTATATCCCTACGAACTTACAAGTCTCTCAAACGGGCATAGATATGCATCCATTCAGTATATCGTTTTATATCCCTACGAACTTACAAGTCTCTCAAACTATCGGCGGGCGCGGGATAGGAAAGACCTAGTTTTATATCCCTACGAACTTACAAGTCTCTCAAACATGTGAAACAAATAACCGTATACGACGAATGTTTTATATCCCTACGAACTTACAAGTCTCTCAAACACATTCAGTTTCTCAACGGCGATTAAATAGGTTTTATATCCCTACGAACTTACAAGTCTCTCAAACCACTAAACGTACATTCTTTATACAAATCTTGTTTTATATCCCTACGAACTTACAAGTCTCTCAAACAAAAGTTGCCGTTGTGCCGTCCTCGAAAGTGTTTTATATCCCTACGAACTTACAAGTCTCTCAAACTAAGTAAAAATATACCATTATCAAGAAATGGTTTTATATCCCTACGAACTTACAAGTCTCTCAAACTTGTATCCATGCTCTGCCGCGAACTTCTCAGTTTTATATCCCTACGAACTTACAAGTCTCTCAAACCTTATCCGGCGGTGCGTTAAACACAATTTTGTTTTATATCCCTACGAACTTACAAGTCTCTCAAACTATTACGGAAGACAATTAGAAGAATTTTTCGTTTTATATCCCTACGAACTTACAAGTCTCTCAAACAGTTACATTGATAGCTTATAGTTCAACGCAGTTTTATATCCCTACGAACTTACAAGTCTCTCAAACGGCTTCGACGGTTGATAAAATGCTGTCATAGTTTTATATCTCTACGAACTTACAAGTCTCTCAAACTTGCGCTGGTGGTGTGATATATCATATCCTGTTTTATATCCCTACGAACTTACAAGTCTCTCAAACAGTTACATTGATAGCTTATAGTTCAACGCAGTTTTATATCCCTACGAACTTACAAGTCTCTCAAACTCAGCAGTGGGAAAGGGTGAAAATACCTATGTTTTATATCCCTACGAACTTACAAGTCTCTCAAACTTGCGAGGATGGGTACAAACCAGCCTATTGGTTTTATATCCCTACGAACTTACAAGTCTCTCAAACCATAGCGGCGCGCCCCTCGTTCTCACTTGAGTTTTATATCCCTACGAACTTACAAGTCTCTCAAACTGCTGTTCCGTCCTCAATCTTAACAGATATGTTTTATATCCCTACGAACTTACAAGTCTCTCAAACCCGTCCTCTTCAATGATAGGCGCAAGGTCAGTTTTATATCCCTACGAACTTACAAGTCTCTCAAACTGTGGAATTTAACGACAAAATGAATACTGCGTTTTATATCCCTACGAACTTACAAGTCTCTCAAACTCCGTTCCACAAAACTATACCGCTTACAATGTTTTATATCCCTACGAACTTACAAGTCTCTCAAACGTAACTCTGCACAGCCCTTGCAGACATAAAGTTTTATATCCCTACGAACTTACAAGTCTCTCAAACTTTTCCGTTCCCGTGCTTTTTGTTTCGTTTGTTTTATATCCCTACGAACTTACAAGTCTCTCAAACCGGCGCCTTGGCATCATTGCCCCAAATAGCGTTTTATATCCCTACGAACTTACAAGTCTCTCAAACATAGTTCGCACGGGTAACGGTCTTACCAGTGTTTTATATCCCTACGAACTTACAAGTCTCTCAAACGTCTCTTCTTTGTAAGTTCCGACGGCGTCGGTTTTATATCCCTACGAACTTACAAGTCTCTCAAACACACCAATGGAGTAAATACCAAGAATCGGTGTTTTATATCCCTACGAACTTACAAGTCTCTCAAACTTGGCAAGCGAGTTGCTGGTCTGGTAAACTGTTTTATATCCCTACGAACTTACAAGTCTCTCAAACCGGGATGCACACCGCGGATAACGACAAGGCGTTTTATATCCCTACGAACTTACAAGTCTCTCAAACCCATATAGGCATCACCGTGCCGAATAAGTTGTTTTATATCCCTACGAACTTACAAGTCTCTCAAACCCAAGTTGACAAGATAGGCAATCATAGCGGTTTTATATCCCTACGAACTTACAAGTCTCTCAAACCGTTCTTACTTTCGCTTTAAGTGTCACGTTGTTTTATATCCCTACGAACTTACAAGTCTCTCAAACCTCAAATTATATTATTGAGGTTCTCACCGAGGTTAACGCATGACGTGCGCTGCAAGTTCAATTAATATTTATTATACATTGATCCTTATCTAAAATACAAGTTTTCTCTCCTTGTAAAACACTTTTTTGTACGTTTTCAAAAAGAATGAGTTGAATTTTTTGATAAAAAGCAAATTCATATAACTGCATCACTTCTTCATCGGATAAAAAAGTCTTCAAATTTACAAATCCTATTACATGAATATGGCATAGTTGATTTAATACTCGCAAATAATTGATTAACTTTTCTAAAAGATTCTCTGCTTCTGCATCAATTTGAACATTATACGCCTTTAATAACGAAGGTATATTCTGGTCAATATTATAGCTTACAGCATATGGTACCGCTGCAGATAGTTTATCCAAACAATTAATAATTTCCGAATGCACGCTGCTCATGTATTCTATATATTCTTCTAAAGCGACCAGTTCTATCTCTTGATAAAGTTTTTGAATAATTTTCTTTTCATTGCAATCTATCAGAAATGGATTCATGATAAATTGCATTTCCTTACTAATAGTTTTTATTTTATCAGAGTCAGAAAGCACAAAACCTCCATCCTGCCCCGCACACTGTTGTATAAGTTCATTAACAATTTCTGCAAATAAATGCTGATTTTCAATAATAACAACCATTGCTTCATTTTCTTTCAATTCAAAAGCTAAATTGAAATCAGCATATACCAATCTCATAAAATTACCAGCCTTTCATCAGAATCTAATACTTCTGTGTGTAATTCACCTACAATATATTCCATCTTAGCATATTGTTTTTCGGTGACCTTGAGTAATTGCACCAAACCTTCTTCCGGTCTGTTTTTTCTTACATTTTCAGAGATAGTATCTGCCGCTGTGGAATTCTGCACCAACTTACAGTAAACAGATTCCTGTAACATTAAGAAACCACCTTTAACCAGGAATTTTCTAAATCTGCGGTAGTCTCTTCTTTGTTTATCTGTTAACACCGGTAAATCAAAGAAAACCAATATTCTCATATACCTATAGCTCATTTCCGTAAAATTTTATCAGCGATGTATCCTTATCACTTAAAGCATCAAAAATACTCTTGCAATATATTTTTATAGCATTGCTGACATATTCCTTTCGTCCCGCAATTAATACTTCCTTTTGCAACATCCTTAATATTTCCATTTTTTCTGCATGTTCAAATGTATCCAGACGCATATTTTTAACCCATAAATCAACTATTGGCCGGAAAGGCTCCATTAAATCTGAGCCTAAATTAAATTGATTGAACATATTATTATGAAAAAGACCAATTTGTGTAATATATCCATTGGCTACAATTTCACGATTAAATGTCGATAAAAGAATTCCATACCCATAGTTAAGCGCAGCATTAACATTATTTTCTGCCGTCCTGGTAAAATCCATTCCAAACAATGCATTAAAATACACTTTTGCAGCATGTCCCTCTCGATTTGTCACATCTCCAAATTCTATTTCTCCAATATACTGTTCGAGCATATCTGCTTCCTGCCGTTTCCAATAGCGCAGATGTTCTGCCTGTTTTCTGATTTTTTCTGTAACAATTTCCGTCCATACAGCTTCCTTTATTTCCGCTGACCAGTCTATCTGATTTTTTATCTTAATGCTGGTATCATGACTACCGTAATACGGTATTAATTCTGATGAAGGATTTCTTTTTTCATCACAAAAAATCACTTTTATCTTTCTCTTCATCATTTCACTTAAAAGCGCTGCTGTAAGGGAAACTGCAGTTGATTCAATAATAACCATAGCAATTTCATTTATATGAATTTTGGTTACATCCTCTTTACGTACAACCAGATAACCAAGCTGGTAATCCAGCTTGGCACTGCTTGCAACGACTACCGTACGCCAGCTCATACGGTCAACAGATCTACTTTTTGTTCGAAAAGACCTGTTACAGACTGGTTGATAAGAATAAATTCTTTACTATCGGTAATGTTTTTAGGTATCAACATTACCCCCGAACTAGCTGAACCACCTATTAATTGTAAATCTGCTTTCACATTTCCAATAGCAGATAGCTGTAATAATTCATACAAAATCTTGCTTTGTTCTAATAAAGATTTTTCTTCAAATAATTTTTTCCCTTGCTCTATTTTATCTCCCATAGGATTAGGTCTGTTTTTAAATATTTCGTACTTATACTTTCTTTCTATCAGATTGTAAAGTTCCAAATTTGCATCATAAGTAATTGTGGCATCAATTGTTTTTTTCTGTATAGCTTTTTCAATATTTTTTATATATACTATCCATTTTTGTTGCAGACACATTTGCACAGCATTTTTTATAATAATTCTGTTTAAGGTTTTTCCCGTTATATACATATAATACCCGTCTTTCTTTATGTAAGACTGCAGCTTTATCTTTTTTACCCGGATAGAAGGATTTTTTAATTCCAGTACATCTGTACAGTATTTTAGAAGCATGGTTTCATCCTTTTCTATTCTATCTCTCCAAATAATAGGTACTGTCTCCAATGTCCGGACTTTCTTTCCCTTAAGTTCATGTTCAACTAAAAAGAAGTAAGCTGTACTAACAGAATTAAATCCGCCATACTTTGTAACATCCTGCATTTTAGAGTCTGAGGTCTTTAAGGGAATGTAACCGTTTCCTTTCGCTTTCTCGGCACTGTAAAGGGTCTGGTCAGCCAATCCCCCTTTCCCTTCAAAGCTTAGCCTTGTCAGCATAGGTGTATTTTTTGCCATCATCTTTTTAACAGTTAAAATAGTTCCTGCTTCCTCACCTTTTTTACATCCTATCCAGGCAGTTTCGTTTCCGCGTCGTACATCCCGGTCAAACATACGGCTTAAGTTATATTCATACTGTGCCTTGTTTTTATCATATTCTGCTTTGATAAAATGCAAGGGGTTCTGTGTAAACTTCACAAAGTACACATTACCCACTACAATGTTTAAATATGCATCCTGTGCATGATGAAAATCATTTACCACACGGCTCTTCAGCAAATCTCTTTTTTGTCTGAACTCAGAAACATTAGATGCTTTCGCATATACAATCTTTGTATCCGGCAGTGCTCTCTCCAGGATAGTTGTAACACCCTTGGTTCCCTGACTTGTCTCTACTAACTGTCTTGCAATAAATCCAGCCTTCTGTTCGTCCGTAAATTCATTCCGTCCCGTTAGACGTTTGAATTTTTCATCTGTAATCAGTTTGCGCTGATGCAAATCCTTCCACATAGGCAACTGTTTTTTGTAGATTTCTTCTTCCAAAGGATAATTATCACTTTTGTGGGCATTCTTTTCCTTTTCTACCAAAACAAGATTGTTCATAATATTATCGTCTTTTACAAAATGGCGCGGATATATGTGGTCAATATCGTACCGATTATCCTTAAACAAATCCTCTAAATCAATCGGATGTCCTGTATACATACATCTTCCCATCTGTGTCAGGTATAAGTACATTTTTTTACTTTTCAATGTGCCGTTTTCATCTGCACGGGTAATCAGTTCTTTCCAATCCCTGCTTTCATCCTTTATATTTTTGTATAAATCCAGGAATTGCTGCTTTCTGGAATCCGTACGTTTCTTGTCCTTTTGTTCATTACGTGTCATTTCTACAAAAAGACGCTTCGGTGCCTTACCCAATACTTTTTCAAGCTCTTTAATAATACACAAGGTCTGCCATACCATTCTTTTAACCGGCGCAGAAAAATACATTTCATCCAAATCTTCCGGTTCAATATCTGCCAAAAGCTTAAAAGCATTATTCTGCTTTTCTTCTAAGGCTTCACGATATGTATAATAATTGTCATCCAAAAGTTCCATCAGATTATCATTCGTTTCCCACATCATGGAAATAAGGGGCATAACCTCCCCGGTTGCTTTACTGCATCCGGACAACTCCAGAAATTCCTTGGAAAGTCTTCCCCAATCCCTGAATTTAAATCCTGTAATTCTCTTGATTTCTTCCTGCGTCAGAACGTTTCCGTAGCATTCTTTAATTTTCTGTTCCAGAAATTTCTTCGCATCACCGTAAATTGTGCACCATTCCACAATCTGTTCTACCATCTTTTTATAAGAATCCTGTTCCATTTTTTCGCCAAAGATAGCATAAAACTTTGCATAAGTGGATAAGGTACTGTTTACTGCAATATCTATACCGGAAATCAGTTCCGTCTGGTCTTCTTTTATTACTCCTCTTGCAATAAGAAATTCCGCATTTTTTTTCTTGGTAACTTTCTTGCCTTTTTTGAAATACTTGCTATATAAATCCTGTTTTATCTCCACGGGAATTTTAACGCCATCTACTTTAATTGCGTTAATTTCATTCAGCACACAAAATCTTTCATAAAGTAAAGAACCTTTAGGTAATACTCTTTCGTCACTCAGATAAGAGCATCTTCTTACCATTCTCTCTACAAATTCTCTGGATGTAGCCGTCATATCTATCTTTTCTTCTATATTCCATGGTAAAACCGTTCCTTCTTCTTTTCTGACAACCCAACCATTACCGCCATTTAATTTACTTTTCTCCGAAACAGGACCCACATAATAAGGAATTTGAAAACTAAACAGTTTTAAGATTCTTTCTGAAACAGTTAATCCTGAAGTGTCCTTTTCTTTGAGAAAAGGCAGATATATTTCCGCATTCTGCAGGATTTTTTTCATTTCTCTGGCATGAATCTGATTAGGTATTACACCGTTGGAAGCTGTCAGCTGTTTGGGAAGAAATGCCTCCTTTTCCATCTTATCCTTAATATACAGAACATCCGAATCATTCTGGGGCATCTTGGATATTATCTTTTTCAACCGACCGTAAAATTCATCCCTTGTTCTCTTTTTTACATCTCTGCGGCTTTTTTTCTTGGTATTGACGGAATTTACATAGGCACTGTAGGTTCCTTCCTCCATGGTTCTGAAAAGTGTATCGTATTCCTCCTTTGTTCCGTATTTCTTCACAACACCCTTTAATATCCTTAAATCCTTTCCATGCTGCTCGTATTCTTTTACCCGTGCCATAGACAAATACAAAGAATCCTTCATGATGCCTGCCAAAGAACCAATATCATATATTTCCTGCATAGCCAAAACAAGTTCAAAGTTCTCTTCTCCAACAATTTCCAAAATAACAGGCACTTTCTCATCATATCCAAAATCAGAAAAGCATATATCTGTCTTTTTCTCTTCATCCGCTGCCATCTTATCTCCAAATATTGCGGCAGCAGTCACTTTTAATCCGCAAATGCATTTAATACAAGCCATTTGAACTTTATTTTTGCTATCTACGTGTAATATCTGAGCTACCAGCTCTGCTTTTTTACTGCGTGAATAATCTCTGCTTCCTAATATTTCCTTTATCTTTTCTATATCAACTGTTTCCATAAAATTGCATTCTATGGTCTGTGCTGCAGTTTCTACAAAATTGTGGTATGCCGTATCCATGGTGTTTTCAGACTCTGTACTAAGACCTGCGTTCAGAAAATGACCTCTGTGCTTAAACATGTTTAATAAAGCAAGATAAACCAAACGTACATCATGCTTTTCTGTCGATTCTATTAATTCTTTTCTAAGATGAAAAATGGTAGGATACTGCTTAAAATAATCCTTATCGTTATAATTTGCATCATTAAAAATCCCATTTTTGCCTTTTACCGCACTATCCTTATCTTCTTCATGATACTTACTGTTATCCAGTCTCTGGTAAAAATCAGGGTCTACTTCTGCTATTGCATCATGAAAATATTCCTTAAGTAACCCAATTCTTGCTATTTCACGCTGGCGTCTTCTTCTTGCTACACGATGCGTTCTTCTGTCAACAGCCGTAAGCGCTTCATCAAATTCCCTAATACCCCATAAATCCTTGCCCTTTGCTCTCATCAGCACATAGTTTTCATCTGTAACTGCCCAGCCTACAGAATTTGTTCCCATGTCCAACCCTAAATAATAATCCTTTCCTGTTTCCCGCATGAAAATTCCTCCTTTAATTTTTCATAATTTTTTATCTTGACATATCTCTTCAATAATGATAGCCTATTAATGAACTTACAAGACGAGTGCAAATAAGGATTTATCCGAAATCGTCGCAAGACTCTACATGGTGTAGAACTTAAAAGACTTGGTTTCAAGTCTTTTTTTGTTGCATATTGCTTTCATTAACGGTTTATCTTCTCCCATAAAGCTCTGAAAAATATTCTTAAATCCCTTTTCTCCTTATCCTAAGTCCATTTACACACCTTTCTCACCCTACAAATACGCCTCGCAGAACACCTCATCGTCGCAGCCCACGCATACTGTCACGGAATAAATCCGGCAGCCGTATCTTTCTATGATCTGGATGCCCAGAGGATGGGATTCCCCGGCCACTAATTTCTTCTGGCGGATCAGGAAGTCCTCGATTGCTCCACTGTCATTGGGGATTTTACCCCCCATTGTATCGTCTACCGGAAAATAATAGGTTACATTGGTTGTCTGTTCCAGGCACCACATTTCAGCCAGATAGCTCCTGCCGTCTGAGAAGAAACTCTCTTTTACCTGCAGGCTGTCGGGTATATTTTTTCCATGAACAAACTCCGGTGTCATATCTGCATCCTTGGGTGCAGCAGAATGAATTTTCTGAAGGAAATCTTCCGCCTCTTTTAACAGCTTGTCGGAATAACGGTCACCATCCTCAATTCGCTTCTTTAACATGGAGACACAGTCTTCGGCAATGGTCTGCCTGTCTGCATAATGATCGATTTCCTCCGGATAATAGCGAAGCATGCGCAGATAAGCATCCGGGCAGACATAGATATCTTCCGATTCCAGTGCCATTTCAAAGGCTCTCCGGTAAAGAGCATGGGAATAGGCAATATTTTTCTTTAGATCGTCGTTCCGATACATATCACCCAGCTTGTATACAGCAGCAATATCACCAAAAATAGATGCCCTTTCCCAGCATTCCTTTGCCTTTACTTTGTCCACCGGAATACTCCTGCCGTAATAGTAGCAGTAGCCCAGGTTGCTGAGAGCAATCACATTCCCCGCTTCTGCGGCTTTAGTGTAATAGGTAATGGCGGTTTTATAATCTCCTTGCTGATAAGCCATTGCTCCCGTGTTCAAATCCATTTCATCCTGTGTCAATTCTCTTCTATTCTCTGCCATAGTCATTTCTCCCAATCTGCTCATGTAGGCGAACTCTTCGCCATGCTTCTCTTTTCGGTTTCCCTTAAATGAAAAACTCAGTGCAAAATCAAAAGGTTTTCTAATACATTAAACATT
>ERZ780198.100-NODE-100-length-92844-cov-6.730787_pt1 | contig 92844 bp, 104 predicted proteins | sample MGYA00510979_ERZ780198 | MGnify/ENA primary metagenome ERZ780198 (study PRJEB29588, sample SAMEA2158039) | human gut metagenome | biome: human gut; feature: human-associated habitat; material: faeces | place: Denmark | collected 2008/2010 ...
AAATCAAAAGTCCATAGTATCTGAATTGTATTGAACCACGATATTAAAAGAAAGGGAACGTGTGATAATTAACTTCCTAATTATCATACAAGGAATAATGGAGACAGCACAGAAGAAGGCGATGAAGTGTATTACGTTTGTCATAGTAGGGATACTGTACGCAGTCGTACTATATATGCAAAAAGACAGCATGCTGGCAAATTCGGACATTACATTTTTAGTAAACCGTGCAGTGCAGATGTTGGATTGTATAAAAGATGGACACGTATCTTTTTTCTATTATAAGGATTTTGGTGGAGTAGGATATGGAAGTGCCTTTTTTTATGGGCATCGATCCCTCAGCTTTTTTTGAATCAGTATATTATGTGTCGTATTTATAAAATCCAATTGGTCGTAATTTTTTTAATGGGTGATTGTCGGAATTGAGACGGTGCCCAATGGTCGCAAGGACTATCTGTCCAATCATTTCCTGCGCAACTTCAATAGATATTTCTTTTGCAGGGTCAGTTGTTATTGAACCAAACGGATCTGCTAAAAGAAATCTTGGCCCTTCAGGTGTGGCAACGATTGCTTCAACTGCAGCAAGAACAGTAGCATAGTAATACTCTTTTATTTCGGTACGAAAGAATGGCGGGTGCGCTTGGCTATAACGAAGAAATTCAAGGTATCGAGGAGAAAGAGTTGTTTTTTCGTATTCGGCAACATCCAATGGATGTGTATAGAAAAATGTGTCTTTCCAATTTTCAAGATCAGGTTCTCCGGTACCAGATGGATCATACAGGGTTCTTCGGTTCTTGTATGCATGGCAGGAGTCACATTTATTGACTGTGTGAAGTTCTACATATTCGGATATTGCAAGTGATTTTACTATATGATCTCTTTCTTTCTGAAGCAATTTAATTTTTTCTCTCAGAATATCCAGCTCTTTTTCTTGCTTCTGTGTATACATACATTTTCCCTCTATAATCAAAATTGTAGTGACTATAGTTATTAGATTAGAGGAATAGTAAGGCAAAGTCAATATATTTGTGACTTCCATGGTTGACTTTTTGTTTAGGGTTATGCCTATTATACGGGAAATGAAATAGGAAGGAATTAGCTTATGCAGGTTGTATTTGGTGTTTATAATATGAGCGAGACCGAGGCAAAAGCCTTCGTGGAAATAGCCAATGCTGCGGGTGCAGGGATTGAGAATTATGAATGCAAGTTTTCGAAACTTGGCATAGAAAAGTATCTGGAGGAAAATCCAGATACAGATGTGGCAATTTTATCAGAATCCCTTGAAACGAAATCGGCTTATGAGGTATCGGATTTTGAAAGACTTGTGGATCTTCATGAAGATCTAAAGATTATACCTATTCTCAATGAAAATACCTTAGGGTCTGAAAAAATCAGAGGGATTTTTAATCTTGGCATATATACTGGAGTGTATGCTAAAGATGCTACTGGAGAAATGGTTGCACGGTTGATTGTGGATGGGAGACAACGAAAAGCTGCAAAAGTATATTATCAAATTAAGGATAATGATAATGAACTTAATGCCGCAAACATACCACAATGTGTTGATTTTATTGAAAATGGAAATCAAGAAGAAATCGGGGAAAGAGCTGACTACATCAGAAAGCATGTTGAGCCGGCAGATTTTATAAAAATAAAAAACAATCTGTCAGATGGTATAAGAAAGGTAGTAGAAGAGACACTGGAAAGCGATCAGTTAAATTTTTCAGCAGAAGCGAATACCGAAGAGAAAGAACAAAAAAATGTATCTGTACCGGTACCACAGATGATAAAGGGATTATCGGTCTTGGGTGGATTATTTAAAAAATCGCAGAAAGTGTTAAAAAATCAATTTTCCAGAGATTTGGATGAGGATAATAATATATCAGGTATATATAACTCTATGGAAAAAGAAATTTCACCAGAGCTTAAAGAGGTTCTTGCAAATGTACAGATTGGATTTGTAGGAACGCAACGTAGAATTGGCACAACTCATCAGGCAATTATAGCTGCACATTACCTCGCCGCAAAGGAATACAGGGTTGCACTTGTGGATTGTTCCTACACAAAGGGAAAAAGTTTCCACGCCATATCAAAATACAAGGATGTTGAGAATCATGGAAAATATTTTACTTATGGAGAGGTAGATTATTATCCAGATTTGCAGAAAATGGATGATGTTTTATCATCAAAAAGAAAATATAACTTCATTGTAATTGATTATGGAGTATATGCAAAACAGGTAAGAGATGACATTAGCAGGTGTGTGTTAAAATGTGCTGTTGCTGGAACAATGCCTTGGGAAATCGGACAGCTCAATTCCTTTAGCAAGGAAGTGCGTGCGACTAAGTGTGACTTCGAGTATCTTATACGGGGAGTTCCTGAAATGGAGCGAGAAAATACATTATGGCTCCCAATATCATTCGCTGGCATAATTATTCCCTTCCTGTTATTTTGCAGATGTTCAGGAAAATCCATTCAATGGAGAAGCATATCTGGCAATAAGAAAAATTTTGCGCACATATGTTTCTGAAGGTAGTATCGATGAGAAAAAATTTATACCAAAATATCATATAAAGAGTAATTCGAAAGTGGGGGCTCCTTTACGGGATGTAGAAGCAAAGCCTCAGATTGTAGGAACGGCCACATGTTTTGTCACAAGTTTAAAACACGGGTGTGGTGCTACACATTTTTCTGTTTCACTTGCAAACTATATTATGAGAGATGGTATGCTTGCTGGACTTGTGACAGATAAACCCGATGCTGTGGAGGGGATTTTTGATTATGAGATCGATATTGTAAAACGTGGGTGTAATTATGAGAGTTTGTATTCAGATAATGATTATATAGTCATGGATGCAGGAGTAATGAATCAACTTTCCGGCAAGGATCTAGAGGAGTTAAAGAGATCGACTTACAGGATAATGATGTGCTGGGCAGATGATGAGTATCTTGAAAAGCTTGCTGCGTTCATTGAAAGTCAAAATGAAGGAGCTGAAAATTGGATTTATGTATTCAACAATGTTCCAGAGAAAAGAATAGGTGAGATATCCAAGCTTATGAATCAGTATTTTTCGTGCTTTCTACCAGTATATGATAACACGGAACTTACAAAATCAGTGAAAAAGATAATGAAGGAAATATTACATAAATAAAAGTAAGGTGCTTATTTCGGGGGTAATAAGGAAATAATTTCCTATGGTATATTTTAAAAAGATGTGCAGATTAGGAGGTCCGTGAATGTTAGATCAGAATGAAATATCGAGTTGGGTTCTAGGATTTTTGGGAGACGGAGCAGATGTATATGCCCGATTTGTCGGGGCAATGTTTTCTACCTGCAAGAAAGTACTTGTCGCTGATGTATCTGGCGGAGAGGATTTATTCGTCGGAACGGCAGGAGACTGTATGAGGGATACACTTTATATTAGGTCAATTACCTACACTAGAAGTATGGATTATTTGTTGCAGGGCATAAATAATTACGATGTGATAATTATTTATGATGATTTTATGGATAAGGAAGGGAATTTTTGTAAATATGCAAATCTTTTGGATATGTCATATATCTGTGTTAAACCAAATCGCTATGCTATTGCTGTCCTTTTGCGTATTGCTACATGCTTTGAAAACTATCCAAATATTCCATACTGTCATGTATTTGAGGGGACGGAGTATGATGCAAAATACTGGACCGTTAAAGACTATTGGAAGTTTTTTAGCACAAAAAGGAAAGGACCAGAGAAAATATTTTACATTCCATCGTGTCCATCAGATTATCAGGCGTATTTAAAACTGGAATACGGGGTATTGTGCATAAGGGAGCTGTCCGAGGAAATGCAGGAATTTTTGTCTTGGATATCTCAAACGTGCGGAATGGAAAACCATGCTATTCAAATTGTACAGACGCAGAGATTATTCTGCCGTTAAATATATACAAGTCTAAACATGCATCACAGGGGAAAAGATCATGTTTTATAAGACAAAGGATGAAACTGAAGTTTTTATGCAGGAGGAAGTAAATATATGAAAACGGAAGAGTCTGCCGAATACGCGCAAAAAGCAGGGTCGGCAGCAAAATTTCTTGGGTTAAGAGGAGACCGTAGAGTCGCAAATTCAGTACGGGATTTTGCAGTTAGGCCAGTACCTGAGATTGGAAAGATTTATCTACTGAACGAAATGCCTGGATATGTGGATAATGGGTCACCGGGAAAGCCTACGAGGATGATATGTCGTCCAATACAATATACTGGTCCAAATGGATGTTGTATACGGGTAGAAGAGTTTCGGGTTCCATGGGCAAAAAATTATTGTACTTTTCGGGTGCCTGATTTTCAATTAGGACTTATACATATAAAAGAACTTTCAGATTATGTGTATACGAAAGACCTTATAAATGGTTATTCATGGTCTGATTTGGATATTGAAAATCCGCATATAGATATAAAAAAATTATATATTTAATTTTTTATTCAATAAAGCTTTCTTTTTTAAGGAAATTATGCTAGCGTTTTTGTTGACAAAAGTAAATTTCCTTAAAGGAGGGAGCTTTTATGATTGACAATAAAAAATTTTGCTCATGTTGTAAAAATCTCATAAAAAATAATAAGGTGACAGATTATGTGATAATGGGAAAAGGTTCCTATGTATGCAATGATTGTGCAAAAAAAATCAATCAGATATACAGCATGTCATTTAATCAGAGCATGGATATGATAGATGAAAGAATGAATACTCAGATATCAAATGGAGCAGGAGAAACAGTCCTACATTCGATAGGGGATGCGATGTATATAGAAAAAAAGTTGTATCCTAGAGTTATAAAAAGAGAATTAGACCGTTATATTGTAGGACAGGATTCAGCTAAAGAAATACTTGCGGTGGCAGCGTATAACCATTATAAGCGTACACAGTTAAGGGATCCCGATATTAAAAAGCCTAATGTACTGCTGATCGGGCCGACCGGAAGCGGCAAAACTTATCTTGTGCAAACCTTGGCAAAAATTCTTGATGTTCCGATGGCGATTATTCCGGCAACAAGGCTGACAGAAGCCGGATATGTTGGTGATGATGTGGAATCGGTGGTGCAGAATCTTCTTACAGTAAGTGGTGGTAGTGTTGAGAAGGCAGAAAGAGGGATTATTTTTATCGATGAGATAGACAAACTTACTTCCTCTTCGTCAGAAACTAAAAGACAGGTAGGGGGGAAGGGAGTGCAGCAGGCATTACTTCCTATCCTTGAAGGGTGCACGGTTCAGATTCCGGCCAGTGGAAGTACGCAAGGCGTGTCTGGATTTGCTCCAATGGTTTCCGTTGATACGACAAATATTCTTTTTATTTGCGGAGGAGCATTCCCAGATCTTGGAAATATTATAAGGGATAGATTGAAACAAGGACGTAAAATGGGATTTTCAATGAATAGCCAAAAGGATGAAAAGCAAATGGATATGACGGATAATGTGCTTTCACAGGCGGTGACAGAAGATTTCTTTAAGTTCGGTATTATACCAGAGCTTCTTGGACGTCTTCCGGTGCGAACATCTCTTTCTCCACTATCTGTGGATGTCTTAAGGAGAATACTAACAGAACCAGAAAATTCTCTGGTTGGGCAATATCGGAAACTGTTTGCATTTGACAATATTAATATTGTATTCGAAGATGAAGCGCTTACTTATATTGCAAAGAAGGCATACGATGAGGAGACGGGAGCAAGATCGCTTTTGAGCATCATGGAAAAAAGTCTTCAAAAATTGATGTATTGGGCACCGGGAAATATGAACGGGCAAAAAATATGCATATCCAAAAAGTATCTTGAAGAAATAGAAAATGGGAGTGCAGAATTAAAAATTGCGGCAAGGGGATAGCTGTTTGAAATATTAAATCAGGTGGATGTGGATAAAGCATTGACCTGGTTTATTTTTTAAAAATTTATTTAAAATATTTTTCACTATTGACTTTTTAAATGGGGTTATGACTAAGATAGCATAACAATCAAAAAGGGGGATAAAATGTCGAACAAAAAAGGTTTTCGTGCTATTCTATTGTTATCTGCTATAATGATATTATTCCTTACGGGATGTGGAGACAGTGTTCCTTCTGCAAGCTTTGAGGCAAATGAAAGTGCGCAGGAAAAAGCGTTGGAGTCTGTAGAGGGAAAAACATCATCAAATCATGAAGATGCAGAGAAAAGTGCTAAAAAAGCAAAGGAGAACATTTCAAATGGTTCGAAAGAGACATATAATAATTTAGTTGACATGGCAACAGATGCATCTAACATGGGAGCTGCGGGATTGTGGGAACGATTTCTATATCGCATATATGTTATCTACTATACGGCATGTGATTTCGCAATACCGATTATATGCGCGGGATGGGGACTGGCTATCTTTTTTCTGCTTGTTTTTCAAAAGGTTCCTAAGCTGCAGAAATTTGGACTATTTGGCTTCGGGTTTGGTTTGACCGGAATTATGATATGTGTATTATTTTTACCAAGTTTTATTACAAAGCTTGGAGGTTAAAGTTTGTGAATATTTCAGGAGGATGTAAATATGGAGAAAACAGTTGACATGAATAGCTCAGAGGATTTAGTAAAAGAAGTGGATGAGAAATCTGTAGAAACAGTTAGCAATGAAGAAATAGAAAATGCGGTAACAAGAGAACAGGATTCGTCTATGCAGGAAAGGTCGTTATTTAGCGGGGAAAAGATTAAGGTAAAAAAATTCAATGATTCAACTTGTATTGATAAGAAAGAGAGTGTTGACCAGGAACTTAATCGCTATGAACAGGCGAAAAAGGAAAATGCCATTATAAAGGTAAATTTTACGGCAATTGACAAAAAGGCCACACTTTATACGTTTTTGCCCAATGGTATAAAGATCTGTATGCCTGCAAAACATATAGATGGATTTGCACATGACCCACAGAAGAAGGAGTTACTTGCGAAATATTTAGCTCGATCTTATTCCGCAAAAGTTATCAAAATTGATCGTGAGAATAGGGTTGTAACTGTATCTATTAATGCAGCATTGTCGGAACCTAGAAAAAACCTTGTCAGTGCAATTGAAAAAGGTATTGAGGATAAAGTTTATATTCAGGTGCCAGCAAGAGTAATGTATTTAGCGGGACGAGATTCTACAACACATGAAAAGGATTATTCTATTGCCATGCTTAATCTTGGTGGTCTTGGAATTACCGGGTTTGTGCATAAAAGAGATTGGAGCCCATGTTTTACAAGAACTCTTAAAAACCTAGCAAAGCCAGAAGATGTAATTGATGTTGTCGTTACTGGTAAAGCCAACTGGGAATCTGGAACGGTATATGAATGCAATCGCGGGGTGACGGTGGATGAAGATCCGTGGAAAGACATTGAGGAAAAATTACCAAAAAACACAACCGTAAGAGTGACTTGCATATACAGAGAAGACAGGAAATTCTTCTCTACCATTCAGGGACTTCCTGAAATTAATGCATATTGCTATTATCCAGATGATAGTCTTGGTATACATGTTGAACCTGGAAAAGATTACATTGGGTTTGTTGCAAAGGTAAGTGAAGAAAGAAAAATGATTCAAATTAGAATAACATCAGCCGTAGATGTAGATACGGATGAATAAAGGCGGGTGGAGAAGGTGCAAAATACATCTGAACAAAGTACTAATATTAAACAAAAAAAATCACTTGCTAAGACAATGATGGAGGCGTTGAGCAGCGACGGTCGTTTTTTGTATTATCCAGAGATGGATTATCGTGTTAACAAGGATGAATCAAAGTCAATCAGTCAATTCGCTTTTTATGATCTTGCTCACAAAATAGAAAATCCGGATGATGCGATTCAATTATCCTTTGTCCTTCAGACCGTACATGGTTTGGGACACGCCACAAGAAACATGATACTTGATTATTTAATGTGGCAGCATCGTATGTATCCGGAAAAATTTATTCCGGCAGTGAGTGATGATATAAAAAAGAATCAAACGAAAATTGGAAAGCTTATTAAAAAACTGTTAGACAGGGGTCTGCTTATTGCATTTGACTATGTTACGAAAGTGGACCGCAAGCATATTGTTGTATATGCTTGCACACAGTATGGCTGGATCTTTTATCGCAACAAACTGGCGGTGCAGACTAACTATGATACAAATGCAGTATTTCGCGCAGATGTAGAAGTGCTAAAACGACTTGCTACGGCATCAGTTGCCACAAGTTTAAGTAGGGATGCACGGTGTACGGGAATACATATGAATGACCGTTATGGATCTACAAAATATCGGGATATCGGAGCATACACTTATGGGATTGCCGAGTTCAATAATGGTGGAGAAAATGGAAATCTTGTGCTGCTTGAGCCGGTATTTTACCGGTTTAATCCAAAAATTACAACTGAGAGCGAAAATAACGACAAAATAATAAAAAGGCTCGAAAATCTTGAAAAGGCAGTTGCTCAACTTCAGGAAAAATATAATACTACGGTACAAGTCTGCTATATTGTTGAAGACAACAACGGATTATTTTCGTTATTCAACAATGTTCAGCAGAATTATACAAGCAGATTGTTCGGTAATGCCATATACACATCGGATAATATTATCTGTGCATCGGAAGGAGATATAAACAAAGCATTTTTAAAAGTAACGCCAGCCGATGATGGAAAGTATAAAATTGTTCCAGCAAAGGATAAATGGTTGGATACTAAGTAGCCAATTCGCAAATTTTTTTCATATTTCGGCTTTTTCATGAGGGATGGACGATAGTCCATTCCTTTTTTTCTTGACAAAAGTTATGAAGATATAACTATTATCGAGAAAAACATGAAAGGAATGTAGAATGAAAAAAAAGATAATTACGGGTTTAATAATAGTATTACTTCCATTACTTGGACTTGTTGTTATAGGTACAGGATTATTATCAGTAGTAGATTTTGTATCATCACTTGTTAAGGATGCTGCAGGTGTGTTTACGGCCGGAAGGGTAGAAAAAGAAATATCAATGGCCGATTTGTCTTCTTATGATCTCAATAAGATGATTGATGTCGTAGACAACGAAACAATTATTACAGATGATCTGCTGGATGAAATGATGATCGAAAGAGATACATTGATCGAACTGTTAAACGTGGTACAGGATTATAACGAGAATTATGATACTGCTAAGAAAACAATTCAAGCAAAAAAAACGTATACAGAAGAAGTCGTTGATGAAAGTGCTGGATCAATAAATATATATGATCCGGTTCATGATACATGGATAAAAGATACGGCATCAGGTGAAGCTGCCAAAAAGAAAAAAGTGAAAAAGACCACGTATGTGGATATGGATTATGAAGTTACAGCGGAAACATACGAAAAAGATTTCCATCAGGTAAATTGGCAGTCTGTTTATATTACTGCTATAGAAGAAACCCTTCAAAATTATGGTCATAATTACCAAATTAGCCAAAAAAATAAGAAGGGTAATAATTCCCAGGAAAGTACAGAGATGTCTACTGAGGGAGAAACGGAAACGCAGGAAGGAGATGGTGGAGAAGATAATGAAACCATGGAAGGAGAGGAGGATCCGTCAAATAATACAATAGGGCAATTTAAGGCAGGTTGGTCTCCGCGAAACAATTATGAAAAAAAGCAGGAAAAAAAATATCGTAAGTGGATTGAACAATATGCGTCCATGTATAATATTCCTCCAGATTTACTTCGAGCAATTATTACAACGGAAAGTTCGTGGAATCCAAAAGTAACATCTAGTGCTGGCGCACATGGATTGTGTCAGTTTATGCCAGCTGCATGGTTGGATTATGGAGTAAAAATGTTAGGCTATAAGGAAAATGATGTATGGGAGCCTGAACCAGCTATACATGCATGCGCACGCCTTATTGCAGAACATATAAAAGCACATGATGGAGATGTAATCCTTGCTTTAACTGCTTATAATGCTGGTGCTGGTAATGTTAATAAATGGATTGCCAATGGGACTATAAATACAGAAATACATATGGCTTATGCAGCGAAAGTAATTAGCTCATTTACAGGATATAAATATACAGGAGCACAATTTGCAGCAGGAAATTATATTGGTGGGGCGAAACTTAATGTGAGTGTTGGCTTTGGTACACTTGATTCAGACGGAAGAGTGTCATTAACAACGCAGCAGATAGATGAGCTCATATATCAGTTTGAAACAAAGTTTGAGTATGAGTTCGATGTAGTTAGAGACAGCGAGACTTATTACGATTATAATAAATGCCAGACTTTGCCGAATTATGGAGAAAAAACTTCTGGTGATCCAGACACTGAAGAAGGACAATTATCATGGTATGAACCTGTATCATCACTTTCAAAAGCTGAAACCATCTATATGGATGTAAATTATACTACATTAAATGTGTTATCCGATTATGTGATAAGACTTGATCGCTGGGAAGGCATGGAGCGATTTTACTGGCCTCATTATGACGGCAAATGGTTTAAAACTTTGGTTAAACTTATGCCAAATGGAAAAGTGATACCAGATACATATGATTATTATGCTTCGATTGCATCAAGTATAATTGAATATGACAAAGATAATCCTTCGAGTGGTTTTAACTCTACTGCTACGACAGGAGGAACGGGTGTCGCGAGCGGGAATTATAAGTCACTTGAATGTGTTACTCCATCCATCAAAATCCCTTCAAATTGTGGTGGAATGGGAATTCCATTATATCTGCAGTACGATTCTCGTTGGGGAGGACGTTCTTTTGGAGGTGGAACTATTGCAAGCTCCGGATGCGGGGCTACTTCTGCTGCGATGGTTCTCTCATATTTACTTAAAAAAAGTATATATCCAGATGACATCGTAGATGTGATTGGTAACCGTTATTATGTTGCAGGGGAGGGACAGAGTTGGGCAATGGTGCCCGGTGTATGCAAGACATTTGGATGCAGAGCCGTTCAGCAGACCGTCAATGCGGATGCAATTGTAGCTTCATTAAAAGCCGGTCATCCTGTGATTGTTTCCACGGATGGAAATGGTACTACGCAGGAATTTACAAAGCATGGACATTATATTGTTCTTAGAGGCTTGACGGATGACGGCAAAGTGCTTGTTAATGATCCAAATGATAATGCAACAACAAAAAAGCATTACCAGAAAGCATATACTCCACAGTTTATATATTCCGAGTGTTGCCGTAATGGAAGTCCTAAAGTAATGTATACAATTTATGGTCCAGGAGAATAAGAGAAAAATGAGTAAAAAAGGATTTAAGATTTTTTATCTAATAGGGATTATTGTTATTGTTTTAGTATTATTTGGTTTATTGGTATATGCGGTAAACGAAAATGAACAAAATAAATATGAAAAAAAGTATAAACTTCAAAAATATAATACTGATTCATATAAAGATACGGTGGACTATAACGAAGATGGGGTTATTCAGGAAGCTGAAAGTTCACAGGCTGGAGAAGAAAATGATGATTGGGGAGAGGGAAATGGGTTCTTTAATGAAATTAAAGACAAAGACGGTAATGTTTTATGGACAGGGGTATCGAAGACAGAATATGATAAAATGACCGATGAACAGAAAAAAGAAATTACAGAAAAGTATGAAAAAGCTATCGAATCGGTAATGGAATCAGGAGCGTCAAACGATATGACAGAAGATACGATGATTTCGGATATGCTTTATAATGGGACGGTTTACGAGAACATTTCTTCTTTGTGCGCTGATTATAATGAGGGGATTCCATTTTCTTATAAGGGAAGAAGCTATGAAATTGGTTTTAATCTTCAAAAGGATGGATTTGATAATAGTCAATACCCAGTTGGACAGGGATATGGACTTGACGGATTGGGGTACTTGATATGGATGTATCGGAATGCCCTTGGGTATACGCCAGAACAGTTAAAGGGAACTTTTTCTTGCGACCGTCTTGAAAAAAATAAGATTGCGTTTGAGGATCTGAAAATTGGGGATATTTGTATTACAGAAAAATCAGATAAAGACATCGTATACGGAGTTGTGGCCGGATTTTATGATGATAATGTAATCGTATCCGTGTGTGATAATGAAGCATGTGAAAAGTTCCCATATGGCTGTAATCACTTGGTATATGTAAAATCACAAAACGATAAAGTCTTGGGAAATTTTCAACCTGTTGATTTTAATTATTTTTACAGACTGGATGATCTTATGGGGGAGAAGTAAAAGATGACACTAAAAAAATGGATTCTAGTATTGTTTATTGCGATTTGTGGAGGTATCGTTGCATTAACATTTTTTCATAAAACGACAATAAGCGCTCCATCGTCAACACAAAATGTACTTGATGGAATGGATGTTACAAATTTGTCTGACTATGATGTGCGAAAAGCTGATGAGAATGGAAAAGACTGGCTGTATACTAAAAGAACAGTAGTTGGAAAGAGCGAATTTGATATCAAAAGCGTTGGGGTAGAAGATAATAAGGATGTACAAGTATTATATGAAATTGAATCTTTATACAACAGGGGTAATATATCGGGCCTTTATGAAAGCTTGGATTTTGTTCAGCTTGAAAAAGATGGAATTACAGATTTTACACAAGATGATTTAAAAAAATATCTTGAAGATTTGTTTAATGATAAGGATATGAGTTTTTTTCAAACGGCAAAAACATATGAAAGCGAAAAATTGTATGATGATGTATCAAGAAAATATTCTGTTATAAGTTTTACGGCTGTAAATGAAAAAAAGAACATAGCAGATGATCAGCTTTACGATTATGAAAACGGGAAGAAACTCAGATTTACTGTATGGATATCTAAGAAAAAATATACTTGGGTGCCATATAGCATAGTTGAGGGAATACCTGTGGAAATTAGGGCAAAGCAAGATTCGAGGGTTTCGCTATCGGACAAGAAAGAGCAGCAGACAAAGGATAAGAAAATAGATAGTAAAAAAGATCATGTGGGGAATAAGTGATTGATATTAATTTAAATAAGTCAACTTTTTTAATTGACAAAAGTATAATGCTTGACAATATCATATTAACGTCGGAAAAATTCACCCCTGGATTTTTTCTGACTCTTTCTCCTTTGGGTGCATATCAGGAAATTTGATATGCACCCAAATTTTTTGTTTCATAAACCTTGTTGTTTTTCTGAAAATTATTAAAATGTGAAAAGAATATAAATTAATTATTAAGTTACCTGTTGACTTATATAGAAGAGTTATGGCTATAATGCAAATCAAGAAAGGAAGGGCAGATTATTGAGCAGAGATTGTCTTACAATGGAAGAAGAGAAGGTTTATAGGTATATTAAAGAATATATTTTAAAACATGGGTATTCTCCATGTATACGTGAGATATGCAAGGGGACAGGCTATAAAAGCAAATCCTCTATTAGTTGCCATATTAGCAATTTAGTAAAAAAGAAATGGCTTGAGACAGATGCCGAAAAGGGGAGCTCAAGGGCTTTTCGTTTAAGTGGATATAAGATAATTAAAGAAGAATATACTGGTTTGGTTGGAAGAACTGAGTTAAAAGACAAATATGTATTTTGGGATGTTGATGGGGTATTGGCACCATATCGTTTTAATGGGCATCTAGCAGATCCAGATGGCACGGAAAATGGAATGAGCTTAAGGGAGATTCAGGATGGAGTTTTCCTTTATAGAGAACCGTCGAAATATATGCAGAAAGTAGTAGCAGAGTGTGGAGCAAAGCAGAATATTGTAATGGGTCATTGTCGAGTAGAAAAAGAAAAACTGGATAAAGAAATATGGATTGACAAATTTTATCCTATGATTAGGGACCGGCTGCTTGTGTATGAAGATGAGTCAAAGGCTGATACTATTTTGTGCTACTGTAAGGAACAGAATATTGATGTAAAAGAGGTGATCTTTGTGGATGATACCCTTTTGTATTTACGTGAAGCGGAGCGTAAAGGAATTACATCGTATCATATCAGTAGTTTTTTAGATTGGTATTAATCCCGTTGCTTGGAGATCATCGAGCAAAGAGATGTATTTCATATACGCAGCTTGATATGATGGCTCAAATGAGATAAAATGAGAGAAGATTTTGTAAAGATGGATTTAGAATACAATAAGAAAGAGATTTGGAAATGTTAAAGGGGCGGCAAGAATAAGAAATGGATGAAATCGAAGAAATGGAATATTACAGCTTGGAATTAAATGGTATGGAAAGAATCTTCTACGCATACGTACTGCTTGAATCCGAAGAAGATATTTTGGAGTGGGCATTACGTTATAATTTTATAAAAGAAGATGAGAAAAAATATTGTAGTAATGTCAGACACATACCCCAAGAGGAAGTAGAAAAGAGAAATAAGGAACTTTATAAAAAATGGTACGAAGAGCATAAAAATGATGCCTATTTAAGTGGGAAAATTCCTCCAACTATTGGGGAAGTTTTATTAACATAGGATTCAAGGGAGGAGTAATAGAGATAATGAGAAATATGTGTAAGAGAACAATGATTATGTCTATCTGTCTGTTAGCAATGGCTTTGTTAACAATAAGCATTGGGTTATATAATATTCATATTGGCAATCTAAATGGATTTATATTAGTTTTAGGCGGACCCGCTTGCTTTTTCCCAGCTGCAATCTCTTCAGTTGGATTCTATCTTCGTGTAATACGACCATACCAAAAAGCTGAAGAAAGTTTATTGAAGAGATACGAAAAGATCCACAATGAAAGGATAGATGTCTACATTGACGGCGAACCTGTATCAGATAATTTTGCTTTTAAAGAAATTGATCTGTGTGATTATATTGCCAAAATAGAAGGTAACGCATTGTACTTGATAAAAAACGACGCAAACAAATAACCGAAGATCGAGTTTGGAGCTGCGCTTATTATCGTCATACTTGCAATTACATTTGGGATGATTTTAGGCCAACAGAATAAGCAAGATAAAGCTACAGAAATTGTATGATTAGCCTTGTACATAACGGAAAAGTGGAATACATTACAAAGCTTGAAGATTTCAAGGATATTGTCGGAGAAAATGTATACGAAGCTTTGGAAAAATTCGTAGCCCAGTCCGAACACAAGCTTTTAAAACAAGTGGACGAGTTAAATGAAAGCTTAGAAGACGAAATAGCAACAAGTACGATGTACACTAATGAAAATGACGAGTTGTAGGACGAAAATGACAAGCTTCGTAAGAAGTTACAGGATATACAGCAGAAAGGAGGAGAAAGGGATGTCAAAATGAATGGAGAAACTTTACTTACCAACAGCGGAAGGTATTAGGTATTAATTTTAAATAAGGTATATATGTACAAAGATCAATAGTCTTATTATGTAGAGATAGAAAAATTACCAGTAGATAAAAACCAGAAACAAAGAATAAATCTCTTGAGATAGGTTCACGCATGTGGTATGATATATATGTAATATTTTATACTATTTTAATTAACAGGGAATCCTCCCTGTTATTGTTTCAGGTATCGATTGCGATGCTCCTGCTTTTTAGCAGGGGCTTTTTTTATTGCAAAAATCGGTGCCTATGTTTTATTTTACCGCGGATTGCGGAGAAAGGTGGTTGTTTATGGATACACAGTTAAAAATCCAAGAAAACCCTGCAAATATTCTTACTGTAACACCTAAAGAGTTTACAAAATTAAAAGCGTGTAGGAAAAGTTTCATGTTTGGGCGTATCGGGTTACGATATGACGGATATGAAGGGGTTCAATTTGAACGGTCCGTTGTTGAAAGGGTGAAAGAAATCCTTGCAAATGGCGGTGATGTAAGTGCAGAAGTGCACGATTTATACGATGGATACAAGAAAGAATGGTTCTCATGCGATAAAGAGTGGGAGAGTTCGAGATCTAATTCCATGAAAAGGGTTACGAGACTCGCTGAGTACGTAAAACACATGGATAGAAAGCTTGTTGAAATCAATGTAAAGTACAGCAGTAAGTTTGTGTCCTCTTTTACATACAGGGGGTACAAAATACAGGCAATTGCTGGAAAATTTGATTTTGTGTTCGACAAAAACGGACACAAAACCTATGTAATTTTACATTACGGAACCCCAACAGAGAGTACCAGAGCAAGAAAAAAAGAAAATCTTCCGGAAAATTCTCCAGAGATCCTTGCAGCTACACTTGCCGCAAGAGAACAGTTTGGGGATAGAGATTTTCATGTGGAGCTTTGGTATATCCGCAACAAAGATGACAATGGAACACAGGTCGTGGACAGATTTGAACATCGACCAGGGAAAAACATTGTAAGTGTTAACTTTTCTTCTGTTGACAGTGAAAAATTAAGTATCCGTCTTGCGGAATCGTTGAGCGGACAGGAAAAGTGTAAATGTGAAAATTGCCGGCACTGCTGCATCTGTAAAAAAGAAACTCAGATAAGAAAAACAAGGCAAAGTGTTGTTAAAGCAGATGCAACAGGGCAGAAGCTTGATTTGACAGAAGCGCAGCTTAAGGTTGTGAATCATGTGAATGGACCAATGTGTGTTGTTGCGGTACCGGGAGCTGGTAAAACAGCCTCTCTTGTAGAGCGATTAGTGCATTTGATTAGAGATGTGCATGTAAAGCCGCAGAAAATTCTTTTTGTGACATTCACAAAGAAAGCCGCAAGAGAAATTACAGAGAGAGTAGAACGCCAGCTTCTTTTGGCCGGAATTAAGGGAATGCCACAGATCAAGACATACAATGCCCTTGGATTTTCTATTTTAAAGGAGAATCCCTTGTATGTAGGCAAAAGAATCAAACTGGCAGAGGATATTGATCGATATACTCTTATCTTTAAAGCACTTAAGGAACAAAAAGACATTGAAAATATGTCATATATTAATCCTCTTGGAGAACATGGGATTGTAAAGTTCCTGGATCTCAAGTTTGATGAGATCGAAGCCCATGGAAAAGATTCTTTTCGTATGCAGTACAAAGAAAGATACGATGTCGAAGGAATGATACGAGTGTACGATGCTTATAAGGCAAAGTATGAAAAAGCTGGATTTATCAGTTATGACGATCAGATTTCGATGGTAAATGAACTGTTTGATGAGTACTCTGTGCTTCCACAGAGGTATTCTCAGAAATATGAATTCGTAATGGTCGATGAATTTCAGGATTCATCGGAGGAACAGGTAGAGATGATCTATGCGATAGCGCATTGCCATAACAATTTGGTTGTCGTAGGTGATGATGATCAAGGCATATATAAGTGGCGAGGTGGATCAAGCAAATATATGCTGGAATTTCAATACGACTTCCCTTCTGCAGAGATGGTTTATATGGAGGATAACTTCCGGAGCAGTGAGGAAATTTTAAATTTATGTAATGCATTAATTCAGGGGAACGGGACTCGGTATGCCAAAAAACTGGTCTCTCATATCAAAGGCGAACATAAACCTTTATATTTAAAGGATGTGGATCCATTGGTATTACAGAATGTTGTTAAGGCAGCAATGAAAAACGGATGTAAGCCTGGAGAAATTGCTGTCCTTGCTAGAAGTAACAAACGTCTGGATGAAGTTATGACAATCCTTGACGGTGTGTGTCCGGTATCTATTCCAAAGGATTATCTGATAGAAGATGCGGTATTTACATGTATATACGATGTAATGACTCTTTTTTATAAGGGTTTGTCGTCGGATGTTGCTTTATACCGATTCCTTAAAGTTTTTGGTCTTGCCGAGAATATTGTGAAAGATGAAAAAGACAAGTCACTGTATGAAAATCTTATACTTAGTGGCAACATTTCGAAAATCGAGCTTACACCAGAGTGCCTTAATCGTATGGCTACAGAAAAAAAAGAACTCAATAAGGCATTTTATGTACTACTCACATGCTTTGAAAAGCTCAAATATGGACAGCTTAGAGAAACCCTTTTGTTTATTATAAAGGAGTGTCTTGGATTGGACGAGCATCTTGTGGTGGAGGATCTTGTGGACATGGCAGAAGATAAGGGAATTGTGAATCTTTCCTCTATGTATGAGGTTATGGAAGATATGATTCTTTTTAATTCCACAGAGAGAGTGGGATATGATACTGCTGAGGATGCGGTGAATCTTCTTACAGCGCATGATTCAAAGGGCAAAGAGTTCCGAGCAGTTATTATTTACTGCATGGAAGATTTTGAAATGACAGAAGAAGAGATAAGAGTATTGTATGTGGCTATGAGCAGAGCAAAGAAATATCTGTATATGATAGAGTCTGCTTATAATCGTTTTGATGGATTTAACCGTATTGCACCATATGTACAGGTGCAGGGGACAAATTAAGGAGGTATTTTAATGTTGAAAGTATTATATGGGCCAGAGCCGTATCTTGTAAATGAAAAGGTGCGGGAAATAACAAAGGATATTGATGATATGAATGTCGCACATTTTGATGAACTGACTAGTGCAGTTTTCCAGACCGCGCAGCAGTATCCATTTCTTGCATCCCGTCAGGCAATAGTGGTAGATATTGATAAGTTAGGAACTTGTGAGGAGCTGTTATCTGCCAAAATTCCTGAATTTACGGATTTTATCGTCTGCCCCAAAGTGGTAGATGAGCGGACTAAGGTTTTTAAGGCTTTAAAGAAGGCTGGATGTGTAGATGAGTGCAAAAAAATGGATCTTCAGTCCTTAAAAAAGGCAATCCGGGAGAAAGTAAGAGAAAGAGGTTGTTCTATTTCTGATGAAATGATCGAAAATTTTGTTCAACACATAGGTTATTTTGTTGATGAGAATGTGTCTCTTTACACCATTAATATTGCCCTAAAGCAGCTATGCTTTGGTACAGCAGAGATTTCCATGGATGACATAGTTGCTTTGGTTCCAAGATCTGTAAATGTAAAAATGTGGGAGCTTTCCACTGTGCTTATGGATCTTGATGCAAAGAAGCTTTATCAGATGGCAGAACACTTACTTGACGAAAAGGAGTCAGGTATTGGAATGCTATCACTTCTTTTAAGAAGTTTTCGGCTTGCATATAAAGCCACATTGTGCAAACGGATGAATCTTAAAGAAAATGAGATTGCAAAAAAGCTTGGGGTTCCGGCATATCAATACAAAAGCGCCATGCGTTTTTCGCCGGAACAGATCTCTAAAGCACTTGATCTGCTCCAAGGTGGAGTAAACCGGATTAAATCGGGGATTCCGGAGCGCGTAGTATTTCCACAGACCCTTGCAGAAGTACTTGTGGAGTTGGGAGGTGTCGCATGAAGAAAGATCCAAAGGATCCTAAACGTGAGGAAATGATTGGCACGTTTGATGGATTTTATGCAGATATTCATGAAGCCGAGACTTTTCACGGTATCAGAGTACTCATGAAAAAGCATTTTCCTGTGCTTGAAGAAACAAGAAGCAGCCTGGTAGTACAGTGCCGTGAAGTGCGAATTTCCTTCGTGGAAACTGAGCATTATGAGAATGGCAGACGAGATAAAGGTGAAAGGACCTTGCGTTGGCAATGCTATCTTGAACAGGATGGGGAAAAATCACTTTTATGGTATCAGGAGAAAAAAGGATTTGAATTTGCTTCTTCTCCTGTAGTCATTGATATAATGATGTAACTATATCAGGTGTGGCAACAACTGCTGCACCTGATTATTAAAGTATTTACCGCGTATGCGGAGAAAGGTAGTGTTTTATGGTAGCAGCAGGTAGAACAGTATCCGGGCAGATGGACTTGCTTGGGATGGTATGTAACATTGTGTTTACTAAGGAGGAGAGACAGGAGAAAACCATAGCGAAAGAAGATGTTGTGGTGGCAGATTGCAAGGTCCTTGAAAAGATTTCATATTATGGGAAATCGAAGTTGGCAAGGGAAAAGACAAGAGTTTTAATCGAAAACTTGCCATTAACCGGAAATGAAGGACAAGATAGACTTCTTATCCAACAGGCAATTGATTCTGCCACAGGTGTGTCGGATGTAATCTATGGTGGAAATACCGTGTATCCTTCCAACAAAATTGTCAAAGAGCTTATTAAAATGAAAAAAACAGATTCATTGGAGAAAATGACCGACCGCATGTATAAGTTTTTAAGTTTGAACTTTGATATTGCACATTATAACAAACAGGGTTTTATTTCCAATTATGATGGAAGCTGGTCACAGTTTTGGTGTGAATGCATGGAACATTCAATACGATACATACCGAAACGGTATACAGATGTAGTAAGAATTTTAGAAGCAGCCGAACTTATTTAAGAAAGAGAGGCACGATGAAAGATAGTAGAAAGGAATAACACTTATCCTCGTGAAACGAGGTTGCTTTGAATCAGAATCAGAGTTGTAAAAATTGATAAACGTGAGAATGAAATGTCTTTGTTTGCATGGGTATCGCCCCATTAAAGACCAATGGTCAGCAGTAATTACTCCAAAGACTACAGATCGGATTGTAAATTTACCACACGGATAAATGTAGTGTGGTGTGTTGGAAGAATTTATTAAAAAATCAATAGATCGTGTGAAACTTGCAAGCGAAATGTCTTTATCTCATTATAGGCAGCCGCTTGTATTAGAGTATTCTGGCGGAAAGGATTCGGATGTATTGTTGTGGGTATTCGAACAAAGTGGGGTACCATTTGAAGTTCATAATTCGCACACGACAGTAGATGCTCCACCAACGGTCTATCACATAAGAGAAACCTTTAGAAGATTGGAATTAAAGGGTGTAAAATGCACCATTGATTTCCATGATAAAGGGAATGGCGAACGGACAACTATGTGGAATTTGATTCCTCAAAAGCTGATGCCACCAACAAGGCGAGTTCGGTATTGTTGTTCGGAGCTGAAGGAAGGAGGAAATGCCAACCGCATGATTGCAACAGGTGTGCGGTGGGAAGAAAGTAAGAAAAGGAGTAATAGAAGCGCATTTGAAGTTTTAGCAAACACCGCAGACAAAAGTGTGGGCGTGCCTGATGAAAAGATGCTCATTACAGATAATGATGATACCCGGCGATTGTTTGAAAGCTGTCAGATGAAAGCAAAAACCGTTGTAAATCCAGTTATTGATTGGAAATTACAAGATATTTGGGATGTTGTCAATGGTGAAAAAATTCCGGTATGCGAAATGTATTCGTGGGGTTATGAAAGGATCGGATGTATTGCGTGCCCGTTAGCCAAGAAATGCCAACGGGAACGTGAGATTTACGATTTTCCTAAATACAAAGACGCATATATTAGATCTTTTGATAAAATGCTTAAGGTCAGACGGTCAAGAGGAAAGCTTACAAGATGGACATGCGGGGAAGAAGTATATTTGTGGTGGATGCAGTCCGACAACATTGTCGGACAGATAAGTATGTTTGATTTGTGATGCGTAAAATAAAATTATGGATAACATACGGTGATGATTACATCACCGTATGGGAAAGGAAGTTATTTATGGAAAATTACAATAATCAGAGAAATCCAAGATATTGGCGCATACTTTGGAAGTCATGTTTATGGATGTTATTTAAGACTTGGAAAGGAGAGGAACCTGTACAATGAGCAGATTCTTGAAAGAAAATGAAAAGTAATGAATCAATTATTGATTGCTTTGCCGGTGGTGGTGGCGCAAGTGTAGGAATTGAAATGGCGCTTGGCCGTCCGGTTGATATCGCAGTTAATCATGATCCTCAGGCAATTCGAATCCACCAAGTCAATCATCCGAATACTATGCATCTGACAGAAGATATTTTCAAGGTTGACTTACAGAAATATGTGGGTGGAAGACATGTGGCACTTATGTGGGCATCACCTGACTGCACTAGTCATAGTAAAGCGAAAGGCGGGCAACCTAGAAAAAGAGGCTTGAGAATTCTTCCGTGGGCGGTATATAAGCATGCAAAAAAGATTTTGCCGGATGTGATTATTATGGAGAATGTAGAAGAAATCCAACAATGGGGACCGTTGGATAAGAATGGGCATCCGATACCGGAACGAAAGGGAGAAGATTATAAGAAGTTTATAGATGCAATGAAGTCCCTTGGGTATACCTTTGAAAGCAAAGAACTCATAGCTGCAGATTATGGTGCACCTACAACACGTAAAAGATGGTATGCGATATTTCGGAGAGATGGAAAGGCTATTATCTGGCCGGAACCTACACATTGTAAATCTGGAATTGAATTGCCAAAATGGAGACAGTGTGGAGATTATATTGATTGGTCGGATCTAGGAAAATCAATTTTTGACCGAAAGAAACCTCTTGCGAATGCGACTATGGCGCGAATAAAGAATGGAACGCAAAAATATATTGTCGATAGTCCTCATCCGTACATTGTGAATGACAAACGAGCCATATCTTTTCTTAGGAAGTATTATAGTGAAACAAAGGAAGTCGATGCTAAAGATCATGTAGCGGTAGATCCTATTAGGACTCTTGATACAGGTAATCAGTATGGAATTGTTACTTCTTTTATTACTAAATTCTATAAGACCGGAATCGGGCAAGGGTGTGACGAACCGATACATACGATTACTACATCGCCAGGGCATTTCGGAATTGTATCTGCTTTCTTGATTAAATACTACGGAAGTGGAGGGGGACAGTCGATGACAAGTCCTCTTGCAACGATAACAACCAAAGATCGATTTGGACTTGTGAATGTAGTGATTACTATTGATGGCGAGAAGTGGGTAATTGCAGACATATTTTTGCGAATGCTGAATGCCACGGAATTAAAGATCATGCAAGGATTTCCTCAAGATTATATCTTAGAGCATGATATATACGGCAAAGTAATTCCAGTCAAGGAAAGAGTGGCAAAGATTGGAAACAGCGTTGTACCTACGATGGCAAAGGCGCTTGTAGAAGCAAATTGCCCGTACCTTATTGTCGGAGAACGAATGCCAAACATGAGAATAACTGCAGAACAGACAGGACAACTCCGGTTTGCGTAAATTTGGATTTAAGAGAGGTAGAAACATGGCATTTTGTACAGAAATTGTGTGTGATGGGTGTAGTTTTTACATTACAAAAAGTAGAATTTTATCAAAGGAGCAAATGATACATATCGCAAGAGAAGCGGGTTGGAGTATAGGAAAGTATCATTTATGCCCTGAATGCAGGAAGAAAAGACATCAGTTGATAAAAGATGGATGGTTAAAATGAAACTTAATGAGACACGTATAAGCAAGTGCTGTTTATAAGAAAAATTATAGTTAACATGCGGCAATAAAATATGTTGCCGCATGGGAAAGGTAGTTATTTATGAAAAAAATAATATGTTATTTAGATTCAGAGCATTATTCAAATGCTTTATTTTCAATATTTGATGATATTGAACTGGAAGATAAGATCTTTGCAGAAATGGCACAGGAATATGAAATGCCACTAGAGGATATAAAAACAGTTTTTTGCTATGATAAAAAAGAAAATTGTGAAATATATTTTATGTGCATTGATAATCGATTTAGTTTGTATCAGATCTTGACAATTGATTCTGAGGATGAATATGCCTGTATATGGCATCACTGTTATAATGGCGTTGACTTTGAAATACGTAAAACGGGTACTTATGATGAATGCATTGAATTTATGAAAAAAGATGCAAAAGAGGTACAAGAACAGGTGAAAGGTTGCCAGATGGACGAATGGCCGAGACAGATAATTCTTGATACTGGGAACGAATGGGAAGTTTGGGACATTACATATATTGGAAATCGAGCAAAAGACGAAAAAATGCTTTTAAATTAAATGAAATACTTGTTTAGAACTGAGTTAGATTTTATCGTAGAGCGAGGAAAGGCGGTAGTATGAGACAATTATTGTTGAAAGAGAGAACAAATCATGTGATTAGAAACGTTCCTATTGAGGATCATGGTGTTGCAGAAGGGAAGGGCAATATTTTAGCAAGATACATATACACATTATCTCTAGTTTTTGAAAAGAATAAGGAGGTAATGTATGAATAGATCTTATGCATGGAAAAATGAATATTACTCATTTCTTTTACAAGAAGAAGATAGGACAAATAAGCTGCTTGACATCTCCATTTCTGTGGATTATGTGATCAGTATACATGTTGATGATATTTCGGTAGGAATTGTGTATGTGAATCCTATGGGTGAAAGCTTTATCGTTGATCACAAAAAAATCAGCATTTTTGTTGAATGGATTGAGTTGCTTTCACCTTTTCGCGGGAAAGGTCTCTTAAAAGAGATTTTGAATGGAATAGCGTCTTTTTTCTGCACGGACAGGATATGCCTAGAATGTTCAGATGAAAATTTACCAAAGTATCTTGCCTGTGGCGGTGTGGACTATGGAATTTCTGATGTGACAGAGAATCATGTGATTGTATGGGGAAAATCAAATAAATAATCTTATAAAATCTGTAGGGTATAGTTCTTATATCCTGCAGATTTTTTGCTTAAAATAGCTACCTCTACATGATTTGTAAGCATTTATTCTATAAACATTTACTTTCTTATTTTTATTTGATATGATGTAAATTATAAAAAGATAGTATCTGGTGCGGCAAAAAAATAAGAATCGAAGACTTGAAAAATTCCTAATTCATATCCCTTTCCAGCTATGATAAGGATGCCGCATAGGTATTATCTTTGATTAGAGTTGTATTGGAAAGTAAAATTTGAGCAAGCGATTAATGAAATAGAACATAAAATCATGGAGAGACAATAGTAAAATTAAACTATTATATTAAAACGGGTTATTATTTTCCTATAATGATTATGTTGCAGTCAAAACAAAAGATATGGGAACTCATAAAGGTTACATCAGACGTTTTAATAACGGTAATGTAAAAATCGGTTGTTTAGTAGGTAAGCTGCATGTTTCGACTGATAAGATTACTAAATTATAATGAGATGAAAAATTTTTGTAAGGATTGGAGATAATTTTATGAAAATAAAATTTATTGCAAAACAATGTAGTTTCCAAGGGGTTTCAGGGTATCAATTTGAACAATATGATGATATTGGACATCTTGTTTGCTCACAGTTTATTGATGGGGATACATTTGAATCATATTTAAAAGAAGCGAATATCAATAGGGAAGATGTTTCTATTGAAAGGGTGAAAGAGGACATTGATATGTGTGACATGGATATTTCACGGTTATGTAGAAAACTGACAAGAGAAGGCATGACAATCGAGCAGATCATAGATTATATAGCGGAAAATGCCACAATGATGATAAATGAAGAATTTATAAAACATTGGGCAGAGGGTGCAGGAATATCTGCACCGAGTGATTTTTGCGTATTTCTCCTGATGCATCATTATTTTGAGGATATTGTTAAATCATATGAGGAAGTTATATGCTTGCAGAGGGATATTGAGAATGGTAATGCAGAAATTAGCGGTGGCAATCCGATTGATCGAGATGGTAACATTTTTTCTTGGAAAGATTATTGCGACAGTAAAGGGATACAAAGATATCAGACAAAAGAAGATTGGATTTCTTTTGTGCGCCAGGTTATTGCCGATAATGAAAAGAGTGTAGCTATGGAAAAGGAAAGTATTAAGGAAAAATGGGAAGAATATGCAGGTTCTTCAGATGCCAATGAATTGTTGGAATCTGAAATGGCTTATATTATGGATTGGTGGAATGAATATGAGAATATGGTGAGTAAATAATATTTATTTAGGACTCAAGGCGATATTTTTAACACTACATCAATTTATACATGCAGAATTTCTGTAAAAAACTGTTGACACCCGATTGCATATCTGATATGATGTATGCATCGAATAAGAGATGTGCCTGTTTCTTATTTCTGTGATATATAGAATTATTTATGTTTTATGTACATGGAAATAAGTGGCAGGTTTTTTATTTTGTGAGAGGAAAACAAGACTATGTTAAAGACTTTAAACAGAAAAAGTAAATTTAATAATAGTAGTAAAACATACTGTAACTGTATGTTTAGTTTCGCATGTCATAATATATATTCTCGCGGTCGATTTCGATTTTAAACCAGGCACTTAAAAGCGATGTATTGCAAAATGCAGATGACCGCAGAGAGAAGAAATTTCTTGATGCGGCTTTTTTATTGCAGAAAAAGCCATGGACGGATAGCTGAGACGGATTAGCGCAGGACTGAAATTTCTGACAGGATGGATCGTTACCATCTCCGCCCATTCCGCAGTGATGCGGTAAAAAACTGAATGGATAAGAGAAAACAGGCACTTCTTTTATCCGAATGTGTCTGTAGCTCAGTTGGCAGAGCACGCGACTTTTAATCGTGGGGTCGTAGGGTTCAAGTCCCACCAGACACATTAACTATTAAGGAAAAACAAGGAAAGGCAGAGAAAATTTATGATTACAACAGAAATGAAACAATGTTCACAGAGAAGTATGAGTCAGTTGCGTAGCTGGTGTAGTTGCAGTGGCGGCAATGGTAAAGCATCGGTCTTGAAAACAGAAATTCCGAAAGGATATTAAGATTCTAATCCTTGCCACGGTTCTTATCTTTCTTTTTCCAAACGGATAGGATGTAAGACTACGAATCTGACGATGTAGGTTTGGTTTCTATCAGGAAGAGTTATGGCATCGTAGCCAAAAGGCTAAGGCGTCCGGCTGCAACCCGGAAAGTGAGAGTTCGAATCTCTCCGATGCCTTTTCATGCAGATATATAAAGGTAACTGGTACCCCTCCACACTGCTAATGTGGCGTGCGGCATACCGCTGTCCGGGTTCGATCCCCGGTGTCTGCGCTATTATATCTCCATAGCTTAATTGGACAGATATGTTCTAACGGTTAAGTTGTTCTAACGGTTAAGTGGTATTGAAAAAGATGACGGAATATGGTATAGTATCATTATATTTATTTATTATATTTTTCATCAGAAATCATTCTGATGATAGTTATAGGTATTCATGAATGGATGCTCCTGCTTATAAGCAGGAGTTTTTTTATTTTTCTGGATGCCTATGTTTTTTATTTTTGGTAGGCCCGCCACCATAGTTGCGGAGCAGGAAGGATGTATTTTATGCTAAACAGAATGATTATTGAAGATTGTCCAGTATGTGGGAAAAGTGTTGTTTTGAGGATCAGTGGCAAGCAGCACAAAGAATGGGAGCATTACATTTTATACGGTAGAGATAAGTTGATTCAGGATGCTCTCCCAGATTTTGATAAGTTTGAGAGAGAATTTATCAAGACAAAACTCTGTCCTAATTGCCAGGAAAAGATATTTGATGCAAAGGTTCCTGAGTATAAGGAGCCTCATAAATGGATCATTATCGAGGATTCACTGTCAAACGATAAGTGGAGAGGTTTTTTAGCGAATGCAAAAGAAAAGAGACAGAGACCAGCGGATGCTCTGATAGCTCAAAAGGACTCATTTTCTGCAGAAGAAAAAATAGCAATGATCGCTCTCTTGGGTGAAGACTATTATGTTGATAACAAGGGAGAAATCATTCCCATGGAGAAAGAGGGACTTTAAATAAAGCCTCTTGGGTAGTGTTATCAAGGACAGGGTAAATGCGTAGAGATATGCATTAACCCTGTTTTTATGATAAATGTATTGGAATAATTATAGAACAGTCAATTTATTGATAATATTACATAGGGAATGTTCGATTATAATTTGACGGTAATAGTAGGCTGACATGTATGGGCCCGTGTTATGGAACTTGTCCCACGCACCAAAGAAATTCTTGAAAATGAAAGGGGCGTATGATACTATAATAAAGTAACAATTTATTTTATTATATACATCAGAGAAGCATCTCTGGTTAGTTTTCAGGTATTGTGTATGGCATAATGCTCCTGTCCTTATGGACAGGGGCTTTTTTTGTGCATGAAACGATACCTATGTTTATTTTTACCGCGAAGCGGAGAAAGGTGGTTGTATGAAGAAAAGGCTAGATATTAATAAGTTTATGCAAAATCTTCAAAGTGTGCCGGAAGTTTCTATTGAAGAAGAAAAATGCAAGAGAAAAGAAAGGGATAAATTATTTTCCCATGTGATTTTTGATGCAGAAAAGGTTTCAGATGTAGAGGATGTTCCGACAGAAACACTGATACAGATGCTGGAGGAGATAGATCATCACTTTGGTGGTCCTCTTCCTTTCGAAAATAGAAGAGAGCATATTGTATCAAAAGTAGCTAAGGGAAAGCAGAAAATGCGTTCCCGTGTATTGTAGTTAATCCCCATGATGGGAAGAAAGGAGTTTTTATGCAGTTAAAAGCAATGATCTGCGACGATGCAGCAGATGTGATTCATGTACAAACAATCGACGATGATGGAAAGACAATTAAAAAGGTGATTTCGGTTTCCGATTTTTTATCTTTGTTTGATGATTGCCAAGTTATAGAGGACGAATACCGAGAAATCGGAAAATTGCCTCATGGCTATTATAAAGGAGCAATTCATCCCACAAGAGAACAATTCCGATGTACCATTGTTGTCCCTGGGCAAGTACTTCCGGTTACATTTATGGGTACGGAGTATGTTGTTCCATATCCAATACTTGTGTTTGCCTTTACAGTATGCGATGGTCGGGTTATATCCAGTCAATGCTTTGCTCTTAAGGATAAATACCCTAAAGACAGTAGTATGTTGTGCTATTACCCGTTCGGGAATGTGTATGATACCGGGAGTATATGCTGGGGGTCAAACAATTTGCCGGAAGTGAAGGAAATGTGTGAACTTGATAGGCTGGTCAGCTTATTTTTGGGTTCGCCGACAAACATGGATTTGTATACACCTGAAAAGCAATTTATTGATCCACCGGAATATACTACATCTCTTCGTTCCTTTTATGAGGAATTGAAGAATAAAGAGGCTTTTCCGACGGAAATTTTGCTCGAGAATGGCAAATTGTTAGGATCATTATAGAAAAAGCATAAAAGTAAAATTTAAGGGTATTGAACCCGGAAAGGATAATATTATGGATTTATTTGATTTATTTGGCGTAGAAACACAGGTACAGGAGGTCGAGAAAAAGTCATCAAAAAAAGGGGCAAAAAAGGATGCTGCAGGAAAGAAAGTGGCAAAAAAATCAAACTCCCAAAAGACGGAGGATATGTATGCCCTTCCAATCACGATCTACACTGGGTACAGAGAACCATTTGTGATTGAAAAAAATGATTCAGAAGATGCGCTTACTCTTGCACAGCTTAAGGAGAGACTTCAGGAAAAGTATCCGGAATATCAGGTTGCTTACACATCTATGATAGTTAAAAAAACTGAAAAGGCTGCAAGAGCAGGATTCAACCTTGAAAAAGGAGTTGCAAAAGGAACTGTTGATCTTACAAAAGAAACAAGACTTACACTGGCCGGGTATGATTTTGACCTTACCCAGTGCATGTCTGACGAAAAGTGCACAGTATCTATTGAGGATATGCAGGTTGCATTAAAAAAAGTGCATCCAGGCTTGCAGCATATGGGGATTGTAAAAAATGGCAATCAAATGGCACCAGTTTTTGCAGACAAGGTTCTTACTACAGAAGAACTCGCATTCCCTATTCGCCTCAGTCTTTTTGGAAGAGAAAACTGGATGATTGAAGAAGCGGAGTATAAGGCTTTTTTAGTAGAGAAAGGCTATGCGAAAGAAGAGGACAGCGTAAAATATGACAATAACATCTTAAAAGAGATGGTAATTGAGCGCTATCCGGATTTCAAAGGATTTTTGGAACTTCAATATTTACAAGACGATAATATCGTTCTTGTTACGATGCACGTAAAAGAGAAAACGGTTTCATGTGCAAAGAAAATGGAAATGTATCCAACAGAAGATGTAACATTGTCGTTTATTTTTAATCGAGTAGAACTTACACCGGATCTGTTTGGTGGAAAAACAGAAGTTTCCAAGAAAGAATTAATTAATTACATTAATGCTCTATATCCTGAGTATGATGAAAAGAATACCAGCATCCGCTACGATAAGGAACGTAAGCTCCTGATTCCAACAATACAAGGTTCTACAAAAGGCTAAGGAGGCGATGAATATGAAAGTTGTTACAGATCCAAAAGAATATTCAGAACTTGTCCGAAAGCCATATGCGTTGTTCGAATATAAGATGGACCGTATGTATCGCGTGGAATCGACACCGGTTGGTCTTTTTGTTGCTGCAAAGAATAATTCGGGGGATGGATGGTTTCAGTATCGTCTTCCAAAAATGCCTGCAGGTATACTAAAAGCTATTATGAGATTTTTTCGGCATATAGCAGAGGACCTTCATACGGAAGTCTTGGTTAGGGTCTATTTTGATCCTATAAGCAATTCGTATCTGCTGGAAGTGCCGGAACAGGAGGTTACCGCGCATTCTGTTGAAACGAAAGATGCATTGTTAGAGGGAATATACCCAGTTATGGATATCCATTCACATTGTGAATACAGCGCATTCTTTTCGTATATTGATGATCGAGATGAAGTCGGGAACCGTCTTTATGGCGTAATAGGAGATAACTTAGAAAGACCGCAATTTCGATTAAGAGCCGGGACTGGTGGATGTTTTGTGGAATTAGAGAAACCATATGATGTATTTGATATGGATGATATAGACGGTGAAGAATGGTTTGATTATCTTTTTGACCGCATGTGTCAAATTAGAAAATTATAGTTGTGTTTAGCGGGTGGTTGTTTGGCCGCCCGCGGAAAGGTGGTTTATTGTGGAAGATCGTAAAGAAAAGCAATTGGATAAAGCCGTCGGCGTGCTTAATATTATGTTCGATAATCTGACGGAAAGGGGCAGCAGTGTTTTCGCAGAAAGAGATAGCAAAAAAGAGCAAATTCTCGTACATGTAAATGGTGCAAAATACATCGTAGATGTTGCTTGTGAAAATGTCAATGGAATGATAAAGAGTGTTGTTGATGCTGTGATTCTAAAGATCTAAGAAAGGAAGTAGTATATGTATGAAAAAAATTGATGTAGATGTTATAGTACTTGGGTTGTCACACGCAGGAGGCTTTTTCGCGAAAGAGGCTGCAAAGCTTTTGGCGCATATAAACAATGAACATATGAGATTTAATATGTATTTGTATGACTCGCAGGATGTAGACGAAGAAGATCTTGCCGTCTCTGCCTTTCTTCCAGAGGATGTGGAATGGAATAGGGCAGCAGTTCTTGGAAGTATATTATGCAGTACATATAAAAGCCTTTATTTACAGGCATACGCAACAGATTTTGACAGTCATGCTGCAGTAACTTACAGGCGTGATAAGGGCTTTTATGCTGATCATTTCAGGATAGTATTTGACTTCTCAAAGGATACGGTAAAAGATGGAACCCGTGAACTATGGAAATCAAGTAACAACATCCAGGTTATAAGACCGCAAAAGGATGGTGTAAGAGTTTATCCTAAGTATGCAGGTGTAGTAAAGAGAGCATATAGAAAGGCTGTAGCAAAACAGGGAAATTCTATAGCAGAAAGTCTTCAAATCGCAAGAATATGTCTTGGTATTCTTGTAAATATAACGGAGAATCATCTTCGTGATGAGGATATCCCATACACAGAATATTCAGCAGGGGAGAAATTCTGTAATAATGCAGACAGCTGGCTAGTTGTTTGTGTGGGTACCGGAGGCACGGGTGGAAATTTCTGTAAAGAGCTCCCGCATCTTATGTTACAGAATAAGAAAATTTCACTTCTTATGATAGATGGTGACAGGGTAGAGGAAAAAAATGTTAAAAGACAGCCATTTTCTGGTCGGGATATGATGCAAAATAAAGCAGAGATACTCAGAAAAGATCTTGAAATTGACTATCCTGACATTAAGGGACGTCTATTTTCTTGCCCATATTATATGGACAAGACCGAGGATTTGGAAAATGCTATTGCAGGATGCGGTGGAAAATATGATCATGTCTTGTTGGTTGGTGGTGTAGACAATCATGCAGCAAGAAGGGTAATGCAACAATATCATCAAAGACAGGAAGAATCTGTATATATGGATTCTGCAAATGAATGGTCAAATGGAGAGTGCGTAATAGCAATTCGATCGAATGGGATTGATTATTCTCCGGTGCGGTCCTTCTATTTTCCGGATGTACTTACGGATAATTCCCCAAGTGCATCACAAATCAGCTGCGGGGCAATCAACGAAAGTGCACCACAGCATCAGCTTACAAATCTGACGGCAGCACAGTGTCTTTTTGCAAATATAGTACCTTTACTTACAAAGGGAATTATTCATGGGGGAATCGCATACTTTGATGCGTTTAAAAGTTTTATGCGATTTCAACCGGTCACTCTTAAAATGATAAAGGAGGCTGCCTATGGATAAGGATACGATTCTTCGGTATCAAAAATATGCAGGCATCCTTAAGAAAGCAGGACATTTGTATGATAGATGCAGAAACGGAAATTCCTGTGGAATGATGGTTTCTCAGGCAAAAATATTACTGATCTATTTATTCAGACTACTAAAGCAGGATGGAGTAGATATAAATGAGAGTATCCCCTCCGTAAAGCACCCAAAGGAGAAAGTAGAAATAAATGATCTGGAGTTAGAAATAGGACAGTATATATGGGAAAGTGGGGAAGCACTTTTCCAATTCTTTAGAAGCATTTACAAGATGTCAGGATGGAATATCATGGAATTATCAATGCGTGATGTGTTCCCCGAAATGGATTGCGATAAGGATTTGTCAACAGAGAGTGTTCAGTTGTTTCTTAAGGAAAATAGAGAGTTTGTAAAGATGAGACAAATGCTTATGGATGCTGTCAGTTTTATAAATGAGGATGAATGCAATTTGTGTGAGCAGGCTTTTATGCTTACAAACAAAAGCATTGGGGTGGTAGAGGGTTTCTACCATACGCATACAGATCTGCAGTCAGATGAGATATATGGACTATTTAAAAGATTTTATTCTATGGCGGCAGAGCCTGTGTATGGTTCTTCAAAAAAACTGATAAGTAAAGAGGCTGTTGTTTCTTTTTTCTTTTTTGATTCATCATGTGAATTTCTACATTCATTCAATATTAATCCTGCTCATGTTGCAGCAGCGATTTTTTTACAGAAAGTTACAAAAGAAGCAATAGAAAAGTATCATATACAAATGTGATCAGATTAGATTTGGCAGATATATGTGTTTATACATATATCTGCAGAAAGGTTGTTATTATGAATAATATGGATGAAATTATAAAAATCTGTATTCTTGCGAAAAAATATGCAGATCTTTGTGACACCTATGACGAGAATACAGGGCTTCTGCGTGAAGGGTGGGAAAGTGAAGGTAATACGAACCGGTTCCTTATCAAACAGAAAACGGCGTATATTGTAGCTGTACGTATATTGATGGAGATGGGAAAGTTACAGGAAATTCATCAAAATATAAAATTCCATGACGAGGATTATGATGCGATTGTTAATGGAATAAGTGAATTTGTTGAGGATATTGATAGTACCTATGAATGTGGTCAAGTGCTAAGAGAATTATACTGTGAATGCATGGAAAGAAGCGGATGGAGATGCAATTTTTATGATTTATATGATTTGATAGAAATTGTGGATTCCGGACAGAGTATGAGAACGCAGATCGCCAAGGAGGATTATACATACATCCAAGACATAATAAATATCATTGATATGACCCAAGAGGGTGAAGATTTCTATGTTAATACTTATGAGGTCTGGCATAACAGTAAGGTCGCAGCTGTACGTAGGATTCTTTGTGAAAATTGGCAATTGTATAAAATATGGGATATTTTTGAAAATCTTATCAGCAAAGTATATCATTTTGAGGTAAGAGAAGCTTCCCAATATCGTAAAATGATTTATTTGGATGGGGATTTCAGTTTTTCAACATATGATTTTACCTATCTTGCAACAGGAGAAGAGGTCGGCGATTATCTAATTAATCCAATTTCTATTGTGCTTGTTGTATTGCTTTCCGATTTGTGCGATATGATTCTTCAGATCTACGAAAATCAGGAGGTGGCAGTATGAAACTGACGGAAGACCTGATTGGTTATATAGCGGCTGGTATTCATAACATTGATGAATGCTATAGCTATTGTCCGGATGACGAGGGCTATTTGTACAATAAAAAGTATCATGAAGAATTTTTGTCTGTAAGAAAGATTCAAATGTTCGTGGCAGCAAAAATTCTTGGTATTCATGCTGATTTGATTCGAATATCAAAAGAGAAAAATCGTGTATTTGATGCTTGTTTTGAGGATCTTGATGATTTATGTGCAATTACGGTTGATTTTGCATGTACTGCGTTTCGAAAGTGCGGATGGAGTTTTTCATCACATGTTTTACTTGACTCATTTGACTTGCAATCCCTGTATGGTTGTGATGAGGAAGAGGTGGAGAGTTCCTTGCGCAGCATGCTTTCCGATTCCTATGATGGAGAGGAAAGTTTTTCTGATGAAATTGTTGCATGTTGTAAAGAAATTTTGGAGTGGGATCCGGAAGAGGTTTCGATATTTGTTATGGGTAATTCAAGAATTGATGCTATATTCGATAAGGCGAAAAAAGATGTAAAAATTGCTACAAATACTTATTATCGAAAACTTATGATGTGTATTGGGCAATTTGAGGACGAGGGTGCATGGATTCCAAATGGGAATAGTTACAAATGTGTAAATGGGTCTTTTATTATGTATCAGATTTATTTTTATGCGCCAGGCGGAAATCATCGAGAGTACCAATTTGATATTGCAAAGACAGTCAGCCTTCTTTATATTAATGAGTGTCTTGAACACTTGGAAAGGTTGTAATCAATAGCAGGAGAACAAAAAGTTTTCCTGCTATTTTTGTTTTAATGCCATATGTATTATGATAAAATATGGGTAATTTCAATAGAGCAATTAAAGGAAAGAGGAAAATTATAGATATGGCCAAAAACATGACAACGATAACAAGGAAATATGTGCTGATTCCAGAAAAAAGTGATTCTAAACATTGGGAAAAACGGGTTTATGATTATACGGTTTCTGATCTGAATAAAAGAATCTCATTTTATGAGGAACAGCTGATGAAGGGAAAGAAGAAAGAAGACCGGGAAAAGGCAAAAAAAAGAATTGAGGAATTAAAAGGCGAATTAAATGCATATGTTTCTGACCCAAAGATAAACCAGAAGATAGTAAATAATTATACATATGGCTTAGTTAGGATTTCTATGCAGGAGGAAGCTGAAAGAAAAAATTATATTGTCGAATATGTTCGTATGATATTGACTGCAGAGCATGCATATACATTGAGTCCAGTTGAAAGAAACAAACGTATTAACGAAATTCTTAAGTATGCATATAGGAAAAAGGGTTCAAAATCCGGGAGCCTGTTTGATGAGGTTGAAATTGGTAACATATTAGGTTCTTATGGTCTGGCATTCAATCAGATGCTGACTAAAAAAATTCAGGATTGCTGTAATAAAGGAGCATTGGTGGGAAGAGCAGCTTTCCCGTTTTTCAAGATGGATTCCCCTTTTACTCTTGCAAAAGCAAATATGGGATTTACGCATGAATATGATACGTTTGAGGAATTATGCGAACATGTAAATGACTGTAAGCTGTATTTTTCTTATGGGGGCAATGGAAATCCGCATATTGCACGATTTCGTATTGATCTTGGTCATGGAAAAAACAGACAGGAACTGATGAGTACCATTTTAAAGGTTTATTCGGGTGAATATCCATATTGCGGAAGCAGCATTCAGTTGGAAAAAAATAAAATAGTTCTTAATTTAACCATGCAGGTACCAAAACAGATAAAAGAACTCGATGAAAATACTGTGGTTGGAGTTAATCTTGGAATGGTTGTTCCTGCAATGTGCGCATTAAACAATGATAAGTATAAGAGACTTGCGATTGGTGATGAAAACGATTTTATTCGAATGCGTACAAAATTGCAGCAGCAGCGGAGCCGGTTACAGGCGGGGTTAAGAAACACTGCCGGTGGACACGGACGAGAGAAGAAATTGAAAGCTCTTGAAAGGCTGAAAAAACAGGAAACACATTTTAACGAGACCTACAGTCATATGGTCAGCAGGCGTATCGTGGAGTTTGCGCTGAATAATAATGCGAAATACATAAATCTTGAAAATTTCACAGGTATGGATAAAGATAATGCTGTTCTTAAAAATTTTATTTATTATAAAATAGAGCAATATACGACATATAAGGCAGAACATTATGGGATTATCGTACGCAAAATCAATCCATGTTACAATGGGCAGGTGTGCAGCATTGATGGAAACTGGGCACCAGGACAGCGAATATCAAGGAACGTATTTAAATGTGCCAATCCTGATTGCGAAAGTCATATCATTTATAAGAAAAGTGGATTTGATGCTGATTTTAATAATGCAAGAAATAATGCAATGTCGACCTTGTTCATGACTAAAGGTCAGGTGAGTGGAAAATCTATGGAAGAGGCAAGGGAGTATTATGGATTTGAGGAAGAATATAAGAAATTTTTAGAAGAACAGTAATAAATAAAATTATTAATATAGAAATTAAGAGAGGTCTTCTGTGTGGTTGAATCCCATAGGGGACCTTTTTATATGTGTATTTAGAATATAATTTTCGCACATATTCGCCATGTGTCATCCGACTACGATTTTTGTGTCCCCTCGTTTCTCCGCCCCCTGTGATAGAACTTTAGGTTTGATTCATGCCGTAATATGCCCCGCCCGCAATAATTTTTTCTGCTGCACTGCTGCACTGCTGCACGGAAACACTCTTTCCTATTCTCATTTTATATTCTTTTTTACTTCCTCCTATGTATTGTTTCCTTGTCCTGCAGATGGCGGGGCAGTGAAATATCGTAGTTTATGGTAGAACTTTTGAGAGGGCTCCTTGACTGTCGTTTCTTTTCTCCCCCTTTTCCTTTGCGCGCGTGTTCTATCTTCCTTTTTTTCTCTCTTATTCTCCTTCTTTTTCTCTTAATAATTGCCCCTTGTGGGGCTTAAACAAGCGTGTAAATATCATTATGAGACTGGGCAGCAGTCCGGGAGGACAGTATATATTATATATAGTAAGCCACAAAGAAAAAAGAGAATAAAAATAGGATAGGGGGAATATAGGCCGGTGAAAGGGTAAATTGGAATGTAAAACTATATTATAAAGGGAAAGAAAAAGAGGGCACAGAATGGTTTTGCCTCTGCTTATGACACATGGCGAATATGTACGAAAACTTTTGTCTCTTGACTTTTTATCTGGGGTTATGACTATCCTATCATAAAAGTGATGTTTATATCGTTTTCTTATAATAACATAAGGATACAAAACCCAACAAAAATCATCAGAAAGGAGTATCTTGTTATAAAACAGGGTGGCTAAAAATATGGGCAGACATTCTATCAAACAAAAAAGCTCTTTAGAGCAGGATAATATAAACGCGCGAAAATTACATATGAATTATGGCTATTACACAGAACTTAAAAGAAGGGAGTTGCTTCAAAGTATTGAAGAGCAGCGCAAGCTTGCCCATAAATATGGAGATACAAAATACATGAGTGTAAGGGATCGATTAAAGGAAAAGAAAACAAATCCATTAAAATGAAGGTGTTGACCGAGATTCAAATTCAAGTTGCCGAAAAAGGAAACGAAGAAGCATCAGAATTACATTTATTATGCCAAAGTTTTAATTGGCATAATTGTATTCATGAAGCAGCGCATGCGGTTATAAGCATTTGCTTAGGATTCCGGGATTTTATGTGGAAGCAGACGATGGTTCGGTACGTGTTGTCCGTAATAAGCTTGAAACTGTAAAAGAAGATTATCTAAAAAATAAGATATGTATTCTTTATGCCGGCATGGCCGCGGAAAATATACTGCTGGGATATAGCATAAGAGGAGTGTTCGAAGATGGAACTGATTTTGCACAGACCAACGCACTTATGACACAACTGATTTTTAATACATATCCAGAAATACGTAAAGCTGCGGTAGGTGACGCTTTTGAAACAAAAATGTGTGATCTTTCAAGGGAATTTTACCAGAAAGCCGAAGCAATAGTCCATGAACATGAACATCAGATTAAGATGGTTGCTGTACAATTGCAAAAATCTAAATACCTGTCAGAGCAGGAGATTGAAGAGATAATGAAGAGGTGTTTTTGAGCTTATTTTGAAAGAATTTAATACCGGTATATGTAAAAAAGTGGGGAATACCGTCCGGCGGGTGAAAAGGCAGGAAAAAGAAAAGAAATAACGATATGGTAGCAGATATTAGAATTTTATAGAAAAAAGGGAAGAAGTGAATTACAATGGGAAATTACACGGAAATTAACGTATGTTTTGATTTATTTGAAAATGCACCGGAGAAAATAGTGAATATTCTGCAATACCTTATTGAAGGCACAGAAATGCCAACAGAATTACCGAATCACGTTTTTTTTAAATGTGACAGATGGTTCGGTATTGCATGCGGGGACAGTTATTATTTTGATGGACAAACCTGCAGCAAAATGAAATTCGATACTATTTCAAATACATGGAAAGTCAATATCAGGGCTAACTTACAAAATCAAGATTCCGAAATCGAAAAGTTCATTGACTGGCTGGCACCACATATCTGTACTTTTGGATTCATTGGCTACACGAGATATGAAGAATTTTACGATCCTACCTTGATTTACATTGAAGATGGCGAAGCTGTATTCAAGCAGATTGAGGTTAAAAACCGGAAATAGAGGAAACGTAATGTATGGTCTTATCATTAAGAAAAAATGGCTGGATTTAGTTATGTCCGGAAAAAAGACTCTGGAGATCCGCGGATGCAGGACTTCCCATGCAGGAGAAGAGATTGCGCTTCTCGAAAGCGGATCACAGAAAATCCGTGGTTTTTGTACGATTAAAGAAGTGACGGCCTTGGATAAAGAAAAATGGGAAGCACACAGGGATTGCCATTGCGTGGATGTGTCGTGGGAAAATCTTATTAAACGATATAAGACACCATATGCGTGGCACTTATCTGCGATTACACTGAAGGAAGGGCTTGCATATGAACATCCAAAGGGTGCCGTGGTCTGGGTTAATCTGGATCATGTTTCTGTATTTAAAGACGTTAACACTAAAGTCTAGGGGGAATTACCATGAGCAAATCGAGGGAACCTTAACAAATGTACCAATTGCGAAGTAGGAGGAGATGCAAATGTCATATATGAGTGAGTGGATTTATTCCGAAGAAGAATTACGTGAAGCAGAGCGAAAAGGAATTGAATCATTTCATATCAGTAGTTTTTTATAAAGACGGCGATAAAATATACATCAATGGCAGCCCTGTCGAAGACGGGTTCGACCTTAATGGTGTCAACTTAGATAAATATGATATAAAGATTAAAAACGATACGGTTTATCTGATGTCAAAATAGGGAGGGATTGTATGAATCAGTGTAGCAAAAAATCAATGTTTAGATGTAGAAATTGTAATCATATTAATTGCGATATGTATACTAAAATATATGCTATTTTTATGACAGTGGTTAAATATTTTATTCTGGCGTGTGGTATATCTTTATTACTATTTTTCTTTTATGATAATGAATTAGAACCAACAAAAGACAATATTAAATATGTAGTTAGCATAATATATACGATTTTATTAACTGCAGTAGTAATTACATATTTATTTAAAAATTTAATTTGTAGTACTAAGGAAGGCGTTGTAAATGCAAAGCCGTATGGGAAAGCGCAAATAGGAAATAAAGAAAAAACGTATGAGAATATAAGAGAAATGATTACTGTTCACGAAGCAGGTCATGCAGTAATGTCTTATTTAAAAAATGCAGATACAATTATTGTGAATGCTTCTCTTTGCGAACCAAATGTAGTATCGGGATATGATAGCGTAGTAAATGCAGAAGTTGTGAAAAGCATGATACTTATTAAATACGCAGGAGCAATAGCAGAAGAATTAATATTTGGACATTATGATGCAGGTTCTTTTTTCGGTTCTAATTCAGATTTTAAAAATGCGACGGAATTAATTAAGGGCTACATTACTATGATTGATCCAGAACGGAGCAAAACACTATTAGATGACGAACTGAAAGATCAACTTATAGATATATCAAAAGCTTTTTATCAAGAATGCAAAGAATTACTTAGCTGTAATATAAAATTAGTTGAACATTTATCTAATGTATTGACATACAAAGAAAGATTAACCACAGAAGAAGTAAATGAGCTAATAAATGCTTTCAAGGAGAGCAAAGAAAGAAATACTTAAATTTTTATCATTTCCGGAAACAAAACTGCCGTATGGAAAACATGGCATGCGTATTTTTCTGTCATCTTAAATATTAGAAAATTAAAGGGGAACAATTTCCATACGAGTGGGTAGTACGCGACTTTATTCCGGACACAGAGAATAATCCAACGATCTACCACGGGTTGCCGCTCCATACAGAATACCGAGTATTTGTAGATTTTAATGCTACGGACCCCTTTGACCAGGTGCTTGGCATCAGTCCATATTGGGAACCAAAAACCATGAAGAATCATTTCAAGCCTCTTGCGGAAGACCACAGAAAAATGGATCCGGATGCATACCATGACTACTGTACATATTCCGTTGCCGAAGAAAAATTAATAAAGAGGTACGAAGAGAACAAAGAGAGAGTTCTGGATCATGTTTTGAATATCGTTCGTTGCAATGAACAGATGCACGGACAATGGTCCATGGATATCATGCAGAACGGAAATGATTTCTGGTTTATCGACATGGCAACAGCAAGTGAATCCGCCTTGAAAGAATGGATAGGAAACTATGAAAATTATTTATTCTAAATATACATTTGAAGAAGTCCACAATACAAGAAGAAAATGGTTATCTGATGAACCTGGTACATCACATGAAAAAATGAAAATTGTATTACGATCTTTTCCATTTTTAGTTTATTTTTTATTTTTTGAGTATATCCTTCTCAATAACATATTTGATTATTCACAGCCGCTGGCTTATAGAAATGTTATGAGGAATATAATGAACCTTGATATTTATAAAAGCGCAGGAGTTTATACGAAGTTTTCAATCGATATACTATCGTACATATGCTATATGAGCGCTATTGGCATTGCATTATGTCTAATAGCGGTACAAATTCGCAAAATATATAAAGATATTGTATGCAGGTTTATACCAATCAGTACGCCATGTATAGATAGAAACAAGAAAAATCGATACTGGTATGACAAAACGATTGATATTGAAGAATCATTTGAAAGACAGAAAACGTTAAAAGAATTTATCAGTAATCACAATGCTACATTTACTCTAACAGGTAATCTATTAAAAGTAACAGTTTGTAAAGATGGGTATTGCGAAGAAAAGTCTTTCCAGTTATCAAAGGCAGAAGCAGAAGGCATTCGGGAAAACGGGACATTTGATTTTTCTTATCTTGATGAAGAATGGGGAAAAGTATTGTTGTGTATGCAAAAACAAAATGTAAAAAATTAAAGTAATCATGCTTGCTTTAACTATACACAAAGAAAGGTATATCACGATGATTTTAAATAATAAACTCAAAGAAAAATCAGAGAGCTCTTTGATAAAAACTCAAGATTATAAGGGGGATGGAGGATCAGACGGGGAGATATCAAGAGTTAGTACTTAGGGTAGGGCATTTTAATTTTAATTTTTTTGTTGACTTTTTGTTCCTACTTAATTCTATAATATGGAAATTGTTGGGAGACGTATATAAATTAATTCCCTTACAATTTCTTACTGTATAGGAGGATACTAGTGAAACAAAAATTATTGATGAGCATACTATCTGCTACATTTCTTATTCCACAGATTTCTGTCACGTATGCAGATGTTCATAAGGTGACTGCATCCGACCTTGTATTACAGGCTGGAATATCTGCTGCTGTTTCTGGAATTTTAACCGATGACACGGCTGATTTGAATGCTGATAAATCGGGGCAGCAAAATAAGTCTCCAGAAGAGGATTTTAGTGATCTTGTGATTTCAGAAAGCAACGATCCAATATTCATTTACAAAAATAATAGCTTAAACGGGACATTGGTGGGAATGCTTCCAGCACAAGGTGCCGGTTATATACTTGCAGAAGGAGATGTGTGGTATCTGATACGATCTGGATATTACACCGGTTTTGTCAACAAGGAAAATCTGATCACTGGAGATAAAGCAAAAAAATATGCGGATAAACACTATAAAAAAGAAGCTTCTGTATCTGTGAATACCGCCTTTGCCTATCAAAATAAAGATTGTACCGGCGCTATTCTCAATGTATATGCCAAGGATACGAAACTTAATGTAAAGACTTCTAATTCCAATTCCTACGCAACAAAAATAAACGGAGTTACAGGTTATATAAGTTCAAAAGATATTGAGGTATCGAATATACTTACAACAGCAACCGAACCTGATCTTATAGAATACACAGATATGTATCCTGATGAGTCCCTAGCTACCTATGGAAGTGATGATGCATATAATGATTCACAGGTTTCATCCATTTCAAACAATCCGGGAGCATTTAACGAAATTATGAATGAAATTGTAGAATACGCTATGCAGTTTCTTGGAAATCCATATGTTTGGGGTGGTGAAAGCCTTACCGATGGATGCGACTGTTCCGGATTTGTCATGAAAATTTATGAGCATTTTGGGTATTCGCTCCCTCATAGTTCCTACTCTCTTCGCAGCGTAGGACTCGACGTGTGTGGATCGACATGGGATGCGTCCAAGGCTCTTCCTGGCGATATTATATGTTTTGATGGTCATGTTGGAATATACACAGGAAATGGTGAAATGATCAATGCATCAAATCCAAAGGATGGTATTAAAATAAGCAAGGTGACAGCAAGAAAGGACTTTGTTTGTGCACGCCGTATAGTGTCAGGACATGCGGATTTCGAAAATCTTTCTGAAACGGAGTACAATGAACTATGTAGAATTGTCGAAGCTGAGGCCGGTGGAGAGCCAATAGACACTCGCATCGCTATTACGGATGTAATATTAAACCGTGTGACAAGCAGCAAATTTCCAAATAATATTCATGATGTAATTTTTTCAGGGAATCAATTTTCTCCAATATCAAACGGAAGATATTATAAAGTCACGGTGTCAGCATCCACAAAACAAGCCGTTAACGAAGCTCTGAATGGTCCTGATCATAGTATGGGGGCACTGTATTTCATGAATCCAAAATACTCTTCCAAAAAAAATGTGGAATGGTTTTATGGTTCTCTGCAGTATCTGTTTTCATATGGAGATGTAGAATTTTTCCGTTAAATATAGCAAACCACCAGGAGGTATAACACATGCAACATACATACTCATTTTGTCTTGTAAAAGATGGAATGTATGGGGGATATCGTATTATTTATCCTGATTTTCAAAGTATTAATTATACAAACAAATCACATGAACGTTGTATTACGTTTGCAAAAAAACGACTTCTTTCTATTATATGCAACCGCATACGTACACAAAATGTATTGCCTACGCCAACACCAGCCAGTTGTATTAGCAAAAAGGAACTGGCCAACCAGTACCATTTTAATGAAGCGGATGCATCCATTCATACCGTAACCATCAAATTTGATTATGATATTGTTGTGTATCCGGCTTGTTTTTTTAAAGAAATTGACGGTTACAAAGTTATTTTCCCAGATCTACATAACCTGAAAGTGCATGGAGCTAACCGAAAATCTGCGCATTCTAATGCATGCGATCTGCTCGAATACTTTTATAAACAGCAAAATAAAGAAGGCAGGGAATTGCCTCTGCCTTCTCGTAAATCAAGTGTGTCTTTACAGCAAATAGCCGATACACTTGAAATTGATTTTGAAAATGCTTTTGTTGAGAATGTATCAGCTATCGTTTAGCGCAGCTGCCGGCCATCTGCAAGAAAATCGTCAAGATAACAATCTAGCACAACCGCAATATTATGCAGATCGTTGATTCTCTTTGGCCTGTTTCTGTGCTGTTCCCATCCGGCAAGAGTATTCAGAGGAATCCCTGTCATATCCGCTAGTTTTGCTTGGGAAATCCCTTTTGATTTTCTTATAGCCCGCATTTTATCAATATCGAATAACATACTCTTTTCTCCCTTCTATATATATCATAATAACGGTATATATAGTTTTTGTGTATGCACATGATTCACGAGTTTCATGGCACGATTTTTATAGCTTTTTGTGTATTATGCTATATTTATTATTTACATAAACCTTTATTCTATTATTCTTGTTTTCTATTTGGAATGATGTTATCGTAATCATATAGAAAAGATAGTAGCGATCAACATTTATCACTATCGGGAGATTGGTCGAACGTATCAATACATTATTTATTAATTGGAGGTATCATTATGAAAAAATTATTGAAAACACGCTTTATGTGCCTGCTGTTGGCACTAATCATGGGATTATCCCTTACGACTGCTGCACCAGAAGGGATCTGCGCAGCCGCAACAAGTAAAACAATTTCTGTTTCCGCTTTTGCAAAGAAAATACAAAATGCCAGTGGCGTAGATGTTCTTAAAAATAGCAACGTGACGAATACGGAAAAAGCAACTACCGTTCAGGTTGCCGCATATTTGTTAGAAAGAGCAGATTATGAAACCAATGGTGGAATCTATTCCTATGATGACGAATTGTATTACCGCATCAAGCATTACAACCGCATCAGTGATATCAAAAAAGCCAAAAGTGTTTACCGTGATTCTTTATACATGTGTTTTACCAAAGGCATCATGATTGGAAAAAGCAATGGAAAGTTTTCTCAGACACGTAAGTTTACTCCAACTGCTAAAATTACACCTGCTGATGCAAATAAGTTAGTAAAAAGACTGTCTGATAAGTCCAAGCGGTTCAAGCTTTCCTATGATGGCCAGGTAATCCGTACCACAAATCTTCCTAAGAATTACAAGGAATATCCATATATCCTTGCAAGTTTTCCAAATTCATTCTATGAAAAGAAAATGTGGTATACTAAACAAAGGAAAAAGGGATACTACAGTACAGCGAAACAGACTTCCAAGGCTTTGGATGATGAGGACAAAGATTTAATTTGTGACATGGTCCGAAAAAATTTGGAACTTCGGTTAAACGTGGATTATAGAAAAACATTTACCAACAAATGGAAAAGTGAGTTGGCCGAAACCTATTACAATCCCGATTCCGTCATGTCGGATATTAATACATATGTTAAAAATGCAAAACAGCGAAAAGTTATCATAAGTAGTTCAAAAATTGTAGTTGACCCGTCCACGATGTGGGAGAAAAATGGATTGTATATGGTTAAGGTATATGCTAAATTCAAGGTTAAAAGCGGTTCTGTTCCTTCTTCAACAAGCAAAAAACAAAACGAAGTAATATTTGGCAACTACATTTCCATGAAAAATCTGTCAAGTCATAAAACAGTAACCTTTGCAGATGAACTTTGGTTTAATATTTCATTTAACCCGAATAATAAAAGAATCTATATATATGGTTTGCAAGACGATTCCCTTGCTAACTAAAGAACTCTATATAAAAAAAGACGCATTCAGCGTCTTTTTTTATTGACTTTTTGAATTAGGTTATGCAAATAATATCGCAATTAGAAAGGAGAAAAAGCAATGACACTAAAACAAAAAATGGTTTTACCTGTTATATTTATGATTTGTCTATTTGCATTTTTGTATCTGCATCCGCCAGAGACAATTCATGCTGCAACCAACATACAGGCAACAATTAAAAGCAATGGGGATTTAACATTCACGCTTACAGCTAAAAAAGCATCGTCAAGCAAAATCCCACACTGGCAAACAATCGGCTTTTATGTTACCGCAAAAACCACCGGTAAAAACGGTAAGAAAGGCACAAAATCATCTGATTGTCAGTTTTTTAATGACATGCCTAAGAGTTGGAAAAGTGAAACCACCACTTCCGATGGAATGGTTCATACAACCTTTACAATTCCTAAAGACAACTTTCTAGCCATGTGTGATAAGGCTGGAGTAAATTATGATACTCTTACCGCTACGGGAGGAAAGGTGTATTTGCAGGGTGTATTGCAGGGATATAAACCAAGTACCGGAAAGAATCTCACTGAACGATGCTATACTCTTGCCCAGATGAAAAACACAAGATATAATCATCGCGTCAACGGTACTGTGTTTGCTGGAATTGGCTGGAGTGGCAGCTGTGATGCCGGCTGGAGGGAGCGATATGATATCGAAGTTGCATATCCTGAAGTTGAATCCCCTGTCACAATCAATTATTACCAGTATAACAAGGGTGAATGGATCCTGGTTGCTTCTGTTACCAATTCCCGAGATGGAAAAATTGAGGATATTACCAAAAATGTGAACTCGGCATCAAGGGATTATCAATGGCAATCTACCGATAATAGCGCTGGAACCATTCTTGAAGGAAACGGACTTGGATTAAAAGGTAATGGAACCAAAAAAGCGAATGGCTCCTATGAATATGATGGTATTTACTATTATGGGAAAAAAGCCATAAGCACTAGCTCCAAAGCACTACCATCCAGATTGAGTAAAGTTCTTCCTAACGGATCGGCTGGTACCGTCGGTGACTTGAGCAAGTATTATCTGTACGGCACAAAGGAATCCAAAGTGAACGCAAAAAAGACCAATGGAGCGCGTAATAAAGCTTCTGGTACAAAATGGGTTTCATATAAAGGAACTTACGCGACTGACTCCGGAGCGCTTACAGATTCATACCTCAACTGGCTTCCATCAGCAAGACAGGATTTTAAGGTTCTTAAAGGTGGAACCGTTATTAATGCTTTTTATAAAAAGCAAACTGTAACTTCAAAATCGGATTATTCGGAAGATACAATAAGTGATTCTTACCTTTCACCAGAAACTGCAACCGCTGTTATTCAGGCGGACGACAGAGGGAATGAGAAATTTGATTCTGTAACCGGTATTCCAACATCTGAAACTCAGTATGTAAACGTTACACTTAATGACTACTTATATACTTACGAGTTCAAAAGATATCATGGAAAAAAGACCTTTAAAAAGTACATCAATTGCAGTCACGAGATTTTGGACAAAAATAATAAACCAACCGGAAAATATGAGCATGCACACGACAGTACTGATGTTGAGAGAGAGTATTCCTATTGGAAGGTAACAAAATTACGAATATATTCCATTGATTCTGTTATCGTAAGGAACTATTCTCTACCGGATGAAGGAGTGTCTCTCCATCCAAGTAGCTCATACCAGTCTCCATCGGTAACCTTTAATGATTGTGGCGGCATTAAAAAAAGTCCTTCAAATGGGTGGACTGTTGATCAATATGTAGTACAAAATGATCTTCTCGTATTTAATGGGAAGGTGATTATGAATGCAGATATATGTGAGAAAAAAACATCAACCCCAACGTCAATTCCAAAGCCTGGTGTAACAGGAAAAGATGTTTTGTACAAGAAAGACAATTTGATTGATGCTAAAAAGGCCAACGGAACATTTGAGTCAACTGCCTGCGCTATTTACGGAAGTGTTCGTATTATTGGTAACCCTGACGGAGATGCAGACTTACAATACGATATCAGTGATATCAATGATGTTACCATTCATACTCCTACCGTGTGTTATCCGTCTATCACCGATGCAAAAAAATATACCCAGCTGGTCACTCCAGGACAAGACTGTTCTCATCTTGTACTTGACAAAACCTTTACACTGTACTATCCGACAAAAGGTTACCACAGTGAATTAAAGGGTTATGGGGATCGTGATTATGCGAAGTATATTTCTAAAAGAGAAGTAAACTTTCCATTTGATGTGTATATGGTCGACAATAGTGGTAATTATACCTACTACAAAGAAAGCTCATGGATAACGATTACAAATGACACCACAACATTCTATCTTCCAATATGGGTAAATGAGTCAAATGCTGTCGGTATTGATTTTCGTTCCAGAGCCGTCAATTGCGATGCAAATGATGGTCTGACCTTGAATCAGGAAACAGCAAATACAAGCAATGAGAATTATGTAGCCACATCAACGGTATATGCAGAGATTTCAGGCCGTCTATACGGACTTAACATGTATGATATTTCTGACTATCCAATTTGGCAACAAGTTTTTCGTCAAGAAAACTCCTTGCAGCTAACCGGTACTACCTATAAGGTTGGAATGTGCGATGAGAATGGAAACAGTAAGCCAGGACTTTTGCTCCCTACAATCAACGGAAGCCATCCATTAATCAAAAACATGGGTGTACTTAAAACTGGCTATACTTCACGGTTTACTCTTACAACTATCGGCAATGTATATCATGGTACGGATTACATTTCCATTAAACCGCGCTTTTATTACGTAAGCGAGGACGGAAATACGATGGAAGAGGTTGATCTATACTATAATGAAACCATCAACGGAAAGTATCATTCTCTTGTAAAGGTTGGTAGTCTTTTAGATGCGACCAATGTCAAAAAAATGACACTTGGAAATCCATATACATCTGTTCCTGAAGCTGAACTTACTACAAAAGCAAATATTGCAGGGCTTTCAGGCAAGGACATCCGATCAACAACATACGAAGTATACAGTTATGGGAATATAAAAATTCCTTCGAGAATGTCAACTTATGTTGGTCAAAACTACGCTCCAAATGGGCAAGTTCCATCATCCGTTGATGCGGACAAAGTCACCAAGAGTATGCAAAAGTGGTATTTCGAATACTCGCTGCCTTCCGATGTACACGCTGTAACAAAAGGATTTGATATGACTGCTTATTCAAAGCAGCATGGAAAAATAGATTATAGCGAAAATATCTGGAAAACCAATGGTTACATACTTGTAAACTTCGACATTACAACGTATGAGGCTGGATTTGAAAAATTCACAACCGGAACCGACACTGGCATGGGCTGGTTGGAGGGTGCAGACATTTTTGAAAATGTAACAGAAACGCCCCTGCCAAGACTTAGCTATGTTAATGCTTCAAATGTAAGTGACGGATACTGCAATATGATGCAGTTGGAAGGATTTCAGACCACAAGAAGAGACAATAACGGGAATACTTTCCATTTCCGATATGGAGATGTACTTATGTATTATCTTGATCTATCCGCCAAACGAGATTACCGTTCTTACGGCACACATTAATTATTAAGGAGATATTTGTTTTAGCAGATATCTCCTTTTTATTATTTATTAGCGATACAGTCTTGGTGTATGATGAGTCGATGAATGTATATTGTAAAATTTACGACGTATGCTATAATATAGCCAAATATAAAAAGTTATTTTAGCGCAACACTACCAGTGTTGCATGTTAGGGACATTCCCTGGAGAGCTATCAGGGGATGCAGTAGTCGCTTTCCCTGTTTATATAGATAACAAATATCTACTTTAGTAAGTAGGGAAAGAGAGGAAAGATTATGGGTGAAAAGGATTTAACCGAAAAAATACTTGAGGATTACAATGATGTCTTCGCAGATATTATGAATGCTCTTGTATTTGAAGGAAAAAATGTGGTACATCCGGATTCGCTGAGAAACAGTTCTGTTCATTCTCAATACAAAGCAGACGATCAAAAACTTCATGAGTTGGAGCGTGATGTAGCAAAGCATTGGATGGATGGGAATGTCGAGATTGCCTTATGTGGTATGGAAAACCAGACGAGAATCGAAAAATTTATGCCATTTCGAGTGTTTAGCTACGACGGAACTGCGTACCGGAGCCAGTTATTGGATCAAAAGAATAAAATCGTCCCAGTGATTACCATTGTACTATACTTTGGGAATGAACGCTGGACGGCACCAAAAAACATCAAGGATCTTTTGGATATCCCAGAGGGACTTGATGGATATGTGAATGATTATAACATTCATGTATTTGAGATTGCACGGCTTACGGATGAACAGATTGCAAGGTTTAAAAGCGATTTTGGAATTGTGGCACGGTTCTTTTCCGAAAGAAGGAAAAATCCTGACTATGTGCCTGACGATCGAACAGTCATTACGCATGTAGATGCAATGCTAAAGCTTTTGGCAGTAATGGCAAAAGATCGAAGATACGAGGAAATCTTAGAATCTGATGACAAGAGGGAGGTCGAGTGTATGTGCGACGTAGCAGAAAGACTGGAACGCAAGGGTATTGAAAAAGGCCGGCTTTCAGAAATCTTTGATTCTGTGCAATCAGAGGACTACAGTGTCGAACGTGGTGCACAGAAAGCCAATATGAGCATTCCTGAGTTTGAAAAAGCAATGGAATCTGCCGGATATAAAATTCCGACATATGCTTAGGAAGGTAGTATTTATCCAAAAGGATCATCTCGCGTGAGGTGATCTTTTTTTTGCGTCTTATTGTCCATTCATGGTCTGATCAGTTTTAATTTCATTGTTGCATTTTCTTTTCGTATGTGATATAAAATATGTATAGCTTTTTTATTTTATTTTTCTTGAAAAACATTCGTTTTTCTCTATTTTAAGCTATCTGGTAATAATCAGTAGTCCTTGCATGAATGCATGGGCTTATTTTATTGCCTGGAATCTGGTTTTTATTTTTTTGAAAATGTTTCTTTATGTTTCCAAAAGTGTTTTTATTTTTTATCTGTTAACCAAGCTTTTTCCTAATTGTTATCTGTCTTTATGATGGTATACAGTTGTATGGACGGCGAAGATTGCATATGAAAAGTTTTAATATTCGAAGTTATGTGATCAAACATTTGAAAAAGGTAATAAGCCATGTAGTTTTTTTATTTTAATTTTATTTTTGGTAGGCCCGCCACCATAGTTGCGGAGCAGAAAGGTTGTTTTTATGATGAACAAAATGAGAATGGTAGTTGTAGCATTGGCAGCAACAGTAGTAGTATCAGCAGTTACTACACCGTACGCAGCATCTTATAGCTGTGATACTGCCACAGAGGATTTCTTTACCCCGTCTACACCAAGTGCTGATGCCCCAAGTAATGACACCAGTAACGGCGGTAGCAACGGCAACACATCAGGTGGAAATGGAACTACATCAAAACCAAACACTGGCTCTGATGATTTCAACACACCTAATCAAAATCAAACCCCGGATCAGAGTAAATCTGATAATACAAAGCCAGATACCTCTAAACCGGACAACACACCTAATCAGGATTCTAAAAAGAACACTGATAATGGTAGTGACAATAGTGGAAATAGTTCCACAACACCAGGAGCAGGGACCACCACGATTGTATATGTGCCAACATCGTCAACAACTGCACCTACCGGCAGTCAGAATACGACATCAACACAGCCACAGTTGAATGGTACCACATCTTCAAAGACAGAAGATGGTGTTCCTTCTTCCGTGAAGAAAAACTGGACGTACAAACTGAAGAAAAATTCTTCACAGATCATTCTTACCAAATACATTGGAACAGGAAAAAAAGTTTCTGTTCCTGCAACCATAAAGGTAGCTGGTAAGAAATATCAGGTTGTCGTAGGGAAGAAATTATTCTACGGCAACAAAAAAATAACAACTCTTACATTTAATAAAAATGTGAGATGTATCAATGGATCACTCTACAAGGTTTGTTTTGGATGTACAAACCTGAAGACTGTAAAAGGCCTTCCTTGGGATGTAACATCTATGAACAAATCCTTCATGGGTTGTTCAAACTTAAGATCCATTACTGGAATCCCAAGTTCTTTGATAACCGCAAAATACGCTTTTGCAGGATGTAAGAACTTAAAGACTGTTAAGCTGTCCAACAACCTGTTGCATGCTTGCAACATCTTTAATGGTTGTAAAAGCTTAAAGACTGTAAAAGGGATTTCTAAAGACACCGCTAGTAAAATCAAAGGATTTTACTTTGGTGTCAACAAAAACATCATAAAGTAAGATAAAAGAACAGCTGCTATGACGATAGTGGCTGTTCTTTTTATTATTACTAAAGCCGTGACAACAAACGCACGTTCTGCTATAATATATATATACTTACGGCGGAGGTATTATGGATGAGCGAAAATATTTCTTATCTATCTGAACAATTCATGGAAATTTGGGATTCCTATGAGGTTTCATTAAAGCAATTGCGTACAAGAAAGAACTATCTTCAAAATATAAAAAGAATTACCAACTACTTGAAGTGCGATTTTCTTTCTATAACACCAAAACAGGCGCAGCAATTCTTTACAACTTTAGAACAAGGAGAAAAAAATTATTCTCCAAAATATCTACATTCCCTATTATCGGCCTGCCGTTCAGTTGCAAAGTACATCGAAACAAACAGAGATTACTTTAATGTGGATCGCTACACTAATCCGTTCAAATTTATATCTTTATCTGGGTACTCAGATAATATAACCATAAATGATATACCATCTCCAAAACAAATTGATGAAATACTTGCACTAGCACAAAAAACGAGTTCTCAACTCTATGTTGTACTATGTTTATCCATTCGTTGCGGAATTTCAACCTCACAAATATGCAATTTAAAAGCAAATGATATTATGGAAGACAAAACCGGTTCTTTATTCATATACGTTCCCAAAATAGGAAACAAGGAGAAGCGCTATATAAAAATTCCGGAGGATATACAATCTTTAGTAACCAATTACTGTGCCAGCATTTATCCACAAGAGTATATGTTTCTCAATAAAAGAGGTTCTAAGCTGCAAATGCGTACTTTGCAGGGAATGGTTCATGATCTAATGGGAGAATTAGGGTATAATTTTTCATTACAGGATATAAGAAACGCTTGCATTGCATATATGCAAAAAGGTGGAGCCACTGCCACAGATGTGGCCGATTATGTCGGGATTAGCAAACGCTGGATGTTCCGATATAATAAGGTTATTGATGAAATAGGACCATCTGCATGTGATTATAATTTAATAAAAATCGTAGAATAGAAGTGTCTCCTTTTTAAATTTTCGAGCATAGTCAATCAAAAACTTTTCTATGAAATAGTTTTATGGTATACTTAACTAAACTTAGTAGTGTAAATTCTCTTTGTAAAAAGAAAACATATTGATAATATAAGACATGATAAGGATATAAGCCATGAATAAGAGACAAATTAAAAAAGCCCAAAGAAATTCCAGAAAACATGGAAACTATGCATGGGAGAGGTCTATAAGTAAATTTATAAATGCGCAAGATGAATATAGATATTTTTTCAATAATTGGCGTAAAAACAACGACCAAGTTATGTTAAGAAGAGTTAGTATTGGAAAATATACATCCCCACAGCAAAAATAAGAAAAACTCCAATAACGAAAATGCTCTGCTATGTTTTCAAAAGTTTAGGATTTTAAGAGGGAACTACTCGGTAATTCAATTACCGAGTAGTTCCCGTCTATTTTCTACCAAATTCATTGCAATAATTGTGAGGTGGTCTTTTTTTGCGAACATAATTTATACAATTACTCTTGTCAAACTAAAAGTAACATTTGAAATTTGTTACCTTAAGTCTGACAAGAATTGCTAGTCTACAGAAATTTAATCATAATATCGCATAAAATAGGGACTCCATAAATGTATTAAAGCATTGGAAGTCCCTATTTTTATCATATTTTCCATTCAGAGTAAAAGTAACAAGGTTGTTACCTTAGATCTGAAAATTAACCTAGAAGTGTCTCCTTTCAATTTTATAACTACATTTGTTGACAAAACCTTATAGGTTATGACTACCATAATGCAAAATAAATTGAAAGGAGTTCTTTTATTATGAAAAAAAGAATCTTAGCCATTGCACTGGCAATGGCAATGAGCATTTCTGTAATACCTTCCGATATTACATATGCTTCTGACTTTTCCGGCACAAAAGATGTATCTATCATGGATATGATTAATCCGGATAATAACTCGACAAATGAAATTTACTGTCTTTTTGTAACAGGAACCAATTTGCCTGATTATCACAAAGCAGTGGCTAAAACAGAAAGCGGAGGAGTTTCACTTCTTAAATTCTCAACAAAAAAACAGATGGAAAATGCTTACACAGCTTTTCAAAAAGAGGGATACACTGTATATAAGGATGCAGAACTTTCTTCATCAACTGTAGATGCCGATAGTATATCTTTTAACTATGACGCATTAAATCAGTTTGGAACTACCGTAAAAGATTCCACAGGAACGGTAACTTTGTCACTTAGTCCAGAAGTTATGGGCTTATCCATTTCTTCGACCAATATAACAGATGCTGCAAGAAACCAGGTGATCAACAACGTGGGAGTCGCCGTAATAGACTCTGGAATTGATGCATCAAGTTTTAATAGCAAATTTTCGAATCGCCTAATGAGTGGATACAATGTATTGGCAAATTCCAATAATACATCTGATGATTATGGCCATGGAACATTTATTGCAAGTATTATTGCAAACAATACACCGTCTAACGTCAAAATTATCCCTATTAAAGCAGTTGATTCTTCTGGATCATTCACAGCATCCCGCCTTGCTTCCGCATTGCAATATATTGTATCAAACCCAAATGGAATTAATGTTGTTAACCTCTCTCTGTCTATTTGTTCGTTGGATAGCACTCAGATGGATCAGGTTTCTTCTTTTATTAATCCATACATCGATGCTCTATATGCAAAAGGCATTCTTGTAATTACCTCTGCTGGTAATAAAAATTCTAACTATCCGAATATGACTGCAGATGATTCTTACCCTGCAAATTATAAAAAAGTCGTTGCTGTATCCGGAATGGCATACTCCAATAATTCATGGGGTGCATATTCACAATCCTTATCCGGAAATTGTGTAGACTATACGGCTCCAGCAAAATTTATTCGCGGACTTGAATCCTCTACTATGAACATGACAAAAGCAACTGCAGAAAACAAATGGAGCGCAGAATATCTTGATCTTGGTGACGGAACATGCGTTATGTCTGGAACCTCTCAGGCAACAGCATTTGTGACTGCGGCCGCTGCACAAATTTACAGCTACGATACAAATTACACAGCCGCAGAAGTTGACAAAATCCTTTCCAAGAATGCAACAAAGACTGTTCTTGGAAACGGAGTAGGAAAAGACAGCCTTTACGGTTATGGATATCCGGAGATGAGCGCATATGTGCATAACATTGGAAGCTACAATTCATCATCAAAAGCTTATGCTGGACTTGTTACGGATTTTGATGTTATTACAGATAACACAAAAGGCACCGTTGCTCTTATGAAATATACCGGATTATCAGAAAACGTAACCGTTCCATCTAGCTACGTAATCAACGGACGAACATATAATACCGTTCTTGGAAAATCCACTTCGACAAGTGGTCCGTTTTCTGGAAATACAAAGATAAAAACCGTTGAATTTGCAGATGGCGTTACTCTTGAAGACGGAAATGGTTCCTATCTGTTTTATGGTTGCACCAACCTTGCATCTGTAAACCGGATCCCGTCCAATACAAAAGATATTTCCTATATGTTCTACGAATGCGAAAATCTTATGACGCTGCCAGACGTGCCTGGATCCGTAACCAAGATGGATTATGCCTTTTTTAATTGCAAAAAAGCGAGCGGAAAAAGTAACATATTATTCTCAAATGTCAGCAGTGCCAAAGATGCTTATACCGGTTGCAAAGTTGAAATTGTTACACCCGCTAATTCGACAACATATAAAACCATAAAAAATGAAATCAAAAATTATGGTGGAGCAACATTAAGTGGAATGTCCTCATCAAATACAAACGGAACAAACACTGCATCAAAGAAATATACTGTTGTATTTAACTATCGAAATCTCAGAGTAAATAAAAACGGAGTAACCCAAAGATATTCTGTTGCAAGTGGGAAGACGATTTCCAGGCCAAAAAATCCAACACTTGCCGGATACTATTTTTCAGGATGGTATACATCAACCGGAAAGAAATACAATTTCTCATCCAAAATTACTAAAAATATGACTTTGTATGCTAAATGGATCTCCAAAAAAGTAAAAAAAGCTTCTATCCATAAGCTTACAAAAATTTCTTCAAATCAATTTGCCGTAACTAACAATAAGGTAAGTGGGGCAACCGGATATGAAATTCAGTACACAAGACATAAAAATTTCCAGAATTTTGGTGTTGTACGAACGTCTAAATTAACTCGAAACGTTCACGTATTGCATTCCGGAACAATCTACGTAAGAGTTCGTGCTTATAAAGTGCTTGGTGGAAAACGCTACTACGGATCTTACTCATCAATTAAAAAAATCAAGCTTGATTAAGGCGATACTCAAAATGAGCTCTGGCATTACATTAACTTGACAACCCAAGATCCTTGTATCAGAAATGATACAGGGATCTTTTTTATATTATTCTTTGAATTTTAAAATCAATTGCTTGGGAATCAGCACAATGCCATTGCAAAAAGCTATTGAGAAAGATTCTCGATCATGAATTTAATCATTATTTTGCCTATTTTATGCGGCATTTATATGATTCAGAACACAGTTTTTTAAATTTATAGGAAAAAAGTCTGATTGACTATAAAATTAAAATTGTTAAAATGAGAGTGATACATGTGGACCAAATAATAACATATTCTCCAAAATGATAAATATTTTCATAGGACATGTTATTTGATTAAAAAGGAGGAAATAAGTAGAATGCAAAAATGGTTATGAAAAATGCTTTGTTTAGAGGGAATAGGTAAAAATGAAGAATAAGAGTTTTAAAAATGTAAGCACCATTATAATTTTTTTCTTGGCGATTATAGCAATCATATTTATTGTATGTAAATACAGGTCAGACAAAAAGGAATCTGCGCAGCCTGTTACTATAGGAAATCTGGCAAACCTTGATTCGGAGAGGGCAAATTGTGTATATGTCAGAGAAAACGGAAAATATGTACCGTTTCTAGTTATAACAAACAATTATGAGGATGGATATACGTTGCTTCTTAGAAAAGAAATTTTAGAAGAAGAGCACAGGATGAATGATTACAGTTCCTTTTACAAAGAAAGTGAGATTGATACTTTTTTGAACAGTGATTATTTTAATGAGCTGGAGGATATCCATAAAAAAATAAAAAATGTATCGATTGCTATCGTGGACAAGAACTCTATAGGATCCAGCGGATCGGACACAATAAATATAAAGAGACACGTTTTTCTGCTATCGGCAAGGGAATTGTGCTATGGTGTGGAAAATGAGGGGAGAGAACTGGAATATTTTAATATTCCGGATCACAGAATTGCAGAATATCATGGGGAACCAGCGAGCTGGTTATTGCGGACACCTTCAACATTCTATTTGTCAGCCGTATGTGGCATTGCACAGGATGGACAACTTTCGTCGGCAAATGCATATGACAAGTTTGGAATTCGGCCGGCCTTTTGTGTTGATTCTGCAGAAAAAATAATAGTGAAAGAAGGGATTGTTAATGAAAAAAAGGTATATGTCATTGAGTAAAAGAATTGTAGCATTTTTATGCTGTCTGATGCTGTTGTTGTGTGTTTTTACACCTATAAGTGTAAATGCGGAAGCAAAAAAGGATATAAGAAGATATTCTGTATTGATTTTGGATACATCAGGAAGTATGGATGGAACCCCTATGCAAAAACAGAAAGAAGCTGCCATTAAATTCTGTGAATCTGTTTTAAAGACAGAAGGAGAAAATAAGGTAGCATTAGTGGAACTTAACTCCACAGCCAGTAAGGTATCTGATTTTATAGATGATATTGATGTACTGGAAGCGAAAATAAATAACATGCGATCATATGGCGGAACAAATATTACGCATGCTTTAAACATCGCAGAAAATCTTTTAGATGAAATCGAAGACGGCGATAACATTATTAAAAACGTTGTTCTTTGCACAGACGGACTTCCACAGTCGGGAAAAACTTCCTACACCGGTCCATATACTGCAAGTGATTATACGGCTTACATGTATGCAAATGTCGTGTATAATACGGCTGCCGAGATGAAAAACAAATGTAGTCTGTATACATTAGGCTTTTTTCATAGTCTGAATGAAAGTTATCTGACATTTGCAAGAAGATTTATGAAGGACCTACAGAATGCTGGTTATTATGAGGTTCTTGATCCGAATGATCTTCAGTTTACTTTTGGCGATATTGCGGAAGACATAAATAACGGCGGAGCGAAAACATTTACATATGACAATGGCTATTCTGCAGTCTGCTACTACAAAGATGATTATTTTAAGGGTGACGCATATGAGTATGATCCAAGTCTTGCTACAATGTCCCTAAGCTTTGCAATGTCAGCGTTTGGAAATGGTCAGGAATCGGATTATGCAAATAAAAGTTCGAATGCGCGGAATCTGTTAAATTCTATCGTTGGAATAGATGATGATCAGATTGAGGTAAATGACTGGTATACTGTGAAACCCACAACAGATTCCATCGGTGCCATTGCAGGAAACAAAAAAATTAAAGATGGGGATAAAGAATATACTCTGATTGCACTGGCTGTCCGGGGTGGCGGTTATGAAAGAGAATGGGCAAGTAACTTTACTATTGGAAAATCCGGACAACACGAAGGATTTGACACAGCAAAATCTAATGTTCTTGAGTTCCTTAAAAGCTATATCTCTCACAAAAATATAACGGGTCCTGTCAAGTTGTGGATCACCGGATATTCAAGGGCTGCAGCAACTGCAAATCTGGTAAGTGGAGCCATTGACCAAGGATATAAATTAGGTGACAGTATTGAATACAGTTCTTCGGATGTATACGCATACTGCTTTGAAGCGCCACAGGGAGCATTGAAAAGTGAAGTGGATGGGAAACAGTCCTATTACAATATCCATAACATAATAAACTCAAACGATCCTGTCCCTATGGTTGCACCTTCAGCGCTTGGATTTTCTAGATATGGAAAAGATTATTACCTGCCGACAAAAGCAACAATGCCAAACGAATATGATGAGTATTTAAAAAAAATGCTTGCTGTATATCAGACAATGGATAATACCTCAGAGTATACTGTTGACAACTTTCAGATGAAAAAAATTGCACCACAGTATATTCTTCCTGGCGGAGAATCTCCTATACAGGATGACCTTAAAAATAATTATTCACAGAATGTTTTCCTTAGCCAGTATATTACACTGATTTCAAAGGAACAATTAAAGAACCGGAATAATTACGTCAGCAAATATCAGGATGACATCAGATATATATGTAAAACATATTTTGGAAATGATGATGCAAAAACAAAAAAATTAAAAGATACCTTTATTGCTCAGGCAAAATCAAACTGGCCGGAACTTCTGGTTTACTGTTTAAGACCAAGCCCAAGTCTTCCAGGTACAGATTATAACAAAAAACCGACAAAAATAGTTGCTAAGTGGCTTTTAACTGCAGTGAAAGAATCCGGAATCGAAGAATATAATGAAAGTGATGTGTTTGAAGCCGGTGAAAAACTTGCAGATCTTCTTGTATCAGTGGCAATTGCGCATCCAAATTACACAACAACTGCTGTATTAAATGGTGGTGGACTTGGAGCAGCCCATTATCCAGAGCTTTGTTTTGCCTGGCTGGCATCCATGGATCCTAATTATACATCAGCGCCTAATGCAAAATTTCCAACAGGTATGTATCGTATCATCAGAATCAATTGCCCTGTGGATATTGTAATTAAAGACCAAAACGGCACAGAAGTGGCATCAATTAAGGATGAGACTCCAAAAGATCTGGGTGAAAGCAGTCTTATTTCCGGTATTAACGAAAATGGAGAAAAATATGTTGTTGTTCCGGCAGATGCGGAATATCAGATCTGTATCACAGGTCGAGAGGATGGTGTGGTAAATTATGGCATTAGCGAATACAGTCCAAGCGAAGGCGACTTTACTCGAATTGTAAATTATTTTGATATTAACTTAGGAAAAGGAAAGACCTTAAATGGAATAATCCCTGCCTATAGTGATGATGAATTAAACGGAGCCGCTAATGAAGGTTCTTCTGCTGACTATGTTTTAAATGACCCGAACAACAATAGAATTGTTGCATCTGCTGACTATACTGGAGACGATGCAGTAAATGCATATTATGTAGTGGATGTTTCCTTAAATAACGAAAATGCCGGCATAGTTGTTGGTGGAGGAATATCTCAATACGGAAGCTTTACTAATTTAGAAGCTGTTGAAAATGAAGGGTATGTATTTAAAGGATGGTATGATGACAAAGGAAATCTATTATCTACAGATAAAGAATACCGCTTGTGTGTAAAGAAAGATGTCAGCTTAACCGCAAAGTTTGACCAAAAAGTAGATTCTGGTAATAATTCATCGTCTGGTAATGGTGGAACAACGGGCGGAATATCAGACAGTGGAAATTCTGATTCTTCATCGAGTAGCTGCGATGTAGTGGAAAAGAAAAGTTTTGAAGAGATTAATCCGATAGTTATCCTTGAAAAGAAAGAATATGTAGCAAACGGAAAAGAAAAGAAACCAAATGTAACAGTAAAAGCTGATGGTAAGGAACTGGTCAGTGGAAAAGATTATACTGTTATGTATAAAAATAATGTAAATGTTGGTACTGCTACTGTTGTGGTTTCAGGAATAGGTGATTATTCAGGTTCCATTGAAACTAAGTTTACAATTAATCCAAAGAAAACTTCGATCACAAAACTTTATTCCAAACTAAAGTCGCTCCAGTTGAAATGGAGAAAACAATCCGGTGATGTAAGTGGATACCAGATCCAGTATTCTACGGATAAGAGTTTCAAAAAGAATGTTACAAAAACCAAAACAATCAATGTTGGTAAAACTTCCTGCACCATCAAGAAATTAAAATCCAAGAAAAAATACTATGTACGGATCCGGACATATAAGATTGTGGATGGAAAAAAATATTATTCCGCATGGTCAGTTGTAAAGACATGTAAAACTAAATAACTGTTTTAAAGAAAAAGGAGTCGGAGTCACATTCGATTCCTTTCTCTTATTTCTTTATGCATAATATAAATATTTTATTTCATATTTATTGCTCGAAGTATCAAAACATGATATAACTACAATAATCAAACAACGAAAGGAGTAATCATTATGAGAAAAAAGATATTTGCATTATTTGCGTTTGGATTTATAAATTTATCCTGCATGACTACTAACTGCATGGCTGCTGTAACAGAAAATTTTGCTATAGATCAGATAAACGATGCACTCACATACGGCAATGAAGATGTTAATTTTACATATGGTTCTTACAGTAGTGAGAGTGAAGCGGAAAAAGCTTGCGTCAATGTATCAAAAGCTGTCGATTCTCCATTGAAATTTCTTAATGGGAATTTTTACTTACAAAACACTATTGTTCCAAACGGGAATACCTATACTGTATCCTGTTCAATAAAAAAATATCGTAATATTGACGATGTAGACTGGTCAAGTCTTGCTGCATCTTTCCATTTGGAAAATGCAACAAATCTCAAAAAAATTATTTGGGTACACGAGTGGATCTGTGATCAGTTATCGTATAGCCTTGGGACGGATAGAACACTTGCGAGTTGTCTGACGGGCAAAAAGGCAAAATGTGATGAATATGCTATGATCTATAGTAATTTACTCAATGAACTTGGTGTCGAAAGCCGGTGTGTAGACGGTGTAATTCCTGGCACAAACGAAGGGCATATGTGGAATTTGGTTAAGCTTGATGGTAAATGGTATTACTGCGATATCACAGAGGATGATAATACTGGCACTTATGACTACTTCCTAAAAGGAAGCGAAGACGAAATATTTCTTGATAACCATTCCATGTTTATGTCAGGAGACCGCCTTTGTAATGGTGTTGCAGATTTTAGCGGATACAAAATATCAAAAACTAATTATTTTGAATACATGGAAATGAGTGAAGATAAGGACGTTGACTTATATAACCTGGAAGATGTAACAAAGAAAATTGCAAAAAAAGCTTCAGCGTATGTTGTGTCTCTAAAAAGCTCTTATTGCAAGCGAAAAGGTTCTGTAATTCGTACTAAGGGACACTCTGGAGTAATCTATGGTAAAATAAAAGCTGCAGATGGTTTGCTTCACAATTATCTCATTCAGAAATACTAATTAAAAAATCCCCTTTTCTGATTATTGCATGTGTCGGATAGGGGATTTCCTTTATATTTTAAATTAATAGTTGCATTGACTTATTTTAACATGCATGTTAGCATATTATAAATATACATGCAAGACCGCCTTACAGTTTTAATGATCTTTTTGGCGAGGGACATCCAATATCAGAGATCTTTGGAATAATATTTTAACTTTTTCACCAATTATTATCCTTAAAAAACAAATTTTTAATTATTTTACCAATGTACAATGTTATTAGTATTTTTAATAAATCCTCGTATTTTTATTAGTTGTACTTATAACTATTCGTTAAACGGTGATTTTGCGAATAGTTATATATCCAATAAAATAGAGACATTGGTACAATCACTCCTATGTCTCCACTTTGCTAAAGAAATTTTTTACATTTCTTTTTATATAGATTTGGAATGGTATAGGTATTTTCCATATCACTCGCCTAACTTTTCCTTTAATTTTTTATTTTCTTCCATAAGTGTTTTAATCTGCTCCTTCAAGCTTTCAATTGTCTTTAACGCATTGTTTCGGTCAAGAAGCTTTTTATCTACCAAATTCTCTGCTGTGACATTAGTTTTACTCAGATCGCTTTGATATCTTTTAGCAATTAGATCGGCATTGCTTTCATTAAATCCAGCTTCTTTTGCAGCTTCTTTAATATCTTCCGATGTTACTGGATCATCAGTATGGTCATTGCTTTCTTTTTCATCCGCGATTGCCTGCAATTCTTCATGCATATGATAGATTTTCTCTTCCATATTACTTTCCTTTTCTGCAACGGATTCAAGGATCTGATCGAAAATATTTTTCTTTTCAGAGGATGTGAGATCTGTGCTGCAGCATAACAAATCATTCATGAAATCATGTGCCGCTTCTTTGGGCTTTCTGTTGTAAAACAGACACTCATTGATATCTGGGCAGCGATCCGTAAAAGATGGATACAAAAAACCGGCATCCGGCATCTGCACTACCCAGTCTCTTTCCCGGAGATCTACCTCATCTTCTTTTTCATGATAACTCAATCCCGGCTTAGACAGCTTGACCGGACAGATACAGCATAAAATGTATTCATAGACAATTTCAGATTCATCCAACTTTTCATTATCACTTGTCTTTGTCATCACATCGTAGGCATCATAAAACAAGATGATGTAATATGGCTCCACTGAATCATATGTGTCAATTACGTGATCATAAAATGTATTAAGGAGCCCGTCATCCTCCAGATTACAGTCTTTAATACCCATAAGCAGCTTCGTCATATCTTCCTGTTCTTTTGAACCACCGTGTACATCCACATTAAGCAGCGCATCCCCGACTTTACCAGATAATGTCTTGTTTGCAATTTCAAGATATTTATGCATAACCCCTTCATCCAGATTCAGAAACTGCTTATTCATGGCAGCCTGTTTCTGTTTGTTGGAATCCACATATACTCCGCATATTCGCGGAAATGTTGCCCTGTCTTTCTTAAATCTTCTTTTAAGTTCTAAAACTTCTTTCTGTACCATTTATTTATCCTCCTGTTTCCTTCTATCAGTGAGACCTTCTCCTTAGCAAAAAGTACAGATGTGTTAGGTAAAGATCTTTCGTAATCCATGTCTTTGTAAGGCTCAAGTGAAGAGACGACAGCTCTGATAACGCTCTCTCCGGCAATTCTTACATTCCTGGTATCATTAAGAATAATCATGTTTACATTTTCTGTGATATTTGATATATCTATTGTTTTCCTAACCAAATAATAATCAATTATTCATATATTACTTGGCCTCTCTTCTCAATATATTTACATCAATTTTTATTATTTATAATTTCTTTTTATAAAGCTCAATTTTTTCATTTGTCATAGATTCAAACTCATATACATCAAAAAAAGGTTCCCTGACCTTTTTCCCACACGACATAAAGGTATTATATCCTACAATATGTAAAAATCCTTTCTCAGCCATTTGCATAACCGCTTTGGGTGATAAGCAAAAAGTTCTGACGTAAGCTCTACCTGTTACACCTATGTGAAATTTTTCAGCCAACAGTTTTCCGGTATAGTTACCTTCTTTTATTAGCTTATCATACAGTTTTGTCTTTGTATCATTCCAAGCCGGCTTTATATTCGCTGATATACAAAGTTCCTCCAGTTCTTTCTTTGAACATGAACTTCTTCCTCCGCGGCTTGCTGTGACCATTTCTTTAATATATTGATCGGCAGTATATTTTCCACCAAAGGCTTCAATCTGATTCATACAAATTCCCCTTTTTATAGATTTTAATTCTTTTACCCTATCATTGCTCTCGACATCCGAATCAAACAAAAATGCAGCATCTTAGTTTTTGCTTTTTCATTCTTTTCAGACACACTTCCAGAATGTGCATATTTATTGTAATGATATGGGCCATTACAGACATATTTTTTTCTGATACATGTACCAATTAGAAACTCATCCTCTCCTTCTCCACTCTTCCTCTCTGCTTCTTCATATGATTCTGCCGGAAGGATAAAACAGCCTTTATATGTGCCTCCTTGATCTTGATATTCACACATAACATGTACATACCCTTTTTGATATTGATTAATATCTATTATTTTCCCTGCAACAAATGAAGTTTTATCCAGATTCCACGGTTTGTACCAAATATCGACAAGACAATATTTATTCTTTTTCCGATCGACAATGCTTATTTCACTTGCCCTATATCTTAGATATTCCAAAATATTCTGATTTTCTGTGTATTCTCCCAATCTGAACATTTTCGCGACATCATCCATGTCATACTCATTATCATGTTTTTGTGACTTCGTACAACGTCCCGTCATTGAAAAACATACTGGTATTTCACACATAATTTATCCCTCTATTCTTAATAATTGGGTTATTATAAGAACAACCCTAGCAAAAAAGTCAAGAAAAAGTGAAATGTACTTAAACCAGGTAAACGTTCTAATTATTGATACTTAAATCATTTTAAAACTCCAAAATCAACTAATGAGACTTAAGTTTGATATAAATAGACATTTTATTACCTAACAGAGCACAAAAAGAGCATCCCAACAAGATGAGATGCTCTTATAACCATATTCATTTTTGCCTACACTTCCACTTAAGATTCAACTGTTGCACAAGTGGATGCATACATTGCCTATCGCTTGTAAAATTGTAATATATCATTATAGTTTTTTTCCACATCAATAAAATGCGTCATATCATTATTTTTATAAACATCTAATAATGGTATAACTCTCTGAACGACCTCTTTAAAAAAAACTGTTTTGTCCCAGTCTGTAATTTTTCTTTTTAAAACAGCATTTACAGCTCCTGCCAAAATATCTGCGGCTTGAATACATGGATTTGACTTTGAATCCACAAATTTTATTTGATTTATGCGATCTAATTTTTGATTCCCTTCAAACAAGTCAGGATTTTGATCTATAAACTGTATCATATCCTCTATAGAAGTTTGGTAACTGAACTGATTATCATGAAATACATTAACTCTGTAGTTATTGTGTTCTGCGTGTTGCGCTATTTTCAGCAATAAACAATATAATAACCAAGTATTTGGTGCCTGTCGAGCCATCTTTTTAGACTTTTCTTCTTCCTCATCCTCCAAGTTTTCCTGTATCCTATTATTCGCCTCACCAATCAAAATAGCTAATTCTTTGTTTTTGCTTAATAATGATAGACTTAAATCACTAATATATGCTTTCATTGCTCGGACTCTCTTGTCGAAGGACATGTCTTTTCCTCTATATATCTCGGCAAATTGTTGGATTTCAACATCATTCATTAGATCATATAGATCTGATACGTATTCTTTTTTTACGCTCCAAAAATCTTGAGTTTCAAAACTTTTAGGAATCTTGCTATTGTAGTTTGGATCCATTAGTACTTCCACAATACGCATGGGAATACATAATCTCTTATTGACTACTGCAAGAAATGGCTCACATTGCTTACTTATCATAAAATCATAAACTTGTAAAACCTTCTCTGTTCCGTGTTTAGTACTCAATAATTTATTACTCTTAATTTCCGCATCTCCCAATAATTTCATCAACTCTAATTTATTTTCTTTCCTATTTAATATCTCATTTTTGTCTAACCATCCGGCCAAAATAAAATATTTTTCACTTTCAGATAAAAAATCAGGTCCTGTTTGTCCTGACTCATCGATATAAACACTTGCCATCATATATCTCCTTCTCTATATTTATTCGACAATTCTTAATATTTTGTGATAAGGGTTTCCTCCATCTTTGTATCATACTTGCGCATATAGTCAGATATATCCTCTTTCCAATATTGCATGTCTACCTCATCCATCCCTCGTGTTGATTCCGTAATTACCTCAACCCTCTTATTTTTAAAAATAAGAACATAATACTGAAACCTTCCTCTAATATATAAATAGCCTTTTGCAATCGTTTCTTGATCTTCACTTGAGAGCGGTCGGAAAAACCCATCTTTCTTCATGCGCTCAGCCATCTGTACACACAGGGCGTATGCCTGATCCTGATTCTTTGCATTCTCCAATTCCTTTAAATAATCATAGTCTCGTGTCTCTATTGGATAGGAACAAGTGCTGTTTTTGGAATAACTTTCTATTCCATAGTCACCTTCGAGACTATATGGGAGAGCATATACATCTAAGATTTCCGTAGTTGCACCTTCAATTAACAGTTTCTTATCCACATTTATTTTCACTCTGAGTACATGATTTTTTAGAGTATCCTCTGATTCTCCTTCTGGGAACTTGGCCAACAATCCATTAATCTTCCTATATGGATCCATAAGTTCCAGCAAATATCCATTAATTGTTTTTTTAATCTGTGAACAGAATAAAGCAAAGTACTCTGTTTCATATGAATATCCCAGTTCCTCCATACGACTGATAGAATGCTTTACCATAAAAGGATCAAATGATGAGGTAATATGCTCCAAAATTTCCTTTCTACGTGTATGATAAACGGATTTCAGATAAGATACATCCATTCGAAGATACATATATTTCAAAAAATCTTCTTGACGCACACGGATTTTCCTGAAACAGTCAATCTCTTTCATCTGATAAATATCCTTTTCCAAATCCCTGATTGTAGCCAGAAGAGCTTCCTTTTCTTCCTCAAATGTATAAGTAACCATAGCTGTGTCCCCCTTATTACATATAATATATCGGGTTCTCTATTCTTTCACAATATCTATAGCATAAATTTTTTCTCTTTCTATATTTCTTGCTTTTGCATCATTGGTCTGCTAATATCAATCTATACTTGTATTGGAGGAAAGTGTTATTGAATACAGTTACATACAAATCATCGCAGGGACTATACTATAGGAAACCTCTGATCCCGAAAAAGTTTATTCTGACTACTTTTGCAACTCTGGTTTTTGCTAATCTACTTGGAATACTCCTATTTGGCGTCCGGATTCACATCCAGATCATCTGTCTTATTACATTTATACTACTGCTGCTTGCAAAGAAACACACCGACGGCGGAATGCAATATCGACAAGCTCCAAGTGAATCTGAAATTTCCTTTTTCGATGACAGCATCAGCATCCGCCATTGTTTTAAGCACGACAAGGTTGAAACATTTAAAAGTATTGTATGCAACTCGAATGGGGAAAGCGGAAAACAGCATTATCATGTACAGTATGATCGTATCCTACATGTGTTTTGGATTCCTGAAGAAAGCTCTTATGTCCTTGTTGTTCAATATCCACGGGTAGTAAGTCCACTATCTTTTGTGACACCGCGATACCTTAAAAAAAGTTTTGACGAACTATTCCATTCCTATATGAATCAATATCCGGAAGAGAGCGATATTTCCTCAGTGATAAACTATATACATAAGATGATGAAATAAATTCTTGTCACTTTAAACAGACTGTTGCGAGACAGTCTGTTTTTTCTATACCTTTTTCTATGCTTTATGTACCACGGTCTATCCATTTCCTTGACAGTTCATGCCATGTTCTGCCTATGATGTTGTATTAATATTGGAGGTAATAATCATTATGGACCAGCACATATGTCTATTTTATTTAGCAGACAAGCTAACGGTTCCAAAGCTTCAGGAATTTTATCAGAGAATGTGTTCTGCCTTAAATTATGATGAACAGAAATTTAATTCCTATTATCTGCTATATAATTCTCAATACCATTTATTTTCAGATATTAAGCTTACGGAATCGAGAAAAAAAACATTATCAAAAATCGCCGCATGTAACAACTGCCATTCAATATGTAAGAAAAACATTTACAAATCCTACCACATCGAAGACAATGCCTGCATTCTCTGCCGGCTATCAACAATGTATCGGAATGCAAGGATAGCTGAAGAATCAATGGTGCTTCGTAGAATGGTTGAGCCTAATACCCCTTTTAAGGATGTTTTTATTAATCCCTCTCTTGCATTTAACTCTGTGATCCGGATAGGAAAAGATTACGCAATTGGATCGTATCCTATTATACAGCTCAACGCATATGTCTATGAATTTCTTCGTATAAGTGGAGGATACGGGGACAATACAAGGGAATCTTTTCTTGATAAATTTGTTTTGTTTATTATGTCAAAAGTGGAGACTGCTGCAAATACGTCCACCCATATGGATGTCGAAGAATTTAAAAAACTCATCGATCAGCAGATGTTACGAATATATGGAATTGACCTGGCATCTGTATCAAATGATGTATTTGAAAAGAATGTGGATATTCTACAGGAAATGTATGTATATCTTGCTCCTCTACCAACAATGAAAGTTTCCCCTGTTAATGTAGAACCAGAAACAAAAAGCAAAGAAAAACCTTCTACCGTTGCAAACGGTCAGTTAACTCTTTTGGATGCATTAGCACCTGTTGAAAAAAATAATTTGGTAGATGATGAAGTTTCAGAGTCAGATTTGGATAACACAAAGACACCCAACAATATACACACAGGTGAAATCCGATCTGATAGCATGTCTGATGATAATCAAGAATGTCCTGTATCATTAAATGAGCCAGATATGTACAACGGTGGTACATATATAGAACCATTTGAAATACCCGAACCCTTAGAAATACCTGATTACGCATTTCAGGGTGAAGAAAATGAAGATGAATTATCCCACAATGAAAATGAACCAATATTTGACTATCCGCAAGAGTTTTCAGAGCCTGAGTTGCCAGACATTCCGGAAGAATATCTCTATGATGACACGGATAAATCTTCAAATATCACTGATCAAGAGCCTTCTACAAACACCGCAACTAGCAAAGATGATTCATTTGAATCTTCTGAATTTCCAGAAATTTTTTCAGACATACAAGAAGGAATACCTTTAAAAGAAGAGGATACAGAATTTGAAAATCCACCAAAAACTATTAGCGATACAAAGCCAGAAGAAAAGGATACACCACAGGTCGATTCTTATATATTTAAAATTGAGGATGCCTCTAAAACCGAAAAAGAACCATATACCGACTCAATCCTTTCCTCATGTATTCTTCTTGATCCACAAGGAACTTATAAAGATGCTATTCGTGTTCTTCAAAGCGATGCTTCATTTGCTTTTTCATCTGAAGTTATACAGTCAGATTATATATGTATAGCTCCTGCAGTACGATACAATCGTCATGGATTCATGATTTATGTTCCTCATAATGATACTGTCTACTTTTATGATGTATATATATATGGAACCGACACGCTGGATTCACTTACATGTGATACAAACCGTAAAGTATACTCAATGCATACTCTTGCATGTTTAGATATTCTATACCGCTATCATAGTACAAGCACAGATATCTGCCCGTTAGACCTGATTGTTGCAAAAACGAACGGAATTGAATCTTATGATAAATTATGGAACTATCTTAATTGGAATGGAGTTACCGTAGATCATATGAAATGTTATCCTCTTCTGTATGAGCAGCATGCGCCTAAACTGTCGGACGAAGATTTGAAAAATTTACGCAAGGTAATGATCCAATACTCTGTGCTATGCAGGTCAGATAATCTGTCTATGATAAATGAAAGATTGACTGACAATATTATTGTAAACAGTTTATGGAACTTTTCTTTTCGTTATAAGCCTAATACGGAAATACATCTTCCTGGCCTGATCTATATATTGCAGTTTCCAGATGGCAGTATTGGTAATAGCTTGGCTGATGATAGTTTTTTTTCTACAGTTATACTTACTTTAGATGCCCTACCTCATTATCATCGGATAAGGACGATTCTTCTAGCCATTGATCAGGAAAAAGTGTTTCTCTTCTATAAAGGCAATATAGAAGAAGGTAGGCAATTCTATGATTTATATCTCTCGCGCATACAATCGATGTATCGAAAGAAGTATAAAAAACCATTAAAAAGTGATTCATACTGTTATGAATATGTCCCTAAATAAACCATATCATCTAAAATAAACATGGCAAATTTTAAAGAGGAAGCCATGTTTATTTTATAGTTATTACATAATTATTTTATATTATCTCCTATACATTATGAGTGTATGTTATATTGCTCTGTACGCTTTATGTACAGTATTCTCAACACCTTTCCTACATTTCTGTTCATTTTTTGAATAATATCTTGTACATCCGACCTAACATTATTTAGGTTTTACTTTTTTCTCTAAAAATAACATATTTTGTACTTTTATGGTACATCGAAATATGCGAAAAGTATTGTAGTATTGCACTTTTAATTTTTTCTTTGGTGGAATAATAAAATAGATACCTATACCCAATACTGATATCAGGAAGTACTCATAATCAAACGGCATAATAATACCCCTATCTATCCTTGTAACAATCCCCCATTACATCCTTACACAATTACCTTTACGTTTATTAATTCCATAAATACTTGACAAAACATTCCACCTTATCGCAATACTTCAATTGCTGTAAAGAATACTATATAATCGGAGGACATTATGAAAAAATCATCATTTTACAATACAAAGACATTATCAGAAGAAGAAGCGTTGAAGCAGGAAAAATATCATCTCGCCTTCGAAAATCTGATACACACCATGTTTTGTGATCCTACATGGACAGATAAGTATGGCAGACAGAAGAAATTACGGGTTCTAACATATTGCATGTATTATCAAGGAATAACCGCTCGACAGCTCCTATCCACAAATATAACACCCTCTGCCGAACTGGATTCAGAAAGGGTGTTTTTAGGGCGGCTCCGCGCCGCCCATCTGATGCACGCCTCTACATTCCGGCTCCCCGGTGAAAACGTGGCTGTCTATTTTCTAACGGCATCCGGAGCAGAATACTGCTGCAATAAACTCTTATTTATGATCGATAAGTGCGGTCTCCCGGTAGGGAAAGAAGCCGTCCAAGCCATTTACTCCCGTTACAAAAAAATGAACCCTGTCGCATCCGTGGGACACTTTTTAAGCATCCGGGATATGCATGCTTACCTTCTCTCGCAATTCTCAGGCATGCGCTTTCATTATGGAATTGAGACAGGCGTTCTTCTTAGCGGAACCATTATGAGCATTTCTCAAAGCCTTATGGGAGGACTTTCGGGTTCTAAGAGACGACAGGTAGCTTTCGTAAGCGATGCCCTCTTCTCTTACCCATCTTCTATCTTAGGTGAGGACTGCTGCACATATATCGAACAGGATATGTCCACCCAGCATCTTAATGTCCTCTCCGGGAAAGTTGGCAATTATACCCGTGTGATAGCCGCTCAAAAAAGGCTCCCCGCATTGCATACGGTAATTTTCTCCCTGCAGACGAAAGCCGAGGTCAAACAGATCCGAGACTCCAACAATCAGACAGATCTTATCAATGGTCCAAAGACTGTTGCAGACGGCTCCCCGGCAGATGCATTGATATCCGGGCAAGAATGTTTCGCAAGCGTTCCCGCCGTAGCTTACGCATATTATGGGCAGCAGTGGACTGACACCCCGGTCAGCACAATAGCCGATATTTACACATCATTCAAAGGAAATGTAGGCGTGATGGAAAAAAGGTATTCGAATGTTGCAGCACTACTTAAGACTATAGCAGACGACTCCCCGGAGCTGACTCTGGGAGAACTCTTTGACACAAGGGCTGATGTAATCAATGCCCGAAAAATCAAGAAGGAGGAGAACAGAGAGAAAATTCACCGACAGCTATATCTCTCCAGACAGCTCACAATCAGAAAAGCCACTAACAATACAGATGGATTACATGAAATGTTTCTGCGTGGATTTTCAATATGCACAACGCATAATCGTGCACACAATAAAATCATGCCTTTTCTTCTTCCGCAGATTAATCCGGATATGCCGGATCATCTAAAGGCTCTATCTAATATGTATTATGGTACGGACTTTTCAGAATACCCAGTATATTCTAATTTTGAAGAAGATGAAAAGACGGGATTCACTCTCCGCAACCGCTACCAGTGGTCTAATGGAGTAACCTTGTTTTTAGAGAACATTTCCGACGATATTGGTGGATATGAAAGGGTTCTTCATTATCTGATGCATCCGGAATGGAATGGGCAGCAGGCGCACTTGATCTGTCTGGTTGCCGATGACGGGGAACAGGTATACCGTAAGCTTGTCAAAACAGCGTATTACAAGTTCCTACAAACAGGGGCGGCTCTCCCCCTTGACGTTGTGTATATTACCTATACGCAGCTTTTACAGGCTCGTGGGCTTTGTACACTAACAGCTAACGGGCAGCCACAATCGCTGCTCCCCTATACATATCAGCAGTAATAAGCTCACGTATATCAATATTGTCATTCTCATAGTTAACCTCGTCCTCATACGAAGCAGCAGTTGTTTTATGGTGTATGGGATGCCAAGAAGGTGTGCTATCCCTTATCCTATGCACATAAAACACTGCCTATTGTTTAGATTCTATATCCCCTTATAGAAGAGATAACCTATTTTCTCCAATCACATATCATTGCTTTAATCTATTTACCGCACTACTACATATTTTCATTTTTAACTAGCAGCAGGCCAGAAAACTTACAACTGTAACAGTTACAACGATACTCTGTCTTGCCAAAGAATGTTGGCAGATGAGTGAACACCAATGGCGAAACAATTTTGCGTGTGAAATCCGTCAGCCGCAAGAGCCGGCCAGCATGCGGACTGGGTGTATACAATATGCAGTATACTTGTTGTCCATGGCATAAATCAAAGTACTCAAAAATACTTTATATATATTTATTTGCTTTTTTATGTTATTATTAATAAAATAGATAAACGGATAAATCTACCGGCACTATATGTAATTGGTACCCGCATAAAAAAATATTTTATAGAGCCGCACAATTTCTATATTGATTACCGGATACAGGAGATAAAAAATGAAATTAGAATGGAAACTTGGAGAAAATACATATCAACAAGATTTAGACATGAAACAATTTAACAGCTATGAAGAAATATCACAGGATATATCCAGGGGACAGGATCTTTGGCTTGGATTAAACCTTCTTGATGTTGAAGCATTTCGGCAATACAAAAAGGCCAACTCATCCATGAGTGATTACAACAAAGAATACTATACCCTGGTGCTCCAGCAATATAATAAAATTGACAGCATTATCGAAGAATCATTTGTAGATGCAGTGTTAGTCAATAATATGTATAAAGAAGAAAGCACGGACTTTGAAAAAGCTTTTGCAGATCTGGTTCTTCGGCTTTCTCCATATTTGCACAGTCACATGCCTATACCATTGGATTTTTCGGTTCATCCGTTGGTGGTGCCGCCCTATGTAAATCAGCGTGTCAACTATTTAATAAACGAAATTCTATATATATTATCTATCGATTATTATAATGAAGATTCTAATTTCCGCAGACGAAGGAATCCTTTCACTATACAAAAAGACATAATACGCAGAAACATTATTCAAATTGCAATGTTTTATTCGGAGGAGTCCAGGGAACGATACCGTGTACTTTATACAATATGCAGGAACAACGATATTCGTGGCATATACTCTTATGACCTTGCAATGATAGCCGTATGTGCACATACAATACAAAACTATATACCACACATAGAAGATGCAATTAGCACAAGGATACATTTTGTCTTTGAAAATAGATTAGATATTGAAGATTTTCATGTAGGTCTATCAAGATCCAAAATCAATACAATCAATCAGTATTTTTCCCAAAGAGACTCTATTCGAAAAGGAAACCCTTATTTCGATAAAATGAGCAGGAGGTTAAAAAGATATTTTAGTGCAAGTAGGCGCTGTGTAGCCATCATGGAGTTTCCGGATAATGATTCGGATGACATGTTTGCATTAAGCGGAACGGAACTTAACAAAGATAAAACCTATAACACATATTTTGAAACAAGAGTGGCCATCCCCATTGCTCAAGAGCTCCGTTTAATTGGTAAATATATTTTTTGCAGGCAAAATGTTCTAATAAGAAGATATACACATTACACAAACGGTACCTACGTCAAATTGCCCCAATGGAATTATCTTAACAATGACACCTGCTGGAAGAAGAATGAAAGAGACTATTCCTGTTGTGAACGAAAATTTCTCGCTAAATTGGAAGAAGATAATCGATCAGGATCGCCATATCCTCTAAAAATTGAGTTATGGACGAGATTACCTATATGTATGAACTGCGACCATGCAATCCGTGATTATGAATACAGCCATGGGGCTGTGATTTATCGGGCCAATTAACCGGCACCCTCTATATAAATTTTATCTTTCAGGTTAATGGTGGTACCTATTTTGGTTTTTAATCTATGATAAGTATTTCTTAAACAAAAACCCCGCAGTTTGCTGCAGGGTTTTGTTTAAGTATATGTTATTTCATATATCCCCATTACGGGTTACAGATTTTACATGGCGAATATCCATTATTGATCAAAGAGCTTTTCTTTCCCTTATATGTCTTCTTATTTCTCTCGCTCATGGACGATACGGACCGACAATTTGGTTTATGGAACTTTTTTGTATTCAGATTCACAATATAGGTCTGTTTGGTTTCCTGATCTGAACTGTTGTTTCCTGTATTTTTTCTTTTATCAGATATAAGCTTACTGTCTCCAGTCTTATAATCAATCTTAATATCCGGCTGCACATTATATGCATATACGCAGAACTTGATCCCTTTTCCCTTGTCTTCTACGGAATATCCTTCCATTAACACACCGGATGCCAGAAGATTATTTCCTTTAAAAACTGGTGTTACCCTGTACAATACATGATTTCCCGTGCGGTCAACATAGTTTGCCACCATTGTCTCATATGGCAACATACCTTCGATATTAAGGTATCGCGTGCCGGTGATCAGATTCTTTTTATTTGCATTTTCTGCTGTAAGGCAGTACGCAATAAGATGACAGCGGTTGTAGAGATAATTACCGTCCACAATTCCGTTATACTTTACAGTATGCCATCCTGTAGGTTTCACGGATCCGATTGCCCCACGCTCTTCTGTCGGCATCGTGTCTTTACATACATTTGCATATGCAACCCCACATCGGCCAAGTTTATCAAGCTTATGATACGATTCAAAGGATTTTGTGTTTTTCTTTTCTTTTGCCGTGAAGTATGGTTTATTTCCATTTACCTCAACGGATGCCTCCCCGTTATATTTTGGCACCTGGGAGAGCGAAAACTTCTTTGTCTTTGCCTCAGCTGTGGTCGCCACTGCTGCACCATCATTTAAAACCGGTACCGGAACATATGCTATGGAAAAAGCAAGTAATGCTGCAAGTGCAGCAGTCCGGATCTTTAAAAATAGTTTTTTATTCATTCTTCTGCCTCCTGTTTTTGAACATCAGCCCGCGCATAATTTGCTTTCAGCAAATGGGCTGACACTATCTTTTCTTTATCATACCTTGGTTTTATTATATCACAAAATAAGCCTTCTCTCATATAATTCATTTTGCAATATGGGCAGCAGTATAAAGACCATGAATTTATTTAGATACATAAATCAACTATATTCCATTATGGTTTTTTACATGTTATTATTATAGTAATAGAATAAACATTACAAAAGTAGAACAGGTATCCCGTCAACCACACCACATATGGGAGGGTTACGTTATGAGTCAGAAAGAAAAGTCTCTAAAGAAAGCAAATAATCTTAAGAAAAAGAAATTCCTGAAAAAAGCTCCTAAAAAATTCACTGTTTTTTTAGGAGCCTGCGTATCAATCGTTACCTTAATTCCAGCTGTTGGAAACTTTTACCTGCAAAAACAGCAAAACCATCGTGATGAGCTTTTGTTACAGCCTCGTTTTACACTTGGTAGAAGCACGGATGAATTTGGAAATACTGTATGGAAAGTTACTAATACCGGTGGAGATATCAGCAATACAGATATCTACCCTATGATGTATGTGGATTTTTTCTTTACTGACGAGACTGCTGATAACAATGGAGAGGTATCCGTAGTTACGATCCAGTTAACAAAGTACTTTGATAATGGTACTTATTACTATGACGTAAATGACAAAACATTTTATGTCTGTGACACAAATAATCAACAGTTAAATGATTTTTGCAATTTCTTTTCTGACTTGCGCTATGAACAAGGATTGCATTGTGAAGGATGTTCTACCCGAATGTATCTGAATTTAAGTTATTGTGACTATACCGGCGAACAAATAGACAAAATATATAGTCTAGGTGATAATCTAACTGATGATTTCCATGATATTTCCAGTAATTACCGTGAACAACGTCTTATTGATATTGCGTATTGGCTTATTTATCTTGCTTTTCCCATTCATCTGCAGCATGACAAATCAATTCATAAAGTTCTAATTTATCGTCATCCGTAAACTTTTTACCATACATATCCTTATCCATAATGACAAGATCCATAAGCAGCCGGTATGTTTCTGTTTTATTACATAACACATCCCATGCATCAATAATAATATCATAAGCATTCACCATATCTACTTTATCCGGTGTTTCATCCAACTCTTGCTGCAGTGTCTCACATGCATCTACCTGTTTTGTATAGTCTTTTTCATTACGCAAAATTCGGGCGATACTTCTTATTTGATCTCTTGCGTGATACCTGTCCGGTTCGTTGCCACGCAAACAGGTATTTGTTGTCTTGGCCTTTGCATAAGTATAAAGGACAATGTCCTTAAGATTATTATGTATAGACGCTCCATAAATTCCACACGCGTTGTAAGAGTATAACTTTTCGAGAGATTTTCCAATCGATCCATTTTCATCATAGATGTCCAGGATAAATTGCCTTGCGTTTTTGTCCTGCGGCAAAAACTTATCAATTACAGCCTCTTTTATAACACTTTCTTCTGTTAATCCTTTCTTTCGAGCCATATTTTTGATAATTTCATCCAACTGTGGATACTTGTCATTGTATAAAGTATTTTCTGTTTTCATAAGATTTTTCCTTTCTTTTATTGGAGGTCTATTTATAACCCTCCAAGAATTTATTCTTTTATAGCATATTGTATACATAAAAAACAACTTTCTTGCAAAATTTATTCAAAAAATTTATTTTCTCCTTTTTCCGGCTGAAACGCCGTTGAAAAATACTTAATAATGCTGTATCATCATTTCATGAATGTTATTCATTCTTCTTGAAACAGGCAGTACAAAATAAAATAAATAATACGCACTCACGTCGACAAAACTGCCTGTTTCTTAAGTTTTATATACGACTGCAGATTCATTAAATAATTTAACAAAAAGCAGTACAGTCGGCGTTTAATTATCTGCCAAACGCCTACAGTACTGCTCTTTCGTATCAATGATCAAGCCGACTTCCGTTACACATACCTCATCGGTTTTACATCTTATATACTATAAATCCGTTATATTCAACTTTCTTTTCATTTCTTCGAAATCCCTGCTGCACAAACATATGCTTCCATTTATGAATATAATGCGATACATATTGGTATCTTCCATCGAGGAAATACCGCATTCAGCGCACACACCTATTGTTGCACAGGAGGCGTCTCCTAATTTTACAATATCCATTACTATAACCTACAATACATAATTAATTCACTCAGGCAATCAGAAGTGGTAAATTCATAAATGGCTTCCCGTTGCCTTGTCCTACACAATCCAATACAAGTTCGTTCCAATCATAGCCTAGCGGATCATCCAGCCGGCACTCCATTTCCATGATGAAGAGATCTGTTCTGTTTTGGCATGCATAATAATATTTTCCTTCATAGAAAAATTCACATGTCTTATTATGGGTTCCGAGGTTTTTAACTTTAACCCCATTTTCTCTGAGTGTTTGCTCATAACTGCCCATTGAAGCTTTAAAAACATACACTGGACAATTAAAATGCACGTATTCGGCTTTCTTCCATAAACCCTGGCTCCATAACCTATCTTTAATCGAGAACTCATAAAAATCAACCGTAACCAAATCAAACTGTTTATTTGAGTCCAATTTTTTCTTTATCTCATTTAAATCATGTGGATTTGTAAAGTCGCAATATAAACGGACTATACTACAGCTTACATTTTCACATACCCACTCCGCAATCTGATCCGGAACATATCCGTTGCACTTATGTATGACAACTGTTTTCTGCTTACTAATAATCCTCAAGCTGGAATCTGCCTCATATACTTTAATAATTTCAAATAAATTCATCAAATAACACCTTCTTTCTACTATGATAAATGGAATTCTTTATATTTTTCACCTTTTATTTTATACATTTTTATTATTATGACAAGTAATTTCTAAATTCAATAAAGAAAACGTTAAATGTACCAAAGTTGACTATACTATCTTTGTATAATATTATAATAAAATCATTTATGTATAAGGGAGGTTACGTATGAATGATACGAATCAAGCCAAAAATACAAAAGTCCCAGTAATTGCTTCGTTTTCTACAGGTGGTAAAATGATTCCCTTGTATTTCCGGTACAATGATCAGCGAATAGAAGTAGGCAGGATCATAGCCTGCGACAAGTCTCTTGCATGGATGAAATACCACTGTGAGACAATAACCGATAACTTACGCATTAACTACCTTCTTATATACAGCATAAGAGAACAATATTGGCTCTTTGAGCAGCAGTCGTAAACACCAAAAAAGGACACACAAATAGTATTCTTCTATCTATGTGTCCTATATCATGCGTTTCGTTCAAATATAAACAGACATTCTTCTGTTCAAATTCATATTGTTGTAATTCTATAATAAATGCTTTGTATCATTACAAAATAAGAAGCATACAAAGCTAATCTTTTCTTCTCTGCAGATTTTGTATAGCTTTGCACCCTTGTAAACAGGAAACTTACAAAGCGAAAAATCATACAATACTCTTGGCTTAACTGCTTTGTACCCTTATAAAAATAGGAAGTTTACAAAACGATCGCCAAATTCTGATTTCATTCGTCGTTGCTTTGTGCCCTTATAAAACAGGAGGTTTACAAAACAGAATATTTATTATATCTATAAAGCGCCCTGCTTTGTATCCTTATAAAACAGGAGGTTTACAAAACCTCAAACAATATTAATACAAGGACTTTGGTGAGTGCCTGGTGTATTCGCTTAGGGATACAGCCTCACTATTCGGTTGCAAAGTCAACCGCGCAATTATATCTAATTATAAATTCAAATTTCTTTTATTGCAAGCACATTCAGTCCATATTCTCAAGAATATCAATAGCCACTACACTAATATAAACTTTCCAATACAACAAATTATTGTTTTTTTTACGATACAAAGAGCATGTAATATTTAACACTGCCCATATGATTGTCTCTATAATAATAAAGGCTATCAGTGTATTCAATTTCATGGATTTAAAAAAATACCCCAGTATCAGCAGCAGTATTATATAAGCATAATACATATATATAAATACATCTTCATAATTCTTTAAAGCTTCTTTGCATATCCTCTGAATCTTATTTCTGTCACCTTTTGTATAGTCAATAATTGCTTCTTCTGCAGCTTTAATTGGATTTGTAATGTTTGGATTAATATTTTCACACAATTCTTTCAATTCTGTTTTTTTCAATATAATAGCTCCTTTTCATTTATTGGTCAGACTCTCTATTTACATATTCTTTATGATGTAGATATTCTTCTATTTTTTCATTTGTTCCGCCCTATGATATCCAATGTAAACTTCGTGCCATAACAACCGGTGATAGACAAACTATGATAAATCCTAATATGAATAACAAATATATAACACTAAATAAAATCTGATTCTGAGTGTACACATCCAAAGCTTTCTTTCTTTTCTTCATCAAATATTACCTCCAATCATAATTTCACCGTAACAAAACCACTTCATTAATCACTCTATATTGCAGTTTTTAATAACACCAGTTATTTTCGTTTTCTCACATTTATAAGATAGAATAATATTTCCATTCTCGTCATAGTAAATCTTTTGCTCACTGGTTTTTTTATGGTCATTATATTCTTTAATAAAAAGTCTGAAATCATTATAGGGACTGAGAACAACCATCGCATCATTATCAAGTGAAAAAATGCCCTTTTTGTCATGGATCTCTTTGTGGAGACTTGAAAATATCTTCAGCCCTTTTCACATTTTCCTTACGTTCTATGCTTTGAACAGTCGCTGTATATGTCTGCGCAACAAAAGCAGAGGCTAAACATAAAGAAATCAGTCCAAAAAAACCATTCTCCATTCCTTTACTACCAAATATAGGATTGTCATAATTAATAAAATCAGCCACATCAGCGCCATAACTGCTCCAAAAATTAATAATAAAGTCGTATAGTCCATGTTGTGCTCCTTTCCTTATTCATGGATCAATTGATTTTCTGCCAACAGTCATCATCTCGCTCTTTCTCCTTGCAAAACAGATGTATTATTTCTATTTTAATAATATAGTATTAAAATGTTTCAATCAATAAAAATGAAACAAAAATCAAAATTATTCTGTTGTATTTACCATAAATCTTCCTGATTGGTTGTCTGCGTCACGAAAAGTAGAACAAAACTGATAAAAAAGACAGTATTATGCCACCATACCCTGTAAGTGTAAAAATAATTGCCATAGTACGGTATTTATATACCCTGTCATTTTTTACGAAAATTATAACCGTAAGGACAAGAATGCTAATAAACATAATTATCATTCCGACAATCATCTCTAATTTTTGAATATCAGGGGACATCGGTATACCTCCCTACTCATATAGAATGTTTCAGATACTCTCTAACCTTCTCGTAAAGAAGAAAGGTCTGGCTTGATAAAAATTCGTTTTGTCAGATTTCTATTGTGATGTGCAATCTGCCAAAAGAGTCGAGTTTTTATTATTTCTTTAGGAATCATGGAACATAGTCCCTTTTTTAATGGAATTTGCTCTTTGTCAAGCTGGTAAACAACTGCTGCCACGAAAAGCACCCTACATATTTTATACTGACCGTCTTTTTGTACATCTCGTCCTGCATATATATATGACAGCTGGTCTTTTACTGCAATCCAAAAGGTCCAGTAGTTTCCATTTTTAGCATACAAATAAACTTTTTCCCACGTATGCCGATTCACATTTGCTAAATCAAAATCCATAAGTGCCCATTCGAGCACGCACATATGCTCATAGCGACGCATTCCTTCTGTTATGAGTAAACAAAAACACAAAAATGAAATGATGCCCGCAATTAATATGCCATGCCCGATTCCCCACCGCAATATCGGAATAATCCACTCTTTTCTCATTTAATCCTCTTTCTTCTTGTACTGATATCCTATTTTGTCATTAAAGCATGTAAGACAACAGGAGTGTGAGCCTTCCATTTGAAATGTATGATCGAAAACAGATATGATTTTCCCCGGAGCAGAAATATTTATAACTGCATTTTCACGATCTAACACCCTTGAAAATTGAATAGATACTGTCCCTTCATCTGCATCAACGATTGTTTTGTATATTGTTCTGTTAAGTCTGTACGTATTTATCCATGTTTGCAGACTATCCACAATAATATTCTCTTTGCGGATACACAGAACTAATATGATTATAAATGCGATAATAAATAGAAACGACCAAATCATTTTTCCATGGCACAACCAGGAAAGCATGTCATTTCCACATTTATTAAAATGATCCATTTTTTTGTACTGCAGCAGTTCTGGAAAGGCGCAATAAGTCATCAGTACAACAATGCCGAGCACAACATACAGCAGTCCCAGGGTGATTCTGTGTACTTTATTCTCATTCTTCTTTTTTCTGTACTCTTCTTCATTCATACAATTCATAATAAAAAAGACTGTACCATCTCTTGTCTTGATTTCTTTGTTCATTAGACATTTTCTCCTTTTAGTTGTCCTTCTTTGTAGTAGAGTTTAGTCATAACCCCCCACTGAAAGTCAATACATGTCTATATAAATCCTACTATATTCAACCGGCTACACCACCAATTTCCCATTCTGAAAAAATGTGCAGATTAACCGATATTATGTATTACTAAATTGATAGATTTTGGGATGTTTGCACACTGCATCTTTCATGGACATGTGCTAGAATAATGGGTACAAAATGTATGTTGAAAGAAGGGCAATCATATGATCGTATACAAAGGAAATGTATTGAAAAAATTAAAAAAGGCCGGTTACAGCACATATTATTTACGTAAAGAGAAACTTTTTTACGAGCGCACAATTCAACAGCTAAGGGAAGAAAAACCGGTTTCATTCAATGTGCTTAACCGTATCTGCGAACTTTTATCCTGTAATGTTGGTGATATTATTGAGTATAAAAAAGAAGAGTCATCCAATCCGGATAACTCTAAATAATGACACAAAAAATTTCCATGACTACAAATAATGCATATATAATTACTGATACAATACACCGTTTCTTCATAGAATCTTTCCTTCTTACAAAAGATACCGTTAGGAATATAACACCCAGAAGTAATATATTTGCACCAATTAAAGCTGCTATATTATATGTTCTTGCCGTAGCGCCTGTTCCAATCTCATATATGCTGTCCATTTTTCCCCCTAAAAGATTAATTTTAATAAAAATGGTTCTCTTACTCTTTCAGATCCTGAACAAGAGCCTCAATTCCCACTCCGAAAAAAGATGCTGCCACGAAAAGCTGTGGTAGCTTTGGAACACTATCTCCATGTTCCCATTTACTTATGGTTGATGGAGCAATATTTGTTTTTCTTGCAAATTCTCGAAGACCTATGTTTTGTTCCATTCGAATCTCTTTTCCAACATATTTTATCATTTTCTTCCTCACTAAGTTGTAATTCTTGCGGTCCCGCAAAAGAGGTATCTATAGGGACCGCGTATGTAAAATATGAGAAGTAAAAAACTGTCCTTACCGGACAAGGCGCCAAAGGGGAATCGGACCCCATTTCTGCAACATTCTGTGAACATGCTGCCGCTCGTCCATTAAGCTATTGGCGCAGGTTGCCTTTTGCAAGGCACATCCTTTTATTTCCGTCATTTGAAAAATCTAATAAACAAGGAATTCAAACATACTAAAATCATATGATAGATATTGGGGTAAAAAATAATAACAATGCTACATGACGGAAGTAAAGTTTGCCGGATTCCGGCAGTGGACCATCAGGGACTCGAACCCCGGGCCACCCGGTTATGAGCCGGGCGCTCTAACCAACTGAGCTAATGGTCCAATCTTTGATTTTAAATATCTTAACTTAGTGATATCACCTTTATTCCAAGCTTTCACTATTGATTTAACTTTTTATCTGCTGCTTTATTTAATTTTTCAGCTGTTTCTTTGCCATCAGTAAGGACCTCATCAATGCCATCCTGCATTTCTGGGAAAGTATCTTCAATATAGGGACTTCCAATTTCTTTTAATTTATTCATATATTCGCCTGTCTTTTTTGCATAATCTTTTGCCTTTATGACCGGCTTACTTTCCTTTACCTTTTCTGCCACATCCGAAGCTTTTCTCTTGACAGTATCTGTATTTGGTATCTTTGATCCATAGGATTCTTTGTGATCCTCAATCGTTTCCGCAGCATTGTCTTTTTCCTTTATTTTTGCCTTGGAATTTGTTATGCCATACTTATTTTCCGCTGTTTTTTCGTTTCCGGATGTCTTTGTTTCCTTTTGGGGTTCGGTACCGAAAATTATATTTTTTGTTTCTGTCAATACATTTTCAGATGAGACCCAAGTTCCCCCTGCATAGGTAATCACTATAGCGGATAATGCAAGAATAACCGCTCTGCTCTTTTGTTTTTTTAAAAATCCCCTTATGATCATATGGCTTCTCCCTATCGCAGAATTATCGTATCCTTTCCAATATCTTAGAACAAAATTATGATAATCATAACCCCTTATAAAAAGTCAATAGCTCTGAGTAAAAAATTTTTTAATAAAAAACTGCCGGCTAAAACCCTATAGTTTCACTCCGGCAGTCCGAAAACTTGAAAAGTTTTCGTAAATTAAAATAAATATTACTATTTAATCCTATCATAGAACCATTTAATTTGCAATTTAAGTAAGCAGCGCAGTGATAGAAATTTCTGGATGATTCTTTAATGAAATGTATCGATTCGTCTTTTCTATAATCACATCCGGTCTGTCCGGATAATTTTTTTGGTTTTTAACAACTATTCCCTTTGTCCCATCTGAAAGATGTACACTTACCCCTGGAGCATAGGGATAAATTGCCCTCCTGAACGCATCTACACAAGCAGGATGAAACATTCTTCCACTCATCTCCCATATATAAGCAATAGCTTCAGTTGGGCAGCAGGCATCCTTATAACTTCTCTTCGTTATAAGGGCATCCCATACATCTGCCACATGCAGTATTCTTGCATATAAATGAATAGTTTCTCCTTTTCTACCATCTGGATATCCGCTTCCATCATGATTCTCATGGTGGAACAGTACCGCATTTTTTACGACAGATGGAATATTGTTCTTTCCACTAAGCATTTCATATCCTATTCTTGGGTGTTTCTTCATAAGCGTCCATTCGTCAGGAGTAAGTGCGCCTTTTTTATTAAGTAGATTTTGAGGAATGATGGTCTTTCCAATATCATGCAGCAGTCCTGCTGCCGCAACTTCTTTGATTCGTCTCTCACATAATTTCATTTCTATAGCAATCAAGGCTGCATTTACTGCTACATTAAGACTGTGGGTGAATGTATAATTGTCATAAGAACATAGACTTGCCATATCTGGAAGAAGTTCTATATTGTCCATGAGATTTTCCACAATATAATTGGCTGCCAAAAGAGAATCATCATAATTACTTTCTGCTAGAGAGGAAACTACTTTATGAACTGTCCCCCTTTTTATTATTTCATTTATCTGAACTTGCTCTGATAAATGATCATATATATAAATCCCTTTTATCTGCATTCCTTTAAGCCGTCTCACTGCTGTTCCGGACAGCGTCACATTTGGATTTAAGAGACTTTGTCCCTGATCGTTGTATATGGTGGAAGCCAACATCATGCCTTCCTTAATGTTCATTTTTCTGATATATCTCATGTGGTCCTCTTGTAAATTGTTCTTTCGTCAAATTATGATGATTTTCCACCTAACTTATGAGCTTTTGTCAAGAATTATTTACTATTCTTTTTCCACTTTCTGTAATCATGTTTGCATATATATGTAATTACCCTTTCCGTGCTGTTATCATCGTATTTTTGGGTGAACTGAACATGGAAATACTCTGACTGATTGCGACGTAACTCATAATTTTTATGATATAAAGTCACTTCCTCCTCAGATGGATGAAAATACCAAGCGCCAGTTTTGGTTGTGATATATATAAATTTATCATCCCTATGGCATTCGGTCACAATCTCGTATCTTTTTACAAACCTTTTTGCCTTTTCATACTCAGTTTCTACATATTGTTCATTTTCATATTGAATAGTATCCCAATTCGCTTCAGGAGAATTTATATATTTTTCCATAGTCATTTTCTCTTCCTGTCCCTTTTCATCTGCACAACCTTCTGCTAAATGGCAAGCTGTCAGCTCACGCGTAACCCGTAAATTCTGCTTTGGAAGATTTTTTCTTACATCTGCGTCCAGACGTTTTAATTCATGCTCTCTTTGTAAATCCTCGATTAACATCTTCAGTAATCCCATAATTCATTTTTCTCCTTTTGAATGATTCTACCCGTAACCCAACGTATTATGTCAATTATTTTTGACAACGAAATTTCTCCGAAATCAATGACATGCATAGATGACATAAAACAGCATTGTACCTGATTGGCTTGGGAATATTAGAATTTGGATATGAAAAAAGAAACTTTGGCATATTAAAATTGCATAAGCAGAATAACCTTGATTGTTTTATAACTGTTTCGTATAATATATTTCATACTAATATTTGGAGGAAATTAACATGGAAATGCTGTATGAAAAAGACGAAACAGATCTGATGAATGAAGCTATTTATAAAGACTATACAGTAAATAAAATACCTACTTCTATCCTGGCGGAAAAATATAATATGACAGAACCGCAAATCAGGGTATTATGCCGAAATACTTCATTACTTGAAGAAGCATTGGAAAATGCACCTGCTGATGATTTACGTAGAACCCGGATGTCTAAACAGACCGAACATTGTTTGGCAAGATCAGGAATAAGAACCTTGTCTGAATTGCGAGAGCTATCCAAACAACCGCATGGGCTTGATAATATTAGAGGGTTGGGAAAAAGCCGAATAGAAGAATGTATGAAAATACTAGAGTATTCTGGCTATGGTAAAATTGTTGATCCGTAAGAACAATCCTTAATCCATATAATATGAATAATTACCCTATGAGGTATCAATAAACAAAAAGTTTCCCTTGTTTGTAATATTTGCTTGCGTTTTGTATGATATTAATGTAATACATAAATATGTTGCACGGCATGGCTGCTTGCCACTGTGGTTCCGCTAGCGATTCCAGCGAGCACAGATTGAAATAATAGCATTTCGAGTGACAGAAAAGAGCGAGTTAGATGTTTAATCTTTCCCGCTCTCTTTCTATGTCCCTTTAATCTTCTTCATTGTATTCGTCGCTCTTCCAATGTAATCTCTCCGCTCTTTACAGCTTCCTTTCCATCTCTGGTTAATATCTCCATATCTTTGTCTTTGCTATGGTTGTATTATAGTCTATTTTCATGTATTTTAATTATTTTTATATTCCATAATATCGCCAGGCTGACAATTTAACAATTTGCATAGATTACATATAACCTCACAAGTTACATTCTCATTTTTGGTCAGCTTCGCTACAGTATTAGAATGGATTCCATTATTCTTTAGCCACTGCTTATTATATTCTTTCTTATCTAAGATATTCCACAGCTTGGAAAAGTCAATATATCCATTTGCGCCATAATTTGCCATACGTCACACCTCTTTTCTTTTTATATATGATAATAGATTTTCCGCATTATGTCAACGTCTATTTTTGTGTATCATATTGTACAATAAACCGCTACATTTCGGCATCTATTTTCGTGTATTATATCAATTGCATTATAATCTATTAGCGTGTACTATTATTATATCAAATGAAGTACGAAAGAGGGGAAACAACATGATTATAGGAACATTATACAACGGCAAAAAATGTGTATACGATTTACCAAGTGAAATCAAAACAGCGGAACAGATGCAAAGCCTTATATATGGCTACAATGTTGGAAGAATGGCAGAAAGTCAGCGCCCGGAGCTTTATAACCAGCCTAAGTTGTTAAGCCTTAACGTTCCGATGTGGAACGGCTGGGGAACTCTTAAGAGCACAGGCGAAACGGTCACGATCATCCGCTATGAAAAACCAAGTAAATATTAGCCGTAACGCTCCAATCTGGAGCGTCAGTCGCGCGGCGGTCTGCAGGATCTGTCCCCACCCGGATAACCGGAAAATTTCAGAACATGGAGGAATTAGAGCATGAGAAAAGAAAAATTTGAATTATTTATGGGATGCCTTGGAAATGGCGTTACTGTATGCAATAAGGCAGCCTTGGAAAACAGCGATTATAAGACAATCGCACATATTGCGGAATGTGGAAAAATTACATGGTATGTAAATCCATCTTCCTACGTTCCTGGTGATGCATTGTTAAAAATTGAACATTGTGCAGATGCGCAGCGGGAAAAATGGGAAAAATGGCTGGACTCTATGCCAGAGCCGCAGAGATATGAAAAGCTATTAGATGCGGTACCAGTAAATGTTATGTTGTACACTATGGATTTAGGTGGCGGACTTGGACGGAAAATCAATTATTTAAAGCAAGTTTGCTACGAAAATTCATACTTTTAAATAACCGCCGCCAAAGATGCCCGCTGGATCACTATCGGCGATTGGCTTCAGATTACACAGACACCCTGCAGCGCGATCATGGAGAAGCCGGAGCAATCAACGCAGACTTACTTGCACTTATGCCGTTTATTAATAAACTTTCATATTGTGTTTGCAAAACTGGACAGTGTGGTGTATTATATAAATATATTTTATTATTATACTTTTTCATCAGGAATCTCCTGATGGTATTTTCAGGTATTTGGACGAATGCTCCTGCTTATGCAGGAGTTTTTTTATTGTTCAGATTCCTATGTTTGCCGCAAAATGCGGAGAAAGGTGGTCATTATGGATTTTTTAGCAGATTTTTTATCAACAAATGCCGGACACAGCATAGCATTTGTATTGTTCGTAGCCGCAATTATTTTAAGTAGCGGATGCGTACTTTCTTTTATGCATGCCGTAAAAAGAAAGATTAAGCTCTTTCTTCGTGCATATGAAAAAAATCGACAGACTGTTCGTTTTTTTTATGCACAGATGCGCCATTTGCGAAGCAGAAGACGCTTTCTTGCAAGAAAAGCAGTTCGTTTCCTTTTAGCTTTGATTAAAGGCTAAAAGGAAAGAGGAGGCAAACGGTAGGTGCCTCCTCTATTTTTTTCGAAAAGACTTTATATAGTTTACACTTCTGGTAAGTTCATATTTTCCATATGTGATTATATAGATATCCATTGTGCGTTTCATCGCTGCAAGGGTGGATGCCCACTGTTTCATAGATAACGTCATCTGCACATTCACCTTGTCGCATGCTGTTGACATAACCGGTATCACTCCGTTACACACAGCATAAAAATTTTCAATCTCAACGCGATATGGGTAGGGCTGTCCTGGTTCACAGGATATATTGATTTGATAAACTAAACACTTTCCATCCTCTCTCATAGTATTTGCAAGGGGTTTTATGTCACCTTTATGTATTGTAACAGCTTTTGCAACAGAATTTGTCTGCGTAACATCTACAGCGATCTTTCCTTTTTCATATAAATCTAAGGCAGAAATAATGGCTTCATATTGTTTTTGATTATTTGGATGCGCAGAAGCTCTTTCTTTTAACCAGCTTGCATTTTTTTCGAGCACCTCTTTGTTATCAGGAGATTCAAGCAGTGCCTGTGCCGGAGTTTTTCCCTTACACTTTCCTATGAGAATATTCTGTGTATATGCTGGATCCAACCTTTCACTATTAGGATCTTCAAAATTATTTTTGTATTCTGTCTCCAATATAATGCGGTTTGCAAAATCCGATCTAACCTTTATTTCTTCAAAGTCATCGATTGTCAAATTAGCATATGGTGAATCTGACTTTTCTCCATACTTTTGTATTACCGTCATACGAAATCTTGCATATTCAGCAAATATGTTCATAGGGCTTTGAATGAAATCTTTGTCTCTTGATGGTTTTTCTGCCGCAGGTTCCAGATGATTTTCAACTGAAAATGTCCAAATAGGACTGTCATCATTCAAACCACTTTTTATAAAACTTATTATTTCTCTTGGATACTTAATTTTATAAGACATATATACCTCTCTAAAATAAATAATTAATTTTAGTTTTTACTTTCATTGTTTTTCCTATTTTCTATGCATTTGTGTGCACTTGGCATAAAAAACGAATTTTTATTATTTTTATTTAATGGCAAAAATCTTTCGCTATGCAAAAATGGACAGCTGTCCACTCACACAATGATACCTTTTATTCTCTTCTATGGGAATAAGTACCAGATTAAATACATTTCCTTTATTCTTTTTCTCTTTTTTATATATTCTTTTTGATGGGGACTTTCTCTTTTTCTTGTATCCCTGCTTCTGCAAAACCGCATTGCATTTCTTTATTGCCTGTTTTTCAATTTGCTCAGGAAAATCATAATCCATATATATTCTATCACCATCAGCATTCAAATAATACAAGACCTTATTCCCGTTTTTTCTGACCATAAATTTTTTTGTCCCAATATTATAGGTGTATTCAAACCCGAAGCAGTCAGGCTCATAATTTTCGCCATCAATGCTCATGGCAATTTTGGCTATCTTTTTCGGAAGATTTTTGACTTTCATTAAAAAGTTTAGCTTATTTCTGCTCTCTACTATCACTTGATCAATCCCTGTTACAACTACTGTTTTTACCATAATTTATACTGACAGCCTGCTGCTATCTTTCTCCTTTCCCACGTATGAACACTATTGTGTGTATATAAGTATATTACACCATATATATAGTTGTGTCAAATATTTTTCTTCATTTCTTGACAATATAATTTCAGATGCTGTTATAATGCATATACAATGGTTAATACCCTTGCACTACTTTTAAATTTTTGGAGGAAATTATGGAGAATATATTAGCATATATCGGAACATTTGAACTTGAAACATCAGAAATGATTGTATGTGATCCTTATGTCAATGGAATCACGTCTTACATGGAGAAAATACCTGCTATAAACGAAGCTTCAGCCCGTCTTACAAATATGCTTACCGGTGTATATCACGCTTATCATTTAGTTGACGGTGTAGACGGAACCCTTTTATCGCTCATCGCATTGCATTCAACCATTAATATTAAAAATCTTCACTCTAAAAAACCATCGATTGCGGATAAAATAATGGTTTCGATGGGAAATTCAGTCGCTGCAGTCGATGCAAAATATATTTACGACAGCAGTTACTGCTACTATTCCTTTGATGATCATGCATATTATAGTTGTGATCGGCTACTTGCTGATATTCCAAATATGCCTTATCCTTCTGACTGGAAAGAGCAGCTTGAAGATCTTGTAAATAAAGAACTCTCTTCCGGAGCATACGCTGTAAAAGGCGATAAACTTATTTCTATCCTCGGTCCGGCTCCCGTGTGGAAAGGCTTTCGTGAATTTAAAACCGCTTCTAGTCAATGGTCTGCTGAAATCATGGAGCGATTATCTTATTCCTATAAAAACGCAATCACTATTAAAGGAGGCGTTGCAAGCAGATCCGGATCTGATGTGGTTTCCATATATTCTTATCACGATGACGGTAATATATATGGCGTGAGTATGAATATTTCCACTTCTAATTAAGAAAAAAGAGCAGTCGCAGATAGACATACTACTGCACTGCTCTTTCGTATTTCTTTTGATATAATAATACCCTCTCTTCATTTGTAAGATTTGTAAACTGTTCGTCATACGCCGCTACTTTATGCAGATCGTATAGGCAGCATTTTTTTGAATCATAACAATCATATATCGGTAGATCTGGCGCTGTAATACTATTCCCTTTCAATCCACAATAATTATGATTAATACAGTTCATCGGATTATTCCCTATCATTTGATGCCGATGATGATAATGGGTACAAATAAAACAATTACCCTTCAGTTGTCCCTGCAACATTTTGCCACAGTACTCCCTTCTAGTATCCCGTTGGAACACACTCAATAATATAAATCTTAACATCATCTTACCAAGTCTAAAAAATTTATGCAACTTATTTTGACTCTTTATTGATAAAGTTACTTTTCATTTTTAAATAAACCCCATCAACACAAAAATCCTGAATAGAACAGTCTAATTCTTCTGCTATCTCTAAAAGATATTCTAGATTTACAGGTTCCCTTCCGCTCTCCCACGAATGAAGTATTTCAAACGCAATTTTTGTTTTCTCAGAAAGTGTTTTCAGTGAGTAACCATGTTTTCTTCTCTCATTTTGGATTTTACCCCCCGAAAAGATAATATCGCCACGCCCCACCATCATATCCATACAACTTCCTCCTTTCGGCGTAAAAATAACGAGATTATTCGTTTTTGTCAATTTATATGTGATAAAAACAAATTTATTATTTTTTGACATTTCCTTTTTTTCGTATTAAAATAAATTTAAAAACGATAAGTAATATATAGAAAGGAGGCTTTTGTATGGAAAATAACGAATCTGATATCGTTTTATATGATAGCAGCAACAACCCTAAAAAAGAGGCAGTAAAAGTTGATGGCTTTGTAGAATCAAAAAACTACTATGTTGGAACAGGTTACATTGCCGATATGCTAGGCATCAGCAGAGACCTTATTCGAAATCACATAAACGAGTTTAAAGATTATTTTGACGTACAATATTCAAAGCCCGGCAAAGGTGGCCACATTCGTTTTCCTTCTGATAGTATTGAATTGCTCGAAAATATTATTCAGATGCGTAAAACCAAGTCGGTCGAACAGGTGAAGGAAATATTGGAAGATCCAGCTGCATCTCAAATGTTCAAAAACGGTATGTCTTCAGACAAGCAGCTCGCCGCTCTTTTGGCCGAAAATAATAAGCAACTTTTCGAAGCTTTTTCCAGGCTTCTGGATCAAAAATTTGAAAATCAGAATTTGCTGATTGAAGACCGCAACTCTCTTATTCGTCAAAACGAACAACTTATTTCTGAAATAAAGGAATTGAAGGAGCAAAATGAAAAGCTCATCTCTGACCAGGAATCAAGCGTTTCAAAAATGCTCTCCCTCGAAGGAAAAAACGAGGAACTCCTCTCATCTTCGCAAGAAACAAAAGAAATGGTTCGCGATATGTTGACTAAAATGGAAGATTCTTCAAAGAAGAAAGGATTTTTTTCGTTTTTCAAGAAATAATTTCATATCTTAATAAAAAATGCATTCGTTTTTAAAGATTATTAAAACGAATGCATTTTTCTTATCTTCATGTCAGCAATTTCAAAAAACGAATTACTATTCGTTTTTCATTTCAGTTTCAACCCCAGTAAAATCAACTGATTCATTGTATATGTTTTTAAAAAACGAAAAATTAATATTTATTCTATAGTTCCAATAAAACAATTATATTTTCGTTTTATCTTT
>ERZ780198.101-NODE-101-length-92656-cov-9.753080_pt1 | contig 92656 bp, 84 predicted proteins | sample MGYA00510979_ERZ780198 | MGnify/ENA primary metagenome ERZ780198 (study PRJEB29588, sample SAMEA2158039) | human gut metagenome | biome: human gut; feature: human-associated habitat; material: faeces | place: Denmark | collected 2008/2010 ...
GCTGCGGTTCCGTCTGCAGCGGCTGCCGCACCGGCAACACAAAGGGCAAGTACAGCCAGTAAGCTTTCCAGAACCATGGCGCCGTAGCCAACCTTTAACATATCCTTTTCATTCTCAACGGTCTTTGAGGAAGTACCGGAGGAAACCAGGCTGTGGAAACCGGAAACGGCACCGCAGGCAACGGTTACAAACAGAATGGGGAACAGAGTTCCTAATTTATCGTTGGTAAAGCCTGTAAATACAGGAAGGTTCATCGTAGGATGTGCTACGAAAAGTCCGATAACCGCACCGGCAATCATGCAGATAAACATGAATGTCGTCATATAGTCACGGGGCTGCTTTAAGAGCCACATGGGAAGTACGGCTGCGAAGAAAATATAAACAAAGGTGATGTAGCTCCAGGTATCTTTGTTGAAGATTAACGGGAAGTTCATACCGATGGCAAAGGAAGCAATGATGCAAAGAATGCCGAGCGCTGCCTCTTTCCAGCCGGAAAGGTTGAATTTCTTCTGCAATAAACCAAATACAACAGCGAATACCATGAACATGATGGAAACCATGCCGGCTGCGCCGTTGGTGGTTGCGGCATCGGATAACTGGGAAACACCGTCTACAACGGTGTAGGAGTTAAAGGTTCCGGCTACCATGTCGGCAAATGCTGCGGTAACAATCAAAGTAAATAACCAGCAGAACAAAAGGAAAATCTTACGTCCGAATTTGCCGATGTATTTTTCAATCAGCATACCCATGGACTTGCCTTCGTTCTTAACAGATGCGTACAGGGCGCCGAAGTCTGTAACGGCTCCGAAGAATACGCCGCCGATTAAAATCCAGAGCAGAACGGGTAACCAGCCGAAGGCTGCTGCCTGAATGGCACCGGTGACAGGGCCTGCGCCCGCGATAGATGAAAACTGATGGCTGAAAACGGTCCATCCGTTTGTAGGTACATAGTCTTTGCCGTCCTTGAATTTGACAGCGGGTGTTTCTGCTTTCGGATCAATACCCCATTTGTTTGCCAGCCAGCGTCCGTAAAATACATACGCTGCTACCAAAACAACTGCTGCGATTAATACGATTACAAGTGTGTTCATAATTACTTCTCCTCTTTTCTTTTTGTCTTTATAGGAAAATTCAACAAAATTTCCTATAAAGCAATAAAAAAACCTCCGTCCCCATACATCATCCCATGGATTCTGTACAAAGACGAAGGTTTATCATTTACATTACTTCCGCGTTACCACTTTGTTTGCCGGTTGCCCGACCTCTCTCCTGTCACCTGAACATCGAATCTGTCAGAAGACATGTCCCTTTAACGGTGGATACCGGCTTTCACTACTGGACACGATACATCAAGCATTCCTTTTACGGCTGGTAAAAGCCTTGCCGTTTCTCACGGAATGATGCGTCTTTCATAAAAGCAGCTCGCAGGTGAGGGCCCTCCCATTCCTTGCTGCCGATTCTCACAATTTACGGCTTTCTGTAAGCGGTGATAAGGGGAAGTCATTTCCTGTTCCTCGCATTTGTTTGTTGAATTGACTATACAATAGTCTTTTGAAAAGCATTTGTCAACAGTTTTTTTTTAATACTTTTTTAGATATTTGCATTAAATAACATCAATCTCCGGTATTCTCCACCTTTTTGTGGATGGCTTCCATACGGGCATCCAGCATGGCGCTGACTTCTGCGCACTGCTTCAGATCATGGGCTGTTTCTTCCGTGATGGTGTAGTCCTTTTTGTAGCGGATTTTGTGCTCCAGACTTGCCCACCAGTCCATGGAAATAGTACGGAACTGCACCTCCACCTTCATGAACTTCTTCTGGTTGTGGAGGAAAATCGGTGTTTCCACAATCAGATGCAGACTACGGTAACCGTTGTCCTTCGGATGCTCTATATAGTCCTTTTTCGCAATCAGCACAATATCATCCTGTTTTAAAAATGCCTCGGAAAGCATATAAATGTCGGAAGGAAAGGAACAGATGACACGCACACCGGCAATATCAAACAGATTCTGTTCGATACTTTCCGTAGTTACACTGATGCCTTTCCGGTAACATTTTTCAAGAATACTTTCCGGTGATTTCAGCCTGGTCTTTATGGTCTCAATGGGATTGCGGTCATATTGCATGGACAATTCCTCATTAAGAACACTGAATTTTGTTTCTACCTCCATCATGGCACACCGGTAATAAGACATAAGCTCCCGGTATGGCATGGATTTTTTCTGGGCAAACTGCTTTACATCCGGTCTGTTTACCTGGGATAGAAAGAGCTGCTCCATATGTTTATTTGTATGTTCTGACATAGACAAACCGATATCTCCTTTCGCCTGTACCGTACAACGGTTTATTGTTCCGGTACCACAGCGAAGAAAACAATATCTTCCGTACCATTGTTAATCATGGAATGACCGTGCCCCTTGGGGCAGTAATGGCATCCGCCGGCTTCCACGCACTCAGTGCCTTCATCGTAAATGAAATCCGCTTTTCCGCTTAAAATGTAGATAATCTCACAGTTGCCCTCATGGACATGGAACCCGATGGAGGACCCCGGTGTCAGTCTGTCATACATAATAGTGCACTTTTCGTCCACATGTCTTTTCACGCAAAGCTCTCCCCTGCCGCCCTTAAAGGCAGGAAGCGCCTGCTCCTCTATGTTCTTAAAATCAATAACCATCTTTTGTAACCCGCCTTTCCTTCGTGAGCGCTGCTCACTTTTATAACCATCTGCTATTATACCACTTTCTTATGCATTTGTGCTACTGCGTTTAGCGGATTTCTTCTCCGGGCTTTTTCTTTGATTTCTTGTCCTCATACATGCGTTCATCCGCGAGTTTCAGAAGTGCGGCATAGTCATAGCCTTTTTCCCCATAGGCAACTCCCAGGGCTATCACACAGTTTATGCCGTCATCTGCCGTATTAAGTCTGGCAAGCTCTTCCTCCCAACGTTTTTTTATGGTGTCGGTTTCCTTTCTGGTAACATTTTCCGCTACCATTAAGAATTCATCGCCTCCCATGCGGAATCCGTGTACCTTGTTGTTAATCACCTTCCGGATACTGTCGGCGGACTTGATAATCAATTTATCGCCGGCTTCATGTCCAAACAGGTCATTCATTTTTTTCAGATTGTTCACATCAAAATTAAATATGGCAATGGAGTCCAGACCGACAAAGTTTTTCTCTGCCATGGACAGGTATTTTCCTTTGTTGAGCAGACCCGTCAGTCCGTCATGTTCACTTTCATAAACCAGTTTTTCCCTCATAACGCCATTTTCTATGTAAAGCCTTATTACACTTTTGAAGGCCGGCTCCCGCAAGGCATCTCCGTCTGTACCCGGTCCGTTATGTACGGTCACTGCATAACGGTCTCCCGAAATTTCCCCGCTTATCAGTATATAATCGCCGGATGCCGGCATGGTATCCCCGGCCTGCCCCTTTTCTTTGTCTTCCGCAAATAAGCCTTGTTTTTCCGCCTCTTTCCGGGAAATTCTTTCGTTGCTGTAGTTTTTCTCCTTACGGTCAAAGGTAATAATTTCTACATTGTCTCCTCTCTGAAGCAGAAAACAGGTCCTGTCAGTCTTCAGATAATCGGCAACAAGCGGCAGCAGCTCATAATATGTGTCGGAAAGCTTTTCAAGTACCGCCGTCTGGAATTTTGAAAGCTTCTTAAAAAATCCCATGTATTTTGTAACATCCCGGTTCAGGCTCATATATCCTGTAATATCCGTAAGCAGATGTATTTCATATTCTTTTTTTTCTTCGGAAAAGCGTGCGGATTTTATGCTGTAATATTTTTTGTCCGAGGCATCAATATATTCCCATTCCACCGCATCGCCGTCCGTAATAAGCTCCGGACATTCCTGATGCCAGCCACATGCCTCCCTCACTTTTTTTCCGGTTATATCTTCTCCGCATTTTTCCAGATAAAGAGGATCCGTATAAACAATTTCCGATGTGTCGCTGCTGACAATAACGGTATATCCTACTTTCTCCGTCATAAATTTCCCGATTATATTTTGAAAATCCATGTAACCACCCCTTCTTTTATGCAAAGTCCAATATGTCCGAAAAGCCTGTCATCTCAAAAACCTCCATCACCTCATCCGGAACATTCCTGACAACCATGCTTCCCGACAGGCTGTTCATTTTTTTCTGTGCGCAGAGAATAACCCTGAGTCCGGAGCTTGCCACATAATCGCAGCCCTCCATATCCAGTACAAGCTCCCGTACCGGCTCCTCCAGAAGTTCTTCCATGGATTTCTGCAATACCGGTGCTGAATTGGTATCCAGTCTGCCCTCTATACAGATTTCTAATTTTTCTCCGTCCTGCTTCTTCCTGATTTCCATACTTATACCTCTTTCCGCAGCTTTATGCCTGCCATCTTTTTTCCATCGTTACAACATTCTGTTTATCTTTATATTCATAGGTCACGGTATCCATGATTTTCTTTACCATAAGGATACCCAGACCGCCGATCTGCCTTTCTTCCGCAGACAGGGATATATCCGGTTCCTCCTTCTCCAGCGGATTAAACGGCACTCCGCCGTCCCGCAGTGTTATCCGGACGTATCCGGCATTTTCTGTTCCTGCCGTCTGCATATCCACCCGGCAGAAGCCCTCCTCTGACGTGTAGGCATAATTTGTAATATTAACGAATAATTCCTCCACACATACCATTATTTTCCGGATAAATCCCGGCGGACAATGTTTCCCCGAAAGCTCTTCTTCCACCATCTTCCTGAGCTCATCCAGAGCCGTAAGCTGTGCCTTTACCGTTATGCTTTTTATGTTTGTCAGGCTTTTCAGATATTCCATGGATTTCTTTATTTTGTCCATTCCCTTTACTTCTAAGAGTATGGTGGCTTCCGGAAAATATTTTTCGCGATAAAGCAGAAAACGCCGCCAGTCTATGTTTCCATCCCCTATTGCAAGATGCTCGTCCGTTTTACAGTGATTGTCGTTAATATGAACGTGCCGGATATAGGGAGCCAACGTCTTTACCCACTCCTCTATATGGTTTTCGTCCCCGAATACATGGGCATGGGCATAATCAAAGCAGATACCGAAGCGGGGATGCTCCTTCATTTTTTCTCCCAGAGCAGTCAGAAGCTCCGGCGTATCGTCAAACATATTTTCCACATATATGGATAGTCCGGGATGCTGCGAAAGTTTTTCTGTCCAGTAAGCTGCGTTCCGGCTCACAAAGCTTTCCCTATACTCCGCATTCCTGAAATTTGCAATGTAATTGGTATGAAAGATAACGGCTCCGGCTCCTATTTTTTCCGCTATGCAAAGGCTTTGCTCCACCCGGTAATCCGAAGCCTTATAAATCAGCGGATCATCCGAAAAAATCGTTATATCCAGAAAAGCTCCGTGTACCGTGCAATAGCCGGGCTGTCTGTCCGATCTCAGGTATTCTTCAATGACCCTTTCTACCGCCTCTTCGTCTTCCAGAAGACCGGGAGAGAAAAAATCGTTGTATTCAAACCCCAGCCGGTACTGCTCTGCCAGTCCTGCATATTCCGCTATCCTGTTCCTGTCCGGTATTATCAGTAATTTACTTCTGCTCATCTTCTTTTCCTTTTATTGCTTTCAGAGAATAAACAAACACATTTCTGCTTTTTCCTTTTAACGGGATTTCTCCGACTGCGTCCACTTCTATCCGGTCCTTCAGTCTTTCGTACACCTCGTCACTGATAAGCACCTGTCCCTTCCCGGCATTGGCTTCCAGCCGGGCGGCCGTATTGACCGTATCCCCGATAGCCGTAAAATCCATACGGAATTCACATCCGATATTTCCCACGACCGCAGGACCGCAGTTGACACCTACGCCAAACCCAATACTCCTGCCGAAACGTTTTTTCAAATCCGCCTCAAGGGCAATGCCGCCATTGACAATATCCATGGCTGTGCAGACCGCATAATATACATAATCCTCCAGATCAAACGGGGAATTGAACACTGCCATGGTAGCATCCCCCACAAACTTATCCAGTGTTCCCTTATTCCGGAAGATGCACTCGGTGGTAAGCTCCAGATATTGGTTCAGTATTTCCACCACCTGTTCCGGTTCTAATGCCTCTGACATAGTGGTAAAGCCCCTTATATCTACAAAGAGAACCGCTATATCCCTGTTTTCCCCGCCGAGCTTTATCCGGAAATCACCCTTCTTTGCGATTTCCTCCACAACCTGCGGCGCCACATATTTTTTGAAGGCGTTCAATACCTTTCGCTGCTTCAGCTTTGCTGCAAGATAACGGAATACCAGACAGTATATATAGGAGACGGTAAGCATAAGCGGCACGTACAGAATACTGACGGTGATACCGTTGTTGTTGAGCACGGTACATACTGCCAGCCCTGCAAAAGCGGATGCCGCCAGGAGAATAGTCGCTCCGGCTATTTTCATTTTCCGGAACAGAAAATGCACCAGGGCACAGAAAAGTCCCGCCAGTATACCCGCTATATAGGGATTTCCGTTTACGGAAAATCTTCCCTGCATAAATGCCTGCAGGATATTGGCATGAATTTCCACTCCGAACATCTGCCTGCTGTGACCGTTCGGCACATGAAAATTGTCCTGCATCCCGGCTGCATATGCCCCTACCAGTACAATACAGTCCTTAAAAATCCGTGTGTCAATTTTTCCGTCAAGCACATCCACAAAGGATATGTATTCATAGTCTCCGGGCTTTCCGGAATAATTTATCAGCGTTCTTCCGGTTTTGTCCTGTTTTACCGTTTCGGGCTCTATCTTTTTTTCATCACAGTACCTGTTATAAATTACCTGTGAGAACATCATCCTGCTTTCGCCCTTGTAATCCTGCTCCACCAGAATGCGGCGGACCGTTCCATCCGAATCCTGTGCCACATTTGTATAACCGCTTATTGCGGCTTTTCTCAAGGCCTCATAAGGCAGCACTTCGCCCGTTATCCTGTAATATGGGATTCCGTTTTCATCCATCTCCGCTTTCTCACTGTATAAAAGCTGGGACGCCGTTACCACATTTCCGCCCTTTTCTGCCCTGTCTGCAAATGCCTGATCTCCTTCTTCGTCCACATTTCCGGAAAAGATAATATCAAACCCGATTACGAGCGGTCTGGTTTCCTCATCCTCATTCAGCCTGTCAAGCAAATCTGCATAGCAGCTGCGGGACCAGGTGCCGACAGGTCCCAGTCTCTCCAGTGTTCTTTCATCAATCCCGATAATTTTAATATCACCGGAAACGCCTCTCGGTCTCTGATACAGCCCATCCCGTAAAATATAATCCAGCGGGGAAAAAAGATTCCACACCGTCAACAAAAAAACGCACACAAAGACTACGAAACATTCTGCAATAATTCTGACTGTTTTTTTCATGCAACCCCTCTGCAATCTATTTCTTCCTGTTTACTGCCTGCTCACAAACACCATGGTAATATCATCCGCCTGCATTTCTCCATCCGCAAAGCTGTCTACTTCCCGGTACATGGTGTCCGTAAAATCATCTACCGATCCGGTCTTGTCCCTGTTCCGGTTCAGCATCTCTTCCAGTCTGCCATCACCCAGAAATTCACCGGAAGGGTTTAATGCCTCTGTCACACCGTCCGTATACAGATACAGACAGTCTCCCTTTTTCAGGGTAAATGTCTGTTCTCTGTATGGCATATCTTCCATCATGCCAAAAACCATATTGGCTTTTGCCTTTATTTTGACAAAATCCGAGTTTCCGCTCTGCAGAAAAGGAAGATTGTGTCCTGCATTGACAAATGTCACCGTATCCGAGGTAAGATCCAGTACACAGATAAATACCGTTACAAACATGGACTCTTCATTCTTATAGCAAAGCTGGTTGTTGGCACGGTACGCCACTTCGGAAAGGGGCAGTCCCAATGTCGCATAGTTTCTGATATGGGTTTTTGCCATACTCATAAAAAGAGCAGCCGGTATTCCTTTACCCGATACATCCGCAATCAGAAAACACAGATGGTTTTCATCAATCAGAAACATATCATAGAAATCACCGCCAACCTCCTTTGCCGGACGCATACGGGCCGTGAGTTTCACATCCGGCAGCCGTTCAAATACGGTAAAATCATCTTCCAGGCATCCTGTCTGAATCCGGGTAGCGATTGCCAGCTCCGACCGGATTCTTTCCCTCTCCGTTACCAGCTTCGTGGTTTTGTTATAAAGCATATTCATAAAGGTGCCGTATATCTTACGGTTTTCGGCTGCCAGTCTGTCGAAAAGCGGTTTGGCTATGTTGGCGCACACCACTTCATCCCTTGCACGCACGGTAGCCTTCCTGCAGTCCTCATTAATAAGTCCCAGTTCGCCGATAAAATCACCTTCGGAAAGAGTATTGATCAGGGTGTTTTCCGCACTGTAAACATCCGCTGTCCCGCTTAAAATAATGTACATGCCGTCCTCACTGTCATGTCCTACGGTAACAATGTCACAGCCCGGGTCTATCCTCACTTCCGTCATGGCTTCCAGAAAGGAACGCGTTCCTTCCTTTATTTCTGCTCCATCCTTCAGTTCAAAGAACTCCCGGATTGTTCTGACTGATTTTAATTTCCCGATATCCAAGATATGCTCCCTTACCTTTCCGGATTTTCACCGTATATTCCGTTTCTGAAGCTTATTTCCATTTTATTACAATATCCTGCTCCACAGGCTTTGTAAAATCATAATCCCACCGGCCTTCTTTCTCCGGCATAAGGGACGGCATTGATGCACACGTTCCGTTCTGTACCGTCTGCGTGCAGAATACCTCTCCATCGTACATAAAGGTAACGGTGCAGGCATTGGTTCCGTCTGTCTTTGCCGCTTCGTTACCGTTGTTTTCCCCGGCATTCTCCCCGGGAATATCCTTTACATAGTCCGTTGTGGTGCTGTCACGATAGATGATGACTTCCCCGTCTTTTTCTACCGCTACTTCCTCCTCCGCCACGCTTCCGTCTTCATATTTTAAGCGGGTAACCACCTTGCCGTCCGTCACGGTAATCCTTGTATAACAGGTTCCGTTCTGATCATACGTTACTTCAACCCGGAAGGTTGTGCCCCTTACGGACATGGTAGCATTGGGTGTGTTCACTTCATAAGATGAGCCCTCACCAAGCTTTTGGCGGATTTCATTTACGATGGCGCCCTTCTTTAATTCTATGGTTGTTCTGCCTTCTTTACTGTTCCCGGCTGCCTCTATTGAAAACTCCGTATTTTCTTCCGCATACACATATTTGTCTTCATCCAGCCGCAAAGTCATGGTTCCCGTATCCACATTCACGGTATCCCCCGACTGTAAAAGCATGTTGGCAAAGGGCTCCAGATCCTCAAGGCTTCCTCTCTTTACCCTGGATGTACCATTTATTTCATAAACCTTGATAATCCGGTATGTATCCTTCCTCAGGAAAAAAAATACAGCAAAACCAATGACCGCTAACGCCACTGCTGTCAGAGCAATAATCAAGCGTTTTTTATCGAGTTTCTTCATCCCGTTCTCCTTCTGCACCGCAGGCTGTCTAATTCACGGTAAAGGTATAACTGCCCCTGCTGCCCACATAGAATGTCTGTCCGCCATTGTAAACATTATTGTCTCCGCTGACCTTCCATGAGCCGTTCCCTAATTTATATTCTCTTTGCGGATTCAGCTTAAGAACTCTGTCTGCCGGTACGATGCCTGTTTTAAGCCATTCTGCTGAGATAATAACCGTAACCGTACTTTCGTTTCCGGCTTCGTCAACCGCCCGGATTACATATTCCGTGCTCTCGTCATTGGAAGAAAGCTCCGCCGTACAGGAGGTTCCCCCGAAATCTACCCTCTCCCCATTAACACTGATACCGTCAAGACGCAGGTCGGAAATACTTATCTCTTTATAATCCGCAAAGTACTCTTTTCCGTTTTCCGCTTCAATCCGGGGCGGTGTAATGTCTATTTTGTATGTTCCGAAGGGTATGGCTGCTGTTTTCGCCCCATCCTTCTGCCTCATCAGGTAAATTGCCGCAGGTGCCTTTTCGTCCCCCACAAGAATACTGTCTTTGTATTCTCCTCCATCGGTGTCTGCAATTTTATAGCCCTCCGGTGGCGTAACCTCCAGTCTGGATATGTAAAAATTATTTTTTCCGATCTTTCCGGAAATTGTGCACGGATTCTCCGGTACCGGCAGATAATAAATAGAAAAATCACATACTGCCGTGGTCTCTGTGTAATGGCCTTTGCGGGGAAAGGTTGCCCGCAGGGTATATGCCCCTACCTGTTCCGGCACACTGGTCGAATATGTGGAATCCGCTGCTCCGCGGATTTTATATTCATAGATAACTCCCTCTGTCCCATTGGTGGATGACTCCGCTCTGGGCGAAGGCTGTGTACCGTAATACAAATCCGCTACCGTCACATTTCCGGTCCCGGTTTCCGTCTCCGGCTGTGTTTTTTCTTCTGCGGGAGGAAGTGTCACGGTAACCGTATCCGCCATTTCCTCTGCAAAAATATAGGTAACGGTAATTTTTGTCATACTGTTTCTCTTGGTGGATATACTTCCGCTTCCACTCGTCGATGCCGCATACCCCGTTGGGAAGCAATAGCCGTCTGCTGCCGTAAAGGTCGCTGTAACCTCATCCCCGAAAAGGAATTTTCCTGTAGGGAAAGACGTACTGCTGCTCCAGTCTATGGTATCTTCCAGCTCAGCAGCCACGTTAACCGTCCGCCCCGCCAATTCTGTCAGGGTACCGGTTCCCGGGGTGCCAAGCACATAGGCATGATTGTTGTAATAAACTTTTATCCTGCTTCCCGCAGCAATGGTAATCTGAGTATTTTTATCAACACTGAGAATAGCTGATGTGCCCGAATAATCTCCCGCAAGATTCAATGTCCCGCCGACATGAACCGTACCGGAGCCGCTTAATGTGACGGAACCTCCCAGATTGTCCACGTTAGCTGTCCCCAATGCCTGCAGGTCACAGCTGACATTTAGATTCTGAATGGTTCCCGAAGATAATTTTATTTGTGGAAGACCCATACTGCCGTCACTACTGACCGTACCCACTTTGCCTCCGTTCATTTCCAGAACAGATGCATACGTGGAACTGTTGGCAGTCAGTCCAAGATTTGTAATATCCCCTTTGTTGACAACCGTACCGTATCCTGCCTGGATACTGTCCACAGTTGCCCCGCTTTCATTATAGAAGTCCGCAAAGTTGCTTTCCACCGCACGGACATAGCCCTCATTTACCACAACGCCGCCGGAGCAGTAGATTTTTCCTTTGACTTTCCCCTGACTTCCGACATTAAGCCGGCTATCGTCGCTCAGATAGTAGTCGTCCTCCGTCTCCGTATTGATGGACATATTGTTCGTTACGGTAATCGCTTCCGCATAGACCGTCAAAGCATCTTCCATTCCGAAGAATAACCCTACAGTCATAACAATGCTCATTATAATGGCATTTAGAGCCCTACGTCTTTTTCTCATAGAATATCCCTGTCCTTACACAACTTTCCCCTGATTGCATCATACTATGTCTATTTTACCAAATCTATCTGTTGTCTGTCAAACAGAAACCACCGACAGCCCATCTGAGCTTCGTGGATTTTGCCCTTGGATTTCTCCGGCATTCTTCTGCGGAGGGCCTGGTAACTTCTTCCGAAATTTCCGTGTAAATTCCCGCTTTCTTTCCTTCCTTAAATGCTTTTTTTACCAGACGGTCTTCGCCGGAATGGAAGGTCAGAACAGCAACCCTGCCTCCCGGCTTTAAGATGCCCGGCAGCTTTTCCAAAAAGCTGTAAAGCACCTCAAATTCGCTGTTTACATCGATGCGCAGCGCCTGAAACGTGCGGGCGCAGGATTTTTTCACTGCTTCCGTCCTGTCCTCTCCGGGGAAATTCTTTGCAGGGATTTTAAGAAGCGCTTCTTCTACCGCCTGCCGCAGCTCCGTAGTGGTGTTCATGGGCGCTCCGGTTTTCATCTTGAAGAAAACCTTAGCCGCTATTTCTTCCGCAAAGGGTTCATCTGAATTTTCTGTAAGCATGCCCGCAAATTCCTTCTGGGTAATCTGATGCAGCCGCTCCGCCGCACTGTCCCCGTGGGTGGGGTCAAGCCGCAAGTCTAATGGTCCCTCCGTTTTATAGGAAAATCCTCGCTTCGGGTCATCAATCTGCATGGAGGAAACGCCAAGGTCCGCCAGTACAAAATCAAATTTTCCGCATTCCTCCGCCACCTTGTCAATATTGGCAAAATTTATCAGCCGAAAGATAAAATTATCTTCCGAAAATCCGGCCTCACGCAGTCTTTTTACGGTCTTCTCCGATTCAATCGGATCCACATCCAGGGAAATCAGCCTTCCCTGTCCCCCTAATTGTTCCAGCATTTTGCCGGTGTGACCGCCATATCCAAGCGTGCAGTCAAGCCCCTGCTGCCCCGGTTTTATTTCCAGGAAATCAAGGATTTCCTGCACCATAATGGGGATGTGCATGCCCGCCGGTGTGGAGCCTTTTTCGATGACCTTCGCCACCGTATCCGCATATTTCTCCGGACTGTGTTCCTTGTATTTTTCCTCAAATTTTTTCGGATATTTTCCAGCGTAGCGCACGCGGCGCTTGTGATTTGTTTCTTCCAAAATTCTGTCCTCGCTTTGCTTTATTTTTCACATATTTTCTCACAACACAGTTCCGCCCATGCCGGATAAAATCCCGCCTTCAGCGCTACTTTCTGGGATGCTATATGGGACATGGCAGTTCCGTAAAACGGCAATCTTCCCAAATCCAGAATTTCATTTTTAAGCAGCGTTACCAACATGGAACCGACGCCCATTCCTTCTGCCTCCGGCATCACATTTATGCCAATCTGCCACATCCGGTCGCTGTCGCCGGTGGCACCCGCCATCCCCAGAAGTTCTCCGTCTTTATAAGCGGCTATTCCTATTTCGTCCTTGGGTACCTCTTCAAAGAGGAATGCCTCTCCCAGACGGTTATCTCCGCGGAATTGTTCGATTTCTTCCCCAACGAATTTTTGGATAACAAAGCCTTCCGTATTTACTTCCGTTTTCTTCTCTGCAATGTAAAAAGGATGTGCCTGCCCGATGCGATAGCCAAACTCCCGCATTTTTTCATCTAATTCCCGAAGGCTTTCATAGTCCATAAACCAGGCACCGCTTCTATGGGCATATCTTGTACTCATCCATTTTATAATTTCCGGGTTTCCCGTTGCCAGAATTTTCCCCTGCACACACGCAGCCTTTAAGAAGCATTCTCCCTCTTTGAAAATTCTTCTTCCTGTTAGCGGTGTATATTCCGTAAATATGTTTTCTTTCCTCTCCACCGCTTCCTCTGTACAGCAGAAATCGATGGCTAATTGTTTTTTTAATGTAGGGTTCATAGTGTTTTCCTTATATTTTCCACCAAAGTAATGTCTGCCGGCAGCCAGGCAACCTCGTTAAGTTGTTCCTTGGTAAGCCATTTTGCCGCCTCATGCTCCTTCAGGACAAGGTCCCCCTTCACGATGGTACACCAGAAACAGTCCATGGAAAGATGAAACGCAGGGTAATCGTATTCTACCGTTTCTATAAAATCTCCCACAGCTATTTCCGTATCCAGTTCTTCCATGATTTCCCGTTTTAATGCCTGCTCCGGAGTTTCCCCCTCTTCGATTTTTCCACCGGGGAACTCCCAGCCGTCCTTCATTTCCCCATAACCTCTCTGAGTCGCAAAAATAATAGGACTACCCTCTTTATTTACAGCCTTTATCACGGCCGCCACTACTCTGATTGTTTTCATTGTGCTTTTTCCATCCTTACTCTGTTTCCAATCCCCATCGTAATTCTTCCGTTGCATTCATCTTTCTACCCCATACTTTGTATCTCATGTGACTATAATTCTATGGAAAATTTCCCTGCGCAATTATCTTTTTTATTCTAACATTTCTTTGACTGTGGTACAATGCTCTTAATAACATTCCTTACAAACAAAATGTTTGCTACGGCAGGCAAAGAAAGGCGGATATTATGGCAAATCCTTACTTACCGAATTGGGAATATATACCGGACGGAGAACCGCGCATTTTCGGCAACAGAGTGTATGTGTACGGTTCGCACGACCAGGCCGGCTCACAGGATTTCTGCGACTATGTGCTGAAATGCTGGAGTGCGCCGTTGGATAACCTAAATCGCTGGACCTGTCACGGAGATATTTTTCACACCAAAGCCGACCGTGACCATGCCTCCGATATTGACTGGAATGCAGAAAACACAAGACTTTATGCGCCGGATGTGGTGGAAAAGGACGGCAAATATTATCTGTATGCTTATATCGTAAATGCCAAAGGCTGTGTTGCCGTAAGTGACAGACCGGAAGGTCCTTTTGAGCTGATTGCCCCTTACAAATACACCATTTCCGATGAGATCTGCTGCAACGGCTGGTTCATTGACCCCGGTGTTTTAGTGGACGACGACGGAAGAGTTTATATATATTGCGGATTTGAACGCTCTTTTCTGGCGGAGATCAACGGGGAAAACATGTACGAAGTGCTGGACAACACCTATATTGAGCACTTTATTCCCTGTAAACCCACAGCGGATGGCGGATTTGATGAAAATGACAAGCTATTTTTTGAAGCCTGCTCGCCCCGGAAAATCGGTGATACCTACTACATGATTTATTCCCCCAAACGCGGCAGCCGGCTGGCATATGCCACATCGAAGTCCCCTACCGGTCCTTTTACTTACCGGGGCTATATTGTTGATAACGGGGTGGATTATCCGGGTGGAAACAATCACGGTTCCGTAGCCTGCATCAATGGTCAGTGGTATATTTTCTACCACCGCATGACAAACGGTACCATTGCGTCCCGACGCGGCTGCGTGGAAAAAATCACCATTCTTCCCGATGGCACCATTCCTCCCGTAGAAATGACATCCCTCGGCTTTGAAGATAGCTTAAATCCCTATGAAATCACACCCGCAGACCTTGCCTGCGTCTTAAAGGGCGGTGCTTTTGTTACCGAGAAGAATGTATTTGACAGAGTTATCACAAATATTCAGGACGGCAGTGTCATAGGCTATAAATACTATGATTTCGGTGATGACTTTGGCAGCATGACCATGGAATTTTCTGCTAAAATCCTGGGGATGGGCTGCGATGCCGTAATGCACATACTGATTGACGGGGAAGACGGTGAAGAAATCGGTTGCTGCCGGATTGGACATGACAGTTCTGCCATTCACACGATTGTAAAAAGTGTAACGGGCCGGCATGCCGTATTTTTCAAAATCACCACGGAATACGTGGGCTGGATGGGTGAAATGTTCCGGGGCAGGAACTTATTTGAACTGTGCAGCTTTGTATTTTTGAAATAAAACTTAAAATATAAAAGAAAATATTTTACCTTGCAGCTTTCCTTTTGGGCTGCGGAAGAGAGGAAACATGTACTCCGTATGTATCATTGCCGGATTGGTCTGCGTTGCTCTTGTGCTTACCGTCCTGACCAATCCATCCATAAATATAGGAAAATACCATATCCGCATTTTTTACTGGACGGCTCCGATGCTTGGCAGCATTGCCCTTTTGCTTTTCCGCCTGCTGCCTCTTCCGGTCATGTGGGAAGGGCTGACTTCTTCCGGAAGCATCAACCCCTTGAAAATTCTGACGCTTTTCATCTCCATGACCACGCTTTCCATTTATCTGGATGAGGTTGGCTTTTTCTCCTACATTGCAGGCATTTCCTTAAAATTTGCCAAAACCAGCCAGCTCCGGCTGTTCTGTGTCCTGTTTCTGCTGGTTTCCGTGCTGACGGTGTTTACCAGCAACGACATTATTATTTTAACTTTTACGCCTTTTATCTGCTATTTTTCTAAAAAAGCGGAAATTGACCCCATGCCGTATCTGTTCGGTGAATTTGTTGCCGCCAACACCTGGAGCATGATGTTAATCATCGGCAACCCTACCAATATTTACCTGGCTACAGCAAACGGCATCGGCTTTGGTGCCTATACGGCACACATGCTGCTTCCCACACTTTTTGCCGGCATAACAGCTTTTCTTCTGTTACTGATGATTTTCCGAAAACCGCTGTCTCAGCCTATTTCCATAAAGGAAGAAAAACCGGCAATCCGTGACAAAGGGCTGGTCATCATCGGCTTGCTGCACCTTGCTTTCTGCACCATTCTGTTGATTTTATCCTCCTACATCGGGCTGGAAATGTGGTACATCACCTTAGGCTTTGCCGTAAGCCTGTTTCTTTGTGTTACCATTTATAAAAAGAAAAAAGGTGTGAAAGAGCGTGTCCTCCTTCACACCATCATGCGTGCCCCCTGGGAGCTGATTCCCTTCGTACTGTCCATGTTCCTTCTGGTTTTAACCCTTGACCGCTATCAGGTAACGACCATAATCAGCGACTTTTTCGGCACGGACCATCTTGTCTGGAAGTACGGCATAGCTTCCTTTTTAGCTGCCAATGTCATGAATAACATTCCCATGTCCGTGGCATTCAGCTCCATTGTAAGCCACCTGCCGGAAGCCGACCGCCTGCCTGCGGCATATGCCAGCATCATCGGCTCCAACATTGGCGCCTATTTCACGCCGCTCGGCGCCCTTGCCGGGATTATGTGGTCCGGCATCTTAAACAAAATGGGCATTCCCTTTTCCTTCCGCAAGTACATCAGCTATGGTATCCGTATTTCCATACCGGTGCTGATTGCCGCTCTATTGGGATTATTGATTTATTTCTAAGAGAGCGAAATTGCCAGTTCTTCGGCTAATTTTTCCAATTCTGCCTTATTCTGCTCATTCATGGCGGAGCGGATGCATACCTTCGTTTCGGCAAAGGTAATGTCCTTGCTCTTTTCTAACATGCCCGTTATGATTTTTTCTGCCAGGGGCGCCCAGGTTCCGTTCTCAACAACCGCAACCTTACGGTTCTGGTAACTGCGCTCGGTCAGCCCCTCGATGTAGGCACGCATGCAGGGGAAGAGGTCGCCGTTATAGGTAATTCCCGCCAGCACCAGTCTGTCATAACGGAACGCATCCGCTATGGCTTCTGCTTTGTCGCATCTTGCCAAATCGTACAGAACCGTTTTCTGTCCTTTCTCTGCCAGTTTTTCCGCCAGATATTCGGCTGCCTTACGGGTATTTCCGTAAACGGACGCATAGGCAATCACAACGCCTGCCTCTTCCGGCTGATAGGAAGACCACTTATCATATTTTTCCAGATAAAATCCCAGATTATCTTTTAATACCGGGCCATGCAGGGAGCAGATTGTCCGGATATTCAGTGTGGCCGCCTTTTTTAAGACCGTCTGCACCTGTGCGCCGTATTTTCCCACAATCCCGATATAATAACGTCTGGCTTCGTCCGTCCAGTCCTCTTCCACATCCAGAGCTCCGAATTTCCCGAATCCGTCCGCTGCAAAAAGAATTTTTTCCGCAGACTCATACGTCATCATAACCTCCGGCCAGTGCACCATGGGCGCATACACAAAGTGCAGGGTGTGTTCACCAAGTTCCAGTGTTCCGCCGTTTGCTGCTACAAGTTTCTTTTCTATGCCTGCCCTGGCAAAATATTCCGGGAAAAACTGCTCCATAAATTTAAAACCCATAGCCGTGGAAACTACCGTTACCTCCGGGTATTTTTCCAAAAATGCCGGTATACTGGCGGAATGGTCGGGCTCCATATGCTGGATAACTAGATAATCCGGTGTCTTTCCCTCCAATACTGTTTCCAGATTCTGCAGCCATTCTTCGCTGAAAGAGCCGTCAACCGTATCCATGACCGCTGTTTTTTCATCCATAATCACATAAGAATTGTATGCCATACCGTTCGGTACCCGGTACTGTCCTTCAAACAAATCCACCTGATGGTCATTCACTCCTACATATTTTACACTTGCACTGATTTCCATAGGTTTTCCTCCTGAGTTTCTTTTCTTTACTGTAAATGTAACGTAAACAGGGGCTCTTCGCAAGTGTTTTCCGCTATTGTTTTCTGGAAGATTTGGGGATATGATTTTCCAAAGAATCGTGCTATAATACCTCTGCATTTGCAGAAACATCACAGAAAGAAGCTTTACCTATGAACAACTCCGACCATATATACAGCAATCTGGACCTTAAAAAGCTCCTCATTCCCATTATTGTGGAACAGCTCTTAAGCTGCCTGATGGGAACCGTGGACACCATGATGGTAAGCAACGTGGGCTCTGCCGCCATTTCCGCCGTGTCTCTTGTGGACTCCATAAACGTGCTGGTTATCCAGGCGCTTTCTGCCCTGGCTGCCGGCGGCGCCATACTTTGTTCCCAGTATCTTGGAAGCCACAACGAAAAGAGCGCCAATCATGCTGCCCGGCAGGTATTGCTGGTAATGGCAGTGCTTTCCACAGCCCTTTCCCTGCTCTGCCTGCTTTTCCGTGTCCCCTTGCTGCACTTTATTTTCGGAAAAGTAGAAGCCGACGTTATGGCAAACTCCCAGTCTTATTTTTTGTTTACCCTGCTTTCCTTCCCGTTTATCGGTCTGTACGATGCGGGAGCTTCCATTATGAGAGCGCAGAACGACAGCCGTAGACCCATGATAATATCCGTCATTTCCAACTTTCTAAATATCGGCGGAAATGCTATACTTATCTTTGGGCTGAATATGGGCGTTGCCGGTGCTGCCATTTCCACTCTGATTTCCCGGATTTTCTGTGCCGTGGTCGTTATCTGGCAGCTTCGCGGAGAAAAGGAACCTATTTCCATCCGCAATTATCTGTCCATCCGGCCGGATTTTTCCTTAATTAAAAATATCCTGTATATCGGTATTCCTTCGGGCATTGAAAACAGCATGTTCCAGTTTGGCAAACTGGCCATTCAGTCTACGGTTTCCACGCTGGGCACCATCGCCATTGCCGCCCAGGCCATGACCAATATTCTGGAAATGTTAAACGGTGTAGCTGCCATGGGCATCGGCATCGGTCTGATGACCGTTGTGGGACAATGTCTGGGAGCGGGCAGAAAAGACGAAGCCGTTTACTATATAAAGAAGCTTTCCCGGCTGGCGGAAATCGTCATTATTGCAAGCTGTCTCATTGTCCTTGCGCTCACGAAACCAATTACCATGCTCGGCGGTATGGAAGCGGAAAGTGCGAAGCTTTGTTTCAACATGGTTATTTTCATTACAATTACCAAGCCTATTTCCTGGGTGCTTTCCTTTATTCCGGCATACGGCATGCGTGCTGCCGGGGATGTGAAATTTTCCATGATTACTTCCTGCTGTACCATGTGGCTCTGCCGTGTCAGCCTGTGCATTTACCTCTGCCGTGTCTGGGGCTTCGGTCCCATTGCCGTGTGGATTGGTATGTTCGCCGACTGGAGCCTGCGCGCCATTATCTTCACCATTCGGTTCCATTCCCGGAAATGGCTGGAGCATAAGGTAATTTAATATTCAATTAAATACATCAAGAAAAAGGAGAGAATGTTTATGTTAAAAGATGTTTACCAGAAGTACTATTTTGAGCAGAATTACAACTGCGCGGAGACCCTGCTCCGGGCTGCCAATGATTATTATGACCTGAAGCTTCACGACAGGGATATGATTATGGTCGGCGCTTACGGCGCCGGTATCCAGTGTGGAAACACCTGCGGTGCCGTGCTTGCCGCCGCTTCCGTCTTATCCATGAAGTACGTGGAAGCCAAGGCTCACGAAAGTGAGGACATCCGCCCCGTTGTCATGAAGCTGATGCGCAAATTCAATGCAAAATACGGCTCCACCTTGTGCAAGGACATTAAGCCCCAGTCCTTCAAGCCGGAATACCGCTGCAAAATGACCGTGGAAACGGCATGTGATATTTTGGAAGAAACGATTAAAGAGTATGAGGAAGAAAAGAAGGCATAAAATCCCCTTAGTTAAACAGCAAAAGTGCCTACGGCACTCTGAGCTCCCCTAACCCCTCATGAATGAGGGGCGGGGGCTTTCCTTATTTCTCTTCGTAATTATTCAACACGTACTGCAGCATCTCTAATGCAACTTCTTTTTTAACTCGCTTCTTTGATGATAATTCGGCTTCGAACGAGTCAGATAATCCGCTTCTATCGGAACCTCCCAGCCACTGTCATTAAGGCAGTCTTCCATGTCTTCCGCAGTACTTGCTTTCATCGCAAAACATACTGCTTTAGACACACCTTCATATACCATAGCGGTACCAATATTATCATGTACATAATTTACGGCACGCTCTTTTCTGATTCCAAAACGCTGAGCCTCAGCATATGCATCAATGTTAGCTCCAATAAAGATAAACTCCCAGCCATACTTTTTCTGCTGGCGCTTTACCATCTTCTGAACCTTATCATAGGAATACTGCCTGCTGGCATTCTCCATTCCGTCCGTGGTGATTACAAAGATGGTCTTTTCCGGCCGTTCTTCCGGTCTTGCATACTTATGAATGTTGCCGATATGATGGATTGCTCCACCTACAGCGTCAAGAAGAGCCGTACATCCGCGAACGTAATATTCTTTATCCGTCATCTTCTTAATCTTATCAATCGGAACTCTGTCATGCAGCACTTCGCATCTATCATCAAACAGCACCGTAGATATATATGCTTTCTCACCGGTTTTTTTCTGCTTCTCCATCATAGAATTGAAACCACCGATAGTGTCCGCCTCAAGTCCTCCCATAGACCCGCTTCTATCCAAAATATAAACGATTTCTGTTAAACCTTTACTCATAATTCTCTACCTCCGTTATCTATTACTGGCCTCCCTGCAGTGAGGCATTTCCTTGTTGTGATGTAATAATAACCCATAAGTAAAGAAAAAAGGTCAACCCTGGGGCGACCTTTCAAAGTTATTGATTTGACAGCGGATCCAGTCCGTAATCAAACAGTACAATATCAATTTTCAGCACATTATAGTCCTCATGTTCTATAAAGTATTCGACAATCTTATCCGTCTGCGATATCGGTGAGAGCGCATACCCGGCAATTCTAAGAAAGTCAATCGTCTCGTCAAGATTAAGTCGTAAACCCACGGCAAGTGCAAGCATCTTCTCCTTTGAAGGCTTTACCTGTCCCTTAAGCAGTTTTGAAAAATACTGCTTGGAAATATTCGCCGTAGCATATACTTCGGAGTTTTTTAGTCCCTTCTTATTGATAATCTGCTGTAAATGCTTCTCAAAGGAATCTGTGTAGATTTCCTTTAATGCATCCTCTAATGACGGTGTTTCAAAGATGATTTCATCCTCATCCCTGATTTCGTCCCTGATTTCGTCCCTGTTTTCTCTTCGCAGAAATAATGGAATATGGATAGACTTTGATATAGAACCAACTCTGCTCTCCGGGTTATTTCCTTTCTCTCGTGAATAGCTGTCATCTCTGTATTCCTCTGCAAGAGCTGTCGCCACGTATCCATCATCGACAAAACCGGCGACATCTTCTACCAGTTTACCGGAAATGGTTACATCCTCTCTGCCAAATACAACAAGCGTAATTTCTATATCATTATCTTCCAGGAAAGCTGTAAAAGTATCAACGGCAATCTGTATTCCCAGTTCCTTCGGGAACCCATAGGTACCGGTAGCAAGAAGCGGAAAAGCAATGGATTTACATCCGTAGTCTTTTGCCAGCTGCAAAGCTTTCTCGTAACAAGCGCGAAGACATGCTTCCTCTCCTTTGCTTCCATCCGTCCACCATGGACCACTTACATGAATAATATACTTTGCATCAAGAGCAAAGGCATCCGTGATTGCTGCTTCCCCCGGCATCAGAACACCTATCTTCTTGCGTGCTTCAAGAAGCTTATCCTTACCGGCCGCTTTATATATAGCAGAATCTACACCTCCACCAACGGCAACATTAGGATTTGCCGTATTCACAATGGCATCTGCTTTTACTTTTGTTATGTCATTTCTGATAATCTGAAAAGGCAAATCATCACCTCCAATTTCATAATAGTCTATCAACCGTTGTTCCAATTGTAAAACTATTTTTTATCTGCAAATATTTTTCTATCAATTTCGGCTGTATCAAAGGATATGTCCATTTCTCAGGCAACTCATCCATAAGCACAACCTTCTCCATTTCACTATGTAATTCTTTCGCAAACTCTGTTATCTCTGCAAAACAAAGCAGTCCAAATGTTTCCTCACCTGTATCATTTACTCTGCTCTTACCTGTTACTGAGTAAACACAGATTGGCTTTAACTCAAATTCTACTGCTCCTGTTTCTTCCTGTAACTCTCTTTTAGCCGTTTCAAGAATATTTTCCCCTGCTTCTCTATGCCCTCCCGGCGCTTCATAAGTATCTCTTTCTTTATGCTTGCAAATTACCCACTTGCCGTTACTCTGTGCGATAATTACTGCAAATTTCAATAGTTCATCATTAACTGTATCATAAAATCTTACTTCTATATTATCCATTACTATACCCCCAACTCATTACTCCGCCCGAGGTTTTTATCGGTTTCTCTCAAATGCTGATAATTCCTATATTTCTGATATTTCTATTTCACGAAATATTGCTCTTTTCGCATTGTTTTTAAAACTTTTAGTAGCAAATTAGTTGCCGTATCTGCACCAGAGTATTCTCCACCGGCAAGATATAATCTACTTTTTTATTACTCACAACGAATAAATTCCTGTGGCTGTCAGGTTATCTATTGCGCCTGCTGCCACAACCAAAACGAAAGGAGCAAAACCATAAGCAATCAACATAAAAATCCAACCATCAGTTTTAGAATTACTGACGCTGAACGAAAACAAATTGAATCCCGTATTCTTGCCAGCGGAATGATGAAGAAAGATTATTTTGTACGTTCCTGCATCTACAATCGTATCTGCTTTGTTGGTAAGAAAGAAACGATATATCCACTGGTACAGACTGTAAATGCACTATACCTACAATTACTTGAAATGCAAAAGGCCTTTACCACAACAACCAGCACCCCTGATATGCTTCCTTCTTCAGATGAAATCAAGGAGTTGCAGACAGAATATACCAATATGCTTACAGCTATTATTGACCTCTTAGATGGCGCCAAATATCTGTGGGAAGGAGACTGCCATGAACAATACTCTTGATTTTCAATTTGGTATGTATGAGCCTGCCACAGACTCCATCATTGTCAATACCGGCAAGAACGTTGTTCTTATTATCCGTTGTAAGGAATGTAATTCCTCCGTAACCTTTGATAACCCGAATGATGTAGTTATATCTTTATCGGCTGGCAGAGGAAGCACCTCTTCTATATACCAAACTGGCATTGAGAGAAAACGGATTGCAGGATTATGTGGATGCTATGAATGAATTCAATTGATTTTCGCCAAGTTGAAGAAGCATTTTATTTAAGTTAGTCTCATCTCAGTCTCACTGGTCTCAAGAATATTTTGAGACCGGTGAGACTATTACATTTACAATACGCTTAATACCTATATTAACTTCAATAATGCCTGCACTTGTTCGTATGCATCCCTCTTGGTCATTTCTATACTTTCTTCATCCTCTAAATCCATAAAATCCGCCACATCTTTTGGACCGGCATGATTTTCAGAAGCAAATTTACCTGCTAACTTATCTTTCGCTTCTTTTACAATATTTTTGTCCCTTACAGGTTCAAATTCTTTTGCCAGATCTCTTACTCCACCAATATAATGCTTGATGATAAAGTAAATATCATAAGCATCCTTTGCTTTTCCTCTGCCCATTGCTGCCGTTTTCATTATTATATAAGGAACTACTGCTACAACACTGACATTTGCAACATCTGTTGCTCCATCCGGGCGTTCTGCCTCCACACTAATCTTCTGTGCCGGAAATTCAAATGCAAAATTACCGCCTGTGGCCTTTAATGCCTTAATCCCCTGCACATGCTGACTTCTTCTCTTCGGTTGGGTACCGCCGTACATGCCTGCTAAAATATCTACATCTACATCATAATATCTACATCCACACTTCCCACATGACCTTCTTCCGGAAACATTAAATCTGGAACCCAGCCTCCTACCACACGGATTTCATCTTCATATTCCTCAAAAATATTAACCAGCTCTACCAGAACTCTATGTGCAGCCCGCTTCTGACCTTCCGAATAATCTACGCTGCTTTTCAAATCTTCATCTCTTATCATCTAAGAATCTCCTTCCGCAAAACAGCTTCCGCCATTTCTTCTCCCCTGCCCTTTATCTGCATACAATCCAAATATATTTGCAGAGGGGATACTACTGCGGACTCGTCAATCACCCTGTAATCCTTGATATAAGAATCATTTTCCAACGGAAGAATAACCACATTTGAACCGCTGTTTACTTCTTTCATGTCCAAATATCGGATTGCTTCCTGAATATCCTCCGGTGCGATATAAACATGTAGCTTATTGTAACGCACCACCGGCGTATAACGCACTCTCCCGGACAATCCTGTAAGATAAGAATCAATCCCCATATCTATCTTCAATTTTTTTAATTGCTCCTCAATAACAGATATATTATCTAAACTATAGCAAGCATAGGATGTTATTTCTTTTTTACCGTAATCCCTGCTCCATTCCACCAAGAGCGATTCCGGATCAATAACCTTATAACCATCTGGCAGTTTTTCTGCCCATGCATTTTCCACCAGAACTTTCATCAGTTTGGATACTTGTCCAATACTGCAATTTACCTTTTCCGATAGATACTTAAGCTTCCATGTCTTAGTTACATCCGCAAACAACTCTCGCAAAATACAGGAAGACACCACGGAAGTCCTTTCAAATATGGACACAGACCTTTGCTCTTTGGGTCTTGGATTCTTATTTCCTTTTTCAGACAAATAAATCGAATGACCTACAAACCAACAGTTTCCGGCATAGTCAAAATAACCCATTCCGTTATCTTCGCATATTTGTGCGGTTCTCTCTGAAATATATGGAGCAACCAAAATGCTCACTCCCCGGCTTTTATCCTGCTTCTCAATCAACTTTATAATTGTGGACGGAAATACCCTATTCAGGAAGCAAGCATTTATTTGAAATTCATACCCATCATCCATTTCCACAGATGCTATAAAACCATCTTCTGTCCTGCTGACAACTTCATACTTCTGAATATTTGGAAGTTTTAAAAACTTATTCTCAACACATTCTAATCCCATTCTATCTATTTTCACTCATTTCACCACTTTCATTCCTGTAGTGAAACTTATTATATCAGTGAAACCAAATTAAGTCATTCTCCAGCAGATAATTTGTAAAGGAAACAACTCTGTTGCATGACCCACTTAAAACTATGCACATTTCTTTATGCATAAGCGTTTCCAATATTCATATAGTCTTTTTTCACCTAATGACTTTCCCCCATACTTTTCCGTAACGATACTATATTCACATTTAGGCACAAGCAAATCTTCCATATGTACCTTGAGCAATCTGCTCAATACATACAAATGATCTACTGATGGTAGAATGCTACCCTTAAACCATCGATATATAGGTTGTGGGCATGATAAATGCAATATTTTCTGGATATCTTTGACTGTATAACCATATCTATCAAATAACTCTTTCAGTAATATTCCAGTTTTTTCCATATCAATATTCTCATACATAAGCATATGCTCCTTCTAACAAAACTCACCTTCTGTCCAATCAAATGGATAATCTGGATCTTCCCAATACTTTTCCTTACACCATAGTCTTTCATTCACATGAAAGCGTTCCTTCGCCAGCTTTTCCTTTTCATTATATTCTCTATGACAGAATGGAATATATATTTCTGCCTCCTGTTCCGTACATGATACATTTTGTAAACGTGGTCCACAATTTTGAAAAACTGAATCGATATCATATATCCATTTACGTGGCTGTTTCTTTTGCTGACTATGCTCATATACTTTTTCAAAATATTGTTTCCATGTATATCTTCTTCCATATTCATCATAAATGCTTATAACGCTTTTATTTTTTAGGCAAAACTCTTCCAGTTCCTTAAATGTCTTGATTGTCTTATGTCTTTGAAATAGCGGACGCCATCCACAACTTAATTTATTCAGATGAATCTCATATCCAAGATAGGGTTCATCAACTATTGCATATTCAATATCCTTTATGTCATATTCTGTTTCAACAGCAAAATGCTCCCTTATTAGCTTTTTATTTCTACTCATAAGATAAAAATTAGTTTCCATAAGATATCCTCCTAGTTTTTTATTTTATAATACCTTATGAGTGCTATCATTTCATTGGACTGTTAGTCCAAAATCATACTGCTATATCAAAAATTTGTTTCTGCGATCTGTCTTGAGTGCCACCTTGAGCGCCATTCCTCGTATCACCTTGAGTATCGTTAACATTTATCACATAATCATGTCCGTAATTCAGATTATACAAAGTCAATGTAAAATCGTCATTATCCGCATCAAAGACTGTCATCTTGATCTCATCAAATTCAAGATCGTATAAAAAATAGATCTGCTTTAAATCTAATTGAGCATCATTTGTTACATCAAAAATGTTTGTATGCATAGACATACATACAAATAACATTGTGAATGCAGTCAAAACTTATATTATTATCACAACGTATTCTCTTAATATTTTCTCAAACTATTATATCTGTGGTACTATCAAAACAGGTATCATATAGGTATCACGATAAAAGAAAAAGCCCCATAAATGGCTTGTTTACGTCATTTATGAAGCTCTGTTTACTATTCAAACTCGCAAAGTTTGGTTTGATTCTGGTTATTTTAATGCAGTTATCTATATTATATCGTATTGATAACATGCATCTTTTTCACTCATTATTTTTCATTTCACATATTTTTAGTACCAATCCAGTACCATTGCTATATTGTCATTATTGAGTGTAGTTCTGGTGGCTTGCAGGTTTGTTTACTATTCAAAGAATAATCATCTGATGGTTAGCAAGTCCACCTATAGAAATTATAATCTCCAGACGATGTTTCTGCAACTAGAAATTTTGTGGTACTAATGGGCAGTACCACGACCAATTTCTATGTACTGAATAAAATCGATTGCCTTTGCAAGATTTCTCTTAACTTGTCTGCTCAGGTATACTTTACTTTCTGCTACAATCGTCAGTAAAAATCTGATAAATCATGCCTTTTGCTAAATTACTATTTGTTTCTATTGTTATTTATATAAACTTCACTTATATTTTAGTCGTTCTCTTAAAAATGGCTTGATGGAATATGCTATCAAACCTCTTATCTTTCTATACTGCTGTTCTGTAATCTCACTCTTATTTCTTTTATTGAACATGTCCAACATAAACTGATAATCATTTGTTCCATCATACCTATTATATTTATTAGATGCAAATGCTCCTTCTTCATACAATGCATATAGTAATTTCTTCGAAAAGTACTTTGAAGTTAATTCTATTCGTTCCCCTCTTTCTATAGCATGCGCTAAACGATACATATCCATTTGAACATCTACTTCATAATCTAAATCATCTCGCTCAAATTTTTCTATACAAGAAGATCCTATCGGGTATAAACATCTACCTGTTTCTCTATTTCTAATCGTAAATAAGTATCTCAGATTCTCTTTTCCACATACACATTCTGATGCATGTTCCTCATCTTCTTCACAATCAATAATATCCCATTCCCGCACTGCTATTTCCCAATTATCCGTTGTAGATGCTTCTAAAACACGTTTAATTAAGTTTTGATAATAAGAACTCGCCATCATTAACACCTCTCTCCTGCGTTTTCGTTAGTAATATCTATAAAAAGACCCGATGTGGATTCGAACCACATCTTTCCCCTTCATAAGTGCACTGTTGCAAATGCACTTATGAAGGGGGACGCCCTACCATTAGACTATCGGGTCAATAATCATGCTAAGAAGTTTTGGTATTTGCTCTATGAACTCTTCATCCACCTTATACAAGGTCTTTATGTACAAGCAAAGCGCTTTCTCTTGACGTTTTTTACTATATTTCCGCCATTTACTTATTTGCTTATCTGGAATATCCAAAGCTATTTTAGTATAATCATAAGCCATTTTCTCAAAAATGTATGTTGCCAATTCAACACAAGATCTAGAAAACATAACAAAATCATCAAATGATATTTCTTCATATTTATTTGGTGCTACTATCTTTGAAAATTTAGCCTCGGTCTTAAAATTATACTTTTGTAATTTACGATATTCTTTTTCATGAGAATCAACCTCACATAAATCATGAACCGAAGTATTTCTTATCAGTCGATAGTATTCACATAACTCATACAAAGGTTTCATATCATCAGATAAGTTATTACCACAAATATTTCTGACTGCACATGATAAATATGACTCTTCTTGAATTCTCGGTTTATATTCATTCTTTCCGTATTTATTTATCTGCCGGCATACATCTTTCAAAAATGTTTCAAAACACAAATGAACATTAACAATATAACTTCTGCATATTTCGCAAACCATCGAATCTGCATCATAATTTGTCAGAGTTACTGCATATTCTGTTGCTAACTCCACAAATGTATCCCTTTTCTGTATCACGTTTTGATGTTCAACCACAAAACACCTTTTTGACAATTCAACAAACTGATTAATTGCACAATATTTTCCTAATACATCTTTAAAATTATTTAGTGCATTCTTCTCATACATTTTATCAATTCCTTAATTTCAAAATTCATCAACTAATCTAGTAAACTACCCACTTACCATTTCGGCTGAACCCAACAAATTCCGCAATGTGTTCTGCGCTCATAGCTGCTAATTCTTTTTTCAAAGCGTACATAGAAACGCCTAGTATATTCGACATCTGTTTTTTAGTTATTGTTGGATCTTTCTGTATTAGTATCAATATTTGATTACGTAATTCAAGCTCCCAAAACTCACTATCTACCACTTCAAATGGGGTTGAATTTGGGGTTGATGGGGTTGAATTTACGGTTGATTTGGTTATATCACTATTTGTATCCTTAGCAAATGCTTCATGTATAAACAACCTTGTTATAAAATAACTTCTATCCTCATCCGTCTCAAATTCCGGCTTTGGAGAGCCATTTGCTTCTAAAGCATCCAAAATCTTCTTGAATCCGGTGTTTCTACCTTCAGTTAAATGCAATTCTTTTAAGAAGTCACCAATTCGACGATTTCTATATCGGCGGTTTGATACGCGATAGGTTTTTAACCCTTCAATCGTTACAGAACGATCAGGTCCCGGAAAGCTAACAATTTCTATTCTGTCATTTTCAACACGTACCTCGATTGGCTCGCGCTCATCATAGGCACGGTGATATACAGCATTCGATAATGCTTCCTCCACCGCTGCATACGGAAAATTAAAGAAACGATCTGCTTCCGCCCTATCAGGATGTTTTACAACTTTTTCTGTGATAATAACATTTTTGATATACTGCAACGCATCCCGAAGTTGTTGATGAATTGGTCCATTAAAAGTTTTCTCGATAATATCATTACCACCAAGTCCACTCGGAAACTGAACTACATCAATCTGGGTATACGGAAAAAATTTGTCCGGTTCCATACTAAAGAACATCAAACCCACATTCTTCGGCTTAATGTATTCTGGCAGAGTACTAACAATATTCATATCCTGGCACACTTCAACAAAATCCCCTGTTTTTGATTTCTCATACAAGGAACTTTTTACCTCTTTTAGGTAATTCTGAATAAGCGTAATATTCAAATCGGATATCTCCGCCTTATGATTTACTCGATCATCAAACGGAACCCTATTTGCAAGGTTAAACAAATCCTTTTCCTCATCATCAGTTGGTTCCACAGAATTAGAAGACTTACGAATATAATGAATACGCTCCTTATTATTCTTTTCCATTGTTTTTGGAGATGAATATGGGCGTGTTTCACCACCAGGACACCAAATCACTATAAAATTCTTATTTTGGTAAGTTTCTACACCAATAATCGGCATATATGCAGGTCTGATAAGCTTACATTTTGCAAATATATCCTTCTGATATTTATCAAGCTTTTCTGCCGGCACACCCTTTAGCGGATACACTGGGCGACCATTCTCTTCCTCCACGCCTATGACAATATAGCCACCGCCCCAGTTATCGAGGTCATTGGCAAACGCACACACAGTTTTCAAGGAGGCTGCCGGATCCCATGTTTCTTTAAATTCAATTCTTGCCCATTCGACAACTTCGCCGGATAGTAAAGTTTTTATATTTGTTGGTATCGCCATAATTGAACCTTCCTCTCAGTTAACAATCTATTTATTCTGGTATAAATCCCTTTCTATCAACATTAGCATTACCTGAAAAATGAATATAATTAATATTACTCTTTAAATCTTTAGTCGGTTCTTCATTTTCGAAGATAATTATCTGATAATCTTTACATGCCGTTGCTAACTTCTCATATACCGCCATCTTTATGTCTTTTCTAACACTTTCATCCTTTTCATTTTTAGCCGCATCCTTTTCTCTAAATGTGGTAAGCGGAGTATCTAAAATTATAACGCCCGGATGGCAAAGCCTGTTATCATAACAATATTGCATCAATCCAATCAAGAAAGCAGAATTAATAATTGCCCTTGCACCTTTTCCAAACAGTTCTTTACGCTTTCCATCTACACATAAATCTTTATTCTGTTCGTCAAACACAACATTTGATTTTTGCTCTATAAAATTCCACGAAACTAACATTTTCTTAACTATTTCAGAAAATTGTTCCAGTTTTTCTTCAGAAATATCTTTAACATTACCCTTGGACTTATTTGTCACTTTTTCCTTACTACTTTCCAATTCCGAAATTCTATCTTCATACTTTTTTATTTTAGAATCGTTTGCATGCATTACATTCCACAATTCTCTTTTTTCTAACAAACCACTGATTTCTTCTAACTTTGAATCTATAACCGGTCTTAAGCTTTCATTCATATCATTAACAAGTCTATTAATATCCTCTAACAATTTATCATTTTCTGTTTCTATATTTATCTTGTTATTTTCAGCATTTTCTAATGTTGCTCTCAAATCTGCCATGAGAACCTGTATTTTTCTCTTTTCTGCAAGAAATGCTTTATGACACAACTCCTTTTGCTTAACATCAATTACACTTTTACTAATAGCATGACATACCGGACACTCTACATCCAACAACTGTTCTGTAACATTGTGCGCTTCTTCTATAAATTCCAGTCTTTCAATATCTGATTTATAATTCTCCATAAGCAAATGAAATTTACACACGTTATCCGATATCCTTTGTTTTTCATAATCAGCTTCTTTTAAGCGCTTTATGAGCAGACAATATTCTTCCTCTTTACTTAATAAATACTCTTTTTTCTCATCTATCACTGTTTGCAATTCTTCAATTCGTTTATCTAACTCATCAACAGAAGTGCCTTCTACAGCTTCTTTTAGCTCTTGAATTTCTGTTTTTAACTCTGCACACAATAGTTCTAATTCCTGAATCTGTCCCTTAATACGTGATTTAATAACATCTGCAGATTCAGCTTTTGATGTTTTTATATAGTCTTCTCCCGTAATAATTGTTTGGAATGCCGTCCACTCACTTACAGCTAGCGTATTACCTCTTGGGCTTGTTCTATGCACCGGCGAATACTTTTGAGTGATTCTTCCTTCGTTTACCATAATAAGTGGAACAAAATCTCTAAAAGTAAACTTTTTTGTTTCACCTGTGGAAGTTTTTTTCAACAAATTCTTATAATTACATCCACAAATACTCAAAATCTTTTCAGAAATGTTCTTATCAGTTTTACTTTCAGCCTTTATCTTTTCGAATGATGTATCATCATTTATATCCTCAAATTTTGAATATATCCAGTATGCATTATTTTTGTCATTAAAATCTCTTCTAATTGTAAATACGTCATTATTCAAAGTCTCTATTTCAAGATACACACTATTGTACCCTTTTGCTTCTGGTGGTAATGCAGGCACATTACTTGATCCAAATCCATAGTTAATACAATCAAACGCAAAAGATTTACCTGTATCAGATGCCCCCGCAATTACATTTAGCCCTTCTTCAAAATTAAGAATAGCATTTTTCTTATTATTCCCACCCAGCACCAATCGCTTTAAAAAAAATTTAGACTTCATCATTTTTCACCCTTTTCTAAACTACTTTTCCAATTGCCTATATTATTCCCAGCATATTTATTAATCTCATACTCTGTTTTCTGTCCAAAAAATCCGTCCACACGTCTTACATATTCGACGTATTTCCTCGAATAATTACAATCCAACAATTTGCTTATATCCTCGGAGAATTTATCAGCATAATAACATATCCCAACTTCTGACAACTCTATCTGCACAAGACCTTTCGATACCAAAAATGACAGTGCTCCACGAATCATCAACTTCCTTGCAACAAGCTCAGACGAATGATTAGGATTACTCGGATGCAAACACGGCAATTCACTAAATATATCATCGATATGAACAGAAAAATAATCATATACCGAAATTGTTTCTGCTTGCATCTTTTTTTTCGTACAAACTAATATCAATAAAATTCGACAGCCTATTTCTTGTTTTGAATTATAGATTTCCATTTCCATCACTCCACATAAGCTTACCATCATTAACTAATTCGTGACACATTCCATTTTTATCCTGTACCTTAATGTCATGTATTTCTGCACTAGACAAATTTAGTTCTGCTGCTTTTCCTGTAGTACCCTTTACTCTTTCCAATTTCGATTCATAGTGCTTTTCATATGTATCTGCTATACCAAAATTCACTTGCTCCTTTAACGTCTCGTATTCACTTTCATCCACTAGCTCATCCCTTACAAAACGTTTTAACGACTGTGCAGAAAAAAAGCCCTCTCTCTGTCTTGTAAAGTGATTAAATAAACTAGGATTGCGTTTTAGTTCATTATCATCTTCATATAAACAGTTATCCTCTTCCGAATACACTTCTAGCAATTGTTTTACATATGGTAATTTCTTTTCCTCACTCGAAAGTGTTTCTTTAGGTTTTTCTGACACAGGACGTTTCTTTATTCCCCCTCCAAAATGGTATTTATACCAATTGGTCTGACTAAACTGTTCCAAAAACTTTATTGGAGAAATGTCTTTTATAATACTGAAATCAAACTGTTCTATATATGTCTTCAATTCATTTGTTAATGTGATTCCATCTGCTAAAATTTGCTTTTTCCCGCCACAATAAGTATCCCACTGCTTAATTAATCCTGCTCCTATAATAGTAGGATTCTCAATATATTTTCTTAACTTCGCACCTATACCTTTGCTAGCTACAATATAATATTTTTCTGGAATTCTATATTCTTTCACATATGTGTAATAACACAATTTCCCCAATTCTATCCAATATTCTGATGGCTTAAGCGAAGTATCATAATGTTTGCATTGATAAATATCATATCTGTTATATGTATCATCCAGATACGCTACTAAATCTCTTCCTGAATCGGATGAACCACCCATTAAAACAACATCATAATAATCTTTACTTCCTTTTAAATATGAATATGCCCATTCTCCTACAACACGCTCATATTCTGCTGCATCCATTTGTTCAAGTCTGATAATAGGTTCCGTCATATCAAAAATTCTTCCTCTATCAGTTGGCACTTTAGGAATTTCTAACTCTGTTGTTTTCATACGTAATTCACCACCTTCTCCTACAAATACACTTCTCGTATCAATTCCATTACCTTCTCTACAAGCTTATCTAAGCTATTTCCTTTTGCCATCGCTGATATATCTTCCATATCATCAAAACAATGCTGTAAAATTACTTTCACTATTGTTTCGTCCCTTAACTCCTGCTCTGACAGTTCCTTTATATGTTTTTCTATTTCTATGGCAACCAATGCAATCTGTTCACATTTTTCATATGAATTTCCTATGTCTTCAGCAACCATGTTTCCATACTCTTTTTCATATGGGTTGAAACCATAAAATGCTCCCGTAGCAATAGGGCATATGGCGTCATATATTAATTTAGCTCCAAGTTCCCGCTTTATCTGTTTGGGATATATAAACTTTCCTTTATCCGATTTCATCTCCATTTTAATTTCTGCTGCTTGACTAGCTTTAGTAATTCCTTGCAAGTATGCCATCATACGATTTGCAAAATTTGTACTATAAACTCGTTTAACCGCCACAGCCGGAATATATGTTGTAGGATCCTCTATCTTTTCGTTTTGTAGATATAAATCATACATTTCTTCAGCACATAATTTTACAACGGCAATATTTTCTAAGATTTTATCCCCGATATTGTGTAGCATCTTCATTTCCACATATCCATAATCTGGCGCAGCCGATTCCTGCGGACAAAAAAACATATTCTGTACATACTTATATCCCTGTTTGGTAATGAAATCATCATACGCAAGTTGATATAGATACTGCTTAGTAACATCGCCAACACCCGGTTGCCCGGTCACTTTATATTTCCCATTAACCTCATTAAAATCTATACAATAATACTTTGCATCATATATGCCAAAACAATATTCTGTATCATCGCATGGATATATACATATTAAATCCGGTTTTAAAGTATCTACTTTTCCATCAACAATATATGGATTATTTTTATGCCACTGTGGTTTATCTATTATACTTATCAACTTCTCATTTTTAATTGCTTCATAGTCTTCAGACAAACCAAGCGGAAGTTCATATAACTTTTTATCCAACACACTTCCGAAATTCTCGGCACATACTTTTTCCCATACCAAATTAAAACTATTTGTACCATACAAACTGAAATTCAAATCATCCTGATTTGCCTTATCATTGGCAATATATGTATAAATTGTTTTCAAAAGTGTCTGCTTCCTTGTCACAAACTGTGTTCGTAATTCTTGCTCCAGTCGGTACTTAATATAATCAACATCACCAAAATCATCTAGTTGCGCACCCGTAAGCTCAACCTCTGCTATATCAAAAAGTTCCAAAATACCAGTTTCTTTCAACTCCAATGCGCACTGTGTTAATACGCATTCATGCAATCTTTTGACATAATCCATCTCATCATCTACTGCGTTCTGTGTTTGAAGTTCCACATAATATGGGCGATTGTTCTGAATCAACGCAAACGTTTCATTTATAGTCTTGTCCCATAAAATTTCACCTTCGCCATTTGTCTCAATAACATCATGCTGATTTGTATATAGCCCATATTGAAAATATTCTTCTAACAAATGCAACGAAACAGCCAATCTGTTAAATATCTTGTTCTCATCCTCGCCATTAAACAAATAAACAAGCTGCTCTTTATCATTGTATTTTTTGATAACCTTCAATACCTTTTTCAGTTGTTCCATAGGTTTTGTTGTAGAAGATATGTATTTCGGATAGCATTTAAACACATACCCTTCTACCATAACAACACCTACAAAATCAAAAACATATTGAATCTCCGGATTATTTCCCACAACATCCGTCAGTATAATATCCTGATTGGATAAATCTTCATATTCCGGTTTTGATGCCTTAACTGCCTTTACAATTCCATATTTTTTCAGGATACCCACAAGGCGTTTTGCTTCTTCCGTCTCAACTCCCAATTCCATCGAAATCTCATTTAATTTATAATGCTTCAATTCCCGAAAGAAACCTTTCACCATGTGTCATCACCTCTTTACTCTTGTTCTTCGTTTTCAACATATTCAATATCACTGATACCGAACAATTCTTCGCCCTTTTCCTCAAAAGTTTTACATATTGCAGAAAAAGTCATTTTACCCTCATGTTTCTTAAAAATATTTTTCGGACGCATCTTCATAGCATCCTCAAATAAATACATAATCACCTTACTTTCAAATGCTTTTATAAATCTTTCTTCATTTTCACAAGCACTTTCCAACATATTCTTCGAGATAAAGAAAGGACCTAATAATTTATCCTCATTGACTTTGCAATCATCTGACAACAAAATATCATTGATACATTCTCGCAAATCATTCCATTTTACATACTTACGATGCTCTTTATCCCCGATAGGTATAATATATTTTTCTACTTCTTTTGCCTCATCATCAACACCTATGTATTCAAACTCCCATCTACGCTTAAATGCTGTATCCATCGGAAATACACCTTGGTCAGCACTATTCATAGTGGCCCAGATAAACATATTATCGGGAATTCGCATCTCCTGATACAACCCACTCTCTTCGTCTGAAAATTCATCTATTCTTTTACCTTTCAAGCATTCCAAATTGTTTATTAAAAATGCCTTTATATCTTCACTTGTTGCTATTGGGTATTCACTCACCCCATTTTTTCTATCGAGTAACTGGAACACATCTCCAAATACTGCTGCGACATTTGCTCTATTGATTTCTTCAATTAACAATAAATACTTCTCTTCCGGATGATTTATTGCCTGTGTATATATTCTCATGAAAGGTCCCGGAACATATTCATAAGATATTTCTTTACCACCATTTCCAGGTTGCAAATTCAAATATGGTCTAATAGCTTTTCCATGATTTCTCTCCACGGTATTATCAGTATCTGTCCCGTCCACTTTTCTTGTTTTAAAACCTTCATCCGTATATATGCCTAACAATATTGGTAATCTTGTCAACCCTTCACTTTTAAACTTATCATATAGTAAATCATATTTTTCCTGTGCTGTCTTAGATTTGTCCTGCAAAATTGCAATAACTTTTTTCTTCTCATCATCAGTTAACCAATCAAGATTGTTCCTTGTCATAGTAGGTTTATAAGTACCAACAAAATTTGCATACGAATAACTAGGATGGAACGTCACTCGCTCTACATTATTTCCAAAACATTTGCTATCCAGTTCAAGACGATGGCTTTTACCTGTTCCTGGAGCTCCGAAAACAATTCTATTTCTTGCAAAATCATTCTCTACTTCTGCATTACAAGTAGTCTCGGTCACATCCTCGGATTCAACTTCTACACCATCAGCATTTAACTTAATATATTGCAAAGAGTGATATGCTCTAACTCGCTTTGCATACTGTTGCATATCTAAATATACTTCTTCCGTTTTAACAGAAACCTTGCCAGCATTATATTTCAAGTATGAATTTAACCCTTCGTTGAGTGCACTTTTTACAACTCTCAAAGCACCTTTTGCTTCCCCGTCTCCATTTACATCTATCTGCACTTCATATGAATCCAACGCATCATAGACTGATAGTGTATTAAAAATTATGTCTTCTTCTCCATCTTTTAGCTTACATATCGCATCTTCTGACAAACAAGTTAATACTTTTATTAATCTATCTTCATAAATTTCCAATGAAGAATCCACATCTTTTTCCAGTAGCCATGTCAACAATATTTTTGAATAATTTTCATTGCTTGAAACAACCACATCCATTAAGTCCATGTTACTTGTGAATGTAAGAACTTTGACATATCTTGTATTTCCAGTTCTTTCTGCACTATTGGCTTTTCCGCTATCCTCAAATTTGATTATGGCAAGTTTCCATACCAATTCAAATGCAACTTTTAAAGATTCCAATTGTGATTGAAATAAACAGTTACTCTCTGCCTTCTCCAGTACAGTATCAAAATCTAAACCAGCATCTATATTTTGGATAAACACTTTCAAATTTCCCTTGCATTCTTCAGACATTCTTATTTTCGTAGCATCTTGAACAGAATACCTTAAGTCTGCACTTTTATCATTACTAAGCCATAACAATATCAATAATGCCAATGTTGACTTCGCTTTCGGCAAAGACGACTTAATTCCTAATTTTAAATCCATATCTTTATATACCTGCATGCTTTTCGGTCTATTCATTTTTATCCTCCATTTCCATATCATGCTTAATTGCCTCTGCAATTGCTTTTGCCAACAGCGGCGGTACTGCATTTCCAACTTGTTTCATCTGTGCACTTTTTGTACCTGTGAATATAAAACTATCTGGAAAAGATTGTATTCGTGCCGCCTCTCGTACTGTAATCGCCCTATTTAAATACGGATGCGTAAATCTTCCTGAAGACGGTGTGTCAAATCTTGTTGTTATTGTTACCGACACATCATTCTTCACCATTCGAGACCATGTACCACTATAAATTGACTTCGTAAGATGCTCTTGTGGCAAAACTTCTTTTCCCATTTCTGGTGGCAACAACTGCAAACGCTCTAGAGCAAGTTTAGAATGCTTCGTTGCTTGATGATTGAACAAACTATCACTATTTTTTCTCATATCTTTTTGATATGTACTTTGAGAGTCTAGTTTATATTTTTGTTCATTTTCGCCTTCTCCAGATTCCAGATATGCCAAATCGCTAATTGCGTCCCATATGGTAACCTTATCATTTACCTTTTGCGGCAAAGCAACTTTTTCATTATCGTCATCAGACTTTTTCCCAATAATTACTGCTCTGCGCCTATTCTGCGGCACACCATAATCCGCAGCGTTCAATACATCTGAATTCAACACATAACCTAATTTTCTAAACATCTCTTCTATTTCCTTTTTAAAATAGCCCTTTTCTGCCGTCAGCAAATTAGGAACATTTTCCATAACAAAATACTGAGGTTGCACAAGTTCTACAACTTTCACATAATATTTGAACAAAAAATTTCTTTCATCATGAATAGTTTTTCTTTGTCCCTTTTGAGAAAAACCTTGACACGGTGGGCCACCTATAATAACATCAATCTTTCCTCGATATTCAGAAAATGTCTCCTCTAAAGATAAACTTGTTATATCATCAGCTATCATTTTTGTATTCGGATGATTTTTTATATACGCTTCTGCAATTTCTTTATCATATTCATTTGCCAATACGACATCAAATCCCGCCATTTCAAATCCCAATGACATTCCTCCAACGCCGGCAAATAAATCTATTACTTTATTATGCTTCACAAGTATCGACCTCCGCAATTCTAGAATGGGCTATACTATAATATTTTTCTTCAAGTTCAATACCAATAAATTTTCTGTTCAATCGTACTGCTGCCACTCCTACGCTTCCGCTTCCCATAAACGGATCTAATACCACATCACATTCATCAGAGAGAATCGAGACAAAATGTTCCATCAACTGTTCTGGTTTCTGAGTCGGATGTTTACCATATTTTCTTTCGCTATTAGGTGTTACTGAAGTTTCAACAAAGTCATGCAAAACTTTACCATCATTATTAAATGTCCCTGTTCTAGCCTTATATGTGAAATAAACCCATGCTTCTGTAGAATTAACAAAATGTAAATTCATATTTCTTGGCATTGGATTTAACTTATGCCATATACCAGTAGTCTTATAATAAAATCCATTCTTCTCTGCTACAGAAATCAAAGTTTCAACTTTGATAATTGACATAAAAACAATCATTGATCCACCATCTTTTAGTACTCTTGCAGCTTGACGAAAAAACTTATTCATTGACTGTTTCCATTCTTTAAAATCCAAATCATCCCATCCAGCTATACCAAAAAAATTATCACGCATTTTTCCAAGATTTGTGTCTCTATTCTCCATGAATTTTCCTAAATTATATGGCGGATCTGTCACGATTAAATCTACTGAAGATGACTTTAATTTTTTCATATATTCAAGACAATCACCATTGTATAAAATGTACTTTTGCATAATATTCCTTCCAATCATTCTACAATTCTATAACGCACTTTTTCCGCTCTTAACCCATTCATCCACTTCCGAAAATTTAAATTTCCAAAGTCTGCCTACTTTATGAGCCGGAATATCTGTCTTTTTTATCCAACTTCTAATAGTATCTTTTGTTACTCCCAAGTATTCTGCCGTCTCTTCTAAGCTAGACCATTTTTCATTTACTTCTGACATATTTTCCCTCCGCTTCTAAAAATAAGCACAATAAATATAATATATCTTATTATAATACGCAGCTCTGCTTTTCTCAACACAAATCTTATGGTTTAAATATGATTTAGTAGTATTTAGTGGATATTTATTTTCAGTTCCTCTAAACTAAAAAAGAAAGCGACAGAGCACCCTATCGCACTCTGCCACCTTCACTTCGTTCAATCTCCTTATCTCCCTGCATTTCCACAGTTTTATCATAAATAGCCTGATAATCCTCAAACGTCTCATCCATATCAGAAGTATCTATACCACACGCCTTACATACTGCATTGTAAAGCTGTGTGTTATAAGAATTATCATCTATCTGAAATTGCAAAAGCTCTGCCTTTTCTCTTGAAGTCCAACAGATAAAGGATAATCCACTTTTTTCAACTGCTTCCAGAACCTCATCAACCTTGTTCTTGACAGCCAGCTCACGCATACCCTTGTATAAAAGCTCCGTTTCTTCCATAAGCTCATCCACAGACGGCTTATGCCCCAACTCCATGAGCTTAAACTTCACAACACCTTCCACAGTATCATAGCTTCTTAATCTTGCAAAACCACAGCTTTGCGCTTTATCCAAAGGTGTCATACGCTTGTATTCCTCAAAAGTGATTTGATCCGCCAAATAAGTCTCATCTGCGCCTGCAATCTCCGGCGTAATTACTTCTACATCAGCAACGTCATCTTCCGCAACTATAATGTCATCTTCCACAGCAATGCTCGAAATCTTATCTACATCAAAAGAAACATCATTCTTTTTATCTGTATCAATCTCCATCTGCACCTCTGACGCCACATTCTGATCCCCCAACTCCGTCACAGGCTCATATTCATCATAATGCTCCACCTGCTTCTTCTCCACATACGGATACTCTGGCACTTCTATAGAATGTCTTATCTCATCCTCAATATCCGTATAATCAAATCGTGAAAAAGACTTATATTCCGTCTTACAAGCCTCCACCAGCTTAAGGCTTTTATTCAGTTCCTTCTTCACTACCTTTAGAGCATCCAGTTCCTCCTGCACTCCCAAATGCCAAATCTGATAATCTCGGACATCCTCCTCTGTCTTACAGGCACGCTTACGCACACTATTCTCCTAATACAAGGACTTCTGTCGCTTGGATATTTTCTCCACCTCGCTTTCCCGTATCACCTGATAACCAATGAGCCCTTCCAGAGACTTAATATCATTCTTCACAAGAAAAAGATACTGCTCCTGCAATCGGTTCATACGCTCCAGCTCTTTGGCAAGATATGCCGCATGCTTGTCGAAGCGTCGTTGCTCCACCATTCTCGCCTGATAGATTCTGCGATAGAATTTCATCTGAAGTGCAGTTGTTCCCTTGCAATAGATCGCCCCGGTAGTCTTCATCACAAATTGCGGACTACCATACGGTATATCCAAATAGAGACGAAACTTATCTTCCGTAAATCGTTCATCCAGCTTATCCAGCTGATGGTACCACTTACCACCGGGAACCTTTATGGAAAGATATTTCCCGTATTCAAACTGATACCCTATCCTTTTCATCAGAAATACAAAATGGTCAAAGCTGGTCGCCTGGCTCTGACAGAACTCCGCATCCGCCAAAATCATTTCGCGAAAGGTCTGCTCAAGCTCCCATTCCTTACGGGACAGATTTTTCGGCTCCTTGGCATACTCTGCCGGCATAATACTCAGACCATACTCCGCACAAAGCTTATTTGTAAGGGGCTGCATCCTCCGCTTCCACTCTCCCTTACGATAATCATACTTTGCACCCGTTTCAAAGCTCACACTGTTAAATACAATATGCCCATGCATATGTTCCTTGTCATTGTGCACCGCATACACAGTCTCATACTTATCCCCCAGATACTCCTTGGCAAATCGCCCTACTATATCAAATGCCTGCTCCTCTGTTGCCTCACCGGGCACAAAGGAAATCATAATATGAAACCCCTGTCTTTTATCTGTCTTACCATAAGTAACCTTGGTATCCATCATCTGCTCGAAGGCTGTCTCCGGCAGGCAGTTAATACTGCCCACCAGAACACGTTCCTCCGTTTTCTCAGGATTTTGAATATACTCTAAGGCGTTCTTAAGATACCCCGCAGGATTTCCGGTCTGTGCCTCGTTTAGGTACAATATCTTAGTGATCGCCATACGCTCAGCACCTCCTGCATCAGTCTCTTAATATCCTCCAAATCCCGCTTAATCCCATTAATATCGCTGGTATAAGCAAAGCCTTGAGTATTTACCACCTTCGCACTCTGATTCACATTGGTAGCAATTCCTGTTATCTGTCTGATAAATGAGCTCCTGTCAGTTGTAAATGTGGTATCCACGTCCTTGCTATTCTTCACAAGCTCACGCAGATATTCACTTCTGTTTTTTTCTGCTTTTTTCGCATCAGACTCCAGCTTCATTAATTCCGTCTCCGAAAGCTTAAAGGACACCTTATAAATCTTCTTATCAGACTTGTATCTTCTGTTTCCATCTGCCATACACATAACCTCCTCTTCTAAATTTACGTCTTACCAAATTCTCACCTACCATGCTCATGGCTGTGACCTCCTTCCTTGTTCAGTTGTTTTGTACCTCGCACTATGTGCTCGGTGTGTTTTGCGTTCATAATACTCATTCCCATGCAAGCATGGAATTCGATTGTTCACTTGTTTTGCAAGATACGGGAAAGGTCGGACCTTTCCCCGAAAAAATATTCGCCTTCTCGGCGAACATCTTTTTTTGTCTTGGCAGGAGCACCTGCACCCTATATATGACAGCTCATGCTGTCCATAGCTGTCGTCAAATATGCGCCACCTGGCGTCAATTTGCCTCCAGATATATTTATACTGATATAGAATTGGCGTCAGAATGACGCCAATTCAGATACTCCTGCCACCACTCTGATGCCAGTAAAATTGTGTCTCCATCATCGTTCAACCCCTTCAAAAAGCTGATTGCAACGCCAGAAAGCGACTTTTCCTCACGCACTTCTGCAATCGGCTCCTTTTCCGATTCTTGAACTGTTGTTGCTGGTTCATTCTCCACAGAAACCACAGCTTCAATCAATGCATTGTCACCTACAGTTTCTGCTCCCACAACATCGGCATTTACCACCGTCACGCCTTCCATAATTCTAGTCTCAAGACCAGCCAGCGTCTGCTGCAGCTCCGGCTTTAACACATCCACAAGCAGCTCTGCCAGCACTTGCACATCGGTACCCGAATCTACTACCTTACCCGGCACACCTTTATCCTCATAGACCTCACCATAAGCCAATTCAATCCCATGCTTTATTAGCTCTGTCTGATTCAGAAAATGCTTTTCAGCAAGCAACCGGTCCAGCTTTTCAACCACCGCTGCATCCGCCTGGCGGTCCACATAGAGACGGCAATTTAGCCGCCTCTCTCTACCTAAGCTCATCATGTGCACCACCTTACCTTACGCAAGCTGTCTTTAATCTGCTCTGCATATCCTCTGTATACAACTTGAAGAATTCTCCAAATGTCATATTCAGATTACATTCCTCTTTCATTTTGAAATTTCTTTCAAAATCAAGAGCATCTTTTTTGGTTCTAAAACCACGTTTTTTTACCTGTCTGTTTTCGCCTTTCCAGTCCTTACTGTAAAACTTAACGAACCAGGTACCTGTTGTCGGATCCTTATATGCCGGCATACTATCAACTCTATTGTTTTTTTGATTCTGTATAGTATCATTTTTTTGCATTTTTGTAATATCGCAACTTTTGTTTCGTGTCAATATCTTTTTGCTTTATTTTTTTCACCTTGTATGTTATCCTATATTTGATATTGAACATTTTCACCAAAATATAGCTTTAGAGCAGGAGGCATGATTTTATGACAGTCGGGGAAAACATAAGACGTATCCGGCAGGAACGTAATCTTACCCAAAAACAATTAGGAGAAATGGTTGGTGCAAGTGAAGCCTACATTCGTGCCTACGAAAGCGGCAGAAGAAATCCCAAACCATCCTCCCTTGAAAAAATAGCAAACGCTTTATCTGTCAATCCTGAAGTACTTGCAAACTCCGATTTTGATGAAATAAAAGCGATTCACCGGCTTTTTCAGATATTCCGGCAATATGACGGACACCTCTTTGAATGCCAGGATAAAGATGGAAATGATATGGTTGGAATCAGCTTGGGAACATTGTCTTTGATGCGATCTTGGTTAGATCGTTATGACGAATATATGGTAGAAGTTGAAAAATGCAATGAAATAAAAGATGTTAAGAAACGTGGGGAAGCTTTGCTAAAAGCTGAAGCGGACTTTAACCTTTGGATGGATATTTATCCGGAGTCGGAACCTTTGACAGAAATACTTGAAATACAAAAGAAACATGACAAGACAATGGACCATATTGGTTTAAATTATGGATCTTAATTATCATAAAATCAACATTAATATTATAGAGGAGAATCTATATGCGAAGATTACAAATTAAAGATATTTATTTTGGAAAAATCGACGGTTATAATGAATTTCTTGAATATGGACAAGATACCTGCAAAGGACTTTTTTATGAGTTTCCTAATATTGATATTTCACGCCTACTTGATGGCTCAACATATTATATATTCGGAAACAAAGGCACTGGTAAAACCATGCTTCTCAAATACCTTGAAAGTATAATCTCTGAAAATCCGTCCCAAAGTTTTAGTGAATTTATTCGTTTTAAAAGAGATATAGATGAAGAAGAACGTAACCAAATAAAACGATCTGCTCTCCCCAATAATTCTTTCGAAGAGATAATAGACAGTGAAATCCCTACTGATTTCACATTGGACTGTTCACTTGCATGGCAGGTTTACCTAATTAAAGTGATTGTATCCAGACTTTTGAAGACCGAATATGGCGTATTCGATCGCAACACTGATTCATGGACAAAGTTATGTGCATTGCTTAAAGCTACCTATGGCGAATTAGGAACTGATAATACTATTAAAAAAATACTTCCTAAAATGAAGCGTGGAAACCTTGAAATTGATTTTAGCAAAATAGCTAAAACCAATTTAGAATTTGAATGGATTGATTCAAAGGAAAAATCTGTATCATTTACATCTTTGGCCAAGCAAATAATTAACCTATATTCAGTTTTAACCCCTGTAGAAGATAAAATCTATATTTTCATTGATGAGCTTGAATTAGCCTTTAAACAAACAAAAAAATATCAACGAGATGTTGCTTTAATTCGAGACTTAATTTTTGCGATAGAATACTTATCTGATATTAATAGAACGCATAATTTCAATGTTTTCTTAATTACTGCAATACGTAGTGAAGTATACAAAAATATAATTTCCAAAGGACTAGAAATAAATAAAACTATTCATGATTTTGGTGTTACTATTTCATGGGAGCAAAAAGGTGGAAACATCAGAAATCACCCTCTATTAAAAATGTTAGAAAAAAGAATACATTTCAGCGAAACTAAATTAGGGCTTAAACCATCTCCTGATATTTGGGAGACATATTTTATACCATATATTGGAAACAGCAAAAAAGAAGTACAGAATTATATACTTGATCAGACATGGTATAAGCCAAGAGATATAATAAGACTTTTTACTGTTATTCAACGGCTTCACGGAAATAAAAATGTTATTGATCAAGAATGCTTTGATACCTCTCGCAAACCTTATGCTGAAGAATCATGGACTGAATTTGAAGAGTTTTTAACTGTAAAATATAGTGATAAAGAAGTAGAGGGAATTAAAAAATCGTTGACAGGAATACAGTTGCCTTTTTCAGTTTCAGATTTCCAACATCATCTGAATAGCAAAAAAGATTTTTTTGAAGAAGTGAATGAGTTAGTTACTAAACGGAAAACGCCAGAAATATTAAAAGATTTATACGATATAGGAATAATTGGTAACTATAGTTCAAATTCTAGATTTATGTTTAAAGGTGATACTGATATTGATCCCATAATGCCAATTACTATCCATTATCCATTAATCAAATTTTTTCAAGCATCAATTAATTATCATTAAAAACGTAAATTTTGTACCCAAATCGTACCCATTTGCACATAAAAAATCCCTACAAAGCCCATAAATACAGGCTTTGCAGGGATTTACCTTTTTATTCAAACTCAATCGTTCCGGGCGGCTTGCTGGTGCAGTCGTAGACTACGCGGTTGACGCCCTTCACTTCGTTTACGATTCGATTGGTGACTTTGCCGAGGAGGTCCCAGGGAAGCTGGGCAGCTTCTGCGGTCATAAAGTCGGAAGTGGTTACGGCACGGAGTGCCACGGCGTAATCGTAGGTACGCTCGTCACCCATGCAGCCGACGCTTCTCATGTTGGTCAGAGCTGCAAAGTACTGACCAAGTTCCGGTGCAATGCCGGCTTTGGCGATTTCTTCGCGGTAGATGTAGTCAGCATCCTGAACGATTTTAACCTTTTCTGCGGTAACTTCGCCAATGATACGGATACCAAGACCGGGGCCGGGGAACGGCTGACGGTTTACCAGGTATTCGGGAATGCCGAGTTCACGGCCTGCCTTACGGACTTCATCCTTAAACAAAAGCCGCAACGGCTCAATAATCTCCTTAAAATCTACATAGTCGGGAAGACCGCCTACGTTGTGGTGGCTCTTGATAACGGCCGATTTGCCGAGACCGCTTTCAATTACATCGGGATAAATGGTTCCCTGTACCAGGAAATCCACGGCTCCGATTTTCTTTGCTTCTTCTTCAAATACACGGATAAATTCTTCACCGATAATTTTACGCTTGCGTTCCGGTTCGGTAACGCCTGCCAGTTTGCTGTAAAAACGCTCCTGCGCATTGACACGGATAAAGTTTAAGTCGTAGGGACCGTCGGGTCCGAATACCGCTTCTACTTCATCTCCTTCGTTTTTACGGAGCAGACCGTGATCTACAAATACACAGGTAAGCTGCTTGCCGACTGCCTTTGCCAGCATTACTGCTGCTACGGAAGAGTCAACACCGCCGGACAGGGCACAAAGCACTTTGCCGTTTCCGACTTTTTCACGGATTGCCTGAATGCTTGTTTCCACGAAGGAATCCATCTTCCAGCTTCCGGTACATCCGCAGATGTTCATGACGAAGTTGTGAAGCATCTTCATACCTTCCTGTGTATGCATTACTTCGGGGTGGAACTGTACCGCATACAGATTTTTCTCCACATTTTCCATTGCCGCAACGGGACATACCGGTGTATGTGCCGTAATGGTAAAATCAGCCGGTGCCTTTTCAATATAATCTGTATGGCTCATCCAGCAGATTGTTTTTTCGGATACGCCTTCAAACAACTTGGTCTTGTTGTTCACCGTAACCTCAGTTTTGCCGTATTCGCTGACAGGTGCGGTTGCCACCTTGCCGCCCAGCATGTGCGCCATGAGCTGGGAACCATAGCAGATACCAAGCACGGGCACACCCAGTTTGAACACTTCCATATCACAAAGAGGGGACTCTTCGCCGTATACGCTGTTGGGACCTCCTGTGAAAATAATTCCCTTGGGATGCATTTCTTTCAGCTTGTCCAAAGGAAGGTTGTACGGATGCACTTCACAATATACATTGCATTCTCTGACTCTGCGGGCTATCAGCTGGTTATACTGACCGCCGAAATCGAGAACCACAACCATTTCTCTATCCATTATCCTACCATGCCTTTCGTAATAGTCTCCTAAATATCTGTTTCCCATTATAAAGACTATCCGTCCGGTTGTCAAAGCATAATCTCTTTTAAGTGGGCGCTGAGTTTCATGTTTTCGCTGTAATCCACTTTCACAACGACAACCGCAGGCACCTTCTGGGCAAATGCTTCTTCCAGCGTCGGTATCAGTTCTTGTGCCGAATGTACTTCATAGCCCTTGCAATGCATGGATTCCGCCATCATTTTGAAATCAGGATTGGTAAAATCCACATAACAACTGTCGCCAAACTGCTCCTGTTCCTTCCATTTAATAAGACCGTAAGCCTCGTCCTCCCAAATCAGGGTAACAAAGGGCACTTTTTCACGCACTGCCGTTTCCAGTTCCTGGTTATTCATCATAAATCCGCCGTCTCCGCAGATTGCCAGCACCCTTCGCTCCGGGTAAAGCATTTTGGCACTGATGGCGCCCGGCACGGAGAAGCCCATGCTGGCAAAACCGTTGCTGATTAAACAGGTATTGGGTTCGTAGCAGTGGTAATGTCTGGCAATCCACATTTTGTGAGCGCCCACATCGGAAAGCACAATGTCCTCTTTTCCCATGATTTTCCGTACATCCGCTAAAATTCTTGCCGGTTTCATGGGATAGGAGTCATCCGCCGCCATTTCTTCCTGCTCTTTTACCATCTGTTCCTTTAATTGCAGGGCAAATACCGGTTCTTCTTCTCTTTCCGTAATATTTAAAATTTTCTGCAGGCTGTTGGAAATATCGCCCACCAGCTCCACATCCGGCTGATAACGTTTATTGACATCGGCAGGCTCACAGGCAATATGTATGATTTTGGTGCCGGGATGGACGTTCCACTTGGACGGCGCACATTCCACCATGTCATAGCCCACACCGATAACCAGGTCCGCCACCTCAAATATTTTATTGACATAATCCTTCTGAGGTATTCCCAGGGTCCACAGACTGTAGGGATTGTCCATGGACACAATGCCTTTTGCCATCATGGTATTTACCACCGGAATGTGCAGCCTGTTCACAAACTCCGTCAATGCCCCGGACGCATGCTGCCGGACCGCACCGTTACCGGCAAGTATCACCGGCACTTTTGCCTGTTTAATCAGTTCACTTGCTGCCACAACTGCTTTTCTGGAAGCATACTCTACCAGTTTTTCCTGTTTCTTTAAGGGTGCTACATCCGCCGGCATCTTGGCAATGTTTTTCGGTAAATCAATATGCGTGGCGCCCGGCTTCTCATTTTCCGCATACTTAAACGCCAGTCGGGTAATTTCTGCCACGGTATCCGGACGGATAATCTGCTTGGTTCGTTTGGTAATGGGCGCAAACATGGTGGTTAAATCCAGATACTGGTGGCTCGTCAACTGCATCTGGTCGGTTCCTACCTGACCGGTAATCGCTACCAGTGGGGAACCGTCCAGGAACGCATCTGCCACGCCGGTTACCAGGTTGGTGGCTCCCGGTCCCAGTGTGGACAGGCAGACACCTGCTTTACCGGTCAGCCTGCCGTATACATCCGCCATAAATGCCGCACCCTGTTCATGCCTCGTATCTATAAAATGAATGCCGCTTTTTTTTATGGCAAACATCAAATCCAGTGTTTCTTCTCCGGGAATACCGAATATGGTGTCAACGCTTTCTTCCTTCAAGCATTCCACCAGCACTTCCGCCGTGCTTTTTTTCTGCTGTTCTTCCATATGAAAAACCTGCCTTTCTCCATAGAAAAAAGCGCCATGTATTTCTACATAGCGCCTTTGCTAAAATTTGACTTGATTATATACACATTTTTTTCGATTGTAAAGTTATATTTTCACATTTATTTCACCGGGGATGCCATCCGCCGATGCCACTACACTGGTTAAAATACTGTGGATGGCTGCAGAGCCCTCCGGCAAACTGCCGGCAGGCTGCGGTTTCTTTTTACGGCGGGTGTCCTGGGGAAACTCCGGGGTATTTGGTAACGGTGTTTTCTTTGTATGGTCTGCGCTTTCTGCTCCGGTGTCCTTTGTGCCCTCAGCATCAGAGTCCTTTACATCCTCTGCGTCTTCCGCATCTGTATCCTTTACTTCTTCTGTATTTTCCGTTTCGTCAGCTCCTGTGGTTTCCGCTTCCCGCTGTTCTTTTTCGGCTTTTTCCGCCTCTCTTGCTTCCTCTTCCGTAGGAAGACTTGCGTAGCGGCTTGTCTTCAAAAATTCCTTATGTTCGTCCTCCACAGCGGTTGCCTGCTGCAGAATTCTCTTTAACAGTGCAACCTTTTTCCCCTTGGGAATGCAGGCGTTACTGGATATTTTCTTGGCTTCCGCCATAAACTGTCCCATCTTAGTGTACTTTAACCGCTCTACCTCTTCTTTCGTTCTGCAGTTGCGGAGCGCCCTTTTATAGTTTTCCCGCTCCCTCTGGGTGTCCTCATAATCTTTTAGTGCCTGTGGATTATTCTGCCGTAAATACTCAATTTCTTCCGGGGTAAGTTCTTCCCCCGCTGCCAGCTTGGCATCGATATTGGCATGCTTCTGACTTTTCCGCATCTGCTCTGCCTGTTCTCTGAAATCCTGAAGCTGCCGTTCTTCCACTGTCATTTCCGTCAGTTTCTTCTTATCCTGCCCGAAACTGTTCTTTTTCTGCTGCCATTTCTGATCCAGTGCTGCCATGCGCACACTTCTTTTTATTGTTCCCGCCATTGTAAACATGCCGATACATCCTCCCTGATTTCCGCACGCGGCTTCCCTGCCGCATCAACAGTTTTTATCCTTTGGGATATGTATCGGCACGTTATATGGTTTTCTTTATTTTCCGCCACGCATTTACAGTCCGTTCCGGTGCTGGTGCGCATACTTTTCTTTGGTTGCCATGCCGCCCCTGATATGCCGCTCCGATTTATTTACGTCCAGAACGCATCTTGCCTCCTTTGCAAGTGTCGGATTAATCTGCATCAGGCGGTCTGTCACGTCCTTATGTACCGTACTCTTGCTGACTCCGAATGCCTTGGCGGTCTGACGCACGGTGGCATTGTTTTCGATGATGTACGTTGCAATGCCCATCGCACGTTCTTCGATATAATCTTTCAAAGGTAATCCCCTCAGAATACTTTTTTACATTGTATGTATGTTTCCGAGGGGATATGACCGGATTGTGTTTATCTTTACTGATTCACTCTGTTCACTGCAATATTTCTCTACCATATGGATAAACTCTTCTGCCGTGGCAATCTGCTCGTTTACTTCCCTATGGTTCTTAATTGCAACATCAAAATCTCTCTATATGTTCAAGAAGTTCTTCTTTACTCATAAGCTTAAACTCAACATTCCCCGCCGCTCCGCAGCTTGCTTCATACACATCATAATATATAAAAAGGCCATTTTCATCAACATAGAACTTGATATCATCAACAGATTGATACTTCGGTTCAAAATCTTCCCAATATTTATTTTTTATCAGAATACTATCTTCTTTCTGTTTTTGTTTCACAAGTTCAATAATTTCTGATTCGCTTTTTCCTAATAATTGCGTCATCCCCATAATACATCCAGTACTTAAATCGTATACTCTTCCTATCTGGATTGGATTTATTACTCCACCTAACCAAACATCACCAACAAATCGTATACTCAGCAATCCATTTTCATTAACTGTAACTATTCCGTGCAAATTACCCTCGCACTCTTCCCACTGTTCATTTCCAGATGTTTCATATAAATCAACCCAATACTGCTTATCGACAGAAAAAATGCTGTAAATATCCTCATTTATTAAATTTGCAGCCTCATTTTTGCATATCATTACCGGATAAGAATATGTTACCTTTGCAAATATCTGTCCCGTCACTTTTGACCAGATATACTCCTTTTCCACATTTCTGTAATCCATTTTTTCTATATACTCTTTTGAAATCACATCTTGATGAACAATCAGCTCATCGATGTTTTTACAGATTTTTAACTTGCAATCCGTTTCGTTGGTAAAATAGGCAAAATTATCCCTCGAAGTATTTCCTTTGAATATATTATCTTTTGACCAAAAATAAAACATACCCTTATTTTTCTTTGCGAAAGATATTATTGAATAAAAAATCAGCACATCCTTAAAGCCTTTATCCGACTGTTTCTCTTTTCCTTCAAAAGGGGGCTTCTTTTCTAATGCATCATCTACAATTTTAGAAAAATACATCTCATCACATATCGGAATAGTCTTTATATCATTTTCTGCCATCCATCCAAAAAATTGTTTGCCAGCGTCTATACGATAATTTTCCGAAGTTATTTCCAAATCAATTGTTCCATATCCACAAATACTTCTTCGCATTTTATCAACTTCTATAATCAGGTTTTCATAGGCTTCTATTCGTTGTCTAATTACTTCGCGGGCTACAACTTCCGGAATCAAAATCTCAACGGAATTCCCCAAATATCCTTGCTTTTTCATTTTAATTAAATTATTGACATGCTCAGGAATCGATAAAGATTTCATAAAAAACTTATTTTTATAATCAATATGCAATATATTACTATCCAGTACAATATATATCATTCGCTCACTCCAGATTCTTTATCTTTTCTACTCACTATAAAACAACTGCTTGGGACTCTTCGGTTTCTTTGGATTAGTCATTTTAATCTTTCCACTTTCCACCAACGGCATAACATGTGTCTGAATAGCGTAAGTAACAGAAGATAATCCCAGATATTCACATATTTCTTTTCTTGTGCGTGGTGTTCTACAGAATGCCAAAAGGTTATTTACTTCTTCTAATTCTGGTTCTATTTTACTGATATTATCCGACTTATAAAATGTCACAATAAAACTGCCTCTCTCATCTGCAAATCTTGGCTCCTTAAGATGAAATTGCTCCATTTCTCTACGAATAGTTGGTATACCGGAATATCTATTTTCTGTAATGTGCAATGTTTCTAATGCTAACGCCAAAACAGGATTTCTCGTATCTGGCTGCATTTTTCCCAACTGATCAACTTTTATTCTCCCGTATATACCTCCCGGATTTTTTATCTCCATTCTGTCTTCATACATAATAATTTGTATTGGCATACCTTCTGTGTGAATGCTATAATCCCGATGTACCAGTGCATTAACAATTGCCTCTCTGACTGCAGTAATAGGATAATCTGTCCGATCCTCACGTGTCCCTGTTTCTGGATTGATAATCGTCTTATTCTTCATATTCTTTTTTACAAAACTGATTGCTTCATCAAGCATCTCTGAAATACTACCTTCAATTCGTTGATTATCTGAAAATCGTTCTCCTGAACTCCCTAAACATCCAATCTCTATTCCAGGTACAGCAATGGCAGTAATACATAACTGAGGAAAATATGCCTGCGGATATGGGCAGAAAATCATCGTTGCACTCAATGTTATTTCATTGTTTCTAGTTACACTCATCAACTCATAAATTCTATCATTATCCACGCTTGCTAAATTAGGTTTTCCGCTTTTAAGTAAGTCAATATATAGTGCTAACTTTTCCTGATTCAAAGACGATAATGTTGCCCTTGGCACTCCGCGAATATCGTCTTGGTACTTCTTTCTGTATGCTTCATAACTATAAACCTCATATTCAGTCATGGGTTCATCACTATCGCCCACACGTGTATAAGAGCCCTTCAGACGCCCTTTACCTTTATAAAATACCGGTCTATCCGCCAAATCGATGCCTGGAATTTCAGCTGACACAAACGACTTTCCATCTTTTTCCACAACAGTCAACAACGGACGAACAATTGGTTCCATTTGCAAGCACTGCTCATTTATTTTTTTTTGTATATCCTGAGAATCATAAACTCCTACTTCTTTATAATTCTGCTTTTCATCAATTCCAAAAATGATAATTCCACCTTCATCCTGATTCGAAAAACTGGATAGGGTATCGTATAAATGCTGTGGGCATCCCTTTTCTGCACTCTTTAATTCAAGAATATTTGATTCCGATTTCATCTTTTGAATCATTTCGAGTTTTCCAATTAATTCTTCCTCTGTCATTTCAGTTCCTCCATTTCTTACTTTTTATCTTATCATCCTCTTTACATATATGCAAGAATCTCGAATTACATTCACGAACTAAAAAAGGAACTCAAATTTTTGTTCATATAATTTAAGTTCCTTTTGTATTCTTAACTTCACATCAAATTGAAGTTAAATAATATCATCTTTTTTCAGTTGTTGTTTTAATTTGTCTTTTATATTTTACCTTTTCCATTATCTTTTTATTCAAGTGCATATGTCATCTTGTAAAAATACGACACTCTGCAATATTACGTGGACATACAGAATAGGTTCTTTTCGTATATTGCCGATGATTCCGTCCTCTCTATGGAGCAGCTGACTGACAGATTCGATAACTTTGCAATGGCTTATTCGCAGGGAATTTTGGGAAGAATGCATTGTCCTCCCCCTACTCCTCCTTCAGCCCCATATCGCTGTGGTACCGGTTCCGGTAGTGCAGGGGCGTCATGCCGTATTCCTTGCGGAATTTTTCAATGAAATGGCTCTGGGAGGCAAAGCAGAGGAGTTGGGAAATCTGGGAGCAGCTGTAATCGGAATATTTCAGCATGTTCTGTGCCACTTCCAGCTTTCTCTGCAAAATGTAACAGCTGACCGAAATACCTACCTCGCCGGAGAACAGTCTGGAAAAATAATTTTCGTTGAGTCCCACGTATGCTGCCACTTCCGCCACCGTTATCCGGCAGTGGAGATGCGAATAAATGTAATCGATGCTTTTAACCACCGGCTTGGAAAAAATTTTTTTCTTGCGGATGGTTTCCATCTGTTCCGCATAGTCTAAGCACATCACTTTGTGGAGGGCACACAGCTCCTTTAGGCTATTCAGCCTGTCCGCCTTCAGGATATAATAGTCGGACATTTCGTATGCCTGATTGCTCTCCATACCGCCTTCAATGCAGAAACGGGCAAGCAGGCCTGCCGTTACCACAAAGTGGTAGCGGATGCTCTGTATGGGGTCCGCCGACAGCTTCTTTTTGGTGTTCATGGCAAAAGAGTCGTTCCTTAATCGCTCCCTCACTTCCTTTGTCTGCCCCAGCTTTACATAGGAATAAAAGCTCATTTCCCCGCTGTAATCGGTGGAGGTGGCTTCTCGTTCCACATACTGTTCCAGGATGGCTACTTTTCTTTTCTCACTTAACATACGCGTCCTGTTCCTCTCTTCTCCGTGTAATCCCTCTATGCAAATCCTTACTGCGTTACGATTTCTCCCTTATCAGATTTCTTGCTTTATTGTAGCACAAATATGATAAAAAAGTAATATATATGATATATTTTCTTTTTACAAATTCATACAATGGGGTCATAAGATAACGAAAAAAAGAACGAAAAACATACATTTTTATCAAACAAAGAAAGGACAACTGCCATGAAAAAAACACTTGATTGGAACACTTATCTTGATACCGCTTCCCGGACCGTTTCCGAAGGTATCGTCATGCTCACCAATGAAAACCATGCCCTTCCCCTTGCAAAGGATGAAGAAGTTGCTGTGTTCGGCCGCATTCAGCTTCATTATTATAAAAGTGGTACCGGTTCAGGCGGTATGGTGAATGTTTCCAGGGTCATCAGCATTGTTGACGGTCTTGCAGAAAACAACGTGAAGATTAACGAAACGCTTTTAAATACCTATAAGGAATGGGAAAGGGAACATCCTTATGAATTGGGCGAAGGCTGGGCTGCAGAACCCTGGTCCCAGAAAGAAATGCCTCTTTCTGATAAACTGGTAGCCGATGTTGCAAAAGAAACCTCCACTGCGATTGTCATCATCGGACGTACCGCCGGGGAGGAACAGGACAATTTCGACGGAGAAGGTTCTTTCCGCCTCACCGAACTGGAATGGGATATGTTAAAGAAAGTACGCAAATCCTTCTCCAAGGTGATTTTACTTTTGAATGTTTCCAATATTATTGATATTAGTTTCTTAGATACCTGCCCTCCCGATGCCTGTATGTATGTATGGGCCGGCGGCATGGTAGGCGGCAGAGGTACTGCTGATGTTCTCTGTGGCAAGGTAGCTCCCTCCGGTAAACTTCCGGATACCATTGCCTATCATCTTTCCGACTATCCCTCCTCTCCCTACTTTGGCGGAAAGACACAGAATTTTTACTCTGAGGACATTTATGTAGGCTATCGTTATTTTGAAACCTTTGCCCGCGAAAAGGTACGCTTTCCCTTCGGATTCGGACTTTCCTACACAGAGTTTGACATCTCTGTTGTCCGCACCTCCGAAGGAAACGGCGTTGCCGTCAGCAAGGACACTGTTTTGACTTTTGACATAAATGTCAGAAACACCGGTTCCGTTGCAGGTAAGGAAACCGTACAGCTTTACTGTGAGGCTCCCCAGGGAAAACTGGGCAAAGCCGCAAGGGTTCTCTGCGGTTTTGAAAAAACAAAGCTCTTAGCTCCCGGAGAGGAACAGCTCCTTACTGTTACCATTCCCGTAAAATCTCTGGCTTCCTATGATGACTCCGGTGTAACCGGCCATCGTTTCTCCTATGTTCTGGAAGCCGGCACCTATCATTTTTATGTAGGAAACAATGTCAGAAACGCGGCTCTTTCCCTTGGCGTTTCTATTTCCGACACAGTTGTCACAGAACAGCTTACCCAGGCGCTTGCACCGGTAAAAGCTTTCAAGCGTTTCAAACCGGTTGTCAATGACAAGGCTGCCGGTTCCTACGAAATAACCACAGAGGATGTTCCACTGAATGAAGTGGACGAACCTAAGAGAAGACTTTCCCTTCTTCCCGCCGAAATTCCTTACACCGGCGATTTGGGTATCAAGCTTGCGGATGTATTAAAGGGTACCCACAGCATGGATGAATTTATCGGTCAGTTATCCGACGAAGACCTTTCCTGCATTATCCGCGGCGAAGGTATGGGCAGCCCCAAGGTTACTCCCGGTACGGCTGCTGCCTTCGGCGGCGTGGCAAAGAGCCTGACCGAGTTCGGTATTCCCTGCGGCTGCTGCGACGACGGTCCTTCCGGCATGCGTTTAGACTGCGGCACCAAGGCGTTCAGCCTTCCCATCGGCACCATGATTGCTGCTACCTTCAACAAAGAACTGGTGGAAGAGCTGTTCGTCTGCATGGGACTGGAAATGATTACCAACAAAGTTGACTGCCTCTTGGGACCCGGCATGAACATTCACCGTCACCCCTTAAACGGCAGAAACTTTGAATACTTCTCCGAAGACCCTCTGCTGACCGGTCAGATGGCGGTTGCCGAATTAAAGGGACTGCATTCCGTAGGCGTTACCGGCACCATCAAGCATTTCTGCGGAAACAATCAGGAAACCGGCCGTCACTTTGTAGACAACATTGCTTCCGAGCGTGCGCTTCGTGAGATTTACTTAAAGGGCTTTGAAATTGCCGTAAAGGAAGGAAATGCCGACTCCATCATGACCACCTACGGTCCCGTAAACGGTCTCTGGACAGCAGGAAACTTTGACTTAAACACCGTTATTCTTCGAAACGAATGGGGCTTTACCGGTTTTACCATGACCGACTGGTGGGCAGACATCAACGAGCGCGGCACCAGCCAGAACAAGACCAACTTCGCTGCCATGGCGAAGGCCCAGAACGATATCTTCATGGTTTGCGCAGATGGGGAAAAGAACGACGACAACACCCTTGAGAGCTTACAGAACGGCACTCTGCTCCGTGCAGAGCTGCAGCGCAATGCCAAGAATATCTGTCGCTTCCTGCTGCACACCCCTGCCATGAACCGACTGCTTGGCGAGCCGGATGAAATTACCATTGTAAACAGACCTGCGGAGGATACCCCCAGCGACGAACCGGTTATCTTCTACGATGTATATGATGATTTCACCCTTCCTCTCGAAGACATCTGCACGGACAGAGGCACCAGCTACAGCTTCGGCTTAAAGGTACACAATCCTTCTTATTATAAGGTAACTCTGACTGCCAGCTCCACCCAGGGCGAACTGGCGCAGATTCCGGTATCTCTGTTCTCCCTGGGCAGTGCAAGCGGCACCTTTACCTGGAACGGCACGGACGGAAAACCGGTTTCCTACGAAAAGGAAATCCCCATGTTTTCTCCGTTTACCTCCATCCGCCTGTTCTTTGCCCAGAGCGGCTTAAAAATGCTGAGCATCCGCTTTGACAGAGTGGAAAAAGACATTCCCTGGAGTGAACTGTAAGCCGCCTGCTTATGCTTTGATACTCCGGGAAAATTCGAACGAACTCTTTTAGAAATGAGGTCATAATATGGCAACTCTCGTAAAAGATATGACGCACGGCAGGGAAACGCCCCTGCTTCTGCGTTTCATGCTCCCCATGCTTTTAGGCAATCTGTTCCAGCAGGTATATAATCTGGCCGACAGCATCATCGTCGGTCAGCATGAGGGAGCAAACGCCCTCGGCTCCATCGGCTGCACCGGCTCCATTACCTTTTTGTTTTTCTCCTTCTGCAACGGTCTGTCCATGGGCGCCGGCATTCTGATTGCGCAGTATTTCGGCTCCGGCAGGGGGGACAAGGTAAAGCAGACGCTTGCCAATGCCTTTTATATCCAGATGGTTTCCGGCGTGCTGCTCAGTATCATTGGTTATCTGTCAGCAAGGCCAATTTTAACCTTATTAAAAACGCCTGCCGGTCAGATAGACGGTGCCACGACATATCTGGAAATCGTGTGTCTGGGTACGCTGGCAGTTTCCCTGTATAACTATGCGGCACAGACCATGCGTGCCCTGGGTGATTCCCGGACACCTTTGATTTTTCTGATTGTTGCCTGCCTGATCAATGTTTTCTTAGACCTTTTACTGGTGGTGGGATTAAACATGGGCGTAATGGGCGCAGCGCTTGCCACCGTGCTTTCCCAGTGTATTTCCGCTGTTTGCAGCCTGTTGTACGGCTTTTGGAAAAATCCTTATTTTAAGTTAAAAAGAGAACATTTGCGATTTGACCGTGAAATTTCTGCGAAATGCTTTCAGATTGGCCTGCCGTTGGCGGCACAGAGTATTCTGATTTCCATTTCCTGTGTAATCCTGCAGAGAGTGGTAAATGGATTTGAAGAGGCGGTCGTCAGTGCGTTTACCGCTACGACACGTATTGAACAGTTGGTTCAGCAGCCGTTTAATTCCCTCGGCAGCGCCGTTTCCACCTTTACAGGACAGAATATGGGTGCCGGAAAAACCGACCGTGTAAAGACAGCTTTTCACAAGAGTATCTGGATTGCTGCCGCAATCAGTCTGTTCATGCTGATTGCCTGCTACGCAGCCGGTTCCTTTATGATAAGGTGCTTTGTCAATGACCCGGAGGTCATCCGTATCGGTGCCATGGGTCTGCGCATCACCAGCCTGATGTTCTTCCCTCTCGGTATGATTTACATTACCAGAGGTCTGTTGAACGGCGCCGGCGATGCCTTTTATGCCATGATTAACGGTGCCGTGGAGGTCACCGGACGTGTCGGCTTCTCCCGGCTCTTCGTTGTAATTTTCCCCATCGGCATCCGTGCCGTATGGTTTGCAACCGGGCTTACCTGGGTGATTACCGCCCTCGCAGGTATTATCCGCTACCGGCAGGGTAAATGGCTGAAATATCACCTGAATTAGATTATCTTATCAGCACAGACATCCACCCACTCGCGGCAGCCGGAATACTGCTCTATTTCTGATATGCTCAATTCAATGGCGCTGTTACTGCTGCCGCATGCCGGATATACCGTTTCGTATTCCTTCAGCGAGTCATCCAAATAAACTTCTACACCTTCTTTTACGGCAAAGGGGCATACTCCTCCGGGAGCATGTCCCACGAATTCTGTAAGCTCTTCTGCCGTGAGCATTTTGGCTTTTTTTCCGAATTTTGCCTTATATTTGGAATTGCTGATTTTCCGGTCGCCCGCCGTTACGATTAAAATCGGTCTGTCCTCCACCATAAAGGACAGTGTCTTGGCGATTCTGCCCGGCTCGCAGTGCAGGGCTTCCGCTGCCAGTGCCACGGTTGCGCTGGACACCGGAAATTCCAACACCCGCTCTTCCATTCCTTTTTCCCTGAAATAAGATTTAACAGCTTCTACTGACATAAATGTTTCCTTTCTAAATTGACATATTGGTTTTCATAGGTTATGTTATAACTACTACTCACATAAAACAATTGATTTCTTTTATCATCACCAACAAAAGGCGGGAAAGAAAGTGAGTGAATACATTGAAACAAATTCTGTATTCTGTCCATACTGATACTGTACGCTTTTAGAAAGGATGCTCCGAATGGAAGAAAACCTGATGGAAAACGAAAAACTGTCCGCCGTAATGGACAATGTGGAAAAGGTGATTGTCGGCAAACGGACCTCCATTGCCCTGCTGCTGACAGCCATGCTGGCGGGCGGCCACATTCTGATAGAGGACGTTCCCGGTGTGGGAAAAACCCAGCTTGTTGCCTCAGTGGCACGTTCCTGCAATGGGAAATTCAACCGTCTGCAGCTTACCCCCGATGTCATGCCGTCGGACATCACCGGCTTTACCATGATAAACCCGGCAACGCGAGAGACCGAATTCCGGGAAGGCGCTGTCTTCTGTAATTTTCTGTTAGCCGACGAAATCAACCGTTCCTCTCCCAAAACGCAGTCCGCCTTGTTGGAAATCATGGAAGAAGGACAGGTCAGCATGGAAGGAAAAACCTACCGGCTGCCCCAGCCTTTTATGGTGCTTGCTACCCAGAACCCTGTAGAAACCTACGGCACCTACCACCTGCCGGAAGCGCAGATGGACCGTTTCCTTATGAAAATCAGCATGGGATACCCGGAAAAGGAGGAGGAGCTTGCCATTCTCAGAAGAAGCGCGGATGCCGCTCCCGCCAACCTGTCCGCGGTCATTTCCCTGGAAGAAATCGTGGCGCTGAAAGAGAAGGTGGAGCACATCCATATCAGCCCCCGTCTGGAAGAATACATTGTAAATCTTGCAGAAGCTACCAGAGACTCCGAATACATCCGGCTTGGCGTCAGCCCCAGAGGCTCCCTCGCCCTGCACCGGACGGCAAGAGCTTACGCCGTTTTATGCGGCAGGGACTATGTGCTGCCCGATGATATCAAATTTCTGGCACCGTTTGTCCTGACACACCGCATTATCATTTCGCCCAAAGGGAAATCCGTCTTAGGCTCCCCCGAAGAAGTGCTCGCCCAGCTTTTACGCACCCTTACCGTTCCTACGGAATAGCCGAAATTCCATACGAATAGAATAATGGAAATTTCCTGTAACACAAAGAAGGTTACCTATGAATAAGATGTTTCCCTTGAAATCCTTTTTCTCCTGGAAGGAAAAAAAGAAAGAAAAGAAAAACTCCCGCCTGAGCGGTATACCGGGCTATCTTCTGTCCATCGGTCTCTGTGTTGTATTTGCTCTGTATTGCAGTGGCCGTGTGGGCTGGTTTCTGGTGCTTACTTTTATCTGTGCTCCCATTCTTTCCCTGCTGTTTACCCTGTTGTTCCGCAAACAGATTACTGCCGCGTGCAGGCTGGAAACACCGCTTGCCGCCAAGGGAGAGCATGGTATTCTCACTGTGAGCCTGCAAAGCAAAGGCTTTCTGCCCTCCCCGTTTATAACCGTAACTTTTACGGACTCCCCCTATCTTACCTGTGGGGAACCGCTTCTGACCCTGTCCCTGCTGCCCCGTTCAACCGAAACCGTTTTCTTTGACTTTACAGCCTCTGTCTGTGGTGCCTCCTTTGTCGGTATTAAGGAAATCCGCATCTGGGATTATCTGAGTCTCTTTTCTTTTACCGCTCCCGTACCGGATACACAGGAAATCCATGTAGTCCCGGACATTGCCGAGGTATCTTCCGACGAAGACTATATTCTAGAAATCTACCGGCAGTCCACAGAGACCGGGGACAGTGAGGAAACCATCGATGCCGGCTCCACACTGTTTGGCGGCTTTCCGGGCTTTGAACACCGGGAATATGTACCGGGAGACCCCTTAAAACGAATTAACTGGAAGCTTTCTGCCAAGAGGGACAAACTCTACGTGCGTCTGGACGAAGAAACCGCTTCCTCCAGGGTGTGCATCTTACTTGACACCCTCTTGCAGGCAGGGGAAGAAGATTTGCAGAACCTCCCCCCGGATTTATATGCGATTGCAAAACCGGATATGGCACTGCCGCTTCTTGCCCAGAACGCCATGGAAACCTCCCTTGGTATTGCCCGCGCACTCCTTCACAACAGCCTCACGGTTTCCTACCTGTACCTTTCTCCCGATACCGGTGATTTTCGGGAAATGTCTCTCCGGAAAGAGGAAGATATTCCGGAGCTGGCAAAGGAACTGGCGGCTTATTCTTTTTCCGCAGAAAGACGGATTCTGCCTGATAATCTGACATCCGATATGCCTCTGCTTATCTGCACACCCGGCAGAACGGACGATGCAGACTTCCGCGGCTGCATCGTTTATTCTTCCCTGACCGGCAAAGGAGCTTTGCTATGATACGTGATTTTCTTTCCAAGCACAAAACTGAATGCGGCGCCTATGCTCTGGTGCTTACTCTGTGTTTTTCCCTGTTTGTCATCTATGATGCCTTTTCGGGAACCGCCGCACTGTTCCTTATTCCCGGGACACTGCTTATCTGTGCCGCTTATTTTTTTCTGTGCGCCTTTGTGGAAAAGCATAGATTTATCGGCTCTGTCCTGTTCGGATTTGTGTTTTTTATTGTGGTAAGGCTCTTTATGTTCTTTTCCCGTTACGGCATGAGCGCCTATCAGGCAGTCTTTCTGGAATGGATGCTGACAAAGGGAAGCAATGCGGAAGGAGCTGTATTTTTTCTGATTTCCCTGTTTCTGTTCTTTACGTTCTTCTTTTCCGTGACCGTTTACTACTTTTCCAAGGTATTGTACCGGATGTTTTTTCTCACCTTAATCAGCCTCATTCCCTGTGTACTGTATGTAAAGGTTATGTCCGAAATCAACAACGTAAGCCTGGTACTCATTGCCCTCTGCAACGTGGCTGTCTTTATTCTGCACCGCAATTCCCTGCGGGATATGGGAAAAATCACCAAAAAGGCCACGCTGATTGCTTCCGGTGCCGTGTTCATGCTTATGATTTTCCTTGTGGCGTCCGCTATTCCCAAACAGCAGGAAGCGCCTTACTACGATGAATTTGAAGACCTGTTCATGGGCGGCGACACCTCCTCCGATATCGAAGACAGTTTTTCTGACTTAAGCGAATTTTCCGGGGATGCCTCCGGCTTTTTAAGCCAGTCCAACCGGAAAATGTACTCCCTTTACGGCAGTACTGCTTCCTACTTAAAACGTCAGAATTTTGATTATTATGACTTTGCAAAAGACCGCTGGTATGCGGATGAAACCTATTCCACCACATATTCGACACCGGAAAGCTGGGAGGCTGTGGAGCAGTACAAAAATCTGCCCTCCCTCCATTCTGCCCTGCTGGCGGCAGAAGAATATGAGCCGGGCTTTCTGAAGGCTCATCATTTAAATGAAATCAAGGACTTGCGGCTGCCCCTAAGCCTTCTGCAGACAACAAGAATCCAGTCGGAGAATTTCGGTGCCTCTTATTTTCTCGTTCCTTCTAACGTCATCTGTCTGGATGTGGGAGAACTGCAGGACTCCTGCCGGGTAACTCCCGGAGGGGCTTTTTTCTCCGAAGAGGGAGCCCATCCGCTCAATTTCCAGTACTCCTACAGTTACTACACCGACTACGTCTATTACAACAGCTGGATTTTGGCAGGCGGTGTGGATTTTGACAATGAAGAAGCCCTGAAGCTTCTGACGGACCTCCGCAACGTGCTGCAGGAAAACGAAGATGTCTGGTACAATACTGCCTCCTCCTATCTGCACCAGCAGATTGAAGCCGACTATTACCGGGAGCTGTGTACGGAAAATACTTTGGAAATTTCTTCGGAATTAAAGGATTTTGCGCTGTCTCTGACGGATGGGCTTTCCAATGACTACGAAAAAGCCGCCGCCATTGAAAGTTTTTTCCAGACCGGCGGATTTACTTACGATTTGCAGTATCATGCCCCGGATGATTCCCCGGAATATTTCCTGTTTACCGGAAAAACCGGCACCTGCTCGGACTTTGCTTCCGCTTATGTGCTGCTTGCCAGAGCCGCCGGACTGACCGTCCGCTATGCGGAAGGATACACCCCCGAGGCAGAAGGCGGCAACCGTTATGTCATTAAAAACCGTGACTCCCATGCCTTTCCGGAGGTATTTATCCAGAATATCGGCTGGATGGTATTTGAACCCACGGTAGCTTCTACGGGAAACGGCAGCCCTTTACGCTTTTTATCCCGGCTTCGCATGGACTACGGTTTAATGGCGGTAATCGCCTTTTTCCTTGTGGTTCTGACAGTGCTTGCCACCGTTTTACGTTTCCTGCTGCCTCTTCTTACGGAATGGGCATTCCGTATCCGTCTTCATGTTACTTCCGTCCCCTACGGCACGTTATTGGCCTATAAACGCCTGTTAAAAAAGGGAGGCCGTGTTTTCCGGGAGAATTTAAAAAGTAAAACACCCCATGAACTTTCCGAACTCTTCCTGTCCATAGGGTGTGATATTTCCTGTCTGTGTCATTATGCCGAGCAGATTTTGTATGCACCGGGCTTTGTAGCGCCCATCACGCAGAAGCAGCTCTGTGAGAATTACGCTTCCGCCTGCAAAGCTTTACGGCGTTACCGTAAGACCGGACGGTCCGGTAATCATAAAGCCGATGTCTGAAATGCTTCCGCCTGCGGGAATTACGCCGTTGTAGCTTTCATTGGTTACATGCAGGGTATTTCCGTTTGCGGAATATTTTCCGCTCCAGCCGCTGGAAAAAGCGATATCACCGCTGAAGTGAATGTCGATTGCCCACTGGCTGGTGTCGGAGTTTCCGGGATTTTCTAACTTCACATCAAACTGATAGCAGGTCTTGCCGCCGTCCTCCCAGCTGCTCTTTAAGGTTGCGGTTCCGTTTAAGCTGCTGCTCGTAAACGAAAAGCTCTGACCGTCGTTGTTCTGATTGTTTCCGTTGTTATTATTGTTCTGTCCGCTGTTACTGCTCTGTCCGTTTTTGCTGTTGTTCTTTCCGCCGGACTGGCTGTTCTTTGCAGCATCCTTGGAATTTCCAACGGCGCTGTTTCCGGTCAGAGTCTTATAAAGCCATTTTCCCGTCTCGCTTAAATCACTCTCCGTAAAATCGGAAGTCTTGTTGCAGGAGCTGCTGATTAACGCAGAGGTTTCGCTCTTATTGGAGAGGTTCCATGCCACATAGCTGATGCCGTATTCGTTAATCACATCCATCCATTTCTGTGCCTGGTCATAATCCACACCGCCGTTTCCGCTGGCATCGCAAATGCTGAACTCACTGATAAATACAGGCAGTCCCGCCTTAATGGCATTTACCATGGTGTTGCGCAGATCCTCCTTGTGCGTTGCCGCATAAAAATGCAGGGTATACATGATGTTGTCATAGCCGGTAATCGGATCCGCCGCCGCTTCATCCACGCGCTGGGACCAGTTGGGAGTACCTACAATAATGATGGCATCGTCATCGTACTTGCGGATAATGGGGATAATGTCCTCCGCATATTTCTTTACATCGCTCCAGCTTGTGCCGCCGCAGGGCTCATTGCAGATTTCATAGAGAACATTGTTCTGGTCGGCATAGGTTTTTGCCATTTCCTCAAAGAATTTCTTGGCTTCGTCCTCATAGACCAACGGGCTGTTCTCATTCAGCACATGCCAGTCGATAATCACATACATATCGTTATCGGTTGCATACTGGACGCCGCGCTTCACGATATTTTTCAAATCTTCCTTATTGCCGTCGGTACAGTAACCACTGTTTTCATGGGTATACATGGCAAGACGCATGACATTTACATTCCACTCGTTCCGGAACTGGCGGAACGCATTCTGGTCCACGTATGTGGGGAACCAGCCGATGCCGTGGGTACTGATGCCCTTAAGCTGCACCGGATTGCCGTTTTCGTCCACAAGCTGGGTACCGTCCACGGAAAGAGCACCGCATACGGAAGGTGCTGCCAGGTCATAGTCCGCTGTCTTTGCCTCCTCATCCTTATCGTTTTCCGGGTCGGTCAGGCTTTCGTCCCTGCCATCGTTCTCCGTTCCGCCTTTGTTGTCGCCTGCGTTATTTTCCGCCGGTGAGCTCTCGCCGTTTTCCTCTGCAGGCTGCGTTTCCGCTTCCGCAGTCACCCTGGTTTCTGCACTGCCGTCAGCCGTCAAAAGCTTGTTTGCCTGGTTCCATTTACCATATGCCAGTATCAGAAGTACTACTCCGGTTACGCAGAGTACTGCTCCGATAATGACCAAAATCAGACCTGTTTTTTTCTTCATTCGCCTGTGCCCCTCCTGTTTTTGCCTAACAATACCCCGTATTGTTGCCTGTTATAAGTTTATTGAAACAGCATATAATACTGCAATTTCTGATAAGAAAGTAAAGCATCCTCCCCTGAAACGGACTCATCCGTATACCGGGTTTCTTCCGCGGAGATAACCGGAATTTCCTGCCGGAACTCCTCTAAATACTGCTGATAGGGCGACAGGGGAAGCCCCGCCGTCTGCATCACTTTGCCGGATAAATAATTGGCGCTGATTTCCACATCCTGTTCTTCCGCAATGTCGTAGTTTGCCCAGATGACAAAGGGCACCACATACCGTTCCTTCTGTTCTTCATCCGTCAACGTCGCACCGGATTTGCCGTTTGCCTGAAGCACCGGCTCCACCACGGAGTCCGTGGGCTGGTGATCGCCAAAGAAAACAATGATGGTCTTTTCTTCCTGTTCGGAGAAATACCGCACCAGACTTTCGAGCGCCGTATCCGTCTGCTTCATCAGGGACAGATAGGTATTGATGGCGTCCGTTCCGCCATCCTTAAGTGCCACATCCGGTGTAAAGTTATCAAATTTATCCGTGTAGCCGGAATGATTCTGCATAGTTACCTCGAAGAAAAATAAAGGTTCGCTTCCTTTTTTCTCGTAGGCTCTCTTGATAAAATTAAACGCCGTTTCATCACTGACATAGCTGCGCAGCCTGCCCGTCTCGGGGAAACTGTCTATAAAATCCGCCCGTTCAAATCCCAGCAGCGGATACACCGTTTCCCGGTCCCAGCCGGAAGCCTTGTAAGGGTGCGCAGCTCTTGTGGTATAGCCGAGGGACTTCAGATAAGAAGCCAGTGACTGGGTTTCCTCATGGATATACTGCTGATATGCCACACTTCCCTGAGGGAGAAATGCCATGGTATTGCCGGTTAAAAATTCAAATTCCGTATTGGCAGTGTTGCCGCCCTTGACCGATACATGCAGTTTTCCGGTAATGGCATTTTCCGCACCGTTCTGCAGGGAATGTACGAACGGCATGTAGTCCATGTTGGCATCTACCTCGCCCAGCACCGCCGGGTCGGAAAACGCTTCATCCATAATAACGATGATATTGGGTCTGTCCGTCACCTCTCCTACAGATTTTTCGGCAAGAAGCGCCGCTTCTTCCTCCGCATCGTAGCCGTCCGGCACATCCACATCAATGTACTGCAGCTCTAATAGAAATGCCACCGCCGTACCGTCCTTGTAGCTCATGGTCGTCGGGGTAAACAGCTTGTCGTACATCCTGATGTCCTGCTCCACGAATTCCTCATTGTGAAGCAGATTGATATACACACTTAGGAGCACCAGCGCGCTTAACGCACTGACACTGCGGAATATCCAGCCCTTTTTCAGTTTATTCTTTCCGAACAGAATAATCACCACTGCAAGCAGGGCAAATCCTATCATGGCTGCCAGCGCACGGGTTGTCAGGGTGTAGGAAAAATTGTCCGCCACACTTAATGCCGTGCCGATGGAATAAAAATCCCATGGCTGGATGGGCTGTGAGCGGAACTTCAATACAAAATAATTGGCAAGACCATATATAAAAAAGATGCCGGTTTCCAAAAGTAGGGCTATCCGCAGTCTGCCGGTTACCGTGTAAAACAATACCATCAGTAACTCAAAGAAAATAATGTTGTAAATCTGGATACCCGTCCGCATATCCTTAAACGGATTATGGGTAAACCATTCAAACAGATAAAACACAAAAACCGGTACCAAAAGGGCCAGTACCGTTTTTGCTATTTCATTTTTATGGAATTTCATACTAAAACCTTTCCCTACAAAATTCTTCTTACCGACAAAATGGTTCTGTAGGTTGCCTTGCTTACCTTGATGCCGGTTCTTGCGCTGCTGGCGTGCACAATGTAGCCGCCGCCGATATAGAGCGCCACGTGTCCATCATAGCAGATTAAATCGCCCGGCTGGGCATTTTCATAGGAAACTTCCTTACCTGCGCTCCGCTGGGAATAGGATGTGCGGGGAAGAGAATAATTAAAATCACTGTAAATACGGTAGGTAAAGCCGGAACAATCCGCACCCTTCGTAAGGCTGGTGCCGCCCGCAACATAAGGATTACCAATAAACTGGCAACCGTACCGGGCTATCTGCTTTCCTAAGTCACTTCCCTTGGCATTGTTGATAATCTCCGCCACATTAGTGCTAACGGTGTAGGTACCGTTTGCCGCATTCTTTCTTTTCTGCTCATCCTGCAGTTTCTTTAAGTCCGCCTGCTCCTGCTTGATCTTCGCCGTCAGAGCCTTGGCTTCCTGCCTTGCTTTGGCAATCTGCGTATCAAAGTCCGCAGACTGCTTTTTCTTTTCCGCAAGCAGAACGTCAAGCTGCGCCTTCTGGTCTTCCATGGACTGTTTATCCACCAAAAGCGCTGCCTTGTCGATCTCAAGCTGGTCCCAGATTTCCTTGGTTTCCACACGGGAAGCCTCGTACTCATCCAGAAGCTTTTTGTCATAAGAATAAACCGCCTCTATGTAGCTGGCATTGTTCAGAATTTCGCTGAAGGAAGATGCGGAAAAAATGGTGTTCAGGTAATCCGTCTCGCCGGTTTCATACATGAACTGAATCTGGCTGACCATGGCAGCATACTGCGTTTCTTCTTTTTCTTTTGCTTCTTCATACAGAGCTTCCGTAGTCTCAATATCCGCTTCCTTGGTGGCGATGTTTTCCTCGAGGACGCCGATTTCTGCCATTGTGTTTAAGAGCTCCGCATCCAGATCGGAGATTTCCTCTTCCAGCAGATCCTGCTCATCCTCAAGTCCTGCAATGTTGTCGTTGATATTGGAAAGCTGCCCCTGATGGTTTTTGATGTTCTCCCGGATTTCCCCGATGGAGGTAGCATACGCAGGAAGCACCGTACCAAAAAGTATGGCACATACCAATATACAGTTTATAAGTCTTTTAGCTGTCTTTTTCATTGGTCTCCTTCCCACCCGCAGGGCAATCTTTTTATCTTTTAGAAATTACAGTTCGCAGTTGTTTACGGTTCTGGGGAACGGGATAACGTCGCGGATGTTGCCCATTCCGGTCAGATACATAACGCATCTTTCAAAGCCCAGGCCAAAGCCGGCATGACGTACGGAACCGTATCTGCGGAGATCAAGATAGAAATCGTAATCTTCCTTCTTCAGGCCCAGTTCATCCATTCTCTGCTCTAAGAGCTCCAACTTATCCTCTCTCTGGCTGCCGCCAATAATTTCGCCGATACCGGGTACTAAGCAGTCCATAGCGGCAACGGTCTTGCCGTCATCGTTTAACTTCATGTAGAATGCCTTGATCTCCTTCGGATAATCAGTAACGAATACCGGGCGCTTGAATTCCTTTTCGGTCAGGTATCTTTCATGCTCGGTCTGTAAATCGCAGCCCCAGAATACCTTATATTCAAATTCATCATTGTGTTTTTCCAAAATCTTGATGGCATCGGTGTAGGTAACATGACCGAAATCGGAATTTACCACATGCTGCAGTCTTTCAATCAGTCCCTTATCTACATACTGGTTGAAGAATGCCATTTCCGCAGGTGCATTTTCCAGTACATAGCGGATTACATACTTTAACATGCTCTCTGCCAGCACCATGTCGTCTGTCAGGTCTGCAAATGCCATTTCCGGCTCAATCATCCAGAACTCCGCCGCATGACGGGTGGTGTTGGAATTTTCCGCACGGAAAGTAGGTCCGAAGGTATATACATTCTTGAATGCAAACGCATAGGTTTCTACGTTTAACTGTCCGCTTACGGTCAGATTGGTTGGCTTACCGAAGAAGTCCTTGCTATAATCCACGGCGCCGTCCTCCGTCTTAGGAATGTTGTTCAGATCCATGGTGGTTACCTGGAACATTTCACCGGCACCCTCACAGTCGCTTCCGGTAATGAGCGGTGTATGCACATAGACAAAGCCTCTCTCCTGGAAGAACATGTGGATTGCATAAGCAATCAGGGAACGAACACGGAACACTGCCTGGAAGGTGTTGGTTCTGGGACGGAGATGGGGAATGGTTCGCAGATATTCAAAGCTGTGACGTTTCTTCTGCAAAGGATAATCGGAAGTGGACTCTCCTTCCACAAATGCCTCCTCCGCCTGCATTTCAAAAGGCTGCTTAGCATCGGGTGTTGCCACGATGGTACCCTTTACCACAACTGCGGAGCCAATGTTTAACCTGGTCAGCTCTGCAAAGTTTGCAAGCTTGTCGCTGTATACTACCTGAAGGGTTTCAAAATAAGTACCGTCATTGATGACGATAAATCCGAATGTCTTGGAATCACGGTTGCTGCGTATCCAGCCGCCTACGGTTACTTCTTTGCCAATAAAGCTTTCTCTGTCACGATATAAATCTCTGATATCTGTTAACTCCATCTCTCTGCTCCTCTTTCTTTTTATTCTGTCATCTGTATTTTTACAACTAAACTGTCCGCAAATGCCCCGTATTAATATTCGGTAACATTGCCGTTTTCATAAATAAAATCTACAACCTTTTCGTACAGGAAATATTCCCGGAACTCTTCTTTATCTCTGTCGCCCAGCATATCCTCTACGGTGTCATAGTTATTTTCACTTGCCATTTCGGTCAGCTTTTCTTCCAGTTCGGCATCGTCAATGCTTAAGTTCTCCTTTGCCGCAATATACTGGAAAATCATGCTCTGTCTTGCGCTGGTTTCAGCAGACATCTGAATATAGGTCTGGGAATCCATGCTGTTGGTATACATGCTGTAGGTATCAATGTCCACGCCGTAGTTGGCAGCCTGTGCTTCCATGGTGGAAGTAAGCTGCAGGGAATATTTGTCTACTAAGGACTTGGGCAGCGCACTTACGGTTGCAATGTCGTCAAGCTGGGAAATAACTGCATTTTCCTTTGCCACACCGTAGTTGTACTTAGCGCTGGCTTCCAGGTATTCACGACAGAAATCCAAAAATTCCTGCACGTTGTGATAAGTGCCGTCCGTAAAGCTTTCGATTTCGGAATCAACCATTTCGGTGCTGTTGGATGCGCAGATAAAGTTTACGGTTACGGTAAATACCACGTCCTGTCCTGCCAGGTCCGCATTCTGATAGCCTTCCGGGAAGGTCAGGTTCAAATCTACGGTATCGCCAACATTGACACCGATTAAGCCGTCTTCAAAACCGTCGATAAAGCTGCCGCTGCCGATGGTTAAATTGTAACCCTGTGATGTACCGCCGTCAAATGCCACGCCGTCTTTTTTGCCTTCAAAATCAATGTTTACGGTATCGCCGGATTCTACTACGCTCTTCTCCACATTGCTCTTGGCGCCCATCTGATTGTAGGTCTGTATGGCGATGGTTTCCACATCTTCGTCCGTTACTTCTGCCTGCTTGGCAACGGAGAGCTCCAGTCCCTTGTAATCGCTGCTCATGCTGACATTGCTGAGCACATCCACATCGCCGTCCACCACGGGAATTTCGCTTTCGTACTCCGCTGCCGTGGTCGCGCCGGCAATGGCGGATTCATTCTGGGACTCGGTCGTATTTCCGCCATCTGTACCATCTGTATTGGTTTTATCTCCGCATCCGGCAAGTACACCGAGTGTCAGAGAAAGTGCCAGTAAAACTGCAAATCTTTTTTTCATAATAAACCTCATTTCTTTCGCTTTTTTACAAAGCGGCTTCTTATTTTATATCACAAATACACCCGATTTACAAGAGCGGAGACAGGAGCCGGCACACTTGTTCTTTCACGCGGAGCCCAGGTTTCCGCGAAGTATACATGCTTTTTGTAATTCTGGTACATTTATCCAGGTCCTTTTTAAAATATCCCGTCATTTCCTTCGCCTTGTTCCGGTCGTACAGAACCGCATTCACTTCAAAATTCAGGGCAAAGCTGCGGATGTCCATATTTGCCGTACCGTAGCAGAGCACCCTGTCGTCCACCACGATACCCTTCGCATGCAGGAAACCATCGTTATAGATATAGCAGTTGGCGCCCGCCATGACAAGCTCTCCCATGTAGGAATAGGTTGCCCAGTATACAAAGGGATGGTCGGGCTTGCAGGGAATCATCAGGTTTACCTCCACGCCGGAATAAATCGCCATAAGCAGGGCGGAAAGCATGGACTCGTCCGGAATAAAATACGGCGTCTGAATATAGATTTTTTCCTTTGCCTTGTGGATGAGCCGGATATAGTTGTCGCGGATGGGCTCTAAGGAAGTATCGGGACCACTGTATATAATCTGCATATAGCAGTTGTCCCCCGCCGCCGGTGCAAAGCCCGCCATATAGCGGGGATTGGAAAAGAGATGATCCTTCGCCGCATAGTTCCAGTCAAGTAAGAAACGCAGTTCCAGTCCCATGATGCCCTCGCCGCGGATGCGCAGATGGGTATCCCTCCAGTAGCCGAATTTCGGAACCAGACCAATATATTCTTTTCCGATATTAAAGCCGCCCACATAGGCAACCTTATTGTCAATCACCACAATTTTACGGTGGTTCCGGTAATTGATACGAAGCTGCAGCCTGCGGAAAAGCGCCGGGAAAAATTCTGCGGTTTCAATGCCCGCTTCGTTTAAGCTCTTCCAGAATTTCGGTTTCACGGAGCGGCAGCCCATGGCATCAAACAGAATGCGCACCTCCACACCATCCTTCGCCTTCTCCACCAGCACATCCTTAATGCGGTTGAACAGCACATCATTTTTAATGATGTAATACTGGATATGGATGAATTCCTTTGCCTCCCGGATGTCATGTATAAGGGCGTCGAATTTCTCATTGCCGTCCGTAAAAATGTCCACGTCATTGGTATCGGTGAGCACGCCGCCGGTAGTGTTTAAGTTAAACAGCACCAGATCCGTATAGCCCTTTAAGTCCGGGTCATCCTCTTCGTACTCCTTGCTCTGGATTTTGTGCTCCTGCTGCCGGATGGCCTCATTCAGCTTATCCTCGATTTCCTTCACACGGAACATCTTCTGCTTGTGCATGTCCGTCCCGATAAGAAGATAAAAAATAAAACCTACCACAGGGACAAAATACAACGCAAGAAGCCATGTCCAGACTGTCTTGGGATCCTTCCTCTGGAAAAAAACCACCGCCACGGCAAATATTAAATTAAAAAATACCAGGTGATTGAAAAAAAAACGAATCCCCTGCATGGTAATATCCAGCACCTGATACACGTTTTTCCCGCCTTTCCGCAGATTTCCAAGGTTCGGCAGCATACTTGTCCGTATTCCGCCACCCTTTTATTTGTTTGAGTATACCACACATTATTTCTAAAAAATACCCCAAAAATGCGTATTGCCTTATCCTAAAAACAATGTTACAATGTTGCTTGCAAAGTAATTTTTAGGAGGTTTCCCGGTGAGTACTGGTTGGATTATCACACTTATTGTTATCGGCGTTCTGGTCGCCATACTGGTTGTACTGTATTTTCTTGGAAAGAAGGCACAGAAAAAGCAGGCGGAGCAGCAGGTTCTCTTAGAGCAGAACAAGCAGACCGTTTCCATGCTTATCATAGATAAAAAACGAATGAAGATGAAGAACTCGGGACTCCCCGCCATGGTCATGGAGCAGACACCGAGGCTCATGCGCAACTCCAAGCTTCCCATTGTAAAAGCGAAAGTCGGTCCCCAGATTCTTTCCTTAGTCAGTGATGAAAAGATTTTTGACAGCATTCCCGTGAAAAAGGAAGTCAAGGCAACCGTCAGCGGCATTTACATCTTAGACGTAAAGGGACTTCACGGCAAGCTTCCCGCAGCACCCGTAAAGAAGAAAGGCTTCTTCAAGCGTGCTCTGGAAACCGCCCAGGAAAAGGCAGGAGCAAAGCCTGTTAAATAGTGATTGAAAACAAAGGGTATGTACGCCGGTACATACCCTCTTTTTTGTTATCTGTTATGCTCTTTATGCCTGAAAGATTTTTATGCTTTCTGCGATATCTTCATCCGTAAAAAACATTCCGCCAGCGGCTTTTCTTCCGCCTCGAGAGCATATTCGATACGGATTTCGATTTCCTCATCCGTTTCCTTCACGTTGATTTTGCGGGTGTCCACCGCCAGATTCATTTTTCCGTAGGGCGTATGGTACTGGGTGGGGTGTTTTTTCTGCTCTTCAAAAATCATGGTGGTGCTTATGGCGCCGCTGCGTACCAGCTCCACGCCGTTTTTGTGCAGCTTCACCCTTGTTTTCACGGGTTCTTCCATCCCTTCCTGCACTTCTTCATAAAAAAGGTAATGGCATTCCCCTTTCTTAAAATACCTGGCATCCGCTTTCATTTCCTGGCTGTCGCGGTCTTCCCCAAAAGACTGCACACCCTTTATGGTAAGAGAAACTTCTTCTGTCAACTGTTCTGCCTTCCTTCCGCTTTGTTATCTGCCGGGTGCTTTCTAATACTCTTCAATGTTCACCTGCTTGGCAGAGAGGATACCGTATTTGATAATGGAATTGGCAAACCGGATAAATTTCTCGGTGGTATCACTCACATAAAACTGGTACTGGTTGTCACCCAGCCCCGGTGCATTTTCCCGAAGCAGATTTTTTTCCGCCAGCATCTCTTTTAATTCCCTTGCGGTTTCATAAGCCGGGTTCACCAGATTAACCTTTTCTCCCATAATGCGGCCGATGGTGGAACGGATAAGGGGATAATGAGTGCATCCTAAAATCAGGGTATCTATATCCAGATCAATCAACTCCGTCAGATATCTTCTGGCGATTTCATCCGTTACCGGGTCCTGCAGAAGTCCTTCTTCCACCAGGGGCACAAACAACGGGCACGCCTTGCCCCATATCTGTACCTTGGGATTTAACTCTTTTATGTATTCGCCGTAAATATGGCTGTTGATGGTTGCCTCCGTGGCAATGACACCGATTTTTCCGTTCCGGGTGGTATCGGCGGCGGCTTTGGCACCTGGCTTTACCACACCCATAATGGGAATGTCGAATTCCTTTTCCAGTTCATCCAATGCATAGGCGCTCGCCGTATTGCATGCCACCACGATGGTTTTCACATGATGCGTTTCCAAAAAACGTACAATCTGCCTGGAAAACCGGGTTACGGTTTCCTTGGATTTATTGCCGTAGGGCACCCTTGCAGTATCCCCGAAATATACGATTTTTTCATTGGGAATCTGACGCATGATTTCTCTTGCCACGGTCAGCCCGCCGATACCGGAATCAAACACGCCGATGGGTGACTCCCTGTCTATTCTGTCATTGTTCATAACTCTGTCCTCAACATTTTGGCAGGCATGCTCAGAACCAGTTTTTCAACAGCTCCCAGAGCCTGCTCTTTGCCTTTATTTCCTCCGGCTTTGCCGAAAGCAGCCGGTAATAAAGTTCGCTGCCGTACTCCGTTTCTTCCTCCGTCTGTCCGTCCTCACAGACCACCCGGCAGGTATCCTCGTTTAAGCAGAACTCCGGGTAAAACAATCCGAAGAACGCACATGCCGCCAGCAGCAAGCTTACTTTTTTTATTCTGTAAATCCATTTTTCCATAGAAAGACCTCTCTGTTCCTATAAGCGGATATTTTCCGCTATTCTGTTACAGAGAGTATGGACATTCTTTCTTTCCTTTATACCCTTCAGGCATGCGCGGCATTTTTTTCCTGCTCCTTATGCAGCTGGCGCATAATGGCATTTTCCTGATTGTCTATGTGAAGCTTTGCCGTTTTCGCCGCCGTTGCCTTATCCTTATTCCGGATGCAGTCAAATAAAATCCGGTGCTCCGCAATCAGCTGTTCATGAGTGCTGACGTCCTTGATGTATTCAAAACGGTACCGGTACATCTGCTCCGATAAGTTGTTGATAAGCTGTACCAGACGGGTGTTGCCGGCAGCCTTCACTATGATGTTGTGAAACTCCACGTCCGCCTGGGCAATTTTCTTTGGGTCCCCGGTAGAAACTGCCTTTTCAAAGGACTCGCATGCCTTTCCCAGCGCTGCAAGTTCCTCGTCGTTAATACGGTCGCAGGCAAGCTCCACACTGAGTGCATCCAGCGCCCTTCTTACCTCCAGCACATCCCTTAAACTCTTTTCGGTAATCTGCGCCACTTCCGCGCCTCTTCTGGGAATCATGGTCACCAGACCTTCCAGTTCCAGCTTGCGGATTGCCTCCCTTATGGGGGTACGGCTGACGCCCAGCTTATTTGCCAGATGAATTTCCATCAGTCTTTCACCCGGCTTCAGCTCCCCTGTTAAAATTCCCTGTCGTAATGTATTGAATACCACATCTCTTAATGGAAGAAATTCATCCATATTTGTCTGTAGGTTTTCCTGCATATGCCCTCTCATTCTGCCGTGTAATACTTTATGCGGATACAAATTCCGTCACAAAAATCTGTTTTACCGGCTGATAACCTTTCTCTGTCCACTGCATCTCTGCCTGCTTTTGCTCCAATACCTCTTTGCAGTGTACTGCTTCCTCTTTATTCTTAAATATCCCGAAAACGGTGGGTCCGCTGCCGCTCATCATGGCTCTCACCGCTCCGTTTTCTTCCATCAGCTCTATCAGTCTGCCGATAACCGGATAGGACGGCGACGTCACATCCTGAAGTACATTTCCCATTCTGTCTGTTACCCCGTGCAGACTTCCCTCCCGGATGGCATCCACCATGCCGTCTATATCAGGATGCTTCGTTTCTTCCGATAAATTCAGCCTGCCGTAAACTTCTTTGGTAGAAACAAATAAATCCGGCTTGGCTAAAAGCACTGCTGCCTCCGGTACATCCGGCAGCGGCGTCAGTTTTTCACCGATTCCTTCCGCCAGCGCCGTACCGCCCATGATGCAGTAAGGAACATCGGCTCCTATTTTTACCCCAAGCTCCTTTAATGCTTCTTCGGAAAGCCCCGTTTTATACAAAATATTCATACCCTTAAAGACGGCTGCCGCATCCGTACTGCCGCCGGCAAGCCCCGCCGCCACGGGAATACGTTTTATAAGCTGTATCTCCACACCGCCCTTCACGCCGGTGCTCTCTAAGAAAAGCTTTGCCGCCCGGTAGGCTAAATTGGTATCGTCACAGGGTATCTCGCCGTTTTCCGTGGAAAACTTGATGCCCTCCGGTATTTTTCTCAAGGTTACGGTATCATGCACACCCACGGTCTGCATCACCATTTTCACTTCATGGTAACCGTTAGGCAGCCTGCCCACCACGTCCAGTCCGAGATTGACCTTGGCATGGCCCTGCATTTCTATACTATCGTCCGTCATTTCGCATTTGGTTTCCTTTCTTCAGGAATTGTACTTAATTATATACAATTTGGTGTTTTTCGTCAATGACTTGAAGAAAAGCCCTGCCGCAATGGCAAGGCTTTTTATTACATTCCCTTCACAATAAGAAGTTTATCCCCCGGATGGACTTCATCCGAGTTCATTTCATTGACTTCTTTTATTTTATCCACCGGCACATAATATTTTTTACCGATATTCCACAGGTTATCCTCCGCACCCGCCACGTAAATCACCATGCCGGGCAGATCGTTTACTTTTTCCGTATCCAGGTCCGTGATTTTCAAATCGTTTATAAAGGAAACGGGCTGCTTGCGGAAGCAGATTGCCTGGAAGTCCAGAACTGCCTTCACATCCATTTCTTCGCTGTCCACCATAACCACCTGCAGAGGCCCGGTTTCCGCCAGAAGCTTTACCTCATCCTCCGGCCGGATATCCGGTACTTCCAGCGTATAGCTAAACGGCAATACTCCCGTTACACTGCGGTAGGGCGCTATGTCGTCCCCGGTAATGTAAAGCACCTGCACATTTAAGGTACCCTCCGCCAAAATGCCTTCTTCCGTAATGGCAGTGCGGTCCAATACCACCTCGCCCCGGCTGTGGATCACCTGCAGCACCCTTTCCTCGGAATGCTCTAATTTCAGCCGGTCGGACACCTTGCTCTTTCCGGCTATCCGCATGAGAAGCTGCTTGCAGACCGCTTCCTTTTCCAGGCATTCCACTTCCCTTGTAACGCCGTAAACATCCGAAACCATGCTGATGTTTTCTTCTTCGTAGAGTTTTATAGACACATCCAGCACCAGTTCCAGCGAAAGCATTCGTTCCTCGCCGTCGAAATCCGGTTTGACTTCCAGATTTTTCTGTCCGATTTCAAACGTTATCAGCCCTGTCATGTCATCCCGGCTGCCGCTGCACTCTAAATTCCGGTTAAACGGAATGGTGTTTTCATAGAAACGGATGGGGGTATTTTCACCCTCCCCTTCATACAAAACAAAAATATGGATATCGCCCTGCACAGAAATACTTTCGCCCATGGGCTTAAAGGTAACACCCTCCAAATCCACATCCTCCCACAGAATATGGAAAATATTGGGGTAATTCTGGGGCAAGGAAATTTCCTCTTTCAGCCGCAGGATATCGTTTTTCTGAATGGCAATCTGCGCCGCATTTACATTGCTTTTCCTAAATTCCAACGGGCAGACCTCTTCCTCCGAAAACAAATCCACCGGCGCTTCTTCGTCATACAGCTCCTCCACACAGGCTTTCAGGGTAAAGAGCGCCTGTACGGAAAGCTTCCGGGAATTGATTTCTCCCACCGTCAAATCTTCCGGACACGCCTTTACCGTTACCGCATCCGTTCCCTGCACCCCTTCCATGTAAAGCTGCTCTTCAAACGGAATTTTGCCGTCGATATTGACCAACATCTGTCCCTCGTCCTTCGTCTGGTAAAGCACCGAAAAAAGAAGTCTTCCCCTGACGCTTACATGGTCTTCTGTAGGTTTGACTTCTTCTATCTGTATCACTGCCTTGTGAAGAATAATCCCACCCAAGTCCGGCTTGTTGTCGGGAACGTTGATGTCTTCTTCCAAAGTGACCTGCGCGGCACTCTGGCATTTGATACGGTCCATATGTATGTTTTTCTTAATCAGTTCCACTTTCGCTACCTCCATACAAGTACTGCTTATAGGTACTATATGAAGGCAGCGAAGGAAATATGCTAAATAACCGCGCCGATTAGTTCGTTGATGTCTTCCACTCCGTACTTCGTCATATATTCTTCGATACCGGCAATGACTTTTTCCGTGGAATACGGGTCAAAGAAATTGGCTGCGCCCACACTGACTGCCGTAGCGCCCGCCATCATGAATTCAATGGCATCCTCACCGCTTAAGATACCGCCCATACCGATGATTGGGATGTTTACGGCATGCGCCGCCTGATACACCATCCGCACGGCTATGGGTTTGATTGCCGGACCGGACATACCGCCCGTTTTATTGGCAAGGGCAAATTTTCTCCGGTGAATGTCGATTTTCATGCCGGTCAGGGTATTTATCAGGGAAATAGCATCCGCACCCGCTGCTTCCGCCGCTTTTGCCATCTCGCCGATGTCCGTTACATTGGGACTTAACTTCATGATAATAGGCTGCTTCGCATGCTTTTTAATTTCCGCGGTAATCTCTTCCAGCGCTTCCTTCTTCTGTCCGAAAGCAATGGCGCCTTCCTTTACGTTGGGGCAGGAAACGTTGATTTCCAGCATATCCACGGGCTTGTCCGCCAGCTTTTCCACCACTTCCACGTAATCCGCAATGGATTTTCCGCACACGTTCACAATCACTTTTGTATCATACTGTTGTAAAAACGGAATGTCTCTTTCCATAAAGACATCGATGCCCGGGTTCTGCAGACCGATGGCATTTAACATACCGCCGTATACCTCGGCAATTCGCGGCGTCGGGTTGCCGGGCCAGGGCACATTTGCCACGCCCTTGGTTACAACTGCACCTAATTTATTCAAATCCACAAATTCGCCGTATTCCATACCGGAGCCGAAGGTACCGGAGCCAGTCATAACGGGATTTTTGAATTCTACTCCTGCAATTTTCACACTTGTATTCATCAGATTTCCACCTCCTGTGCCTCAAATACGGGGCCTTCCGTACAAATTCTGGTGTTGTTCACATGGGAATGCGGGTCCTTCTTTGCGGTCTTTACCACACAGCCTAAGCACGCGCCGATTCCGCATGCCATGTGTTCCTCTAAGGAAATATAGGCGGGAATGCCTGCTTCTTCCGCATACTTTTTAATGGCACGAAGCATGGGCATGGGGCCGCAGGCAAAAATCATGTCGGCGGTAAGCTTGTTTTCCCGGATGGCATCCATGACATTTCCTTTGGTGCCCAGACTGCCGTCCTCCGTAGCAATGTATAAAGCCCCTCTTCTGTCCAAATCCTTGTCCAGAAAAGTTTCACTGTTGCGGTAGCCGACAATAATCTGCTTTTCTCCCTGAATAGTCTTGGCAAGCTGCACCATGGGAGGAATACCCACGCCGCCGCCGATTAAAAATACCTTTTTTCCTTTCGCCAAATCTGCCGGGAAACCGTTTCCCAGGTTGCCGAGCAGTTCCACGGTATCCCCGGTATTCAGGGTGGCAAACTCACTGGTTCCCTTTCCGACCTTCCGGTATACCAGACGCATCATGCTTTCTGTGGGAATGACCTCGCATATACTGATGGGGCGGCCCAGCAGCGCGCTTCTGTCCTTGGGATATACGCATACAAACTGTCCGGGGCGCGCCGTTTCCGCCAGCTCCGTGCTCATCCATAAATCATAGATGTCCGGGCCGATTTTTTTCTGGGAAAGCACCTTGGCCGTTACTTTCTTCTTTGTCATGATTGTTCCTCCTCACGTTTACTGTAAACTATCTTTCCCCCGCAAATGGTGTAATAAACCTGTCCTTTTACTTTTCTTCCAAGGAAGGGGCTGTTCTGGGATTTTGAAACAAAACCGTCTATCACATACTCTTCCTTCGGGTCAAACAACACAATATCCGCCGGGCCGTTTTCGGTAAGTCTGCCTGCCGGAAGATGGTATAAATCCGCCGGATTGCAGGTCAGCTTTTCCAGTACCGACATCAGTGTCATATCTCCTGTTTCCACAAGCTCCGTCACACTTAAAGGCAGTGCCGTTTCCAGTCCGATGATGCCGCTGGGCGCCTCTGTAATCGGTTTTTCTTTTTCTTCTTTGCTATGCGGAGCATGGTCTGTGGCAATCATGTCAATGGTGCCGTCTTTTAATCCCTCTATTATGGCACGTCTGTCACTTTCTTCCCGTAAAGGCGGGTTCATCTTGGCAAGTGTGCCGTACGTGATGACTGCATCCTCTGTCAGGGTGAAGTGATGGGGCGTAGCTTCTGCATGGATATTGCTGCCGCGCTTCTTTGCCTGACGCACCAGTTCCACCGCTTCCTTGGTGCTGATATGCTGGATATCAATCGCCGCACCGGTCTTTAAGGCAATCTCCAGATCCCTGCCAACCAAATCTATCTCCGCTTCTCTCTTGGAGCCGCCAATATGGTAATGGGCTGCCGCTTTTCCCGCATTCACACCGTTGTTCTCGATATAAGCGGGGTTTTCCTCATGAAAGCTCAACGGCATTTGAAGTGCCGCCGCCCGCCTCATGGCTTCTTCCACAATTTCTTCCGATAAAACGGGCACTCCGTCATCGGTAAAGCCTACCGCACCTTTTTGCGCCAGCTCTTCCATGGGCACGATTTCTTTTCCCTGCATGCCCATTGTCACGGTTGCGCAGGTATACACATGAATGCCGGTCTGCTTCCCTTTTTCTATCACGTAACGGAGTGTTTCCTCATTGTCCACGCAGGGCTTCGTATTTGCCATCAGAACCACGGTGGTGTAGCCGCCCTTTGCCGCTGCCTTCGCACCGGTTTCGATGTCCTCTTTATAGGTAAAGCCCGGATCACGGAAATGGGAATGCACGTCCACAAGTCCCGGCGCCGCCACAAGCCCCTCGGCATCAATCACCCTAAGAGAAGCCGGTTCTGCCGCCAGTTCTTCTTCCTTTATCTGACCGATTTTAACAATTTTTCCGTCTTTTAACAGGATATCTGCTTTTTCTTCCCTGCCGCCGGCGGGGTCTGTCACATAAGCATTTTTTATGAAAATCATCTGCTTTTTCCTTTCTTCGTCCGCTCTGCCTCCTCATCAAGACACGGGATTTGTTTCTGTTGTCTTATCTTTTAGAATATCATATTTTCCGCATATGGAATACCTTTTTTTCATAACTATTAATAACATCCTGAATCAGAAAGGAAATTTTATGCAATTGTCAAAGTTCACTGCAGTTTTGCTCATCGTCGGTCTTCTCCTGCTTTGCGGCTGCAGCCTGGGAACCGGTGAAAATACCAAGCTCCGGGATATGGAATTTACGGTACTTTCGGAAGAGGTTCTTCCGGATGAATTAAAGGGGCTCATTACCGAGAGGAAAAAGGACGCCTTCAGTTTTACATATACCGATGAGAGTTATCTGTATCTGTGTGTCGGTTACGGCGAGCAGCCCACCGGCGGTTACAGTATCGCGGTAAACGAACTGTATCTGACGGAGAACGCCATTTGTGTGGACACCTGTCTGCTGGGTCCCTCTCCCGATGAAAAAACCTCCGACGCCCCTTCATATCCCTATATTGTCATCAAGACGGAATATATGGATAAAACGGTGGAATTTCAGTAATTGTCTTTCCCTCCTTTGTATGGTAAACTGAAAATGATTACGCATACAAAGGAGATTTTCCATGCTTCGACTGATTATTGTAGCAACCTTCGTTATTTTGTTTTTAATCTGCTCCATTCCTCTCTTTTTTATCGAATGGCTTATCGGCAAATGGAAGCCGGATGTGAAATCCCGCAGTTCCCTTGCCATTGTAAACTGGGCATTCCGCGTGGTCGCTTTTCTTTCCGGCACCAGGGTCATTACCGTTGGCGAAGAAAACGTACCAAAGGATAAAGCTGTACTGTATGTGGGAAACCACCGCAGCTTTTACGACATTATTTTAACCTATCCCAAAGTACCGCGTCCCACCGGCTATGTGGCAAAAAAGGAAATGCTCAAGGTTCCCCTGCTTTCTGTCTGGATGAAATACCTGCACTGCTTATTCCTTGACCGTGACAACATAAAGGAAGGCTTAAAAACCATCCTGCAGGCCATTGAAATGGTAAAATCCGGTATTTCCGTCTGCATTTTTCCGGAAGGCACCCGCAACAAAACCGCCGATACCTTCCTGCCGTTCCACGATGGCAGCTTTAAGATTGCCGAGAAATCCGGCGCGCCGATTATTCCCATGACCATCGTCAATTCAGCAGCCGTTTTTGAAGACCATTTCCCCAAAATAAAAAAGGCCACCGTAGTCATTGAATACGGTAAGCCGATTTACTTAAATGAAATGTCCCGGGAAGAAAAGAAAGTGATAGGCGCCACCGTGAAAGCGGTCATTGAAGAAACCTATTTCCGGAACAAAGAGAAATATTTCGGAGAGGCAAAATAAGCCTCTCCGTTTTTATATAAAAGGACAGATAATTCATATCATTTACATGGCTAATTAAAAATATTTTGAAATAGTTATTGACATTTTCTCAACATTTGTTATACTAAAGAAAAAGCTGATTAAAATATTTTTGAAATAGCATGTTGCTTTCTTCTACTTATAGTAAACATTTTATAGCAAGCATTCCGGGAGCACAGTTGTATGGGTGAAAACAATATTTTTAAGGTCCTTGCCGATAAACAGCGGCGGGATATTCTGGTGATGTTAAAGGACGGCAGGCTGAACGCCGGGGAAATTGCCGAAAGGCTTTCTGTGACACCGGCTGCCCTGTCCTACCACTTAAAGCTTCTAAAAGGCGCCGATTTAATTATGGAATATAAGAGTAAAAACTTTATTTATTATGAGCTCAATACCACGGTACTGGATGAATTGATTTTATGGATTGAACAGTTTGGAGGGAGTCGAAAATGAAAAAACTGATGTGGATTGTATCTGTTATTCCTTTGCTTTTTACCGCCGTTGCCTTACAGTTTATGCCCGATACCATACCCATGCATTCAAATCTTGCGGGAGAAATCGACCGGTGGGGGAGCAAATACGAAAGCTATATTTTCCCCTTATTGATTCTGGCAATCACCCTGTTCTGGCATCTTTTTACCCGGCACTTTGAAAAAAAAGCAGACCGGGCAAAATCCGACAAAGAGCGGGCGGAAGCACAGTCCAACGCAAAATTCCTGCCGATTGTCGGCTTATCCATGGCAGTGATGTATACCGTCATGCAGGCATTTATCCTGTACGGTTCCTATCAGACAGCCGTCACAGACAGCACCGTTGCCTCTGTCGATATTGCCAAGGTTTCTTGTATCATACTGGGTGGCATCTTCATTGTTCTGGGAAATTTCATGCCCAAGACCCGGAAAAACTATCTTTTGGGTGTGCGTATTTCTTACAGTATGTATAACGATACCACCTGGCGGAAAAGCAACCGTTTCGGCGCCATCGCCATGATTGCCGCCGGTATTCTCACCGTCGTTACTTCCATTTTCTTAAACGGCAACGCGGCAACTGTTATGATGCTGATTTACCTGCTTGGCGCCACGGCGGCTACTCTTATTTACGCTAAGAAAGTATATGATATAGAAAAAAGTTTAAAATAGGCACTATTTCAATGAAAACCTCTGTCAGTGCCTACCACTTTTTAAGAAGTAGGCACCCATTTATTACTCATACGGTTTTGTGCCTACTTCTTCCTTTTTCTGTAGGCACTTTTTTGTTTCACAAGCTTTATCGTGCCTACTTTCTCTTTTTCTGTAGGCACTTTTCTGTTTTATAAGCCTAATCGTGCCTGCCATCCCCTTCTGCTTTTCCAAAACAAAAAAGAGCGGGAAATGAAAATTCCATTTTCCGCTCTTGTTGTCTTATGCTTCCCTGGTCAAAGCTTCCACGACTTTGGCAAAGCCCATTCCGTGGGATGCCTTAACCAGTATGGTATCGTTCGGTTCCAGCAAATCCGGGAGGCTATCCATCAGTTCGTCCCTGTCGGCAAAATACCGCACATCCTGCGAACCGTCGTAAGCTTCCAACGCCGCATCATACATAGCTTTTGACAGCGTTCCTACACAGTAAACGGCATCAATGCCCTGTTCCACCGCATATGCTCCCACTTCCGCATGGAGGCTGTCCTCCTTTTCTCCCAATTCAAACATATCTCCTAAAATGGCTACCTTGCGGTCCGTTGCCGTTGCCAGCAAATCAAGCGCCGCTTTCATGGAAACCGGATTGGCATTGTAGCAATCATCAATTACAAGCTTATCCTTCGTTTTAATCAGATTGCTTCTGCCTCCCACCGGGGTAACATTGTGAATGCCCGCATGAATTTCCTCTAAAGAAAGTCCAAGCAGCCTGCCGACAAGCGCCGCTGCGGTAGCATTGATTACCATGTGAATGCCCGGAAGCGAAATTTCAATCGGGCAGCTTCCTTCCGGCATATGTAAAACTGCTTTGCTGCCGAGCAGTCCCAGACTTTCAATATCCGTTGCATATACTTCAAAGCCTTCCCTGTCGGAAATGCCGAAATGATGCACTTTTTTACCGTTCACTTCCGTAACAGCCTCCAGCAGGTCATCCTCACCGTTCAGACAGACTTCGCCGCCGTCCTTCATGTAATGGAAAATCTCTGTCTTGGCGCGGAAAATACCTTCCCTGTTGTGAAGATTTTCCAGATGACACTGTCCGATATTTGTAATGACACATATGTCAGGCTTTGCCATTTCGCCTAAGCGGCTCATTTCTCCGAAATCACTGATACCCATTTCCACAACAGCCACTTCATGTTCTTCCTGAATGCGGAGCAATGTCAGCGGCAGTCCGATTTCGTTGTTAAAGTTGCCCTCTGTTTTCAGAACACAGTACTTTTCGGAAAGCACGCCCGCAATAAATTCCTTGGTGCTGGTCTTACCCACACTGCCGGTAATGCCCACCACCGGGATAGTCAGGCCGTTGCGGTAAAAGGAAGCCACCTTGCGCAGCGCACGCAGAGAGTCATCCACCAATATGTACGGTCCCCAGGCTTCTGCCGGAACCCCGTAAGCCGCTTCCACCTCTTCCGGTGTCATGCAGGTAACCACACATGCCGCTCCTTTTTCAAACACCTGACCGATGAAACGGTGTCCATCCACCTTTTCTCCCTTAGTGGCAAAGAAAAGACCTCCCTCTTCTATTTTCCGGGAGTCAATGACCGCGCAGGTAATTTCCCTTGTTTCGTTTCCTCCTGCATTTTTCAGTTCGCTGCTGCAGGCTCTGGCAATATTCTCCAAGGTCAGATTTTTCATAACAGTTTCCTCTCTTTTCCTATTTCTTTAAGGAAATCGCAATCAGCTTCTCACAAAGCTGTTCATAGCTGATACCGATGGCAGCCGCTTCCTGGGGTAAAAGTGACGTAGGTGTCATTCCCGGAAGGGTGTTGGCTTCCAGGCAGTACATATCGCCGTTTTCTCCCATCATAAAATCCAGACGGGCATAGTTTTTCAGGCGGAGCGCCGCAAATCCTTTCTCCGCATAAGCCTGCATCTGCTTTGTCTGTTCCGGTGTCAGGTCCGCCGGGCAGGTTTCTACTGTACTGCCTGCCTGATATTTATTCTTATAATCATAAAACCCCTGTTTCGGTGCAATTTCAATAATGGGAAGCGCCTTCCCTTCCAGCAGACCTATGGAAAATTCCCTGCCCTTTATGTACTGTTCCACAACGGCTTCCTTATCGTATTTGAATGCTTCTGCCTTAGCCGCCTCATATTCTTCTTCATTTCCTGCAATGCTGACGCCCACGCTGGAACCGCCGCAGCAAGCCTTTACGATGCAGGGGAACGTAACTTCTTCCGGTTCTTTTTCCCCTTTCTTTAAGCGGAAGCCCTGCGGGGTAGGAACGCCGTACTGCCGGAAAATATCCTTGGTCAGTCCCTTATCCATACTAAGGGCGGAGGAAACGTAATCCGTGCCGGTATAAGTAATGCCCATTAAATCGAAGCATGCCTGAATTTTACCGTTCTCGCCGTTTTCGCCGTGCAATGCCATAAACACCACATCCGCTTTCTGGCAGATGGCAATGACATTGGGCCCGAAGAAATTCTTCTCCCAGTCGGGACGCATGGCCTTTACCTTTTCAATATCGGGATTGGTTTCCTTGATACCGCTTACCTGTGCTTCCCAGTTGATGTCCTCTTCAAAAATATGGGAAATATCACCCTCATAGCCTAAGAAAACATCCAAAAGCACCGCATGGTGTCCGTTTCCTTTGATTGCCTGATAGATTTTCTGACCGGAAATTAACGATACATCTCTTTCTGTGCTGATTCCGCCTGCCAAAACTACAATATTCATCCTTCCGTCCTTGCCTTTCCTATGATTTTCTTCATTCTTGTATCCGCATATCCTGCTTAACAAGCTTCTGCGTTCCAACTTCTTCTTGTTTTATATTATAATTCCCTGCCCGCCATTTCGCTGAGGAGCAAAAGATATGCCGCTGTTTCTTCATCGGTCCGGTATAAAAGGCTTTCCGCTTCCTCATTGATACCCTCAAAATACCGGGCATAATTTTCCGTAAGCGTGCCGTACTCATTGTTGGTAATTACATAATTACAGGAAGCAATGAGGACACCCTCCCACCAGACCTGTATCTGTTCCTCGTTGGTAATGCTGCTGCCGATGCCATAAGGCATATCCTTGGCACAGGCGGCAATTTCCTCCGCCCGGTTAAGTAGCACCATCAGCATTTTACCACAAAGCTCCACATCTATTTTCCTTTTCGTTGACGCATAGGTAAAAGTTCCGAATGTCTGGGCGCCGTTATCCACGGTTTCCGGCAGCCGTTCCGCCGCTTTTTCCTGCACTTTGGAATATTTTTTCTGCCCGGTTGCCCGGTACAGCTCTCCCGCCGCATAAAAAAGCAGTTCCGGCGGAGTATCTTTCTCCTGACTCACCGTTTTCCAGGCCTTGTCAGCCGCCTGCAGGCAGGACGTGGCATAATTGCTGTCCTTTTTCTGGTAGCTGTAACTGAACTTGGCAAGCACTGCGGAAATCCACGCCGTTTCCTCATAATCGGAATTGTCCAGTTTTCCGTATAGCCATTCTATGTAATTACGAAGTACGGCAAAAAATGCCTCCTCCGTATCCGCATCCTGTGTGTAAACGCCGCCATACAGCTCATAAGAAAGCAGCAGCATTGAAACCGTTCTGCATGCCTCTTCTATCTTATCGTCCGCAAGGGATTCCGGACCCTTTAATTCGTTTATCCCCTCTGCCAGTTTTCCGGAAAGGCCGCCCTTTTCGATGGTAAACGGATAGGAATACCCGATATAGTCGCAACGGATTTCATATTCACCCTCCGTTGTAAGCTCCGAAAAATCTCCATAGCCATTATATTCTTCTGTCAGGGCGTTGTATACAACATCCTGCAAATCTCCGGTAAAAATTACCTTTTTTTCCGTCCGGTCTATAATTTCATAATGTCCGGGAAGCTTTTCCCCCCGGAAAATCACCGTTTTCCTGCCATTCTCCGGATAGCCGCTGCGGGAAACCAGCACACCCGGATGCATGTCGGGCAATTCGTAGGCAACCGAAAAACCGGCTGCTGCGGAACTGTCGCCGTCGGCTGGGACTTCCGCTGAAGTACCGTTGGTTCCGGCATCATTTCCCGCCGCATCATTATTCACTTTATTTTCCAAGCCGCAGCCGCTTAACAAAACCATCGCAAGCAGCAGTGCCGTTATTTGCTTCCACTTTTTCCGCAATCTCATCACCCTGCTTATTTTACCATGAAAAAAAAGCCCGGTAAAGTGCGGTTTATGCTTTCTCGCCTTCGTCTTTTCCGGCATCGTACACAATTCTGCCGTCAATAATGGTATAAAGCGTCTTGGTGAAAACTTCCATGGGATTGCCGGTAAAAACAGCAATGTCAGCATCCTTTCCCACTTCAAGACTGCCTACCCGGTCTGCCACGCCGCAGATTTTTGCCGGGTTAATGGTAATGGCTTTTAAGCCTTCCTCCATGGGAAGTCCCGCCTTGACTGCCATTCCGGCACAAATGGGCAGGGACTGGATAAGCGATACGGGATGGTCCGTGGTAATTGCCGTCAACATTCCCGCTTTTTGTAAAATACCCACGGTTTTGAACGCCACATTCTGCACTTCGATTTTGCTGCGGCTGGATAAATCCGGTCCCACGATGGCAGGAAAACCTTCCTGTGCCAGCCGGTCCGCCACCAGATGTCCCTCACTGCAGTGGTCAAGCGTCATGCGGAGACCAAACTCCTTGGCAATACGCACCGCCGTAAAAATATCATCCACCCGGTGCACATGTGCTTTCATGGGGATTTCTCCGCTGAATACGGCTTCCCACGGTTCCATCCTGAAATCCGGTTCAAAATTCTTGTTCTCTTTTTTCTTTTTCAGGTATTCCCTCGCGTGAAAAAGCTCTTCCCTGAGCATGCCTGCAATCGCCATTCTGGTCGACGGGCTCTTTCCCATTCCGGAATAATTGACCTTGGGATTTTCGCCGAACGCCACCTTCATGGCTGCCGGCGCCTTCACAATCAAATCATCGATACAGCGTCCGAAGAGCTTTAAGAACGCAAACTGCCCACCCACCACGTTGGAGCTTCCCGGGCCAATCATAGCAGAAGTAATGCCCGCTCTCACGGCATCTGAAAAGCCGGCATCCATTGTGTTAATGGCATCAATTGCCCGGAGATAGGGGGTAATGGGATTGACATTTTCGTTGCAGTCATCCCCTTCCATTCCCTTTTTCTCCTCACTGATGCCCACATGGCAGTGCGCCTCTATGAGCCCGGGCATGACCCAGGCTCCGTCTACATTGATAATATTTTTCTGGCAGTTGCAGCCTGCATTGTGGATGGAGCCCTCCTTGATTTCCGCAATTTTCCCATTCTGGATGCCGATGGTTCCGTTTTCATACACCCTGCCCGCCATGGTCAGTATTTTTCCACCTGTGATATAAAGCATTATTGCAGTGCCCCCATAGGGTCAACCGCTGCACCGTCATGCAGAAGTTCACAGTAAATGTTGGCGCCTTCTGCACTGTAATATTTCGTAGGCGCCGCCACAGTGCCGATGACGCTGCCTTTTTCCACATAGCCGCCTTCTTTCACCTGAATATCCTTCAACTGTCCGTATACCACTTCATATCCGCCGCCGATATTTAATTTCACGGCATTTCCGATTTCCGCATCCGTATATACGGACTCCACGGTGCCGGAAGCGGATGCATATACGGTGGTTCCTTCTTCCGCCGCAAGCACCATGGCTCTGCTGTATTTATACTGGTCCAGAGTAGCAAAATAAACGGTTTTATCCATGCTGTAAGGTATCAGCACATTGCCGTTTACCGGCCATACAAAATAGTCGCCCGCCTGCCAGGAAATTTCCTGTTTCTTCACCTGGGAACCGCTGGTTACTTCTTCGCCCGCATCAGCAAGGTCATTTTCTTTCTCCACTTCGGAAGTCATCCCGGTTTCCTCTGCCTCATCCACCAGATCAGGAGCAAGCTCCTCTTCTCCAGCATGTGCCGTTTTGCCGCCGCTGTTTGCGGTATCTCTCGTAAGTCCCGGAATTTCCACGTCACCGGATCCCACCTCTTCCATCGGCGTATAATCCAAATCGTCCTCCTTGGCAATGGGGTCGCTTAAATTCTGAAGCTGCTCCTGCATCTGATTGCCGGTATTGCCCAGCTCGTCCTTCACCTGGTTTTCCAACTGGTCAAAGTTAATCTGGTAGCCGTCGTTTTTCTGCTCACTGTTGTTATTCTTTACATAAACGCCGGTCATGGTCAGTGCCATCAGTACAAATGCCGAAGAAGCAATCATAATAATTTTCTCTTTTTTAGCAGCATTCCTGCCTCTTTTATATCCATTATCCCTTCTCATTTTGCTATGCATCCTTTCCTTATTTATTTTTATCATTCCATAGGATTTTCACAGGACCTTCTTTTCCATATGGTTCAGATATAACTTCTGTATGCATAGTCTTGCCTGATGTCCGGGATTTATGCAAAAGAAAAAGAACGTGCAAAAAATAAAAATTCTTTTACCCGCTCTTTTTCATTGTTTTGTTTTTGTCACTTATTTTGTTTTAACTTATTTTTTGCAATGGTTTACTGTGTCTTGTCCAGATGCCTTGCCATATCCACATGCTGGATTGTGCCCGCTACGCCGTTTTCATACAAAAAGATACCGGTGTTCCGGATTATGCCGTTGGTTTCATTTTTTGCATTCTTTAAGGAAAAATCCGTGGAAATATTTTGCAGACAAATGGCTCCCAGACCCTTTTCCGCAAGGCTGTAAAGTCTGTCGTTGCCGTTTTCATCCTTGCACCAGATTTTCAGGGAATTAAAAATCGCATCATTTTCGTCAATCCAGCCGTTGCCGTCTTTGTCATAGGCTGCCAGCTCCTCAAATCCGTTGCCGCTGCCCGGTCCGAAGAGTTCCCTGCCGTCGCCGATAACTCCGTCCCCGTTTTTATCCAGCGCCAGATAGCCGCTTCCGCTTCCCAGACCGGAAATCAGTTCTTTTTTGCCGTCGCAATCCAGGTCAAAATAAAATTTCTGGTCGGTAAGCTCTGCTGCGTTGCCGTCAAAATTCAAGATAAGCGGGTCGCAGGTATCCACGGTCATTTCTTTGCTGAAAGCCGCCTGAAAACTCCGGGACATGCCTACATCTACACGGATATTGATTTCCCTGCCGTCAGCCATGCGCACAATTCCGTTTGTTGAAAAATACGTGCTTTCCTGTTCTGCATACTGCTGCTCTACCCGGTAAGTTATCCTGCCGGCACTTTGCAGGGTTCCCGTCTGCAGCGTCTGAGCCGGTACTTCCGTCTGTTTTGCCGAAATTTCTCTGTCTTCAAATATTTCTTTTGCTTTTTCTTCGCCGAAAAGCATGGCAAAAATAGAACGGATTGTCTGCTGTCTGAACTGCTCAAACACTGAGCTGGTGTCCTGCCGTACCTCCAGATGCGTTATCCGCAGGTTGCCAAAATAATTTTTCAGACTGTCGTAGGTCTTGGAAGCTTCCGGTTCCTCCCATTCCTTCGTTTCTTTTGTGTCTGCATCCTGCAGACCCTTGTTAAACTGAAAACGCTGCGTCGCACTCCACGAGGAAGTGTATCTCCGTGACGACTGCATTATCATATTACTGGAACTTATCTTCAAGTTTGCCCCCTTCTGCCATTAAGGCCGGCGGTCCCTTGCTCTTATTTTCCTTCCTTGTCCCATAAAAACAAAAATGATATCATAAGGGCTTCCTTTTCCTTTCTGATACCATCCGTGGCGACCATATGTATTACAGACGTACCCTGCAGTTGCACATCTGTAATATATATCGGCAAATATGGGATTTACTTTAGTCCCTGAAGGTCACTTGTTGCGCAAGATAGCTTTCACATCCTCTAAATCCTTGTCTGTGGCTGCTGCTATCTGCTCGGCAGTAAAACCATTTTTATGCATATTTTGAATAAGTCCTGTTTCTCCGATTGCGATACCGTCTTTTCGTCCAATTGCAATACCATCTTTTCGTCCAATCGCAATGCCATCTTCTTTGATTCCCTGGCTTAAGTTACACATTTCACTCACATCCTCTCCAAGATTATCGTCTTCTGTTATATCGTATTCCTCTTTTAAAATCCCTATCTTGTCCTTTCTGCCAAGATCCTTTGAAAACAAGGTTCCAAGCAGCCGGTGGAGTTCATAGATCTCGGTATGTTCCGGCAGTTTCTTCCCGATTCCTATCATAATGATATTGAACAACTTTAGATTGCCGCCCCACTGTTTGTTTCCGATGATATCCTCTTTGGTCAGGTGAATATGGCACAAACTGTTCTCTTCCATATTCATGCAGATCCAGATGGAATACACACTCTTAATATCGTCATAATGGGATTTAACAAAGTCCCTTTCCTTCTGGGAAGAAATCTGGCGGCTCACATAAAAGACTGCCCGGTTTAGGATCTTATATGTATGTGGCTGGTCTTTCTGTATTTCAATGTTGATGATGATCTGGGTCAGCGGACCTTTTCTGCCGGATACGGTTGCCCGGCACTTTGCCCTTGCAGCGCGTCCGTTCCCTGCAGCTGCCTTGCTCTCTTTCTCCGGCAGACGCACATAGCAGATTACATCAA
>ERZ780198.103-NODE-103-length-91745-cov-4.742098_pt1 | contig 91745 bp, 86 predicted proteins | sample MGYA00510979_ERZ780198 | MGnify/ENA primary metagenome ERZ780198 (study PRJEB29588, sample SAMEA2158039) | human gut metagenome | biome: human gut; feature: human-associated habitat; material: faeces | place: Denmark | collected 2008/2010 ...
TGCCGCGCGGTATTTTTTCTGATTTTCAGAGAATACAGGTCGTCACATTCCGCGTCCAATTGTTCTGCTCCACATACGGCGTGTTTTCCCCACCGTATTTTGCGCCGAACGAAAGCACGGGCTCCTCCAATTCGGGAATGTTTTCAACTTTTCCGTCCAGATATTCACAAATACGCAACTCGGCGCTCTTTAATCTCTGGATCAGGCCGCCGATACGAAGATCATGCGAAATAAAGCCCTGCGGTTTGTTCTCTTTCATCCACTGCCGGCGAAAAGCCGCAAGGAGCGCTTCCGTATCCTTAACAATCAGCGGCAATTCCTGTGCCATGGCAGTCATGGTCTCCCGGTTGCCGGAAAGATAAGCATTCCGCAAGCGGACCGTAAAGTCGGCCTTGCGCGAAAGTACCCGCGAAAGATGAGCCAGCGTATCGTAAAGATAACCGAAAACCGGATGATTGCAAAGAGGCAGAAGTTTGGCCTCGGCCGCCCGGTAGTCCTCGGCCACATGAAGCGGGTCAAGATGAGCGTCCAGAAGTCCTTCCAGCGGATCATTGTAAAGCAGATATTTGCTTGGATTGCGCGGATGGACGGGTTCGGTGTCGTTTTTGTGTGCCATTTCATCCGGTGCGTCCAACGCGAAGAATTCCTCAAAGCCGATGCCGAAGAGTTCCCTTGACCGCGCCTCCATTTCTTCATCGGAAGGCACACCGCCGGTATAGGATTCCTCTGCGAAATCCAGCAGAATCGGCAATGCGATGGCCAGGGCTCCCTCCGCCCCGTTACTGCCCCAGGTCGTAACAATCAGGTCGGTCATACCGCGCTTGCGGCATTCATCCAGTTGCATCCGGGAAGCTTTCAGCGAAAAGCGCAAATGCGGTGCAAAACCGGACCATCCCCACGCGCCGCCGGCAAAGGCGGTTTTGTTGTGCGGAAATTTAAGGTGGCAATCGATCATATGCGAGAAGCGTGCGCGTTGAGGCTCACAGGAATAATAATCCCAGTAAATAAGCGTGACGCCCTCCGGCACTTTATCCATTACTTCTTTCGAGATTTCACCTTCCCAGACATAATACGCGCCGTTGAAAGCCATCCGGAAGAACATATCGCTCCACATCATGGGTGCGAAATCATAGCGACGGCAGATCTCGTTCACCCGTGCAATATGCTCCAGCATGATATCGGAAGTTTTGCGTGCGCCGTGAAGATCCATATATTGGCCGCGACCCAGCGTGTGCGCCTCATCCAGTCCGAGGTTGATACGATGTGAACGGAAACAGCTGCGGCAAACGCGCAGCATCTCATCAATGAGCGCATAGGTCTTTTCTTCCCCGACCAACAGAATGTCGCTCGTATCCTTCACAGCATCAAAGGCTTTCCATTGAAGCGCACGCTCCAGATGTCCCAGCGTCTGAATACAGGGGATCAGTTCAATGCCGAGCGAAAAGGCGTAGTCATCCAGTTCTTTCAGTTCGTCCATGGTATAGCGTCCGCGCTGACGGCCGAAATAGGGATAGCCCGGCAATTCGTAAGTATCCTCGGTGTAAAGCATCATCGAGTCATAACCCATCAGAGACAGACGGCGCAAATAAAGTTTGGCAAAGGGGAGATTCATCACCGCATTCCGCGAGCACTCGGCCATGAGGCACAGCGTGGTAGCCGTGCATTTTTCCGAGATTTCGGTTTTCCGACCGGAAAGAAGGGCGGGCAGATGCGAAAGAGCGCGGGAAAAATCCTGCTGCCGCTCTGCCGTCAGCGTGATTCCCTCTTCTGTCCGGGTCAGGGCAAGGCCTTTCCCGCGACATACTTTTACCGGGACACCGTTTTCCGCGCAGGCAACGCCGATCTCCGGCAAAAGTAACCGGACGCTCGGTGCCCATTCCTTTGGCAATTCCAAAAAACGAACCGTTTCCATCATCATTTTCTCCTTTTCAGAGCAAAAAATTTTGGGGACGCAACGCTGCTTAACTTTTACTATTGCAAAGTCAGCCAAGGGATGTCTCACCATTCTATCCGATAAACTCAAAAAAGTCAATAACTTTTGAAAATATTTATTTTCCGACCCAAAAATAGAAAAAACCGGAGCAAAAGCTCCGGTTTTTTCTCAAAGAATGCAAGAGGTCACAATTCTGTGCCAGATGTTGTCGTAAAAATACGGCGTAGAATCGCCCTTCATCACAAAATCCTCATTTGTTGTATATGGAGAAGTTTCGTTCTTTCCGTTAAAAGGAAGGACCGGTTCTTCCAGCTCCGGAATGGTGTCCGCTTCCCCGGCAAGATATTCCCGAATCCGAAGCTCGGCCCCTTTCATACGCTGAATCAGGCCGCCGATGCGAAGCTCCTGTACAAGAAATCCGGCCGGTTTATTTTCCTTTTTCCACTGGGCGCGGAAAGATTCAAGAAAGCGCTCGATATCGGAAATGATGTGCGGCACCTCATCGGTAATGGCCGCGATTTTGTCACGATCCCCCGCAAGATATGCCCCCCGTAACCGAACCGTAAAATCGGCTTTGCGAATCAGCACATGGCAAAGATCCGCAAGCGACCGATAAAGATAGCCGAAACGGGGGTGATTTTCATATTTGCGCAGTTGCTTTTCGGCATCGGCAAAATCGGCCGAAACATTTTCCGGATCCATATGAGCGTCCCGCAGGCCTTCCAGCGGGTCGTTGAAAAACAGATATTTACTCGGATTTCTCGGATGAACCAATTCCGTATCGCCGCGGTGCGCCATTGCGTCCGGTGCGTCCAGAGTCAGCAATTCTTCAAACCCGATGCCGAAAGTATCACGGCAACGCGACTCCAACCGCGCATTATCCGGCAATTCTCCGGTATAAGCATATTCGGCATAGAGAAGCAGGGTGGTCAGTGTGGTATAAAGCGAGGTCTCGCGGCCGTTGTCTCCCCATGCAGTCACAATAAAATCTTTCATGCCGCGTTTCCGGCATTCCTCAAGCTGAATGCGGGTGGAATTTACCGAAAAACGGGCATGAGGCGTAAAGCCCGCCCAACACCAGGCGCCGCCGGCAAACGCCGTCTTGTTGTGGGGGAATTTGCGGTGGCAGTCAAGCATATGCGAAAAGCGTTCCCGTTGAGATTCAGAAGTATAATAATCCCAGTAAATGAGCGTGACGCCCTCGGGCACTTTGTCCATTACTTCTTTTGATATTTCGCCCTCGCTGATGTAATATCTGCCGTTAAAGGCCATCCGGAAGAACATATCGCTCCACATCATCGGGGCAAATCCGTTTTTCCGGCAAAGCTCATTCACCCGGCCGAGATGCTCCAACATAATATCGGAAGTCTTCCGGGAGCCGTGAAGATCCATATATTTGCCGCGGCCCAGCGTGTGCGTTTCGTCCATGCCGATATTGACCCGGCGGGAGCGGAAAGCCGAGGCATAAACCCGGAGCATTTCGTCAATCAGGGCATAGGTCTTTTCTTCCCCGACCAGAAGAATATCATCCGTATCCTTCATACCGTCAAATGCTTTCCACTGAAGCGCGCGCTCCAGATGACCCAGCGTCTGAATGCAGGGGATGAGTTCAATGCCAAAGGAAAAGGCGTAATCATCCAGCTCTTTGAGCTCGGAAACGGTATAACGCCCGCGCTGGCGGCCGAAATAGGGATAGTCCGGCAATTCATAGGTGTCTTCCGTATAAAGCATCAACGAATCAAAACCCATCACGGCAAGATCACGAATCATTTTTTTGGCGCCGTCCATGCTGAGCACCGCATTCCGGGAGCAGTCCGCCATCAGGCAAAGCGTGTTGGCATTGCATTTTTCAAAAACAGCGGTCTTCCGGCCTGACAAAAAGGCCGGCAGATAGGAAAGCGCGCGGGAAAAATCCTGCTGCCGTTTGACAGCCAGACGAATTCCATCCTCCGTCCTGCAGATATCCAGGCCATCGCCCGAAGTGACGGTTACCTTCGTGCCTTCTTTTGAAAGGCCGATACCAAGGTCAAAAAGCAGGGATTGGGCGCTTTCTTTCCACGCCGCGGGCAAACCCGAAAAGTAAATCTGATTTTTCATTTTTCCCTCCGATAAAAAAGGACTGTGCCGGAACTCCGGCACAGTCATATTATCATACGCTTTTCCCAAAAACAAGGCCTGTAATCATGGTTATTTACGGCTTTTTTTATGAATTGTACCGCGTTTCACCCTGAAAGCCGTCAAAAGTGCCTTCCCTTCCCTCCGGAAAGAAAACGCGCAAAGAACCGCCGTGAGGAGAAAAGTCAGGACATTATAAAAAAGCGGCAGACAGGCAAAAACCGCACTTAATCCGACGGCAAGCGGCACAAACGGAAGAAAGCGCCAGATACGGACACGCAATCCCACCGTTTTTTTCAGGCTGACAAGCAAAAAAACAGCCGTCGCACAATAACCGCAAAGAAAGGCAATGTTGGCCGCAACAACGCCCACGCCAAACCTGAAAAGAATCAAAATGACCAAAAGGTTGACCATTGCCCCCGAAAGCGTGGCAAAAAAAATGATTTTGTTGCGATGTGTGGTCTCAAACAGCGGCGTCAGGAAGGAACAGACCGTTGCCACAAAAGTGCCGAGCAACGCCAGCGGTATGAGCGGAACGGCCGCACTGTAGGAGACATCAATAAATCCGGGAAAAAGAAAGAGCCATATACGGACAAACGGAATAAGCAACAACACAGCCGCCATGAAGATGCGCAAAAAAAGATCGGTCTTTTCGGTATAATAACGCTCATCGCGCTCTTTTTCATAACCGCGCAGGAAAGATAGTTCCTGCCAGGCAAACTGAAAACAAGCCGAGGCAAAAATCAGGATTTTGGTAAACTTCACTGCTACCGCGTAATATCCGTTGGCCGCCGTGCCAAGCACGGCCGTCACCAGAACCCGATCCAATGAATTCAGCAGCCAAAAGGCGGCACAGTTCGCGCCAAGCGGCAGGCAAAACTGTAAAAGGCGCGCAAGATCCGCCCGGTTCACCCGCCCATACCGGCAGGCATCATAGACCCTGCAGCGGAAAAAGATCAGAAGCGAGGCCACGCCCGCCCCCACGCAAAAAGAGAGATAAAGAGCGCTGTAATCCCAGCGGAAAATCAAAATGAGGATGAGGTTGAGCGCCACCTGAATCAACGTGGAGACCGAATTTGCAATCGCATAAAAAGCGGCGCATCCGCGCGCTCTGGCCACAAATCCCATGGCCATCAGCACAGAATTGGAAAGGCCGTAAAGCACAATGAGGAAAAAATAAGGCGGATGATAAAAGGCAAAAAGCAACAGCGATAAAAGAAGATATACGGTTCCGGAAGCCAGCATCAGAAAAAGGCCGGACACCAGGAGATCCCGGCGCTCTTCTTCCCCGCCCGGCAAGAGAAACCGCAGAATACCCACGCCAATATCCAAAAACAGCACGGAAGCCGTCAAAATCGATACGGCAACGGCGGAATCGTACATCCCCATATCCGTGGTGGGAATGTTGGCCGTATAAACCGGCAACATAAAAAAGACCACAATCTTGGAAAATACACTACCGAGGAGATAGCAAAAAGAAGAGCGGAAAAAGCGCCGGTGCGCGGCCGCAGGCTCAGTCATTTTTTCTCCTCCTTTCAGTCAGCCGTCTCAGGTCTGCCAGAAAAATTGATAAGGCAAAGCGTCATACCAGATGCCGCTCCGGAAAAACAGCAAAACAACAAAATAAGAAAGACAGCAAAGCGATGCGCCAAGCGCCGCCGGACGCAACCCCCATTGCCTTTTTGAGGGTACATATTCTCCGGCAGGCAGAATCATCGGAATATAGAGCAGATAAAAAATTTCAAAATAATTGAAGATCCGCTGTAGCTGTCCGAATCGCGTCATCATGGCGGCCACCACGCATCCGCACAGCATGATAACCGTCAGAAGATCCCGTTCGCGCGACATCTCCGCATCGTCCGGCGGCGGGTTTTTCCGGCTGAAATATAGCCTATAAATACCATATCCCGTGACCGTGGCAAACACGGCAAAAAAGACATACAACGCATCAAAGGTATAGGCTTTATACTCGGCGTAACGCGGCACGATCTTCTGGATCAGCCGCACGATCTGCAAAGTAAACGCAAAAGCAACCAGTGTGACTACCCCCCACGCCGGCAAAAGATAAAGCAACCGCCGGCGGTTCAGCCGTATCAGCGAAAAAAGCGGGAATACCGCAAAAAGCAACGCGCTGGTGTGAAAAGAAGCGGCCAACAGTACCAGCAATTCATACCGGACATACTGCCGTTTCCGGAGAAATCCATAGGCGAAAAGAAACACCGAAACCGCCAGTCCCTGCCGCATCATGCTGAAGTAAAACGGATACAGCATCAGCGTAATGTAAAGAAAAAAGCCAAGGTAGATATTCTTTACATATCGGTAAATAAAGCGGGAAAACGAAAAATTGATAAAAACGGAAGTTAAGACGATCAGCCATTGTCCGTTCCGGGTGAAAAGTCCCAAAAAAGCGCAAAGAAAGCGGAATCCCGGCTCTGTCCAGGAAGAAAAAAGCCATGTGTCCACAAATCCGCGCCCGGCAATTTTTTCAAAAACCTCTACAAAAGAGGCCGTGTCCCGTCCCACGCTCACGGCACGCATCGCACCGAAAAAAGCAAGGAGCACAAACGCCGTTATCGCGTATAACCGGCGGGTTCGTTCGGAATCATCCGGCAGGAGAAACCGCCAAAATACCAAAAAAGCCAATAAAAGCACATAGACCACAGTTTCTCCCTCCCCTCCTGTAGATGATTTCTCAAAAGCGATGCGTCCGGTAAAAAGAAAGCAACCGGTTTGCCGTCGCGCAAAGGTCAAAACCGGCGGCGGCCACCCTCCCGGCATAAACGCCGCGATCCGCAGGTGCGTTTTTTCCCATAGCCCGGCAAAATGCGTCCTTTTCGGAAAGCGGGCAAAGCGAAACCAGATCCGTCACGGCGGCCTCGGCCGAAACCGTATCCGGAACCACCGCGGGAAGCCCCGCCGCCTGCGCCTCGATCAGCGAAATCGGCAATCCCTCAAACCGGGAACTCAGCAAAAACAGATCCATTCCGCTGTATAATACCGGAAGGTCGCTCCGCATCCCCAAAAACACAACCGATCCGGCCGGAAGGCGCTTTTCGGCACGCCGCCGCACCGATGCAAGCGTTTCCCCTTCCCCGGCAAAAAAAAGCCGGGCGTCGGGATCTTTTTTAAAATAATTTTCAAAAACGGTCAGCGCGGCTTTATGATTTTTCTGACGGCTGAAACGGGCCGCCATCAAAACCGCCTTTGTCCCTTCCCGGATCCCCAGGGCATTTCGCGCAGTTTCTCTTTTTTGGGTCGAAAACGCATAGGCGCCGGTATCAATTCCGTTATAAAGAAGCAGGACGCGCCCCTTTGTCAGATTTTTTTCTCCGAAAGCACTGCGTGCCGCCGCCTTACCGCAGGCAACAAAATCCGTTGCATACCGGCGCCCCAGCCAAAACGCCCAGGATCTGAAAAGCGCCATAGGAGTAAAGGCACCGGCATAGGCGGCGTGTGAATGCTGAATCCGGAAAGGCACCCCGCATTTTTTGGCCGCGCGGAGCGAAAGATACCCCCACTCGGTCGTATGCACATGAACCACATCCGGCCGATACTGAAGGAAAAGCCGGCAAAGCGCACGCTGGTGCGCAAAATAATGCTTGCGACACGGAATCAGGTGGATGGTCACGCCCAATTGCCGGAACGCCTCAGCACAGGGAGCATAATCAATCCGGTGCGCGATCACATGAAATTCCGTCTCCGGCGGCATCTTTTCGATCAGACGCAAAAGCAAGGTTTCAACACCGCCGCCCTCAAATCCGGAAATCACATGAAAAACCCGCATGACGCTCTCCTTTCCCGGAATCGCTTCCGCATTTTATTCATTATACTATATTTCAGATAAAAAATCAAGGAGCAAAAGCAAAAGAGCGGTGTCAACACCGCTCTTTTTCAGGAAAACCGAATATGAAGCACAATCAGCCCATAGGCAAGATAAATGGCAGAGAGGACAAAAGAAAAGATGGCCGCCCCGATAAAAAGGAGTTCTTCCGCCCCCGAAAGGAAAACCACCAACATCAGCAGTCCCGTAAAAATTTTGGGCACTTCCCGTTTCATTTGTCCTTTATGGTCTTTGACCAGCAACACCCGGACAAACGGCAGTACAATGGAATAAACCGACAAAAGCAAAAGCAGGAAATCGGCCTGCAGCAGCATCAGAGCCACACCCAGAAGGATAGCGAAAAGCGCCATAACAAGATTCAGCCATTCTCCGCGTTCCCGAATGTGCATGAGCGCCAGAAAAAGCGCGGGCAGGTTCATCACCGCCGTCAGAAGCCCCAGCGCAATAATTAAGATCTCAAAAGCTTCACTGGCATAGGGCGCGAGCAACAGGAACGCGCCCCCCACCATCACTCCAAAAAGCACCGAAAAAATGATCCGTAAGAGATAATATTTTTTATAGGCGTTCATCTTTTTTCCTCCGGGTAAAAGTCAGGTTGCAGAGCAATATGGCACCAAGGACCATCAACATTCCGAAGATCGCGGGCAGGTCAGGAAGCGGATCACCCAAAAAGAGAACTCCGACCAGCGCCGCCGTGACCGGTTCGGTGGCGGCCAACACTGCCGCTTTTCCGTTTTCCACGACCGTAAGACTGAGCGTATAAAGAAGATACGGTGCCAATGTGGAAAACACCGATAAAACGAAAAGAAAGACGATCGGTGTGCCCTTGGACAGTGCCGAAAAGGCGGCCGGGAGATCCGAAAAAGGCAATAGCGTCAGCGACGAGAAAAAGAAAGTGTACACGCTGACCGTTTCGCTGGAATATCCGCGCGACAGCGCAAAACGGCTGAAAATACTGTAAAGCGCATAGCTAAGACCCGCACCCAATCCGAAAAGAAGCGTTTGCGGCGTAATGCCGATCCCGCCCAAAATACCCGAGACCAGCGCGCACCCCACCACCACCAGCAGAACCGATGCGGCCTTGCGCAAGGTGAATTTTTCTTTGAAAAAGAAAGCCGATAAAATGAGCACAAATACCGGCGAGGTATAAAGCAAAATGGCCGCAACCGCCAGCGTGGTCAGGCGAATGGTGGTAAAATAACAGATATTGAACATGGCCAGGCTGACCACGCCGGTCCCGATAAAACACCACAGATCTTTCAGGCGAATCCGGAAAGCCGTTCTTTTGAAAATGAGCAGATAGACCGAAAAAAGGCAAAAGGCCAAAAAAGAGCGGAAAAAGCTGATGTTAAAGGAAGACAGGCCGGCCGCCGTCAGCGCTCGGACCGAAATACCGGTACAGCCCCACAGACAGCCCGCCAAAAGGGCGCACAGCGCGCCGATTTTTTTATTCATAAACTTTTCCCTCTTTCTTTGCAATAGGCAATCACCGCCGGCGCAAGCAGATTTTCCGGAAATCTGCCGGACGCCAATTCCGCCCGGGCACGCGTGGAAGAGATTTCTTCCGCGTCTTTCGCGGCCGGTAAAAGCAGCGTTTTTGCACGCGGATTGCACGACAGATTGTAGGCCGCCATTTCTTCTTCATACCGGCGGTCGGTCTCGTTCCGGACGCCCTTGACAATGATATCCGCGTGCAGTTCGTCAAACAGATCCACCAGTAATCCCTCACTGGCAACCACACGCACGCGCGGCAGACCTGCCACCGTCAGTTCTGCCAGACGGCGGCGGGTCGGCAGATCGAAAAGATAGGTTTTTTTGTCGTTGTTCATCACGGCAACCACCGCTTCATCATAGCGTTTCAGCGCTTCCTTCACCAGAGACAGATGCCCCAGGGTCATCGGATCAAAACTCCCCGGAATCAACGCAAGACTCATCTTTTTTCCTCCTGAAGCGTGAGAAAAAGCACCGTTGCCACACCGTATCTGGCCTCCCGCCGCACAGCAAAAGCAGAGGCCAGCGCGGCATCCCCACCAAACACATCCGCGGTTTTGCCCGCCTCGCAGACCAGAATACTTTCCCTTTTCAAAAGACCGCGTGAGCGCAAAAGCGAAAGGCACCCCGGCAACAGACCGGCCGCGTAAGGGGGATCCAGAAACACAAGATCAAAGGGTTCCCCTTCATAAGTGCGAAGCAGTGAAACCGCGTCGGATTTTCGCACCGTACACTTTTCTTCCATATGCGTGTGCCGGATATTGGTCTCCAATGCCGCAAGCGCCGCATCGTCTCGGTCCGCAAACAGCGCAAAATCCGCCCCGCGTGAAAGCGCCTCCAATCCGAGCTGACCGGAACCGGCAAACAGATCCAGCACCCGCGCCCCCGCAAAGGTAGTAAAACCGTTTAAAATAGAAAAAATCGCTTCTTTGGCCCGCTCGGAAGTGGGGCGGGTGGTTTCGCCCGCCGGTGCGATCAGTTTCGCGCCGCGCGCGGTACCGGTGATGATCCGCATCATGATTCTTTGTCCCCTTCCGTCGGGTGCAGTGCCCCGTATATTTCAGACGCCAGTTTGTCGCCAATCCCGGGTGCCTTTCTGAGATCTTCCACGGTGGCGCGCCGGAGCGGTGCGAGGCCGCCGAAATGGGAAAGAATGGCTTTGGCCTTTTCTTTTCCGATGCCCGGGATTTCCAACAGAACAGAACGCCGGAGCGTTTTTTCTTTTGCCGCGCTCATCTGTCTCACCGCATATCGGTGCACTTCTTCCTGAATGGCATAAATCATTCTGAAAACGCCCTCGTCTTTGACAATGGAAATTTCCGCGTCCTCCCGGCAAAGCGCTCTGGTTTTGTGGAAATCATCCTTCACCATACCGAAAACCGGTACCGCAATCCCCAGTGAACCAAGCAGTTCCTTTGCCATGGCGACATGGGTCTTTCCGCCGTCCAGTAAAATTAGATCCGGCAACAGCGAGAAAGCCCCCTTTTCATCCGAAAGATGCGAAAAGCGGCGGGAAAGCGCTTCCCGCATGGAGGCATAGTCATCGGTTCCCTCCACGGTTCTGATGCGGAAGGTGCGATAATCGCTTTTTTTGAATTTTCCTTTTTCCCATACGATCATGCCGCAGGTTTTGTGTTCCGCGCCGAAGTTGGAAATATCATAGCTTTCGATCCGCTCGGGCAAGACTTCCAGCGCCAGCAGTTTGGCCAGCCTAAAAAGAGTTTCGTCCCGTTCTTCCCGCGCGGCTTCGGCCGTCCGGCATTTTTCGCGCGCATTGGACACCGCCAATTCGCACAGCGTATGCCCGTCCCCGCGCTCCGGCGTATAAAGTTGCACCCGGTGCCCGGCTGAGAGCGACAGCGAATCGCAAAGAGGCGCGGATTCTTCCGGCGAAAGAGAAAATGAAAGCAGAATTTTCGGGGGGATCTCTGTCCGGTGGCGATAGTGGTCAAAAAGAAACGCCGTCAGCGCTTCTTCTTCCGAGAGCAGATCATCCGCACCGAAAAAGAACTCATCGCGGTCAATAAGCGCGCCTTCGCGCACATAAAAAATCACCAACGCTCCGCCGTTTTCGGCATGATAAAAACCGATCACATCTTCGCTTACCTGAGGGTCCGCCACCACTTTTTGCTTTTGAGAAAGGCTTTCCACAGCCCGGAGCGTATCCCGGAGCGTCGCGGCTTTTTCAAAGAGTTCCGCCTGCGCCGCCTCGTTCATTTCGGCAGTCAGCGTGCGGCGCACCGCCGCGGTATTTCCGCGCAGAATCTGCGCCGCCCGCTCGATCAGCTCGTCATAAGTTTCTTTTTCCACATGGCCGGTACAAAGTCCGCAGCAACGCCCCATCTGATAGTAAAGGCAGGGGCGTCCTTTGCCGATGTCCCGCGGGAACTGGCGCTTGCAGGCAGGCAGATGAAGGGTCTGCTGCAAATTCCGCAGCACGCTCCCGGCCACAGACACGCCGGAATAAGGCCCGAAATAGCGTCCCCCGTCCGAACGGCGCGTTCTTGTAAAAACAAGCCGGGGATATTCTTCTTTGGTAATTTTAATATATGGATAGGATTTTGCGTCTTTCAGGCGGATGTTGTATTTGGGCGTATATTGCTTGATGAGCGTGTTTTCCAGTGTCAGCGCTTCAATTTCCGTGTCACAGAGATAATAGCGGAAATCCGCGACCATAGAGACCATCCGGGCGGTTTTGGCATTTTTTTCGCCGTTGCGAAAATACTGAGAGACGCGATTGCGCAGTTTGCGGGATTTGCCGACATAAATGACCTTTCCGTTTCGGTCTTCCATCAGGTAGACTCCGGGCGTCAGCGGCAGGTCGTTTGCTTTTTCAAGCAAAGCTTCCCTGCTTTTCGCTTTTTGCAAACCGCATCACCTCCATCCGAAAAAAGGGGGGCGCCAAACGGCGCCCCGATACGACGGAAAACCCCGTCAGTCATCAGTCTTGAAAACCGGTGTTGATCAGTGCCTCCAGGCCGTCCAAAGCGTCCTTTTCGTCCGATCCGTCCGCAATCAGTTTCACGGTCATACCTTTGGCGATCCCCAACGACAAAACGCCCAACAGGCTCTTGGCGTTAACGCGCCGATCGTCCTTTTCCACATAAACAGAGCACTTGTACGAGCTGGCCTTTTGAATAAAAAAGGTGGCAGGCCGCGCGTGCAGGCCAATCGCATTGATGATGGTAACATCCCGTGAAATCATAGATAACCGCTCCATTCTTTCAATTCAACATAAGGGTCATAAAAATTTCCTTTTTAATAGTATAACAAATGAAAAAGCAAAAATCAATGGGCATTTTCTCTTGATTTTGCAATCGGACCGCTTGTGCTTCTGTTCATTTTGACAAAACCGGCGCGTTTCAAGGGGGAATTCTGCATCCTCAGCCAACCCCTTTGATTTCGATAATCCGAATCACAAAAGTAACGCTTTCAGTGCAAAGCGTGATCTTTTCGTTCACAGCCAACGGCGTTTGCCCGTTGAGAAGAAAGTTTTCATCCCGGAAGACACCTTTGACATTTACCGAACCGGAAACGATCTTTCCCCTGCCCCCGTCCGGCGCGGCCGTTTCGCTGTTTTGGCGGTTGCTGACAAACAGCGCGCCGACCGTTTCTTTTTTCTGATTCTCCTGCGTTCCCGGCAAAAAGACCGTTTGCCCGCTTTGAAGCATCACCGCCGTTTGAGCCGGAAGGGTTTCGCTTTCAAACTGAATGGCATAATCCGCGCTGGTATAGCCGACCGAAAAAAGATTCTGCAGGTTATGTCTTTGAAAAACGCAGATCATGGAAAGAACCAATAAAACGATCAGGGACAGATCAAAAAGATTCAGGCGAAAACCGTTTTTCTCTTCTTTATTCATTTTCTCCTCCTTGCTCGCCGACCGAAAGGCACAGCGCCTCGCTTACAAAACCGTCCAGCCTGAGACAATAATTCTGTCCGGCCATGAGCAACCGCGTTCCGGCAAAATACCCTTTTCCTTCTTTATAATCCGCACGAAGCGTCATGGTCAGTTCCAGCCGCTCCTGCCCGCCTTTTGTCGTCCGCACCGCAAATTCCGTAACGGTTCCCAGCGCCTCGCCGCTTTCAAAGTCAAACACCGTCTGCCCGATCTTTACGGTATTGGTCAGGCTTTTGTCCAGCGGCTCCAGTACCCACACGGTCGTCACATCCGCTTTCTCTTTTCCGATACCCGAAAAAAAGTCGGTATGTCCGAAAACCAGAACCGTCACCGCCGCGATAGCAAGCGCAAGGAGAAGCAACAGCACATCCACCGCCACAAAAAGTCCGCGTGGCGGGCGGCTGGCTTCTCCGCCCGGCAATCCGCGCAACACCGGCGTGGCGCTGTTTTTCTGATAATCCGGAAAATTCATTCGGACACCTCCTTGGCGGATATCGGACGACGAACGCGATATTCCAGTTCCGCACTCGCGTTTCCGGTATAGATCTGCTCCTGTTCCCGCTGATTCCTGAGACGCTCGTACCGCAGGACCGCGCCGATCAGTGCCGCGGCCACGAAGAAAGCGGCCACCGCAAACGAATCGGTAAAGGGATTTTCAAAAAAAGCGAACAGCACGCCGGATGCCACAACGCCGATCCCGATCCGCGCAAAGCGCGGCATGCCGCGCCCCTTGGCCCCCCACGAAACCGAAAAACAATTCTGAATCATCACAAACAGCATTGCGGAAAGTATCAGAATACCCAAAAGGCCGTAATCGCAGAAAAACCAGAGGAAAAAACTGTTTCCGGCCGCTTCAAACGCAGTCTGCCCGGAAAAATAAGGCCACATCCGTTCAATTCCGCCGGGCCCGGCTCCGAAAATAAAACGCGAAAAACCGGACGGACGGGAAGATACGCCTTCGCCCTCCGAGAAGAAGAACCGGGAAAAGACTTCGCCTGCCCGCACACGCGGCAGCCGTCCCGCAGTATTGCTCAGAACCGCGTCCACCTTCCCGCGCACGGAACGCGGCAGGAAAAGATAGCAAAGCGCAAGGGCCGAGCAACCCAAAAAGGAAAAGCCGAACCCCCGCATGCCCAAGAGCGACAAATACAGCGCCGCAAGCAACAACATGGCAAACCACGCGATCTGAACTCCGGACAGAACCGCGGCAAAAACGAAAAGGAAGGACGAGACCGCGCCGCACACCGAAAGTCCGTGCCGCTTTTCAAAAAGAAGCGGCAACGAAAAGGCCAACGCCAGCACCATAAAATAGGCAAAAGGAACGCTTCCGGAAAAACCGGCGCGAACATAGCCAAAGGCGCCGTCAAAATCCGAAAGTCCGCCCGCACGGAAAAACTGCCACACGCCCGCCAAGGCCGCCGCCGAAGCGGAAACCAAAAAGGCCGCATGACACCGGATAAACCACCGTGTGGTCTGCATCACATTGGAAATAAGAAAGTAGGCCGCCGTCAGACACAGGGTAAAAAGCATACCGGACAGGCTCTTCCCTTCCCAAAGCGAGAAAAGCGAAAACACCATCATCAGCGTCAGCAAGAGCACCGCAAAATCCTGCAGATCCATGTGCAACGCCCGATTTCCGCGCAACAGTTTGCCGATATATCCGATCACCGAAAGCGCAAGAAAAGCCAGGAGGAAGAAGCTCCCGTTCGGCAAGAAGCCGGCAAAAGGCAAAAGCAGAATAAAAAACAGCACGCCGGTTTCGGGGACCGAGAGAATCAGCATAACCAGCAGAATTTCCAGAACAACAAAGCAAAGCACCAACGGGCGGAGCAATATCCCCAGCGCTCCCAACAAAAACGAGACCGGCAGGATGACATAAAGATGTCCGGCCCCGTTTTGCGGCACCTCTCTCAGATAGTCCTCGGAAATACCGGCCGCGCCTGCCAGCACCGCGCGGAAAAACGCGCTGTGATAAAAATCATATCCGAAAGAATGTTCGGAGGGCAACAGCATCATCCCCGCGATCGTCAGCACCGTGCCGACCACCGGACTGATCCAGTCGGTATAGCCCCAATGAAGCAAAAAGGTATCCAGGAAAAAGAACGCCCCTGAAAAGAAACCGGGAATGAGCATCAAAAGCCCGATCAGGCGGGTTTTGGTACGGCAGGTAAGGCGCACCAACCGTCCAAAAACAAAGGAGAAAATATTGTTTTCCATGGCACAGGCCATGGCACGCCGCGCCGTCAGGCTTTTTTTGCGCCCATAGCGACGGCTTTTTTTCTTCCCGATCTTCAGCGAAACATCGGCCATTTTCTGGGACACGGCGTCAAACGAGGTAAAAAAACGCACGAAAAAGCCGATGGCAAAAATCCGGTAAAAAAGCTTTGCCGCGCGAGTGCGCACGCGGGATATACGGGAGGCTCCGGCGGGTTCACTCATCCTCTTTTCCCCCTTTCTTTTCATCCGGAACGGATGTTTTTTCAAGCAGATCCGGGCGCAATCGCCGGGTCTCTTCCAGCGAAGCATCCGATCGCCATTTGTCTATGTTGGCATGATGGCCGGATATCAGCACATCCGGCACTTTCCGGCCGTGGAATTCAACCGGGCGGGTATATTGCGGATATTCCACAAGCCCGGCCGAAAGGCTCTCGTTTTCATAACATTCCGGTGCGGCCAGCACGCCGGGCACCAGCCGCGCCACCGCGTCGGTCAGGATGCAGGCGGGGATCTCTCCGCCGGTCAGCACATAGTCTCCGATGGAGATTTCTTCGTCCACTATCTCATCCACAATCCGACTGTCCACCCCTTCATAATGCCCGCAAAGTAAGATTATCTGGTCATATGAATTTGCCAGTTCGCGCACTTTTTTGTGGGTCAGAACCGGGCCGCGGGGCGAGAGATAAATCACATGTCGGCGCGAAATATCCGGCGTTTCGTCAAGCACCGCCCGATAGCAATCGTAAATCGGGGGCGCCATCATCAGCATCCCTTTCCCGCCGCCATACGGGGTGTCATCCACCCGATGATGTTTATCTTTGGAATAGTCCCTTATGTTGTGGGTAAAGACCGAAATTGCGCCGCTTTGCCGGGCGCGGCCGATTACACTTTCGCCCAGAACATACTCCACCAGATCCGGAAACAGCGTCATAATATCAAAGCGCATCATCAAACATCCCCTCAATCGGCAGAATGGAAATCCCGGCCTCGGCATCCACAGATTTTACAAAAGCCGGAACCGCCGGCACCATCGCTTCTCCGGTTTCGGTGCGGATCACATAAATATCGCTGGCGCCGGGATGGATCACATCCGAAAGAACGCCCAGTTTCCGGCCGCTTTCCGCGTGAAAAACCGGTAGGCCTATCAGCTCCGCGATCAGCGGCGAATCCCCGATCGGCAGATCTTCCCGCGCGGCAAAAAGCACACTGCCCTTTAATGCGCCGGCGCTCTCCATATCCGCGACTCCCTCGATTTCACAGAAAACAAAGGCGCCGAAAACACTGGCCCGCCGCATTTTGTGCCGGATATACAGGCCGTCTTTTTTCAGGTAGACTGCCGGCAACCCGGCAAAAACCGATGGGCTGTCGCACCACGGCTCCACCTTCAGACCGCCATGACAACCGTGCGTATTGATGATTTTTCCACATTCGGGATACGGAATTTTCGGCATGAAATATCCTTCCTCTTTGAACTGAAGCGGGTATGTAAAACCGCGTTTTTCCGGGCCTCTTTACCAACCTTGCGTCTATTATAACACAATCGGGCGGATTTGTCACCCGGAAAGAGAAAAATATCGCTTTTTTATCCAATAAATTTAAATATTTACATTTTTACTCTTGCTTTCAATGCCAGGAACGGTTATAATAAAGACAATATTTTCTTGGAGGTTCTCTAATGGGAAACAATATCTGGATTATGCTGGGCATGGTTGTTTTGCTCTTTGTTGTGTTTTATTTCTTTGGCATCCGGCCGCAGAAAAAGCAGGAAAAGGAAGCGGCGGATATGCGGAACGCGCTGACAGTCGGGGATGAAATCACCACCATCGGCGGTATCATCGGAAAAATCGTCAGCATCAAAGAAGAAACCATGATTATCGAGACCGGGCGTGACCACACCCGGATCCGGCTTCTCAAGAGTGCCGTTCGCACGGTGGATGTGCACGCAGAAGACGCACAGGACTAATTTCCGGGTCTCCTTCATATTCTTTACTGCAAGTAAAGTGTTTGGAGGAGACCTTTTATGTTAAGTAATCACCGTAAACCGCAAAACAAAAAAAGAAAAGCAAGGAGCGACCGGGCGGTTCGTCCCCTTGCCACCCCTCTTGGCAGTGCGCTGAAGGCGTTGCCCTTCTCCCTTCTTATCGGCGGACTTTTACTTTTCCTGCTGACTGCGCTCCTGATGACCACCGGAGATCCGGACCGTTACCACACGGTTGCAGGGCTTATCTGCGCTTATTCCACGGCTTTTTGGGCAGGTGCGTTTGCGACCCGGTTTCACGGGCGCCGTCTTCCGCTTCCCTGCGCGCTTTTTGCCGCAGGGTTACTGGCACTGCTCTTTTTTTCGGTCGGCCTGTTTTTACCCGAAAGTCCCCGGCACACAGCCTCTCCGGCACTGCGGGCAGGACTGTTCGCACTGATTTTCCCGGCCGCCCTGCTGGGTTCGCTTTTCGGCGCGCGGGAAAAGCGCCGCAAACACCGCCGCTGATCCGATAACTGACTGAAAAATTCAAAGGATTTTGAAAAAATATGAAATCAAAACGGAAAAACGCTTATCTTCTTCGCCGTTTTTTGCCCTATTATCGTCCTTACATACCGGTCATGACAGCCGATCTTTTCTGTGCGGCGCTGACCACCCTTTGCGAGCTTTTTCTGCCGATGATCGTTCGGAAAATCACGGGGGCGGCCACGGCCGGAGACGGTTCGCTCAATGCTTCGCTCATTCTCCGCTGCGGGCTCTTTTACATTCTCCTGCGCCTGGTGGATACAGCCGCCAACTATTTCATGACATCCGTCGGTCACATTATGGGAAGCCGGATGGAATGCGATATGCGCCACGATCTGTTTGCCCACCTGCAAAAGCTCCCTTTTTCCTATTATGACAACACAAAAATCGGCACGCTGATGTCCCGGATGACAAGCGATCTTTTTGATGTGACGGAGTTTGCCCATCACTGCCCGGAGGAATTTTTTATCGCGGCCATCAAAATCGTCTGCTCGTTCTTCCTTTTGTGCACCATGAATGTAAAACTGACGCTGATTGTTTTTGCCGTCATTCCCGTGATGGTTGCGGTACTGGTCTTTTTCCGCCTGAAAATGAAAAAGAACTTTATTGCCTCCCGCCGTCAGATCGGCGAACTGAACTCGCAAATCGAGGACAGTCTGTTGGGCATCCGGGTGGTCAAATCCTTTGGAAGAGAAGCTACCGAGCAGGAAAAATTTGACCGCGGAAACGGCAGATTCCTGGCCCTGAAACGGGAGCGCTATTTCATCATGGGCGGCTTTACCTCTGCGACCCGTTTTTTTGACGGCGTGATGTATATCGTGGTGGTGCTCATCGGCGCGCTCTTTTTGCTCCGGGGCGGCATTACAACGGCCGATTATATCGCGTATCTGATGTTTGTCACGACTCTTTTGACTTCGGTCCGCCGGATTGTGGAATTTTCGGAGCAATTCCAGATGGGCATGAGCGGCATTGAACGCTTTGCCGAAGTCATGGATATTCAACCGGACATTTCCGATGCGCCCGATGCCAAAGAACTCTCTGTCTGTGAAGGGCGCGTGGATTTTAAAGATGTTTCCTTCCGCTATGAAAGTCACCTGCCCGATGTGGTTTCCCATGTCAATCTTCAGGTTGCACCGGGAGAAAACATTGCGTTGGTCGGTCCTTCCGGCGGCGGAAAAACCACGCTTTGTGCGCTTATTCCCCGCTTTTATGATGTGAACAGCGGAGCCGTGGAAATTGACGGACAGGATGTCCGTTCGGTCACGCTGGCTTCTCTGCGCAAAAACATCGGCGTGGTTGCCCAGGATGTCTATCTGTTCTCCGGCAGTGTAAGAGAAAACATTGCCTATGGGCGGGAGGACGCCACGGATGAAGAGATCCGGGAAGCGGCCAGAATGGCCGGCGCGGAAGAGTTTATCCTTTCCCTTCCGCAAGGCTATGATACCTATGTCGGCGAACGCGGCGTAAAACTCTCCGGCGGGCAAAAGCAACGCATTTCCATTGCCCGCGTTTTCTTAAAGAATCCGCCGATTCTTGTGCTGGATGAAGCCACCAGCGCGCTGGACAACGAAAGTGAGCGGCTGGTGCAGGCTTCGCTTGAAAAGCTCTCACACGGGCGGACAACCTTTACCATCGCCCACCGCCTGACCACCATCCGAAATGCCGATCGGATTCTGGTGCTGACCGAAAACGGAATCGCCGAATCCGGCACACACGATGAACTGATTGCAAAAGGCGGTCTTTACAGCGAATTTTACAGACTCTATTCCCTTTAAATTCAACTGACTTTAAAATCCGGGTTGCTTGATAAGCGACCCGGATTTTTTCTTTCTTTATGTTATGGCATTGACATTTTTTGAACATTATGCTATTATGAGAATGAGGGAAATTTTGTTATTTTGAACGAACGGATTTTTTAAAAAAGGGAGAACCACATGAAACTGTACATCCCGCTTTGTGTGATATGCACCTCCAAAAGTCAGACACTTTTGGAGGTGCATATCAAATCCGGGTTCTTTTTTAATTCTTATCGGAGTCCTTTTCTCCGTGATGACACGGAAGTTCAAACCAAAAAACACTTCCGACGCCCACGGCACTGTCCACACCATAGGTAGCCTGATGCGCCTCCAGTACGCTTTTGACAATGGAGAGTCCCAATCCTGTGCCCATAACGGCGCGCTTGTGCACTTTATCCACGCGATAATAGCGATCCCAGATCTGAGCGATCCGGTCGGGGGGGATGCCCTCCCCGTCATCGGCCACTTCCAGCCTCACACGGTCGCCGACCCTTTTTTCGGTAATGCGCACGCGCTTGTCTTCACCGGTATAATTGACCGCATTGTTAATAAGGTTGTAGATCACCTGCAAAATCATTGTCCGATCAGCCAGTACTTCAACCGGTTCGCAGGTTTCCACCTCAAAATGATATCCGTCCGAGCGAATCAGCGCTTCATAGCGGGTCAGTGTATCTTTGAGAAGTTCTGTAAAATCAAGCACCGCCAATTGCGGCTTTTTGGCACCGCTTTGCAACTTGGAAAGATCCAGCAGATCATTTACAAGCTCGGAAAGGCGGGTGGTTTCGTCAATCAGTATCTGCGCGTTTTCCGGGCTGTTTTCTCCCGGAATATCCCGCATCAGTTCACCGTATCCCTTAATCATTGTGAGCGGTGTGCGCAGATCGTGTGAAATATTGGCAATCAGATCTTTTTGCAGTTGGTCGGTTGCCCCGATCTCGTGCGCCGCATAGTTCAGCGTTTGCGCCAACTGCTCTACCTCACGGTATCCCTTGACCGAAAAATCCACATCATAGTGCCCCGCCGCCAGATTTTCCGCTTTCTTGGTAATAGAAATGAGCGGAGTGGCCACCAACCGATAAAGGAGAAGCGAAAGCAAAAAGGCAATACCGAGCACGGAAACCGCAATCCAGAAAAACTGCACCTCCAGTGCCTTTACAGCTGCCCGGATCGGCGAAAGTTCGCTGTCCAGAAGAAGAAAATACTGATTTCCGCCGGCCGAAAATGTACGGGCATAGACTGCGTTTGCCGTATCGGTGGCACGGTAAGAACCCGGGAAATGAAATTCTTTGTCTCCTTCATCCGGATTACGGCGAAATTCCATCTTTTTGCTGTACACGCCGCCATTGTCAGTGGCATAATTGTAAATTTTGGATAACAGGTCGTTAGGCAAATGATGAATCAGACAAGAAGCATTGACATCCGTATCGTAGATCTGCGTGGCCCGGCCATCCGCAACCGAAAAAAGCCGCACGCAAATCTGTTTGCTTTCCGCGATCGTCTGTATGCGCGCGCGAAAATCATCTTCCTCCACTGTTTCCACCAGCGTCTGACCGGCTGTCTCCAACTCGGAAAACTTCTCTTTCTCGTAAAAATGTCCCAGCAAGCGAATTTGAAAGATCCAAATGAGCACCAGCATGAAAATGGTAAGGATCACCATGGAAAGGAAAAGAAGCGCGCGTACGCCCGGCGTTTTTAGCCGGGCGTTCTTTGCTGTTTTCTCTTTTCTTTCGTCTTTCATACGATATCCTCAAAGCGGTAGCCAAGACCGCGCAGGGTCACGATCCGATCGCTGAAACGGCCCAGACTTTTTCGCAAAAGCTTGATGTGCGTGTCCAGCGTCCGTGCATCGCCATAGAAATCATAGCCCCACACTTCGCTGATCAACTTTTCGCGGGTCAATGCAATGTTTCTGTTTTTTATCATATAAAAGAACAGATCATACTCTTTTGGGGACATTTCAATCCGTTTTCCGTCTACATAGACGATCCTTGCTGTCAAATCCACGCTAAGGCCACCGTCGCCGAAAGTGAGGACTTCGTTTTCCGGTTTGTCCGCCGCACGGTTCTTTCCGACCCTTTTCATAACGGCTTCCACCCGCAGCATCAGCTCGCGGGGGGAAAACGGTTTGACCACATAATCGTCAATACCCAACTCAAATCCGTTGATCTTGTCATATTCTTCGCCACGCGCCGACAGCATGATGATGGGGGTTGTTTTGATCTTGCGGATTTCGCGGCAGGCCGAAAATCCGTCCAGCTCCGGCATCATAATATCCATGATAATAATGTCAAAATCATTGGCTCTGGCCAGCCGAACGGCCTCCATGCCATCCCCTGCTTCGGTCACCTCATGCCCTTCAAACTCCGCATATTTCCGAATGATGGAACGGATGCGGATCTCATCGTCAACAACTAAAATACGGTACATGGTTTTGTCCTTTCCTTATATGGTTTTAGGGTTGTTTTTTATTCTCCGAAACTGACATCGACCTGCGCGGGAACTTCTTCCACCAGCGTTACGCTCACAGTCACCTGCTTCCGGTTCCGGCTGATGACCACGCTCACGGTTTCCCCGATCTTATGGGAACGAATCACACGGTTCAGTTCGTTCACAGAGGAAACTTCTGTGCCGCCCACCGCAAGGATCCAGTCCCCTTCTTTCAGCGTTCCGTCTGAAGTGCCTGTGGTCACATACAGCGCATCAATATACCCGTAATACGAGCTGAGCGCTTTTTTCTCGGTCACAGTGGCTCCCAGTGCCGCGCGGCCTCTGATATAACCGTATTTCAGAAGCGAATCAACGGAAACAACTGCGGTATCGATCGGAATGGCAAAACCAAGCCCCTCTACGCCGCTGGCCGAAACTTTGGCGTTGACCACGCCAATCAGTTCCCCGGCCATGTTGAAAAGGCCGCCGCCAGAGTTGCCCGCATTGATGGCCGCATCAGTCTGCAGAAGCGTCATCGTCTGTTCTTCCACAGTCACCTCACGGGAAAGTGCGCTGATACCGCCATAGGTGACCGTACCGCCCAGTTCACCCAGCGGATTTCCGATGGCGAAGACCTCTTCTCCGACTGCCAGCGCACCGCTGTAGCCAAGTTTGGCCACCGTCAGGGTCTCTTCCGGCATAATCTTGATCAGCGCGATATCGTTTTCGTCATCCACGCCGCGCAAATAGGCTTTATAAGTGTTGCCGTTGGTCAGCCGCACATAAATCTCTTCCGCGCCGGAAACCACATGATTATTGGTCACAATGATGCCGTCCGCATGGATAATGACGCCGCTGCCCGCTCCTGCCGTGATTTTCCCGCGATAAGAAGTGGTTGTGGTAGTGATCTCCACCACGCTGTCGCGCACGGCGGCTACCGCTTTGATACGGGACATTGCCGCACCTCCTGCAGAGCCGTTTTCCGAATCGGCAAGGGTGCTTCCGTCATTTTTATTCAGGACAACATCCGCATAATTATATTTGTCCGCACCGGTGGAACTGAACACCCGGCCATTGTCGATCTGTGCTGTAGAACCCGAATTTACGGAGGAACTTCCGTCCGGCGTCACATCGCTGTTTTTGATACGGCCAAGAAAATATCCGCCAAGGCAAGCCACAGAAGAAAAAATCAAAAAGAATGCAAGACAGGCGGCAATCACGACCGCTTTTTTGTGATTTCTCCGCTCGCTTTTCCGGGTTCCCTCGGCAATCGGCCGGAACCCCTCTTCGCTACGGTAAGAAACCCGGCACCATTGCGGAAGATTTTCTTCCCCGCCCGGCTGTGCCGCCCCCCGGGATTCATTTTCTTCTTTTTTGAGATTGTTTTCTGCGTTTGTTGAATCCTGCCACTGATCGGAATTGTTCATATGGTACGCTCCTTTCCGAATTACACTTACAGTTTACCGCGCAAATGTGACGGTTAGATGATTGTCGGGCAAAAAAATGCTGAAATCAAAAATCCCTTCCCGGAAAGATTGAAAAAAGGCGAGAAATTTGTTATAATGAAGCAAGACGAAAAAAGCGAGGAAAAAACGATGACCGAAACCGTAAAAACACTGTTGTCCCACGAAGGCATCCGGCTCTGTGCCCCTATCGCCCTCTCGGAACTGAAAATACTGCGCCCCTATTTGCTTGAAAAAAACGGCATGAACACGGACGGCACGGCTTTTCTTTTCGCCATTCCTTATTATACCACAGAATGTGACCATCCCGCAAGAAATATTTCGGCTTATGCGGTGAGCGCCGATTATCACGGATATATGAAAAAACTCTTTGACAGGGTGCTGCCCGCTTTGCGGGAAAAATATCCGGAAAATATTTTTCTCGGCTTTTCGGACCATTCTCCGATTGCGGAAGCGGACGCGGCGGTGCGGGCCGGTCTTGGCTTTTTTGGGCACAACCACCTTTTCCTTACCCGCGAATATTCCTCCTACGTCTTTCTGGGTGAAATTATAACCGACGCGTCTGTTCCGAGCGCGAAAAGTCAAAAAAGCGAATGTATCGGATGCGATGCCTGTCTGCGCGAATGCCCGGTGGGTATGGATCTCACCCGGTGTCTTTCCGCGCTGACGCAGAAAAAGGGCGCGCTGACTGAAGAAGAAGAAAAAAGAATCCTTGAAAACGGCATGGTATGGGGATGTGACCGCTGCCAGGAGGTTTGTCCCGTTACGAAATCAGCCAAAGAAAACGGGACGCTTTATTCGGACATTTCTTATTTAAAGGAAAGCGCACTGCCACACCTGACACTTGAGGTCGTTCAGAACATGAGTCAGGAAGAATTTGAAAGTCGCGCTTTCAGCTGGCGCGGACGCGAAACCATTCTGCGGAACCTGAAACTTTTTGAAAGAAAGGAGAAAAGATGATCCGATTTTACTATGGTGCCGGTACCCCAAAAACCGAGAATGCCCTTCTGGACGCTATCCGGACCGAGTTGGAAACGGGCCGGGAAGTTTTGCTGCTGGTACCCGAACAGGAAACAGTACACACAGAGCGACGGATGGCGGAGTGGCTTTCGCCCGCTTTTCAGCTTTCCTTTGAGGTGCTGAACTTTACCCGACTGGCAAACCGGGTCTTCCGAACGGCAGGCGGCCTTTCTTACCGCTACGCCACTCCCGGCACGCAGGCGCTTTTCATGTGGAAGACCCTGCGCGCCCTGCGCCCGATGCTCCGTCAACTTGGAAAAAAATCCGGAAACGACCTGCGCCTTTGCGAAAAGCTCCTTTCGGTTTCGGCACAGCTGAAGGCCTATTGCGTTACGCCGGAAAATCTGGCAGACGCCTCCACGGAACTGGAGACCGGCGACCCGCTGTCCGATAAACTTTTTGACATTTCCCTGCTTTCGGGCACCTATGACACATCGCTTGCCACACATTATGACAGCGTTCTGGATGATCTTACCCGTCTTTCACAACTGATTCCGGAAAATCCGGAACTCTTTCAAAACACGGTTTTTGTAGTCGATTCCTTCAGCGATTACACCCCGCAAGAGCTTTCCGTTCTGAAAGAGCTGATGAAAGTTTCTCCCGCCGTGCTTATTTCAACGCCTTTGCCGGACGCCGCAAACCGGGATATCCACCTGTTGAAGATTCATGAAGACCACGAAAGACTTCTGCGCCTTGCCAAAGAAAACGGGGGGCGGGTATATTTTCAGCCATGCGGAACCGAGCCGCCGCAGGACGCGCTGTCTTTTCTCCGGGACCGTCTTTTCAAAATGGACTCGGCACCTGCCCGGTTCCCCGCAACCGGGAAAATCGAACTGACCGTCTGCCCCTCTCCCTATGAAGAGGCCGAATATGCCGCCGCCGTTACTGCCCGTCTGATCCGGGCCGGATACCGATACAGCGACATCACGGTTGTTGTACGGGACGCGGGCGCTTATGCCGGTATACTGGACGATACGCTGAAAAAAGAAAACATCCCCTACTTCTTTTCTGAAAAAACCGATATCACGCTGCGCCCGCTCATCCGGCTGATTCTTTTCGCTCTTCGTATTCGGATCTATAACTGGCAACCGGAAGATGTCATCGGCTATCTGAAAACCGGGCTATGCGGGTTGCCCTTTGACGACATCAATTTTTTTGAAGAATACACAGACACCTGGCAATTGCGCGGCGCCCGGGATTTTGCCGTGCCTTTCACACGCAATCCGGACGGTTACACCGAGCGGATCTCGGCACGCGGAGAACGGATTCTTGCGGCGGCCGAACGCGTCCGTTCGGCGCTTGTTCCTCCGCTGACCGATTTTTTTGACGCATTTGAAAAGAAATCCGACACCAAGGAACTCTGCCGGTCTCTTTACCGCCTGCTCCTGACACTTGGCGTGCCGCAGACTCTGAAAACACAGTCCGTGGCCAAGCTGACCGAGGGTGACCGGCGGGAAGCGGAAGAACTTTCGCGCCTGTTCTCCGAAACGGTGCGGACGCTGGAGGATGTCAGCCGGGTTCTGAAAGACGAAGAAATGGATGCCGCCGCTTTTTCGGAAGCGCTCCGGCTGGTTTTTTCCCACACCGATATCGGCACCATCCCAACCTCCGCCGACGCGGTACTGATCGGCTCCGCCACTTTGCGTGCCGGGCACCCGCGTTTTTCCATTGTACTGGGGCTGAACGAGGGCATGTTCCCGCAAACGCAAAGGAAAAGCGGTCTGCTGTGTGACGCAGACGAAAGAAAACTGGAGAAACTGGGGCTTTTTCTGGCACCGGACAGCATGGGGATCGCCTCAAAAGAACTTTATTATGTTTACCGGGCGCTTTCGCTTCCAAGCGAAAAGCTGTTTGTGACCTATGCCAAAGCCGGCACTACCGGAAGTGGCCTTGCCCCCTCTTTTGCCGTGGAGCGCCTGCGCGCGCTGTTCCCTGACCTGACGCCCCGATCTTTTGAAGCGGAAGCGCCTGCGGAACGAATCTTTACCAAAGAAGGCGCTTTATCTGCCTTTTGCGATCTTTCCCCGGAGGAGCAGACGGCACTTTGTACGCTGCTCAAAGAAGACCCCGCGCATCTCATCCGTACCGAGCGGCTCCGGATCCCCGTCACGCAAAGATCCGCATTTGTCTCCGCAAAAACGGCGCATGACATTTTCGGAGCCGGCGCTTTCAATCCCACCGGCCTTGAGCGTTTTGCCGCCTGCCGCTTTTCTTATTACTGTCGCTCGGTTCTGAAACTGCGCGAAAAGCCCAAAGATACTCTTGACTACACAGCCGCCGGCATTTTTTTGCATTTTGTGCTGGAGCGGGTCTTCCGGGAAATCCGTTCTTCCGGCCGTCCGGTGGCCGGATACAGCGAAAAAGAAATTGAGGGGTTGGCCGGAGCCGCCACAGAAGATTTCCGCGCGCACCTTCTTGAAATCGGCGGAGGGCTTTCTCCCCGTGCGCAGGCGCTGACCCAGCGCCTTTCCGAGCTCTCACGGCTGGCGACGCTGATCGTTTTCCGCTCGCTTTCTTCGGACCGCTTTGTCCCCGCCTTTTTCGAGCTGGATCTCGCCGGATTGGATGGCGCTTTTACCGAATTGCCGGACGGAAAAAAGATCCCGCTCTCCGGCAAGATCGACCGGGTAGACGCCTGCACCGGGGAGGATGGGAACACTTATCTTCGCGTAACCGACTATAAAACCGGCCTGAAAAAATTTGACCGTGAGGAGATCCAAAACGGAACCTGCCTGCAAATGCCGCTTTATCTCTATGCCCTTTGCCACGGCACGCATCCCGCGATCGCCAAAGAACTGGGCCTTCCGGGAAACACACGCTTTTATCCGGCCGGTATTTCCTATTTTTCCGCGACCGCCAAAGCCGATGATTCCGGCATCCAGATGCCGCGCGAAGAAGCGCTGGAGGCGGCCGGTTCCAAGTGTAGCAAAAGCGAATTCCTGCTCTCCCCCGCTCATGCGGGCGGCTGTGCGCAGGGGAAAGCCGATCCGCAGGATTTTTCTTCACTTTTTGAAGATCTTACAAAAACCGTTGGCAGGATCGCCGCCGAAATGCAGGCCGGCAAAGCAGACATAGAGCCGCAGGAAAAAGGCGGTACTTCCCCTTGTACCTTCTGCCCTTACGGGGAGGTCTGCCGGGCCGCCAACGAGCGAAAAGAGTAAGGAGGATAACCGGAGAATGGAATTTACCGCACAACAGCAAAAAGCCATTGACGAGCGCGGAAAAACCCTGCTGGTCTCCGCCGCCGCCGGTTCCGGCAAAACCGCCACTTTGACCGAGCGAATCATCCGATCTATCACCGATAAAGAAAAACCCGTGGATGTCTCCAGACTTCTCGTTGTGACCTTTACCGTGGCGGCCGCCGGAGAGATGAAAGCGCGGATTACCAACCGCCTGACGGCTCTCCTTAGCGAAGATCCGTCCAACCGGCGCATTTCGGACCAGTTGATGATGTTGGGGAGCGCCCAGATCTCCACACTGGACTCTTTTTACCTGGAGCTGGTGCGCAACAATTTTGAAGCGGCCGGATTTCCGCCCGATTTCAGAGTGTGCGATGAGGGGGAACTGTTTTCTCTCCAACGACAGTTGATGAATCGAGCCATTGACCGGATGTATCGTGAGGAACCGGATTTCCCGGAACTGGCCGATCTTTTTTCGGACATCCGCCAGGAAACCGCGCTTTGCGAACGCCTGCTTGGTATCCGCGCCGAACTCTGCCGGATTCCGGAAGGGATCGACATACTGCTCCGTTCAGGCAAGGAAATGGCGCAATGCGCCGACTCTCCCTTTGACAGCACCTTCGGGCAGGTCCTTTGCCGGGAGCTTTCGCGCTATCAAAAAGCAGGAACAAAACTGCTCACACGGGCGCTTGCGGAAATTGAGTCAGAGGAAAAAAGCGAAGATCTGCGCCTGAAATTCGGGCCGCTTTACAGCGAAGCGCTTCATCGGTTTGAAGAGATCGGCGCGGCGCTGGTCGAACACGACTATGAGCGCGCCCGCCTTTCGCTTGCGCCTTTTTCGGCGCGGGTCGGTCTGAAGCGTCCGAAAACTTCGGCGGAGTTTGACCGCCTTAAAAATACCGTCTCTCTTTTTCTTGACAGTTTCAAAAAGTTTTCTTCCTTGTTTTTCCCCTATACAAAAGAAGAGCTGACAAGCAGTGCCGGACGATGCGAACGGGTGCTCCTTTTGCTTCATCGGACGCTTAGCCTCTTTGAAGAAGCTTACCGTGCCGCCAAAATGACGCGGGAAATAGCGGAGTTTTCGGATGTTTCCCGCGCGGCGTACAGCCTTTTGGTTTTGCCGGACGGTTCTCCTTCCCCGTTGGCACTTTCCATGCGTGACAATTACGACGCCATTTATATTGACGAATACCAGGATGTGGACGCCATGCAGGACGCCACCCTTTGCGCCATTTCCAAAGAAAACAACCGTTTTATGGTTGGAGATGTCAAGCAGAGCATTTATGCCTTCCGTGGCTCAGATCCGGATATTTTTACGGCCTATCGGCGGAAATTTCCGGATCTGGAAGCCGGGAAAGAAGGGCCGGCCGCGCTGTTCATGTCGGATTGTTTTCGCTGTGATCTCGGCGTGGTGCGCTTTTCAAATGCCGTTTCGCACTATCTCTTTTCACATCATGCCGACAGCATTGCCTATCGGCCGGAAGATGACCTGGTCTTCAGAAAACGGTCAGATCCCGGCTGTCTTTCTGCAAAAACGCAAGTTTTTGCCATTGACGGGCAGTGCGAATTACCGGAAGAAGAATCTGATGGCGCGGAAGCCATTTGCGTGGTAAATGAGATCAGAACCCTGCTCAAAGACGGGAAAAAAGCTGACGGTTCCCCCATTCTTCCCTCGGACATTGCCGTGCTTTCCCGCGCGGAAAAGCCGCTGAAACCGGTGGCAAAACTGCTTTCTTCCATGGGAATCCCGGTCAATGACTGCACCCGGAAGAACCTGTTTGAAAACCCGGAAGTCAGCTGCGTTTACAGTCTGCTCTCGGTACTGGACAATCCTTACGCCGATGTTCCGTTGGCCGCCACGCTTCGTTCCCCTTTCTTTGGCTTTACACTGGAGGAACTGGTGAAAATCCGCACAGCGGCCAAGGGGGACGCCTCGCTTTTCGAAGCGCTTGAATCGGCGGCCACCGACGGAAGTACGCTTTCACTCAAATGCCGCGAAACGCTGCAAAGCCTTGCGCTCTATCGGGAAAAGGCGAGCGAACTGCCGGTTGACGAACTGCTTTCCTATCTGTACAAAGAAACCTCTGTGCTCTCTTTTTACGCCGAAAACAAACGTGAAGAACCGACCGCGCGCCGGGCGCATCTCCTGCGCCTTTATGAATATGCGCGCACTTTTGAATCCGGTTCTTTTAAAGGGCTTTATGCTTTTCTGGCCCATCTCCAAAGCATTATGAACCGTAAAGAAACCCTGAAAGGTCCAATGGGTACCGGCGACGCCGTTCGTCTGATGACCATTCACGGTTCCAAGGGGCTTGAATTTCCGGTATGCATGCTGATCGGCTGCGGCGCCAATCTTGGCGGGCAAAGAAAAGTCAATTTCTTTACGGTCAAAGAGATCGGCTGTGCCACCAAACTTTCCAACGCCGGCCCGTTTTCACTCTCGGACACCTTCTTTGCCCGGATCCTGCGCATGGAAGAAGACCGGAAAGAACGCGAGGAGGAAATGCGAATCCTGTATGTCGGGATGACCCGCGCCAGAGAGCGCCTTTACCTTTTCGGAAAACCGCGGGCCGGTCTGCAAAAACTGCATGAAAAGGTGGCGGTTTATGCCGGGAATGATACCGACTTTTTCAAGGGCGCAGGGTCTTCCTATCTTTTCTGGACATTGGAAGCGCTTCAGGAAACGGAATATGAGGATTTTTGCGAAATTCATGAGATCTATGAGCTTGAACCGCCCCGAAAAGAGCAAAATAAAGCCCCGCAAGAGCGGTTTTATGACCCGCAAAAAGAAGAACTGGCGCGCCAACGCTTCGGAGAGCGGTTTTCTTTTGAATATCCCTACCGCCACCTGAGCGATCTGCCCGCCAAGCTCTCGGTCTCAAGACTTTCGCCCGAAGTACTGGACATCGGAGACGGCACTGCCGCAGCGCGGCCGGAGGATCTGCTGGATCCGGATGTGGAGGCGTTGCTCCACACCTTTGAGCAAGAGCCGGTCTTTGAGGCGGAAGAAAAACCGGACGCGGCAAAAAAAGGCACGGCCACACATGAATTCCTTCAGTTCTGTGACTTTGAAAACGCAAAAAAGAAGGGCGTGGAGGCTGAACTTTGCCGGTTGATTGAAAAGCGTTTTTTGCCGCCGGACATCCGGGAGGCCGTGCGCCTGAATGAGCTTTTCGCTTTTTTTGAAAGCGACTTTTATCTGGACCTCGCACATGCACGGGAGATCCACCGTGAGACCCGCTTCAATATTTTTCTGCCGGCCGCTTCTTTTACGGCTGACCCGGAGCGGAAAGAACAGCTTGCGGGGGAAAAACTGCTGGTTCAGGGTGTGATTGACCTCTTCTTTACCGACGCAAAAGGAGGGCTGGTGCTGTGCGACTATAAAACAGACCGTCTGCCGCCGGAAGCGCTCCAAAATCCGGAAGCGGCCAAAAACTTTCTTTTTGAACGACACGGAGAGCAACTCCGCTATTACCGGGAAGCGCTCCGGCAGATCTGCGGCCGAGTGCCGGATCGGACGCTGCTTTATTCCCTGCCGCTGGGACGCGCGCTGGAGGCACCGTCCGGGTTCTTCACAGACTGATAAAAACCCGCCCGCCATCTTTTGATGGTGGGCGGGTTTGAAATTTGTTACCAATTGTCGCTCTCGTCCGGCGGAACGACGGCTTTGAAAGCCATAATAGCGCACTCAATCATATCGTCCGTCGGCTCCCGCACGGTGATGCGCTGAAGCCAGAGACCGGGCGCGGAAATGATTTTTGTCAGGATGTTGTCATGTCTGCCCGCAAATTTGAGCAATTCATATCCGATGCCCATGATGAGCGGAATGAGCGCAATCTTAATGGCCGAACGAAGAAGCGTATAAAGCAGTTTGCTGGTGATGCCGGGAAACGAAAGCGGAATGAGCATTCCGACCAGAATGCTGACCAACAGCATCAAAATCAGGAACGAAGTGCCGCACCGGGGGTGAAAACGGCGCTGTGCGCGAACATTTTCAACCGTGAGCGGCTGGCCGTGCTCATAGCAGAAAATGGTCTTGTGCTCCGCCCCGTGATACATAAAGGTACGACGGATATCTTTCATCAGCGATACTGCCGCCATATAGCCGACCAAAAGCATCACCTTTAAAATTCCCTCAAAAGCCGAGCGGAACAAGCGATGTGACGCAAGGGACGGCGGAAACGGAATTTTTTCAAACAAAAATGCCGGAAACCACACAAAAAGGACTAAGACCAGTGCAAAGCCAAGCACAGCGGCCAGTGTTGTCACAGCCGTGATAGCGCCTTTTCCGATGCCGCCGCTTTTGTTTTCTTTTTCTTTTTTCGGCGGTTCTACCGTGGCTTCGGCGGTGTCCGCCGCCTTTTCAGCTTCACACGGCGCATCTTGCGCTTCGTTTTCCCCGGTTTGGAGCTCCGGCTCTTCGCAGAAAATCTCGGCCGAGCGGGAAAGGCAGCGATAACCCAACACAATGGAATCAATAAAGCCAAACACGCCGCGGATGATGGGAAAACGGCAGATGGCCGGCCGCTTTTTTGCTTTGTTTTCCTGTTCTTCAAAAAAAATCTCACCGTTCGGGCGGCGCACCGCCATGGCGATTTTGCCGGGACCGCGCATCATAATTCCTTCGATAAGCGCCTGTCCCCCGATAGAAGTCTTTCGGCCGACTGCGGCCTTCTCGTCTTTTTTCATATATTCCCTTTCCTCAGAAGAAAACCGCCGTGAAAAACAGGGGGGGTGCTTTCCACGGCGGTCTTTTCTCAGTTTTCTGCCTTAAAGTCCATTTTGATCTGGCCGCCCATTTCTCTGTTATGACGATCCAGGAGGTTGTGGATCCGCTTGACGGGATCAAGGAGATTGCTGATGGTTTCATCGTGATTGAGCGTATCAATAATATACGCCACATATTTGCACATATTCACCTCGGCATACCACGGCTTGGCCTTCAGTTCCGCAGGACCGTAAATCAGATTTGTGGTAAACACACGGTTTAAAAGTCCTTCTTCAAAAGCCTTGTCAAAGCGCGCGTAGCCATCGGTAAAGAGACCGAAAGTGGCAAAATTGAAAATGCGTTTGGCTCCCTGCTCTTTCAGTTGCCGCGCCACATCCAGGAGCGACTCGCCGGAAGAAATCATATCATCCACAATAATGACATCCTTTCCGGCCACATCCTGTCCCAGATATTCATGTGCCACGATCGGGTTTTTGCCATTGACCACCTTGGAGTAATCGCGGCGTTTATAAAACATACCGATATCAATGCCAAGCACCGAAGAGTAGTACATACACCGGCCCATGGCACCCTCATCGGGCGAAATAATCATCAACTCGTCTTTATCAAAACAAATGTCCGGAACTTCACGCACCAATTTTTTAAGCATCTGATAGGCCGGACGGATGTCGTCAAACCCGCAAAGCGGAATGGAGTTCTGCACGCGGGGATCGTGCGCGTCAAAAGTGATGATGTTGCTAACGCCCATGTTTTCCAGTTCCTGAAGCATGAGGGCGCAGTCGAGCGATTCGCGGCCGGAACGCTTGTGCTGACGGCCTTCATAAAGCATCGGCATAATAATGGAGATCCGGCGGGACTTTCCCGCGATGGCCGCAATGATCCGTTTGAGATCGGCATAATGGTCATCCGGGCTCATCGGAATGATCTGACCGCGCATCTTATAAGTCACACCGTAATTAAAGGGGTCGCAGAAAATATAAACATCGTGCCCGCGCATCGACTGATGCAGCATTCCCTTTCCCTCTCCGGTTCCGAACCGGGGACATTCGGCGGGGGCGAGGAACGATTCGTCCTCTCCGTGGCGACGCCATTCTCTCAGATAGTTGTCCACCTGAGACACAAATTGTTCGCATCCGGGCATCCCGATAACACTCAATTCTCCGTACAGTGACTCCTTCATTGCAAACCTCCGAGCATTTATGAAATATGATAAAGACCATATGTAATTATATTATAACATAAGATTATCAAATTGAAAAGGGGGTTGCGACAAAAAATCTTTTTTGTCATTTCTTGTAAAAGTAAGCCCGAAAAACTGCGTTTTCCGGGCTTTGTGACGAAATTATTTGAGTTCTACCACGGTCACGCCCCCGTCTCCCTCTCCATAGCGGCCGATTCGGAAGTCAGAAACGCGCGGATCCCGTTTCAGTTTTTGCCAGAGTGCGTTTTTCAGCGCACCGGTACCCTTTCCGTGAATCAGGCGCACCGTGTGAAAACCGGCAATCAGCGCGGTATCAAAATACTTGTCCACCTGAAACCACGCTTCTTCTCCCGTTTCGCCGCGCAGGTCGATCTCATCCTTAAAATTCCGGGAAATATTCAGCCTGTAATCCTTGGCCGGGGTCTTTTTTTCACCGGGCGCACCGACCCCCGGTTCGTCCTCGATAAGGCGCAGATTTTCCACTTTTGAACGGGTGCGAATAATCCCGGCCTGCACCTGCACCTGCCCGTTTCTGTCCGGATCGCTCAGCAACACGCCCTTTTTATCAATGTCTACCAGATAGACCTCATCGCCCTTATGCAAGGGGCGCGGCAGTTTATATTCCCGGTTGTCCCGGTGCTCCACCGGGTTGAAGCGATCCTCGTTCTCACGCAGATGAGCCCGGACAGCCGCCCGCGTACTGGCCAGTTTTTCACCCAGATGCTCGGATTCCCGCGCGCGGCGCACTTCTTCCAGCTGTGCGAAAATAAAATCGCTTGAAGCACGGGCGCTCTCGATCATGGCGGCGGCCTTTGCGCGTTCGTTTTCAATCTCTTTTTGGGCACGCAGCCGTTGCGTTTCGGTTTCCGTTTTGGTTTTTTCAAGCAGCGCCGACAGTTCCGCCCGCTCTTTCGCGGCCGCTTCCCGGTCCCGGTCGGCGGCCAGCCGCGAGGCCTCCAGTTTTTCAATGACCTGTTCAAAGCGCCGGTTTTCCGCGCCGACCCGCGCTTTTGCGTCGCTGACGATATCGGCCGGTAACCCCAGTTTTTCCGAGATGGCAAAAGCGTTGGATTTGCCGGGGGCGCCGAGAAGCAACCGGTAGGTCGGGCGAAGCGTAGCCACATCAAATTCACAGGAAGCGTTCTGCACGCCGGGCTCGTCCAGTGCGAAAGCCTTGAGTTCGGCATAGTGCGTGGTGGCGGCCACCAACGCGCCGCGACGCCGCATGGCGCTGATAACGGCAATTGCCAGCGCCGCACCCTCTACCGGATCCGTGCCGGCGCCCAATTCATCAAAAAGAACCAGTCCGTTTGACGTGGCTTCCTTTACAATGGAAACGATATTGACCATGTGCGAGGAAAAGGTGGAAAGCGAATGTTCGATGCTCTGCTCGTCTCCGAGATCGACCAGAATACTGTCAAAAAGACAAAGCGATGACCCTTCTGCCGCGGGGATATAAAGACCCGACTGCGCCATCAGCGCAAAAAGTCCCAGCGTTTTGAGCGTGACGGTTTTACCGCCGGTGTTGGGGCCGGTGATAATAAGCGTATCCCACTCTCCGCCAAGCGACACCGTAATGGGCACCACCTTCTCGCGGTCGATGAGCGGATGCCGGGCGCGAAGCAAGGAAATTTTCCGTTCGGCGGTGATCTGCGGTTCGGTCGCGTCCATTTTTTCAGCCAATCGCCCGCAGGAAAAGCGAAACGCCAGCTCGGTAATATTCTGATAATTCAGATTCAGCGCGCTTTCACGCGCGGCCACCGCCCCGGAAAGTTCGGAGAGAATCCGGTCGATCTCGTGGCGTTCCTTGGCCTCCAGCATCCGCAACTCGTTGTTGGCGTCCACTACGGCCATCGGCTCGATAAAAATGGTGGCGCCGGAGGAGGAGGTGTCATGAATGAGACCCTTGATCTCGTTTTTGCTCTCGGCCTTCACGGGGATGACATAGCGGCCGTTCCGCATGGTGACAATGTTTTCCTGCAATTGCTTTGAATAGGTATTGCCCGTGATATAGTGCTGGAGCGTCTCCCTTATCTTATTATTGGCAAGGCGGATGTGTCGCCGGATATCGGAAAGCGCGGGGCTGGCTTCGTCCGCGATCAACTCTTCCGAAATAACGGTGCGGTAAATCCGATCCTCCAGGTGCCGGTCAAGGATCAACCGGGCAAAAATTTCATCCAGTGAAGTTTCAAAAGTCCGGTTTGCGGCGGCATATTCGGTCAGTCCCCGTGCCGTGCGCAGAAGATTGCCGATATCAAGCAATTCCCGCGGAGTCAGCGTGGCTCCCTTTCCGGCACGCTCCAGCGCCTCCCCAATATCCCGGACGGCGCCGAAGGGCGGCATGCCTTTTGCCGAAAGCAACCGGCATGCATCGCCGGTATAGGTCAGGTTTCTTCTGACTGAGACTTCCTCGTCATCCGGCAAAAGCGAAAGCGCCCGTGCACGCGCCCCCTCGGTCGGCGCGACCGAGGCAAGCAGAGAAAGGACTTTGTCATATTCCAGTGTTTCCAAAGTTTTTTGTGCGATTTTCATATAGCCTCTGTTTTCGCTCAAACTCCAGATTGACCCGGAGGAGCTTTTTGTATTGGTCAAGTGTATCAAATCCGCGTTCCAGATGATGAAGCAGATAGACCTCCGCCGCGCGGCAGAATTCTTCCATGGCGGCGGCGCTTTGCAACCGGAAGGCGAAAACCCGCCCGCCACAAAGGAAAGCGCCGAGAGCGCGTCCGGCGACAACGGGCAAAAAATCCGGCGCTGACCCAGCTCGTCCACTTCCGGGAGCGGCATGGCGTTGGCACGCGCAAAACAGGCCGGGCATATCAGCGCGCCGTTCATGACATCCAGATAGCCGCCGGCCGTTGGCACCGCGCCGCATTTCGCACAGCCCGAAAGATCCGGCAAAAAGCCGGCTATGACGGCCGCCCGCATTTCAAAAGTTGCCTTGATCTCCTCGTTTTTGCGGTCCGTTTCGGAGAGCATATACAGCGCGTTCAGCGTGAGCGGCAGGATTTCCCCGCCCGGCTCCCGTTCGTCCGAGAGCGCGGCGGCCACCTCTGCAAAATAGGCGCCGAGAAACAGTTTTTCGTTATCCATGCGGATGCCGGGAAAGGCCTCTGTAAGAGTCGCTTCCTTTACCCATTTTACGCCGTTTTTTTCATAAAAAGACATATTGCTGTAAGTCAGCGGCTCGGTGGCCACACGCTCTTCACGGCGAAGGGAATGCGCCCCTTTCAGGATCGCGTAAAAACGACCGAAATCCGGCGCCAGCACGGTGAGCAATTTATCATGATCCCCCCGATCGCGTGTGGCCAGAATCAGCGCGTCAGTGGTAAAATGCTGCAATTCAAGGCTCCTTCCGGTAGCCGAAGTTGCTGACCGCGGCCACGCTGTCTCTCCAGTTTTCCTTCACTTTGACCCAAAGATTCAGATAAACCTTTGTGCCGAAAAATTTTTCAAGATCGGCGCGGGCATAACTGCCGACGCGTTTGAGTTCTTCTCCGTTTTTCCCGACAATAATGCCTTTGTGCGAGGCTTTTTCGCAGAAGATTTCGGCGCGGATGCGCAAAAGGCTGCCCTCGTCTTTAAACTCTTCGATCACCACGGCAAGGCCGTGCGGGATCTCTTTATTCAGCGTCCGCAGGAGCTTTTCCCGGATAATCTCGGCCGCGAGCTGGCGTTCCGGCTGATCGGTCAGCGTATCCTCCGGAAAGAGCCAATCGCAATCGGGCAAAAGTTTTTCACATTCCGAAAGCACATCACCCACCTGTTTTCCGTTCTTGGCGCAAAGCGGCACATAGGCGGCAAAATCATGAAGAGCGGCATAGGTTTTCAGCGTTTCGGCAATTTCCTCCGGTGTGCCCAGATCGGTCTTGTTCAGAGCCAGGATGCCGGGAGTCCCCGACTTTTTCAGGTAGTCAATGACATTTTTCTCCACACTCGTCACTTCCCGGCCGACCTGAACCATCAGCACCACGGCGTCTGCCTCGCGCATGGAATTTTCGGCCGTTTCTACCATGAAATCGCCCAACCGGTTTTGCGGTTTATGAATACCGGGCGTGTCCACAAAGACAAACTGGCTTTCCCCTTTTGTCAGCACCCCGAGGATCCGATTCCGGGTGGTTTGCGGCTTTTGTGAAACAATGGCGATTTTTTCCCCCAAAAGCGCATTCAGCAGGGTGGATTTCCCCACATTGGGACGACCGACAATGGCGATGTATCCGCATTTTTTCATTCTTTTCTCTCCTTTTTGACCGAAAGGCCCATTCCGTCCGTAATGGCACTCTGACGCGCCCTCATATCGTTGTCCTCCGCCTCGCTGCGCTCGTGATCGTATCCCAGCAGATGCAGGGTGGAATGTACGGTCAGAAAAGCACATTCGCGCTCAAAACTATGACCATAAAGTTCCGATTGTTCCCGGCATTTTTCCAGCGAAAGCACGATGTCGCCCAGCATATGTCCGGCACAGCCGGGGTCGTCCTCAAAAAGCGGGAAAGAAAGCACATCGGTTTCCCGGTCTACCCCGCGGAATTTCCGGTTGAGAAGATGAATGCCCGCATTGTCGGTAAAAGTGACCGAAACCTCGCTTTTTCCCCTGACGCCTTCATAGGCCAGCGTGGCCTCGATTGCGCGGCGGACCAGCATTTTCAGATGATAATCCACCGGCTCCTTTTTTTGTGCGTTTTCAAAATAGATTCTCAGTTTTCCGTTCATTTGCCTGCCCTCTCGTTTTTGCGCGGGCGGCGCTCTTCCCGCTCGTATTTTTCATAAGCCAAGATGATTTTCTGCACCAGTTTGTGCCGCACGACATCCCGGTCGGTAAAATAATGCACCGCAATATCCGGGATCCCCGAAAGAATCCGGACGGCGGCCGAAAGTCCGCTCTTCACGCCGGAGGGCAGGTCCGTCTGCGTCAGGTCGCCGGTAACAACCGCTTTGGAATTGTTGCCCAGGCGGGTCAGAAACATTTTCATCTGTTCGGGCGTGGCGTTCTGCGCCTCATCCAGGATGATGAACGAATCGTCCAGCGTCCGTCCTCTCATATAAGCCAACGGCGCGATCTCAATCACGCCCTTTTCCAGCAACCGCGCATAATTTTCAGTGCCCATCATCTCGAAAAGCGCGTCGTAAAGCGGGCGCAGATAGGGATCGATCTTGCTTTGCAGGTCCCCGGGCAGGAATCCGAGTTTTTCGCCCGCTTCGATAGCCGGACGGGTCAGGATAATCCGGCTCACCTGCTTTTCACGCAGAGCCCGGACTGCCATGGCCACCGCAAGAAATGTCTTGCCCGTCCCGGCAGGGCCGACGCCCAAAATAACCGTGTTCTGGCGGATGGCCTCCACATATTTTTTCTGCCCAACGGTTTTGGCGCGGACCGGTTTCCCGCGGCCGGTAATACAGACTGTGCTTTCCGACAGTTCTGAAAGTTCCTCTTCCTGTCCGTCCCGCACCATGCCGATCAGATAGGCCACCTGCTGATCGGTGATCTCTTCCGAATCCCCGGCTCCGTCCCGCATCCGGGTCAGTACCGATGCGGCCATGCGCACGCCGGAAGCCTCTTCTCCGGTCACGACAATGGAATCCCCGGCTCCCTGAGCACGGTTGTTGATATCCACGCCGAACGCTTTTTCAATTTCCCTTGCATGTGCGTCAAAAGCGCCGAAAATGCGCGCCGTGACCTCACTGCTGTCGGTATTTACAATTTCCTCTTTCATTTTTCCTCCGGACTGATCTCATTTCAGGAAAACGGGAATTCCGCTGTCACCGCAATGTTTTCCTCTCCCGTAATGGTCAGGATGAGGGTGATGCCGCTCTCATCCGGACAGATTTCGGTGGTGTAGGAAAGGATTTTCCGCTCTCCGTTTCCGATATACGCGCCCAGCGCGTTCTGCGTTTCCTCTTTGGCCAGCGCGAGTGCCTCACGCGCGTCACGCCGGGCGGGAACATAACGGTAATAGGCCTTTTCCCGGATGCGCAGACCGAAAGGAAAAAGCGCGCCCGCCCGCAACCATTCTTCCGATTCTATTATATCACACTCTTCGCTTTCATTTCCAGTGGTTTTGAAAAGTTTTCCCTCTTTTCCGAAAAAAAGAAGCGTTCGTTCGCGCGTGCGCTTGCCCGTGTACACTTTTTCCTCGTATTCAAAAGGAATCCGCAGGGTCATCCGTTCGACCGTGCGCGCGTAAACCTCTCCGGCCGCGCGGGTAAAGCGGGTACCGTTATTGTCGCTTTCAAGCAGGCCGCTGGCCAGCAACTGGACCGCCTCGCCTTCCGCAACGGCGCATTTTCCCTCATAGATCATGGGCAGGATAATTACACCGTCTTTTCCGGCCACCAGATTGGCCGGCGCGCGCTTTTTTTCTTCTCCGGTCTTCTCGGCCTCCCGGAACTGCACCGTGGCCACCGTTCCCCTTATATTGACCGAAACATAAGAAAGGCGGCTGTCCCCCTCCAGCATGGCGCCTTCTATGCGGCCGGTATCCAGGCTGGGCAGGAAGCGACCCTTATTGAGCCCTGAAAGCGCCAATTCACGGCGGAGTTCTTCTTCCGGAAGCGTTGTTGCGCCCGAAAAGCGGATGTCCCAAAGAAAAAAACGGGAAGAAACCAACAGGGCCAACGCAGCAAGAACCCCCAAAATGATGCCGGGTCGGCGCATGCCGTTGCGCAGGAAAACCGGAAGTCCGCCGCGCCCCACCACTTCAATCTCCTGTCCGTTCGCTTTGGCCAAAGGCAAAAAATGCGCGGCGGAAAACAGCGTCAGGTAAAAAGAAAGCGCGCCGCTTTTCTTATCCCGCCGGAGGCGGCGGGGCGAAAAATCATTTTGCCGGCAAAATTCAAAAAAGCCGGTCAGATGTTCTTTTTTTACCCGACAACGGCAATATCCAAGCAGATAAAGATAAAGCATCATGACTGTCCCTCCGTAAAAGAAACCGAAACGATCCTTCCGCAAATGGTGACGCATCCGGCACCGAATGCCCGGCAGAGCAGATCTTCCCCATTTACAAACAGGTGGTCTTTCCCGACCCGTAATTCAATTTTATCCGGTGAGTATGACAAAATCCGCCGACAGCCGCGCACGCAGAGTTCCTCCCTTCCCGAAAGTGAAAGTCCGAATCCGCCCGGCATTATTTCGGACGGGATTGAAAGTCTCTCACGCAACCGCGTCAGTCTTCCTTCCCTTTTCCGCATAAAAAAGACCTCCCTGCCATAATGTGAAAAAGAGCGCGCACGGCGCGCCCCAAAACACCCTATGTTCCGGACTGGAGGAATATGCGATGCGTGAAAAATCCTGGCCAAAGGGTTCCCTCTTTTTTCTCCTTTTTGTCCTCTTTTTACTTTTTCTGCTTTTACTCAATGCGCCCGTTGCCATGGACGGCGTGAGACACGGTCTGTCACTGGTCTGCGAGACGCTGCTGCCCTCTCTTTTCCCGTTTCTGGTTTTCTCGGAACTGTTGGTGCGACTGGACGCGGGGCGGCTTTTTTCGGTCGTTCTGGGAAAACCCTGCCGTTTTCTTTTCGGGCTGAGCGACGCCGGAACGGCGGCCTATTTTCTCGGCGTATTGTGCGGATTTCCGGTGGGTACCGTCTGTGCGCTGACGCTATACCGTAAAAGTGAAATTTCAAAAGAAGAACTGACGCGCCTTTGTCTTTTCGGCGGGAATCCGAGTTCCGGCTTTTTGATCGGCGCCGTGGGAGAAGGCCTGTTCGGAAACCGGAATGCGGGGATCTTTCTCTTTTTTTCCCTGCTGTTATCCAACGCCGTGATCGGCATCCTCCTGCATCTGGCCGGCGGCACGCCGCCATCAAAGGGAAAAATGACTCATCGCGGCGGAAATGTCAACGCGGGCGACCTGACAGCCAGCGTCAAAAACGCTTTTTTTACCTTTCTCACCGTTGCGGCCTTCGTACTCTTTTTTTCGGGCATTACCGGATGCTTCACGGCACTTTGCACAAGGCTGAAACTTTCCGAAAATCTGCTTGTGACGCTGTGCGGAATGTTGGAGATGACGGCTGGCATCAGTGCCGCGGTAACAGCGTTTCCGCCGTTTATTGCCTTTCTTTTCTGCGCTTTTTTTGCCGGTTTTGGGGGGCTTTCGGTCGCGCTTCAGCTTTTTGCCGTGCTGGAAGAAGAAAAAGTCCGCATGAGCGCCTATCTTTTGGCCAAATTCGGAGCGGGCGGTCTTTCGCTCCTGTCTGCCCGGCTCTACCTGTTTTGGAGGCAACCGTTTTTATCTTCTGATCAAAGCGCGTTTGCCTCTTTTGGGGCCACGCCGATTTTGCTTGGAGTGGGCATCCTGCTCTGCGCACTCTCTCTGTTTGCTTTTTTCAAAAGGAAAAGCGCCGCATAAAACGCGGCGCTCCTTTTAATTTCCGGAGGTTTCTCCGGCGATCTCTTCGGTTTCTTCATCGGGTTTCTCTTCGGGTTTTTCATCCGGTTCTTTTTCGGGGATTGTTTCGTCCACGCCAAGTACCGAAAGGAAATAATTGCATACGCCGACAAAGGAGAAATCCGCCTCTTCTATACAAGCGCGTAAAGCCGAATGTGCTTCTTTTATTCTCGGCTCCACGGCGGCAAAGCGGGATTCCGAAACAGTCGCCAGATTGGTATACTCAGGCGCAGCGGGAAAATCGGCCTTGTCGCTGATTGTCAGTGAAAAGCGGCCGGCGCGTTCTTCGTTGTTGAGTTTGATCTGATTGATGTCAAGAGCGAGTTTGTGGCTGTTTTTCTCAAAAGTACCGGCAAAAACGCGTGTCTCGTTCTCTTTTGAAAGCGAAAGAGTGAACGCGCCGTCCTTGCGGTTTAACAGCAACGCCCCACGGTAAATGGCTGCTTCTTCTCCGTCGGGTTGGCGGGTGTACAGCAAAGTTGCCTCAAAGGAGCGGCGTTTATCTTTTGTAACGGTAAAGGAAAGCTGACGGGTGACATTGCCAAGACGCAGAGAAAGGACTGCGTTGCCGTCTTTGTCCAAAGAAACGGAAGCCGAAAGCTTTTCTTTCTCCTGCTCGGAGAAGGAAAAAGACAACGATTCGGCATGACCGGTCAGACGGCGCACCGTGGCATTGAGACGGAAAAGAAACGGCGTGGCGGCATCCACTTTGGCGCAAAGCGCGTCGATCTCGGCCTCGCTCATCAGCCAGTAATCCAACCGGTCGCTCCAGTCCTTGACTTTCACACCGGTGCCGGCGGTCACAAGGCGATCCCGCGCGGCGGCAATTTCAGTGAGCTGATTGCAGAACTTTTTATCTTTCCGCAGTTTGGTATAGGTATCCCGCAGGGCGCGGGACAAACTGTTATTATCCACATAAACCGTATAATAAAGTCGCCCGTTTTCCCGGTAACTGTCACAGCGGGCATGCTGCGAAAGGATATCCAGAAAACGCCCGCTTTCTTTGTCAAGCAAAGACAGATCTTTTTCCAGGCCGGTAAAAAGAGTAAACACATCTTTGACAAAATGGTTTGCGGTGGCGGCAGTGTTTTCGCCAATCTCCGGCCGGGCATATGCCGTGCCGCTGTTGTTGCGGAAAATGGAATTCTTAAGGTCGCTTTCAAGCGTACCAAAAGAAATTCCGAAATCGTTTGACCCAAACAGGCTGTCCGAGGAAAGAACCGCCTCATTGCGTGAAAGATAAAAATTCCCGTCAAAAGTCCGGTCGCCGAAAGTCAGCGCCCCCACCGCCGAGAAACGCTCGCCTTCTCTGTCAAAATAAAAGGTGCCGTTCCCTGCCCGGAGATCGGTCTTTGCTTCCGGTCCGGCCGTGTAAGAAAGGGAAATCGAACCGGATTCCAATGCGCTTTTCAAAAGAGAAAGAAACTCTCCGCCGACCGAGGCATTCACGGTCTTCAGCGTGGCGTCTTTCAGATAGGAAAGCGGACGGTGAACGGCCGCGCAACCGGCAAAACTCCCGATAAAAATAACGCACGCCAACAACAGGCAAAGCACTCTGGCAACTATTTTCATAGATTCCGCTCCTTTCCAAAAGTTCACTTACCCGACCGGCCGGAAAGGCGAAGTACCGTTCCAGCAGCATATCCGGCCAGTATGGAGAAAACTCCGCCGACAAAGGCAATCAGGGCAAAAAGCGTGGTGGTTCCAAAACTGTTTTTCACATACAAAACAGTGGCGTAAAGCAGCGTCAGCGTCTCTGAAACCGAAGAAAAATTCAGATGAAAAATCAGATGCGAACGCAACAAAAGCAAAATGACTGCCACCGTCTGCAGGGCGGTTGCCAGAATAAAAGGCGAAAAAAGCGGCGCGCGTGCTCGGCGACTCAATCGTAAAAGCAACCGACGCTTTCTTTTGCTTTTGGAACAGTCCCCCCGCACAAATGCCACTCTGAGAACGCAGATCAGCGCCAGAAGAAACGCAAAAAGCATCACCGGCAGCAGAAACAGCCGGAAAAAAGTATCAAAAGGCGCCGCCATCTGCGCAATGCTCCCGCCTTCTTTCATATCACGGAAAATCTGTGCCAGAAGAGTGGCCGCGCTCTTCACATTCTTCCCGAAAGAAGAAAAATCAAAGCGTGGCGAAAGCTTACCGAAAGAAAAAACATCCGTGAAGAAAAAGAGGAACGGGCAAAGCATCGCAACACCCGCGCAAAGAAGCGAAAAAATCCGCATAAACGGAAACGCACGATCCCCTGCACAGCGGAAAGGCGCCGGCATATACAGCGTACGAAATCCATTGGCAAAAGAAGCACAGCGACGAAGCATGACCATGGCGGGCAGGAAAAGAGAAAGCGAGATGCCGATATAGCAAAGCGATTCAAAAGAAAAAATCACGCGGCTCATCAGTTCATCCGCGGCGACAAAACCGCCTTTTGAAAGGGCCGATATGCGCAACAACAGATTGGAAAGAAGCGGCGAAAGTGCCGCCGTGCCGCCGGCAAAGACCATAAAATCCGAAAAAAGCGGCCGGCGCAGGATCCGTCCGCCCGAAAAAAGAATAAGCAGACCGCAACCAACGCTGAGCAATATCATGACAGCCATAAAAAGAACCGGCACCGTAAAGAGCGACAGTTCTCCCGCGGAGCCACCTGTCACGGCCGCCCACACGCTTCGAAGAGAAACGGTTTCGTAAAGCGTGGTGCCCGCCCCATAAGTACTGGCCACCAGATCGCTGACCGCATTGGCATCATAAGCAGAATCGAGCAAACGCGAAAACAGCAACGAAAAGCGATCCGTGCCGGACGCTTCAAGCGTATAAAGATCTTTTGTAAAGAGTATAAAAAGATCGGAAAAAAGGAAAAGAACCGGGAAAAACAGCGTCAGCGTCGGCGCAAAAACCATGCGCAGCCGGATTGTCGGTTTACGATGATTGGTGGGGCGCTCTTCTTTACCCATCGCCACAATGGCCTTTTCGCTTTGGGGCGCTTCGTCTTCGTTCAGTGGCGCACCGCAACAGGCGCAAAAAGAACCGCGGCCCTCGGTTCCGCAATATTTACAGACCAATTCTCTCCCCTCCTTTTCTTTTGCTTACTTATTTATTGTAACGCATCCCACCCGCTTTGTCAAGGGAAAGTGACGGATTTACCCCCATAACGGGCAAAAAAATACAGTAAAAGAGCCGTTGCCATGGCAACGGCTCTTTTGCTGGAGCTGCTAATCGGATTCGGACCGATGACCTCGTCATTACCAATGACGTGCTCTACCAACTGAGCTATAGCAGCAAATTTCGCGGTCAACATGGTGTATTATAACAAAAAGCGCCTTTCCTGTCAAGTCCTTTTTCAAATAATTTTTGACATTTTTCTTTTCTCCCCGCAGTGATACTTTTCTTTGGGCGGATAATTGACAGAAAAACAAAATCGTGCTATACTATTGTACGAATTCCACTGTCATCTATATATCTCGGAGGTAATGAATGTCTTCCTATCAGGAACTTCCGAAAACCTACGCCCCGGGCGAGTTTGAGGAACGAATCTATCAGAGCTGGTGTGAAAAGGGTTACTTCACCCCGGCCATTGACAAAAAGAAAAAGCCCTACACCATCGTCATGCCGCCTCCGAACATCACCGGACAACTGCACATGGGGCACGCGCTGGACAATACCCTGCAGGACATCCTCACCCGTTATAAGCGGATGTGCGGCTTCTGCACGCTCTGGCTTCCCGGCACGGATCATGCCTCTATCGCCACCGAAGCCAAGATCGTGGAGGCCATGCGCAAAGAAGGCCTGACCAAAGACGACCTCGGCCGCGAGGGCTTCCTTGAGCGCGCGTGGGCATGGAAGGAACAGTACGGCAACCGGATTGTCTCTCAGCTCAAACGCATGGGATCTTCCTGCGACTGGAGCCGTCTGCGCTTTACCATGGACGAAGGCTGTTCCGAAGCCGTCAAAGAGGTTTTTGTGCGCCTGTATGACAAGGGGCTCATTTACCGCGGGAACCGGATGGTCAACTGGTGCCCCAAATGCCGCACTTCCATTTCGGACGCCGAGGTGGAATATGAAACGAAGAACGGAAACTTCTGGCATCTGCTTTACACCGTAAAAGAAACCGGAGAAAAGCTGGAACTGGCCACAACCCGCCCCGAAACCATGCTGGGCGACACGGCCGTGGCCATCAACGCGGAAGACCCACGTTACGCGCATCTGCACGGCTGTCATGTGATTCTCCCCCTTCTTGACAAAGAAATTCCCATTGTGTGCGACGAGCACGCGGATATGACCAAGGGTACCGGCGTAGTGAAGATCACCCCGGCGCACGACCCCAACGACTACGAGGTGGGAAAACGCCACAACCTGCCCATTCTCCGCGTCTTCACTTACGACGGACATATGACCGGCGCGGCCGACGCCGCCGAAGCGGCCGAACTGCTGGCCTCCGGTAAAGCAACGGCTGACGAACCGACCGTGCTGGACTGCGGTAAATATGCCGGCATGACCACCAAAGAAGCGCGCGCCGCCATTCTCGCCGACCTTGAAAAGGGCGGTTATCTCAAAGAAACCGAGCCACTGACACACGAAGTCGGCACCTGTTACCGTTGCCATTCGGCCATTGAACCGATGGTCTCCAAGCAATGGTTTGTGAAAATGACGCCTCTGGCCGCGCCCGCCATCAAAGCCGTGAAGGAAAAAGACACCCGCTTTGTTCCCGAACGCTTTGAGAAGAACTATCTGCACTGGATGGAGAACATCCGCGACTGGTGCATTTCCCGCCAGCTCTGGTGGGGACACCGGATTCCGGCGTTTTATTGCGATGAGTGCGGCAAAATCACAGTTACCAAAGAAGGAAAAGCCTTCTGCCCTGCGTGCGGCAAAGAAATGTGCCAGGATCCCGACACGCTGGACACCTGGTTTTCCTCGGCGCTCTGGCCCTTTTCCACACTCGGCTGGCCGGAAAAAACCGAGGATCTTGACTATTTCTATCCCACCAACACATTGGTGACCGGCTATGATATCATCACTTTCTGGGTCTCCCGTATGATTTTCTCGGCACTGGCTTACACCGGCGAAGTGCCTTTTGACACGGTGCTGATTCACGGACTTGTGCGGGACGCGCAGGGACGGAAAATGTCCAAATCGCTCGGAAACGGCATTGACCCGCTCAAGATTATTGACGAATACGGTGCGGATGCGCTCCGGTTTGCGCTGGCCACCGGCAACTCGCCCGGAAACGATATGCGCTTTTCGGATGAAAAGATCGAGGCGGCACGAAATTTTGCCAACAAGCTCTGGAACGCTTCCCGCTTTGTGCGCATGAATCTGACCATTGACAAGATTCAACTGCCAGAAAAAGAAGAACTGGCAACCGAGGACAAATGGGTCCTTACCGCCTTCAACCGCACCGTGAAAAGCGTCCGCCAGTCGCTGGATCACTATGAAATCGGCGTGGCGCTCTCCAATCTTTATGATTTCCTCTGGGATGTCTTTTGCGATTGGTATATTGAGCTATCCAAGGCAAGCCTGTCGGAAAAAGACACGCATCAAAACCTCGTCACGCAGAATGTCATTGCTTTTGTGCTGGTCGGCACGCTGAAGCTGCTTCATCCGTTCATGCCTTTCATCACGGAAGAAATCTACCAGTCCCTTCCCCACGAGGCCGAAAGCATCATGATCGATTGCTATCCAGAGCCGGACGAAGCACTGGACTTTTCCGGCGAAGCGGCGCATATGGAGCGCCTTATTGCCGTTATCCGCGCCATCCGCGCCCGCCGCAATGAAATGAATGTACCGCCCGCCCGTAAAGCGCATATTTATCTTGCCACAGCCTATCCCGAAAGTTTCGGGCCGGAAACCGAGCCGTTTTTCCGCCGGTTGGCCTTTGCTTCCGGCCTGCAGGTGGCAGACTCCTTTGACCCGGCCGTCATATCGGCCGACAGCGCGGTGCAGATCGTTACCGATTCGGCCACGGTGCTTTTGCCGCTGGCCGATATCATCGACACCGAAAAAGAAAAAGCCCGCCTCTCGGCCGAGCTGACCAAACTGGAGGAAGACATCCGCCGCGCGGAAGCAAAGCTTTCCAACGAAAACTTTGTTTCGCGGGCACCGGCCGCCGTGGTGAACGGCGAGCGTGACAAACTGCAAAAACTGAAGGAAAACCAAAAAGGTGTGACCGAGGCACTTCAAAAATTGAACTGAGCGGCTCACACACGCACAAAGGAGGTTTTTATGAAAAATAGAATCCGTTTCCTTTCTGCCCTGCTCCTTTTCTGCCTGCTTTTTTCCCTTGTTTGCCTGCTTTCCGGATGCGGTTCCGACTCGTCATCCGGCTCTTCCAAAGGAGAGGGCAAAGCCCCCGGGGATTCCGGTGTTCACATTGCGGAAGATTCATCCAAAGGCAAAGTCGATGGTCTTCTCACCGAAGAAAAAATCATCCGGACTGCCCGTCTTACGCTGGAAACTACCGCCTATGATACGGCGCTTCCAGCCCTGAAGCAAAGCGTTGTGAAGGCCGGCGGATATCTCGAAAGCGCCAGCGAAAACGGAACCGGCGAGGACGGCAACCGTAGAAATGCCGCACTCACCGCACGGATTCCGGAAGCCAATCTGGACACATTTCTTGCCGGCGTACCGAACGATCAGGTAAAAATCCTGCGTTCGGAGATTTCGCAGAATAATGTTTCTGCTTCTTATTACGATCTTGCCGCGCGTCTTGAGACGCTGCGCTCCGAAAAGACCGCGCTGGACGCCATGCTCAAAAACGCCACCACCACGGATGAAGTGCTGAAGATTCATGAACGGCTCTATGATGTGATGGAAGAAATCGACCGCTATGAAACACAGATCCGCCTTTACGACAACCGCATCAGTTATGCCACGGTCTACTTTGCGGTAAACGAGGTGAAAACCTATGCGCCTGAATCCGAGCATTTTGGCAGCCGCGTTTCTTATGCCTTCCGGCAAAGTTGGAGCACTTTTGCTTCCGCAATGACCAGCTTCTTTGTGGCTCTCCTTTATATGCTTCCCTTCCTTCTTGTAATTGCCGTCATTTCCGGCGTAATCCTGTTGATCGTCTTCAGGTCTGCCAAGAAAAAGAAAACGCAGAAATGACACCAATAATGTCAGACAATAAGATTTACAACCGTTGCTACAAAAACAAGAGATAAACCCAAAGGGACGAGCAGCCAAAGCTGTTCGTCCCTTTGGGTTTATCTCAGTACCCCATACTTTCTTCACTTGCTCCCATAATATTTGGCGATCCCGCCGAAACCGGGAATCATCTTGCCCGCCCGCGTTTTTATAATGAAGTTGTGCAGGCGTTTTTCAAATTCAACAGGGCGTTTTCGCGCCGCATCAATATAGGCAATGCGAATGCGTTTGTAGCCCTCCGGGAACGACTGATAATTTTCCCACGCGGCTAAGTCGGCTTGTATCGCATTCGAAATATCTTCCGGAAAGACATACGGCGCACGGATGAGGTCAATCACGCTTTTCCGAATCTTCGGATGAATCAATCCTTGCCCATCAAGCCAAATGAGGCGTTCGATATTCGGGCGCGAGTATGGACTGCCCGGCTTTCTCGGCGTAAAATGCTGTGCGCGGTGCAACGGGTCAATATGTTTGATCGTGCTGTCGATCCAATCGACGAACACGGAACACGCGGAAACAGTGGACGAAAAAAGCTCGGGGAGCAAGTGTCTTGGAGCGGAAACGGTATGAAAGCACGTAAAGCGCACGAGAGGACAGACCACGTCAGTTGGGGTGGTAGAGGCCGCACGTTCAAGTCGTGTCACTCAGACCAAATAAAGCCGAAAACGAACGTTTTCGGCTTTATTTTTTTGCTTTTTCTCCCAAAAAGCGGCTTCGATCCGCCACAACCGCCCGAAACGAAATCCCCGAAAATTTATGACCACATGTTTGACCACAAATAGAGTGAATCACAAATGACCCGCCCGCATCTGTTCCGGTCGTTCTCTTACATTCCGCTCTTCCCCAACAAAAAATCAGCTCCCGAGGATTTTTCTCCCCGGGAGCCTTTTTCATTGTTTACTGCGTAGCAATTTTTGGGTACTGCACACCGTAGATTTTACATACTTTTTCGATTCGTGGAATCGTAACCTTTCGGCAAATATCGCTCTCATTGTTCGTGATTAAGATAAACTTTCGGTTGCCACCGTCTTCAACGTTCAGTTTCATAACGGCGTGGCCTGTCGTCCCGCTCCCAGCAAAGAAATCAAGCACGATGGAATTATTGTCGCTTGCCGCACGAATGAATTCTTCGATCATTCTGACCGGTTTAGGTGTGGCAAAAAGATTTCTGTCGCCGAGTAAGTCCGCGAGTTCATCCTTGGCAGATGCGTTCGTTCCCATATCGTCGATGACCGTTTCGAGAGGACGGATCACGTCAACGTATTTTTCTCCGTCCCATACCGGCTGGCGGATCGGATTCAGCACGGTATGCTCTCTGTCCTTGAAGCAAACGACGATGAATTCGTGGGTACGGCGAATACCGGATTCAAGCGGCTTTTCCTTACGGTTACGGTCAAAACGCTCGTTGACCTTTTTCCAGATCATGCTCATCACGTTCTTGCATCCGAAAATTTCTCCGCAAAGGGCCATCAAGTTGCAGAATTCGTTTTCGTCGATGTGGATGAACATCACGCCTGTAGGCGACAAAAGCCGATAAGCAAGCTCGAGACGCAGGCGCATGAATTCGATCCAACCATCAGTGTAGCCGAAATCCTTGTAGCCGATATACGGGACGGCGGTATTATATGGCGGATCAATCGGCATCACGTCAATTTTTCCCTCGTATTCGGGCAACAGATTTTGCAGTGCGATTAAATTGTCGCTTTCGATAATTCTGTGCAATTCATTCTCTCCATTCTATACTCACCGGACATTCGTTGAAAGCGTTTTTATCCACGAACGTCTTTTTGTTGATACTGATTTTTCGAAGATTCGTGCAATAAGAAAACGCCCATTCGCCGATATAGGTCACGGCATCGGGGATATACAGTTCCGTCAGTCCCGTGCAGTTCGTAAACGAACTTTTGTCAATATACGTCACGCCGTTAAAGTCGATTTCTTTGAGTGATTGGCAACCGCTGAACACGCCACGGTTGATGTGTGTAACGCCCTCCGGCACACGGTATTTTTCACCGACAGCGCGATCGGTAGCACAAAGCAAGTGCGTGCGAGTCTTGTCAAGAACGATGCCGTTTTCTACAAAGAAAATAGGATTATCTTTGTTCTCGATCAAAAGGTTCTCACACCCTGCAAACGGGTTGTAACCGATGCGATCAATATTCTTTGTGAGAATGATTTTTCTCACGCCTTTACAGTTCCAAAAAGAGTTTCGGCTGATGAGCGTCACGCTTTCGGGAACGGTCAAACAGTCGATTTGAGAACCGTTTAGGCAACCGATAATTGTCGTCTTAAACCTGTTGTAAATCACTCCGTCCTCGACGATATAATACGGTGTTTTGGATTCGAGTTTCAGTTTAGTACATCCCGAAAACGGATTGTTTTCAAAGCGGATAACCGACTCCGGTACCGTGATTTTCTCCAAGTTGTCACAAGCATAGAAGCAATGTTTTCCGAGGCAGATCACGCCTTCCGGCACGGCAAATTCCCGGCGGATATCTTTGATCGGATAATAGATCAGATTCGTTTGGTCTCTGTCGTAGAGAACGCCGTCTTCCAACAAAAAATGTGGGCTCTCGTTTCGGAGTGTCAATTTCGGGCATCCGGCAAACGGGTTGTTTCCCATAATGCTTACCTGCTTTGGGATGCAAACTTTTTCGAGGTTCGTGCAATAATAGAAGCAATCTCCGCCAAGACGCTCAAGTGAGTTCGGCAGTATGACTTCTTTCACACGGGTATTATTCCAAAATGCCGACGCGCCGATGGAAACGATACCTTCCGGGACGGTGACGATTTCATCCGTACCTTTGTATTGAACCAACTCGTCGCCGTCAATTAGATAATCCGCAGTTGCTTTACAGATAGGGGGATTGGCCCCGCTTCCGAAGATGACACCGTTTTTCACACCTTTATACTCCAAAAGACCGCTGACAAGACGAGATGTATAAAGCGTTTCGTGATCTCCGACTTGGGCTTTTTCCGCGGAATAATCTTCCCATGCTTCGCATCGAACGGGCTCTCCTTTTGCCAACAAAACCGCATCGTCTGTCACCTGTATATCTTCCGGACAGTATCCGCTCGAAAGCAGGCGATCAACCAATTCCAACACAACGAAATCCTTGTGCCTCAAGAGTGAATATCTACCCTCGTGACAGACACGATCGCCGAAATCGACTTCCTGGCGGTCAGCGTAAACCGTGACGCAATAACCGCCGTAATTCTTGATGTGAATATCAAGTTCGGTCTCCACGAATCGAAGAGCCCAATAGAGGGCGGTATATTTCATATCCTTGGCGATCATGCTCTGCCCTCAATTCGTTTTACAATAAGTTCAACGACCTCTTCGGGCGTTTTATCGCTCGAGTCAATCACCATATACGGCATCTTGTAACGCTCGCAGAAGGCAATCATTTTTTCATATTTTTCTTTGGCAAGACGCACTTTTCCAAGGTCGCTGTCCTGTTCATCGCGGTGCCTGAGTCTGGCAAACAACGCTTTTTCATCAGCATAGAGGATGACAGTCAAATCTGGAAATCCGAGTTTTTTGATAAGGAGTTCGTAAACTTCTGTATTATCTTCGGTTCCGCTCCACGCATAGTTAGAGAGAAAATAACGGTCAGTGACAACGTCATCGTTTCCGTGCACCGTGTGCAGATAAATGTTTCCGAGCGCATAAAACCAAGAGGTGAAAAGTCGGTCCGGGTTTTGATTGACCTTGTCACGGATGCGGAAATAGTTATCAAGAGAACCGTTTTCATCGAACAGTTCGTGTAGATTCTTCTCAACGTATTGATAGCCGAGCATCGCTGCCAAGAGTTTTGAAGTGGTTGTCTTCCCCACCCCGTCCATACCTTCAATCGCAATATGTCTCAATGTTAGTTTGCCTTTCTGGTTTTTTCTTCGTTTTTCTTACCCTTGGTAAATCCGTCGAGGATCTCGAGGTAGCCGCTGACTCTACGAATACGGGTAATGTGCTTTCCGCCGCAAACCGGGCAGGTATCAAACACGCCGGTCGCTTTGCAATCCCGGCAAATGTCTTTCGGAAAATTGAAGCCGAGGTAATGTGTGCCGGAGGCGATGGCACATTCAACGTACTCACGCAAACCTTCGTCGTTCCCGAGCGGGGCCTCTCCGAGTTCCACGTAGGTAATGCAACCGCCGTTGCAGATCTCATGGAAAAGTCCTTCCATCTGAATCTTTTTGAAAGCAGGGAGTTCGCTGTCCACGTTGATATGGAACGAGTTGGTATAGAAGCCTTTATCGAAAATTTCGGGATGACCGCCGAATTCATCTTTATCGTAATCAATGAATCTGCCGGAGATCAGTTCGCCGCTCGTGGCAAGAAGAGAAAAATTCAACTGATACTGCCCGCGCAGAAAATCGCAGTATTCTCTCATGTGCTTCACGAATCCAAGCGCGCTCATATAGGTGTCGGGATCGGCGTAAAAGCGTTTTCCCGTCAGCACCTCCATCGCTTCGGAAAGACCGATAAAACCGATGGAGAGCGTGCCGTGGCGGAACACGGACGGGATATCGTCGAAATCTTCGACCCACAGGTGGTGTGCCGCATTCGTTGGAAAATCTTCTCTCGTGCGGGCGCAGGTCATTTTGAATCGGTCAAGCAGAATATCTTTCGTGATCCGCGCCACCTCGTCCCAACGCTCTTTGAAAAAACGGATTTTTTGCTCTGTGTCCGCCTCCGGATGATCTCTCTCGACTTCAAGCGCAAGCCGGGGGAGGTTGATGGAAATATTGTCGATGTTTCCGCGCCCGATCGAAGCGTCCTCGCCGTAAAGATCGGCGACCACTCGGGTGCGGCAGCCCATAATAGCGATCTTGGTGGGATCTACACCCTGGTTTGGCTTGCTGTCGCAGAGCAGATATGTCGGTATCATCTTTTTAGCCGTGCAGAGGAGCGCTTTCGTGAACAAATCATAGTTCGGATCGTCGGGAAAACGGTTGACACCGCCGACAACCTTGAAAACTATATTCGGCTTGAAGACTGTGTCGCCGAGTTTCAGAAACTGGTCGAGCAGGACAATGTCAATATGCCTTGCGAACGGCGTGTCGGCGAGGCCGATATTCAAAGAAACGTAATAGCTGGTCGTTCCCATCCGTGTGTGCGTATGGTTGCACCAGACGATCAGAGAACGTACACAGGCGGAAATGATATTCATCGCCGCTTCGCAGTACGGAACGCCGAGGCGGTCAAGGATGTACGCCGTATCCACATCGAAATTGGCAAGCGCCATACCGCCGGACTGTTCGTTTCCCATATCGGTGAAGAGTCGTTCGAGATAGGAAAAATACCCCACAATGGTTTCTTCAATATTCTCCGAATCTTTGAAATCGTCATACGGGAAATCCTTGCGGATATTGAAGGTAAGGCAATTGTAGGTCAGCCCGTGCGCATCGAGATCGTGAATATGGATATAGCCCTTCCGGTGCAGATCGCTCCATTCTTTCGGCATGGATTCGAGCGTTTCTTTTTTGCGTTGCAACTCCCCGGTGCGATAAACATCGCCGACGTAACTGTATCTGTTTGCCGCGTTTTCATTACATTTCTGCCGCATTATTTCACCCTCCTGAATTCCTGATTTGACGAACCGACGAACGGTTTCACCGTCGTTTTCTGCTCTATTTTGAACGAACCGGTTTTGATATATTTGATCTTGCCAAGAAGTTCTTCCGGCACGTCGCAAAGTTCATGCCCGGTATAGACCGCGATATCAAAATCGGGAAGCAACCCGCAAAGCTCGATCAAAGCGTCTTTTTGCATCAGCGGTTCTCCGCCGGAAAAGGTTACCTTTTTATTGACCGATTCTTTCCGGAGAAGATCTGCAAGTTCCGCCGTATCGACTTCCGTACCTTTAGTCATATCCCAAGTGGACGGATTCTGACATCCAGGGCAATGGAGATCGCACCCTTGAAAGAACACCACCGTCCGCACCCCGGGACCGTCCACCAGACTTCTGTTGAATTTGATCGCGTTCAAATATAATTTACTCATGCTACGTATTCTCCTCTGTAATAATCGCGCAGTTCCGCTCTGATTTCCGCCTCGCGGCAAAGTACTCTTTGCCGACGGAGCGGAGAAGCTCTCTTTTTCATTTGAATTTCACGCACGTCGGGAACGATACGGGAATCAAAACCCGGGATTTTTCTCTGCTCCTGCGGGTTCTTGCAGTGCAGATACGCATCGGCATCGTTTCCCGCTTTGAGTTTCACGAAATCTTCAAACGAGATTTCGCTCACGTTCCGGATCGCGTCTTTGTGATCGTGTTTGACTCTTTTGTAAAGACGGACTTTGGCTGCCGCCTCTTTTCCGTTTTCCGCCGCGCAAGCGAAAGTGATAAAGATGCATTTGTTCTTTCCAACGTGGCCGCATTTAGCAATGACTTCAAAGTATTTCATGGTTTGAAATCTCCTTTACGTTTGTTGTGCCTTTATTGTAAAGGATTTTTGCTTTGATTAACAGGACTGCTTTTGTCCTGCTCATTTCTTATCGCCGAGGCAAGAAACAATGATGACTCCGATGCCGCCGAGGAAAAGTCCGCCGAAGAACCAGCCGAATGCGCTTCTTCCTTTTTTATGTGCGATGATAGGACAAAGGATCATACTGACAACGGTAACGATTGTTCCGATTGTGCCGATAGGTTCCATTCTTTTCACCTCCTTATTCTGCAGATTCCGGATTCAAGGTTTTCAGGATTTCATCAAAACCTTGCCGATCATCACAGTCAAATAACTGTTCCGTAACGGCAAGCAATTTTTCGACCGAGCATTCTTTTTGATTGCATTTTCGTATCGTGCCTCTCAAAAGGCGAACATATTTGTTGAACGCTTTCAACGCTTCGTAGTACTGTTCCGGGTTGCTTTCTATATCGAATTTTCGTTGGAAATTGACGAACTCTTTGACCGACATTTGATCCAATTTTTTTAGATGAATATACGTGTTCTGAATGTTATGACGCAAATGGTGCTCTTCTTCTTTGATACACTCATCGACAGTCATTTCATCGGCATACATATCATAATCATCTGGATCTTCTCCGTCATCGCGGATCATCTGTCGGCCGCTTTCTTTTGCCGCTTCGGAGCTTTCCGCGTTCAGAATGGTTTCCCACCATCCGGAATCGGTGTAATCCTCTTCGTCCGATTGTTTGTCGATCGGCTTCGGTCTGACTACGGTGATCCGATAGTGCGGAATGGTAGTTCCGAGATTGACCTTGACCGGCACTTCCATAACCGAGCAATAATAGTCTTCGGTCTTCTCTCCGGGGAAAAGGAACTCTTTGGCTGCGGGAATCTGCTTGATTGCTTCTTTTTTTGACGCTGCTTTGATGATCATTTCTCTTGTGTCATCATCTTTTTTGAATCCTGCTACTCTGTAATACATAGGCGGTTGGTTATTTCCTTTCGCTAATATTGTTGTACCGGTCTCGCCGGTGTCTTTATTGTCGCATAAAAGCGAACAAAAAAACAGGACCGGTTTTGTCCTGCCCTGTTCGTTTGCTATTGAATTTTTGCGGAATTTATGCTATAATAATCTTGTTTCAAAATTGTGATCTCTGGAGCATTGCTTCGGCTACGCAAAGGAGGTTTGCAATTATGAAACAAACATTTGACAGCCTCAGCGTAGTCGCAGGGGCAAACTTAAAACGTCTGATCGAAGAAGCGGGCATGACGCAAGATGATGCCGCGGAAAAACTGCTTCTTAGCGAAGCAAGTTGCGTTCGTCGCCTTTATCGGAACGGAATTACCAAAATAGATGAGATTCAGAGAATCGCGAATATTTTGGGAGTTTCCGTCACGGAAATGCTCAAACCGCTCGATTGAGATGTTTTTGCCCTCCCGCACGGGAGGGCGTTTTTTAGTATTTTTCATCCAATAACTTGTCAATAGTGATATTATTCTCCTGACATACCTTCCCGATTATTTGAGCAAGACACATAAGGTCATCATTGATGCAGGAATTCTGACGCGCGGCATTTTGAAACCGCATGACGATTTCACGATTCAAATTGTGCGCAATAAAATCAAAAGGCTGTAATCCAAATTGCCTGCAATTATGATTCAGTAATTTTTTATCTAATACTGCATTAGTACCAAAGACACACGCGTTTGGACATTCTAATACTACTTTTATGCTTTTGTAGGCTTCGCCAAATGACGGGGCATATCCATAAGGACTGTTTTCCACGGATTCCTTGATTTCTTGGATAATATCCGCTTCAAGTATTTCGCTCAATTCATCATAACGGATGTTTGGCTTTGTCATTATTCTGTTTACTTGATGAATATGACCGCTTGAATCCATTACCACATAGCCGAACTCTGCAGCATTAGGACCTTCCCAATATTCGGAATCAATCAATATGTATTCGTCACGGAGAGGTGTATTGGTCGTAAGATTGGCACTCTCAAACTTTTTCAACAATTGAAGGATCATTTGCAATGTTTCATCTTGTTTGCTTTGCTTTTTTGCCAAATCATTTATCATGCCAAATAAATTTTCTGTCATATTATCTCCTCGCATAACTTTTTACTTTGCAAAAGGAAATTTCTTTTCAAAATCCTCTTTGATAAACAATTGATTTGCCGTCATATCATGTACAAGGGTAATTTCACTCCCAATTTCATTTTTGCCGGAATAGTACACAAGGTTATACATACAAAATAGCCCAACCACCATAAACAAAGCGAAAAATACCGAAGCAAAAAACAAAATTTCAAAAATGATAGCCCATACTGTAATCGCCCCATTGGCATTCATACAAAGAAAAATGATATTGCAAACCGCGCTGATCAGAGCCAGTATTTTTATAACCTTATAAGCTGCTTTTGTCTTTACCGGTCTGTACAGCCCGTCCGCATTTGCCTCAAACTTCTCATACGAGTGACAGGAATAATCAATATGATCATATATCCGCCTGCTGTGGAGTGCATGGCATAACAGTCGAAACACGAGGAACAGCCATATATCTTCCACCAGTGTAAATGTCGAAAAAATCCCGCATCCGATCGTTGTAAAAATGTTCGTGACCACGCCGATCGCCAGTACCAGCAATAACGAGCCGATTGTTTTCGCTTTTTCTTTGCCGAACATTTCTTCATCGCCAAAATAATGATATGTCTTTTGCGAACGGCGAAGAAAGTTTTGCAATGACATTTTCGCGTTGGCTTGTGCGACTTGCGGTTGAAAGGAAGCAGCATTGGTTTGCTTGGCGTTTTGTGCATTCAGCTTCGCAATCGCATCTAAAATATCCTGTTTGTCCTGTGCTGCTTGTCTCTTTGCCTGCTCTTGTTGCTCTGATACTTGATCAATTTTCTCAAATAGATTCTCGGGCATTATTTATCACCGCCTTCTTCTGCGTCCTTCATCCATAAATCTACATTGTCGGAACGTCCGTTGATGAGCGCGCCCACGCCGTTTCCGACCGCTTTGGTGATGACGCGATTCTCCACGATTGCCGGTTTCAGTTCGAGAAGCAAGTCGATCGTCCGATTCAACTTTTCTTCCATCGAACCAAGTTTGATCTCCATCAGCATACTGATCTGCCGATACAGTTCGCTGTTTTGATCTTCGATGGACAACTTGTCCATTTCGTCGGGGGAGAGCAACCCGCGGAGGTAGGTAACGTCGGTTTCTTTCAGACCGCCCGCATCGGCAAGACGGCAAAGTTCCGCACGGAGCGAATCCTGCTTGTTGCGCAGAGCGGTATTTTCTTTGGTATACAATTCAAAGATTTTGATGATTTCGTCTGCGTCAAATTCCGAAAAAGCGATTCCTTTTTGTGCACAATACGCCGTCGTTGCCGTATAGAATACTTTCAGATAGCTGACGATCGTGTCAACGGCGATCTTTTTCTCGCCTTTATGCTTGTGGGCGTTGACTTTCAATGTGTAATCCTGCATTTTATTGAACGTATAGTCGTCGATGCCGAGAGTATTCACAAAATACTCTTTTGCTTCCGACCGTTTCAGCATCGCCCCGCAGGTTTCGTTGGCTTTCAGCTCGATACCTTGTGCGACCAATACCGATTTTACGAACTGCTCCTGCATATCGAGATAGGAATCGTAAAACGAATTGCTGGCGGATTTGATGTTCCGCTCAACCGTCAGGAAACGGTCGTACAGCCGCGGATCGATTTGAATGAGGTGATCAAACATTTTATTTTTCCTCCGTAAACACAATACCTTTACTCTCGCAGAACAACTCAAACTTTTTCATTGTTAAAAACTGCGGTTCAATTCCTTGGGATTCCCAACGATTGACCGTAGCGAAAGAAACGCCCAATTCTTCGGCAAGTTCTTTTTGTGTCAACATCAATTCAGCCCGAACCGCTTTTACTTTTTCGGAAAAACTCATATTCAACCTCCAAATATGAATATAATTTATTATAACATTATATAACATAAAATTCAAGTACCAAAGCAAAAAATACGTTGCCCGGCGAGGAATCTTTCCATTCCCCGCCGGGCGCCTTTTTTCATTGTTTACTGCGTATCAATTTTTGAATCCTCGCTCTTGGTCTCCAATTTCAACGCATCAATCAGCTTATGTACATTAGTGAATGAATTCCAATCGCAGAAAGGAAAGTTTTCGTTGTTATGGCTTTCCTTGTATTGACGAATCCAGGTCTGCATAACGATATCCGCGTTTTGGACTGCGTCACCCAAACGAGGCATGAGCACTTCGGTTATCATCTGCTTGTCCTCTTTGGAGTATCCGGCGGGATACTCATTTGCCTTTAAGATCCGGTCAAGATCCGTGACCAGTTTTTCCGCATTCTTCTCAAGACAGCATTTTTTAAAGTGGTCGATCAGCCATACTTCAAACGCCATGTTGGAAAAGGCAACGCCGATCTCATTTTCTTTGGCAGTCTTCATTGCCTGGTCTATTGATGCGGACAAGAATTCGTCCTTATCGAACACGCACCACACTCTGTTTCGTGGCGTTTTTTCGGCGATTGCATGGTTGACGAGCGCCACAGGGTCGTCATTCATAAACTTCACGCTGATCTTGAAGATGCTCTTATAATTGGCGCGAATTGCCTCAAAATAGTTCTTCTCGGTCTGTTTACCGTTCGTCAAAATCAAGAACTCGTCACGAACGGCAAGTTGTTTTGAACGTCTCGGCATACCCTCACCTCATTCCTTGCTTTCGAGGTCGGGAAGCGAAGCGTAGAAGCCGGCAAGATAGCGTTTGCTGAACAGGTCGTTTTTGCGAACGCCGTTATAGTCGGAAAGCGATACGAGTGAGCTCTTGCCGTATTTATCCTTACTGGTAAAGTAGATCTGATCTCTGCGCAAACCTTCGTCCATCAGCATAACATTGTGCGCTGTGCAAATCAGCTGTGCGTTCTTCGGATTATGCTCGATCGAATTGAAGAGACCGATGATATAGTCAGCAACGAGGAAATGCAATTTAGCGTCGATTTCGTCAATAAATATCGTTCTTCCCTGATCAAGTGCCGCAAGGATCCAACCGAGGTAGCAGAAGAGGCGCACGGTACCTTCGGAGTTAAAACCGTTCTCTTTGAACAGCATGACCGGTTTCCTACCGACCACTTCATTATTCTCACCGTATACATCGAAATCGGTTTCCACGTCTATGTGATATACGCTTTCGTTTTCTGCTTTGATCTGTCCAGCTATCAATGCCGGATTGATCTGCATTTGCGTATTGAGGCTGAGAATATCGTTCTGCGTTTCAACGGTTGCGATCTTATCCTTGACGACCTCAAAATCGGAAATGCCGATATCGGCACGTTTCAGAATGTCAAGCGCCTGTTCTTTGTATTTCCCGTTCTTCATGGTATAGATATCAAGCGAGTTTGCCATGTTCTCGAATACGATCAGATTGTTGGAGAACCATACGATAACGTCATTGAGATAACGGTTGATGACAAGATTGAAGTGGTTTCCGATCGAAACGAACAATGTCGCTGCGGGGATCTTGATCAGATTGATCACCTGGTCGGGAAGCCCCATAATCTCAATATTTCCATTTGTGCGCTCAAACACCTTAACCAAGCGCTCTTCGCGTTTGTAGAGCCACTCATGGCACACCGCACCGCCTGCAAGTTCAAAGCCGTATTTATAATAGATCCCGTTTTGGATGAATTCCACTTCAAACAAACTGGGCTTTTGATTTGCGTCCGCTTGGAAAGCAAACTGTTCATTACCTGCTACGATTGGAATCTGTGCCGAAGAAAGTCTGACGACGTTGACCATATAGGTGAACGCTTTCATGATATTGGATTTTCCGGACGCATTTCCGCCGAATATCACCGCAGATTTCAAAAGTTCATTGTCGCCTTTGTCCATGACCTTTTCATTTACGGTAAAGGTATTGATCTCGCTGAGCGTAGAATCTGCGGTTGCCTGCATCGACAGATTCGTCTCGTCGTAAAATGATCTGCAGTTTTCAAATCTGAAATTAATTAACATGATAGATCTCCCTTCGGATAGCTTCGCTATTAGTATACTCTATTATGCTCCGTTTGTCAATCCTTATTCTGCATTTTTGCAAATATTTTTCAAATTTCACATTTAAGAAATAATTATCATGAGTAAAATCCTTTTTCATTGTTTACTGCGTATCAATTTTTGATTCTTCCTCCGCTTTGAGATTTGCTATCATCTCTTCCAACTTCCGTTCGCACTCCTCGTAACTCTTCGCATATACGACATGGCACTGTCTTGTGCCGTCTGGGTTCCACGGGGTGTACTTGCCCTGCCAGGTGTTCTTGGAGACTTGGCTGATGCATCCGGTGCCGGGCTTGCGCTTTTTGCCTTGCTTGGCGGTAAATTTGGCGGGCTTGGGCTCTGCGGTTGGGGCTTCGGGCGAGTCCGTTTCGGTGCGGTTGCCGAACGCCTGATCGAGTTTTTCGGCGGCTTTCTTCTCCATCAGACCCGTGACATGGGAGTAGGTGCTGATGGTGGTTTCTGCCGACGAATGCCCGAGGATCGCCGACAGCGTCTTGATATCCAGCCCGTTTTCAATGCCGTTGGTAGCGAAGATGTGGCGTAACCCATGAAACGGGATGTGTTTACACCCAGCACGGTCGAGGAGGTCGGAGAGTTTGCTCCGGCAGCTTGTGGGGCTTCTCGGTTTGGTTTTGTCGAGCGGGGACGGAAACACCCATTCGGAGTCCACCGTTTTTCTGTATTCTTCGAAGATCCTGACGACCGATTTCGGAATCTTGACGGTGCGGACGGACGCCTTGGTTTTCGGCGTGCTGACGATATATTCCGAGCCGAGCGTGGTGTATTCCCGTCTGACGCTGAGCTCGCAGGTCTCGAAGTTGATGTCTTCCCAGCGCAGTCCGAGCAATTCTCCCCGACGGAGTCCCGATGCAAGCGCGAGGAGGATCATTTCGTAGAAGCCCTCGGCTTTCGCCTGGATCAGAAGCCGGCGCATCTCGTCGTGGCTGAGGACTTCGACCTCTTTGTTCTTTTTCGGCGGGAGTTTGCACCCGACCGCCTCGTTCCGGTTGACAAGTCCTTCTTTTTGCGCTTGATCGAGGGCGGATTTGATGCGCGTATGCATGGAACGGATGACCGCGCCCGAGAGTTTTTTATCGCCTACGCCGTTGCGGTCGAGATTCCCTGCCTTCATCTGCTCGGCGTAAAACTTTTCGAGATCGCTCTTTTTCAGATGCGTCAGCGGGATCTTGCCGATACCGGGAATGATGTGCTTATAGATCTCATTTTGATATTTGAGTTTCGTCGTTTCGGCGATCGAGATCTCACAGAAGTTGCGGTACCAGTAGTCGATGTACTCACCGAAGGACATATCCGCCGAGGTTTTGACGACCGGTTTCTCTACGCTTTCCCGCAGGGCTTTGAGTTTTTCTTCGGTCTCCCGCTTGGTCTTGGCAAGGACGTTTTTCGTGATCGGCAGTCCCTTTTCATCGTAACCGATGACGCATCTGCCCTCCCATCTGCCGTCCTTTCGCTGACGGATCAGTCCTTGTCCGTTTTTTCGTCGTCCCATGGTTTCAAGTCCTTTCCGAGAATGTTTTCGAGCGCGTCGCCCGTGATATCCGAGGCGTGCTTTTGCATGTATTCGGTGACGTGCGTGTATTGGTTGTACGTGAATGCGGCTTTCTTATGCCCGAGGTTCTTGGCGAGGGTCTTTTCGTCGATGCCGGCGGAGGTGGAATTTGTCGCGTAGGTGTGGCGCAGACTGTGAAACGGGATGTCGGGCAGTCCCTCTTTTTTGAGGATCCTTTTGAACGCACCGTAGACGCTGTTGGGATTGACCGGCTTTTCGCTGTCGGAAACACTCGGGAAGATCCATTCGGATTTGATCCGCTCGTGTCTCTCTTTCAGAAGATTCACCACGCTTTTCGGCAGGACGATCGTGCGGATACCCGTATCGGTTTTCGGGTCGCCGACTTCAAACCCACCTTTGGTGACGATGATCTGCCGTTTCACCGTCAGCGTTCCGTCCTCGTCATTGAAGTCCTCCCACCGCAGTCCGCAAAGTTCCCCGCGCCGAAGCCCCGTCATGCACTCGGTGTAGAAGAGGTCGTACCACCACGGTTCTTTTCGGATCGTTTCGAGAAACTGTTTGAGTTGGCTCTCGTTGAGCGCCTGTCTCACGTTCTCATTCAGTTTGGGAAGTGTGGTCACTTCGGTCGGATTTTTCACGACGATGTGCTGTTCGACCGCCATCTCAAAGCATTTATGGAGCATGGCGTGCACGGCACGGACAGTGCTTCCCGAGAGTCCTTTTCCTTTTTTCGGATCGGCGATGATGCGTCCCTCTTTGAGAAGTCTGACGTAGAGTGCCTGTACGTCTCTTACTTGAATCGCGGAGATCTTTTTCTCACCGAGGTACGGGCGGACGTATGCGCTCGCGTAGAGTTCGTATTTTCCGATCGTGGAATGGCGGACGATCTCTCTTTCGTATGCCAGCCATCGGTCGAGCCATTCGTTCAGCGTCACGATGCTGTCTTCGGTCAACTCAACCCCTTGATAGACCTCCTGCAGTTTGCGGAACTTTGCCATTGCCTCTGCCTGCGTGAGCCCGAAGACCGATTTGTAGATCGGCTTTTTATTTTCTTTGTGCCCGACGATGATGCGTGCTTCCCATCTGCCGTCGGGTCTTTTTCTGACCGTTCCGTCCCCGTTCGGACGTCGTTTGCTCATAGTTTTCACCTCCTGTTGGCACAAACAATACCACAAAGTTTTTCATATATCCAGACCAAAACCGAAGAGTTATCAGAAAGTTATCATTTGTTTTTATCAAAACCCGTTGACACCGTAGGCACTGCTATTTATAATCAAAGCGAAAGCGAGGGTGACTGAAATGAAAACCTTAAACGAATATTTAGCTCTTCCATACAAAATGGAATTGATTCCTGATCCCGATGAAGGCGGATTCGTTGTCTCCTTTCCTGAGTTGCCCGGTTGTTTGACCACCGGAGAAACGGCTGAAAAGGCAATTGCCAATGCGCGGGATGCAAAAATCGCATGGCTCACCGCCGCATTGGAAGATCATATTGTTATTCCGGAACCCGATAATGAATCCGCCAATCCTTGATTGTAAGCCGACCGTCGTGGTCGGCTTTTTTGCACTTGCCTCAGCAAGTGCTGTTTACATGCGTATCAATATTTGAACTCACATTTGCGGTCCGAGGTTCTGCGCGTTTCTCTTGGCGCGGATCTCTCGCTTTTGCCTCGAATCGATTCCGTCGCCCTGCCCGGATTCTTTGAGTCCGTCCTCTTCAATGATCTCGCTTGCGTAATAAAAGAGGTTGATGATACCCGTGACGATCAGCGCGTTCCGGTTCTCCGCGATCGACCGCAGGGCTTCTTTTGCCGGAACATAACCGCGTTCCGACGCTCCGTTCAGATGCTCCAAACCCTTTTCCGCATCGTCGAGTTTGTAATAATACAGGAGTCCGAGTTGCGTTTTCACCCACGGATCAGTCTCGGCTGCACGTTCGAGATAATCAAGAGCTTCGTCGGTTTTCCCTTCGGCGAACAGCATTTTTCCGAGCCGGTACATGGCAAAGGTACTCCCGTGCTCCGCTGCGCTTTTCAAAAGTTTTTCGGCTTCGTCGGGATTATCTTTCATCAATTCCATCGCCAACCGATACTCTGCCGGATAAAAGCCGAGTTCGGACGCGCGACGCAGATACCGTTTTGCAAGTCCGGTCCCGCCCGAAAGTTTTCCGTCACGGTACGCCTGATACAGCGCGTATGCCGCGCACCCGTTTCCTTTTTCCGTGCTGAATTGCAGACACTCTTCCGCGTATTCCCACACGTCTTCGCCGGGACTTGAAAGATAAAATTTGCCGAGCCGATAATTTGCGTATTCGATGCCCGCACCTGCCGCACGGCTCAGATACATTTCGCCGAGATCGGTATCCTTTTTCAGATACTTTCCGCGCAGATAACAGTCGCCGAGGTAGGCATAGGCATAATAGTTCCCCTGTCTGCCCGCCTGCAACAAGTAATTCTCTGCTTCCGTTACGTTGCCCGCCTCGAACATTTCTTTTGCCTTTTGCACGACCGAATGAGAAAACCTCGGCTCGTAATCGTAGTGCAGATCGGGTTCGTCCCGTTCCGGAAGCACGCCGAGATCCGACGCAAGTCTGACCACGGCGTTTCGGATGGATTTGAATTCTTCGTTCTCTTCGAGCGGAATCTTCTCCGGCATTTTGTCTGTATAGGTGCGGAACTCTTCGCACCGGCACTGATACCACACGTCATAGAGCGCGTAGATCTTTTCGTTTTCCGCAAGCGTTTTTACGATTTCGTTGACGAGTTTTTTATCATTTGCACGCAGGTATCCGTAAACTTTTTTGCCTTTGACGGACAAAAGCCGCTCGGATAGTTGAAGAAGTTTTTCTTCCAACGCGGGAGAATCGAACAAAGAATGACGGATCTCTTCGGCGATCTCGGAAAGTTTTTTACGGAATTCCGCTTTGATCTCGTTGCGTACCTCGGTCTGCTTTTGATAAATACTCATTTTGTCCTGGCGGAAAATATCATCGGAGATCACTTTTTTGATGCGCTCGATGCCCCCGACCGTCAGATAAGGTTCGCCGGGATTTTCCGACCACACGAGCATATGCACGTGCGGATTCTTTTCTTTCTGATGATACGCCGCGTACCAACGAAGATTTTCGGGCTTGATGTGCATTTCAAAAGCGATATCGTTTCTGCGGGAACGAAGCAGATTCATCCACTGTTCGGCGCTGTTATACCCGAGCCGTTCGGCATCGGCACGCGTCAGAGAAAAGATGAGTCCCCACATATTTCCTTTCAGCGAATCGATCTCCGCTTTGATTTTTGCAAGCTCGATCGGCACACCTTTATCGGAAAACAAACCGTTCGAGCCCTTGCGTTCCCCAATATAATCAGCCATACCGCTTCTCGGAATGACCTCGACACCCTCGCGGGTCGCAATGTATTCCGCGTATCCGCCGCGACCTTTTCCCGCGGGAGTTTTTGATTTCGGACCGTAAAACGGCGCTTTGAGAATCAGTTTTGCCATCAGCTCCGATGTCCGTCGCGGTAAGCTTTCGTAAGAGAGATCTGACCGTTCGTGCTCCGGACTTCCTCCATAGAATCGTGCCGGATCTCTTCCAAATCCTCTTCACGGTAGTCATACTGATTGCCGATGAGGTGCACGAGAAAGTTCTGATCGACCGCGAGTTTGAAAATGATTCTCGCGATCCTGTCCTCGGAATCCTTGATTTTTCCGTCGATGACCGACTCGAGTGCGGGGGTAAGAAATTCAACGAACCGTTCGTGATTCAGATATTCGATATAGAATTCCACGGCGCGGCGGATGAATTCGTTGCGCGAAGATTCACCCGTTTTCTCCGTCATGGTATCGCACATATCCCACATCTCCTGCGGCATACGAACGCCCTTGGCGATCATATTGTCTTTTGCCATTTTCTTCTCCATTTCTGTGTGTATAGTTGAGACACCCGTATTTTCTTAGCAACACGGGCGTTATTTTCGTTTTGAGACCGCGAAATCCGTACCTGATGCACGGACGGAAACCCGCCCGCGCACCAAATACGCCCCAAAATGCCCGAAACACCTCGGGAAAAGCCCCGAACGGCGTTGCCGGGCGGTGTGGTCTGCCGTGGCGAGACACGGCTTTATCCTGCTCCGATAACACACTCTCACGCATGCGTTACCGGATGGGCAAATGCAGGTTCAGACCGCTGTTTTGGGGTCCTTGCTTCGGTATTCTGCAACGGTCCTTTGCAGTTCATCTCTGGCGCTTTTTTCTGCTTCTGTTGCGTTGTAATAGTTCACCGCGTCCTCGATCGGACGTATGGTAAACAACAGGTTTCCGTTATGCCTTCTTCCGTCTGCCAGGCGAACCTCGGTCGGTTCCGTGTAGATCAGTTTCTTGTCTTCAAGTTCTCTGACGTATTTTGCCACGGTTCCTTTCGACATACCGAGATCTTTGCCGATCGTCGAATAACTCGGGTGGCACTGATAGGTTTTCCGGTCCTCGCACATGCGCAGGTAACTGTACACGGCGACAGCACCGGCACTCGGTTTCACCCAGAACAATTCGTTCGGCATCGTGAACTGATGGTATAAGGGAGGCGGTACCTGATAGCCAAGGAATACCGGTTTCTTTCTTCTCCTTGTTCTCAAGCGATCAGCCCTCTTTTCCGATCCTGTTCGATGACGTACCGGACGGCATTGTCCCGACCGAGTATGGTAGCCATCAATGCGTAGGCAAATGATTCTTTGTTCATCGGAAGCCCGTTCTCTTTCATATCACGGAGAGCACCGTTTATATCCTCCGGCAGAATTTCATCGAGCAACAATTTTCTGACGGTCGACCGGGACAGGTGCCACCCGCAACAGGTAATACTTCGCCGTCGCCAAAGGAAACGCACAGCACTGTAGGCGAAGTCCATCTCCTTTTGGGAGCCGAATTCTTTTTCGCGTTCTTTTGCGAACAGTGCCATGTTGAGACTTCTCAGAAATTTTCCGGTCGTGCAACAATTCTTCATCGGGTCACTTGCCCCTTCGTATGGTTCTTTGCCCACAGAATAAAATCTTCTTTCGGAACCATCATTCTTTTGCCTATATGAATTGTCGGAAAATCCTCCTCATGCATCAGCTCATAGCATGAGGACGAAGAAATTCCGAGAAGGTTTGCGAGGACTTCCGCGCTGATAAACAGCGGGAGCTCCTCATACGACTTGTAGATAACTTCTTTCATAGATTACTCCTTTTTGAAACGAAATTTCTTCGTCTGATATTCAGTTGTAGTTAAAAAGATGTTTGTGTTTTGGCGGTCATCCCGCAATTACGGCTGTCTCTTTTTTCATCACTCCTTTGTCTTTGAGGTTATATAAAACCGTCTGCGTGAGAACGGACGGAATTATCCGGTTTGATTTTTTAATGCTTGACCGTAACGATCATAAGTTTTTTCCAATAAAAACAGGTCGGCATCCAAGCAGACCGCAAAATGGAATCTAAATTCCGTGATCTGTTATGGATACCGACCCTTGTTTCCCGAATTCACAGCCGGGAGGATGGTTGTTAACTTGCGGTCATAACGCTGACCGACATACTTTCTCTTGCGACGGATGCGGGCGCACGCAAATCCTTGATGCTCAACGCGAGCGGTTCGTGGCAGTGCGGGCACTCAATGATGTAGTCCGCGTCGGGCAGTACCTCAAGCGGTTTCAGTTCGCTTTTGTTCCGCAGTTTCGCGTCTGCCACATCGGCACAGCGTTTTCCGCAGAGCGGGCATTTGAGCTTTGGCATCGCGCGTCTGCCGTCATCTATTCGATTATTGTTCAATTCTACCCACCTTTTCTCATATCTGATACTTTTTCATATATTTCTTTGCACACTTCGTATCCGCAGTCTTTATAAATGGCTGCAATCAATGCTTCGAAATATCGGTTATGTTTTGAATTCGGCAATCGTTTTTCCAACGGTGCCTCATCATAAAAGCAACTGTTATTGTATGCAAAACCAAATAATTTCAAATCATTATTAATTTCAAACCATGTGGAATTTCTTTCTTTTTCAATTTTCTCCTTTGTAATTTCTTCGGAGGATTTGTTTTCGTCAAACAATTTTTCCGCAATAATCATGCTCAACACACGATCACCCAATGTGCCCATCGGAGAATTTGCATATTTCTCCTCATTGGAATTGAATTTGATTTCTGTGTAAAATGCACGCTTCAACCACGAAATATCCCGGTATTGATAACCTATTTTTTCGGCAAGCTCTTTCATTTTTACTTCGATTTTTTCTTGTGAAATGCTTCCGTCGTAATCATAATACATCGCTTTGTTCCTCACAAATTTTTCATCATCGTAGCCACGCACCGGATCTGTCATTCAATACCTATCCACGTATTTCTTCCGCGCTTCGGCAGTGAAGAGGCGGATAAAGTCCGTTTTGGCTTCCGTGTACGCGTCCCGGTTATGCTCGAACTTTTTCCACAAAGAGAGTTTCAACGCTTCGTATTCTTTTGCCGCTTCCGGGTATTCGTTCAGATAGTCGCGGAAATACAGCTCGTCGTTGTCACCCGCGTACCGCAGATGCACGTGATACACTTTATCCGCAAATCCTTCTTTGGTGTAACCCCTGTTGAGCGAAATCCGGTTTTTGTCCGCTGACATGATGAGAAAGCCGTTCCGCTTAAGGATCTCCGCCGCGCCAACAATATTTTCGCTTGTCGGGATCTCCACCAGCACGTCCACGATGTTTTTCGCCCATATACCGGCGATTGCCGTGCTTCCGATATGATGGATCCGGGGCGCGAAGCGATCGGGCAAAAGATTTTTCAGCATGGCTTCCATCTCCCGGTAATCGTCTTTCCACCCGTCGCGAGGAGCGACAAGAGAAATCGGGAACAGTTTCCACAACTCTTCGAGCGTCATTTCTGAGAGTTCTTTACTCATGTTTTCCCTCCGCCGATTCCGACCGCTCAATTCTTTCCACCACAGATAGCCTCACGCCATTCGGCAGCCGTTTGCAATCTACACCCCTTGCCCGCATAATACGCGAGCATTTCGGGGATCTTTTTCTTATCGTAACTCGTCACTGCGTCGGACAGAACGGTCACCGTATAACCTGCTTTCGTCATGTTGAAACAGGTGGATTTGACACAGGCGGTGGCATCCGCGCCGCAAACGGTGAAGTCGGTCAGCCCGTTTTCGGCGATAAACGCGGCAAATGCCTCGCTCGTCAATGCGTTGCTCTTCGTCTTGACGAAAATATGATCCGACACGACGTGCAGTTCGGGTACAAGTTCTGCGCCTTTACTGCCCGGTTTGAAAGTACGCGTGGCTTCGGTCACGTTATTGTGTTGGATATAGATCACGGTCATTCCCCGCGCCTCCGCCCATGCGACGGCGGTGTTCACCGCGTCGATGATCTCTCTGTAATTCTTTGTAATATCATTCTGAAGGTCGATCACGACCAATGCACGGTTATTCATGTTTCTTCCTTTCTTATTCGGGTTATGAAACAGCCGTATCATAACGTTTTATCCTATTCTCTGCTCGTTGGCGTGGCCGTAGTGAATGATCTTCGCGCCGAGGCGGAGAACTCTGTCCCAATCCTCACGGAGCGCGTCGTTTTCGGCATAGCCGTCGAGATATTCGCGCGGTTCGAGATCGCCGACAAAAGCGTTTCCGTCATCAAGGATCAGTGCCGCACCGTCTGGGCTGTGGCTTTTCGTCGGGATGATCTCACCCATGATGCCGAGTTTTGCGAGAAACGCCCGGCTTTCGGCGCAGGAGATCACCTCTGCCCTGCTCTCGCCGATCGATACAAATCCGGAACGCTTGTCTCTGGCAAAGATCGCGTCGGAGGCGTGGACAAAATCCTTTTGATGCTCGATCAGAAACAATTTTACTCCGTTTTGCATCAGTTCGCCGATCAGCCCGATATGGTCGGGATGGTAGTGCGTCGCCAGCACGTATCGGATGCTTTCGGGCTCGATCCCCTGCGCTTTCATTTCACGCCGCAACGCCGGTAAAGTCCCCGGCATATCCGTGTCAACGAGAAGCCCGCCGACAAGGTAGGTGTTCGTGTTACCGTATTTTAGTCTTTTGATATTCATTTCAGTGATTGACCTTTGCAAACGGGCAACGCGCGCCGATACATTGATTGTTCTGCGCCGAGTGGACGCAGACGACCTCCGGCTTTTCCATTTCCACGCCGAGGTTTTCTTTTACAAAGTCAATGGCGGCAAGTATGGACAGATAGGAATCGCGCTTGCAACAGCGCGGACCGCCCACAGAGCCGATCGCGTCGAGCGCTTTTGAGGTCATCTTGTTGGCAAGTCCCCAAGGTTCGCCCGCAAGCGGCGTTGAACCCGTGACGATGGAAACAAACATTCCGGCACTGATCCCCGCGCCGCACGCGCCCCAAAATCCGCACGCACCGCCGGGAACGCTCTTGCCTCTGCTACGCATTTCGGCAAGGGCTTTTTCAAGGTCGATGTTCCCGCCCGCGTTTTTGTAAGCAGTGAGAAGTGCCGAGCCGACAATGACGTGATGCTCCGGTCCGTGCATGTGGCAGAACGGGAGCGCCATCAGTTTTCGCAGGATCCCGATTGGATTTTTGCTCGTTTCGGCAAGGCACACGCCGAAAATGCTGTCCATCCCCTGCGTATGGCATTCGTTGCAAACGTAGTGCCCCTTGACGCACCGTGTCTTGCTCATCTCTTTTTTATGGCAGACCGCGCACTCCATCATAACATCTTCGTTCAGATATTCGAGCGGCGCTTTGCAAATCAAACATTCGTCTTTCATATTGTACCTCACAGATTCTTCATCACCATCGTTGCGACACCCTGGATCTGCAATTTGTTCAGATCGTTGCCCTTGATCACGATCGGCTGATATTTCTCGTTTTCCGGGATCAGATGCACCTCGTCCGCGCTGACGCGGTGAAAGCGTTTGAGCGTCGTTTGGTTGTTATCGTAAAGGCACGCAACGATCTTTCCCTCTTCGGGCGTGCTTTGCTGACGGATCAGCACCTTGTCGCCGTTTTCGATACCGGCATTTATCATGGAATCCCCGTTGGCATACAGAAGGAAGAACTCGCCGGGGCCTGTCAGAGCGATCGGCAACCGGATATATTCCCGTTCGGTTGGTTCCTCCACTTCACCGAGAGGACCGCACGGGATCGAGGAACCCATTTCCATACGGTTCGAGTCGATCATTTCGCGCATCTCAGGCGTAACGATTCCACGATGCCCGTCGTATTCGATTTCTCCGCGCTCCTGCAATGCCGTAAGATACCTCTGCACCGTCGCGCGGGACACGCCCACCACCTTTTCGATTTCGCGGGTGGACGGCGAGCGTCCGTTCTCCTCGAAATAGGCGTTGACGTAATCTACGATTTTGCCGAACAAGGAATCGTCTCTGCTTCTCATAAAATGCCTCTCGATCGTTATTGAGCCATTTGGCACATTTATTATAACACCGCACTTTGGGTTTGTCAAGAGGTTTCCTGAAATTTTCCCGGAGGGCTTTTTTCATTGTTTACTGCGTATCAATTTTGGCGGTCTGCGAAGTCAGGATTCCGGACGTACATAGGCGGTTTTTTGGCTCAAAAACCGCCCACACGGCTTTTTCTTTGGGCGGGAGGGATAGTTGCCCTACCCATTAGAAATAAGCGCTCAAAAGTGCTTAATCCCAAAATGTAGGATTAAGCAAAATGTAAAGAAAATCGGGCAAAATGTAATAGAGCAAACCGGGGACGCACCTCGGTTTGCTCTGCTCTTATTTATGGCGAGGTCAGCTCTTTCTGTCATCTTTCAGCCCTGCCACCGCCAACCGAACACCGAGCCGGAACCCGTAGGCAAACGCTTCTTTTTCGGCAATCGCGTCCATCTCGCGGATATTATCGTCGTAGGTTTCGAGGACTTCCTGCATATCCTCATCGAGTTTTGCCGCGATCTTTTCCCGGTTCCGCGCCATGAGTTCCATCAGCTCATTGTATTGCGGACCGCCACTGCCGACCGCCTCCATCGGGTCGATGTTCCCGTACCACAGTTCTTCAAGTATCTTGTCCATTCTGCCCCTTCCATACAGAAACGGCGACCGCATCCCCGAGCTCGTGCCCGGCAATACAGTCGCCGTTCTTTTTCATTTGTTCCGCCGCTATCAGCGTCTGACGAACATACTCCATCATCAGCCCCGCCAGCGGGTCCTTCATTTTGCCTTGTGATAACCGCTTCGCGTACGCCATGTTCGCCTTGTCGTGTATGGCGTATTTCTGCCCCCGGAACAGTTCTTCGATCATAATCTGTGCCATTGCCGCACCTCCTTTGCAAGGAGATACAATACCACAGGAAATGCGGAAAGTCCAGCGAAAAACGGAAGAGTTATCAAATACAACACATTTTTCTTGCGTCAATTCAAACTATTCAGTTTCGTCAATTTCCTGATCCATGAAGACCTGTGCCATTCTTTGACCAACAGATCGATTGATTATTGCTTCTGTTAAATCATTTGTCCCCATAATGACAATATGCTGCATAAATTTTGAAAAACCATACTTCGCAATTAGTTTTCCAATTAACTCATCTGCAAAAGAAGAAGCAATCATCAAAACGCCTTCAAAATCAATAATAATTGTTGAATAATTATTGTTTTTTGCTCCAACAACGATGTTTCTGATTTTCTCGGCTGAAAGTCGGGTTCCAGTGCCACTTGCCTCTTCAGCAATACGAACAATAAATTCTCCTTTGTCATTTTCATGATCTTCTGTCCACTTATCATATGGTTCATATCCGTTGAGCGCACGCGCAACATCAATTGGTTTACTGTAGTCCAATTGAAAATCCACCATAGTTGTTCCTTTTTCACGTCCCAAATTAAAGCAACCACTGTCTATCCATTTTTCATTTCCATCGCTATAAGTATACAAAGCCCCGCTTGAGCAGAGAGTAATCATACCTTTTGTCTCTTTAATTATCTGTGATAAGCCCCACAAACCATTTCCTTGCCCTATCTGTTTATCGCTCGTAATACCTTCGGACATTGCATTTTTTAGTGCTTGGGTGGGTGTTTGGGCTTCAAAAGGCGAGCCAAGAAAAGAATTATATATTCCTATACCCGTGTCAAAAACGCAAAACCCAAAACGTTTATTTTTCTTATGAAGTTGAGCCATTACAAAACAATGATCCGTATGAGCATGTTGCAGAACATTGTCAATAGACTCATTCATACACCATTCAAGTCCTTGAGCAACACCAGACTCCAATTCTGTACTTTCGCGAATCTCCAGTAGAATTGCATTAACCAATTTCCATACTTCACCTTCTTCAGATAAAGTCCACACTTTATCAAGCGGTTTATCAAGTTCCCATGTTGAAGAATCTTTAACAACATACGGAGATCCGATTTGCAAATGTTTAATATAATCGCATTCTGAATCATTAACAAATATTTCGTATCCTTTTTTTCGATAAAAATTGATAACTCCGGCGACAGGAGCACAGATGTTAGAATATGTAACAGTTTCTTTTGGATAAACAGCAAAACTTCTCTGACCGTTTTTTATTCCGTACAAAATTTGATCATTAAGGAATTGTGCTGAACCAATTCGATCAAGCGATAATTTAATATCCATGTTACCCTCCTAATTATGAAAAACTTGTTGCATTATTGATTTCATCAAAGCATCGATGTTTTCAATGACTTTCTTATATTCACATTTTGTTTTATTGATTGGTTCATTCATTATTTCACTGCATTCTAAATCTTTCCAAAGAACAACCTCGGATGCTTAGCAAATCCGTGATGCGGATTTGCTCGATAATCTCTCCACGGCTGTTGCAAAGGTCGAAGAATCCGCCGCGTGCCCAGATGGCATGATCCGTGTTGATCTGATATCTCGCATTGTTATTAAGCGTTCTTCGTTGGTTATTGACAAGGCGAAATGTACTTAGAAGATCTTGCAAGGCACAAAGAGCATATTGTTTATATTTCTTCAATCCCCAAGCCCTTCAAATACTGATACGTCCCGTCGTAGTACTCCGGCAGACGCGTGCTATCTTCCCAAAAGCCACTGACGGTTTTATTACCGTTGCCGTATGGCACGCAGATGACCATACCGGCTCTGGCGCGCGTCAGTAGCACGCGGTAAGCGTTCAGCATATATTTGAGCAGCTCCTGATTGTTCTCGGTACTGCCGGTCTGCTCCACCCATTTTGTCTGTCCGTTGAAGCGGTAGAAATGCCATTTGCTATTTTCACAGCGCATATCCGCATCCCACAAAAGGCAGGTATAATCGAGCTCAAGCCCCTGCACCTGAATCTCCGTAGCGGCATCTTCAAGGTAGTTCGAGGAGCGGGTATCAACCTTATCTTCGAGAAACCAATGCACGGCATTTTCATCACCGGACGGCAAAATATGTACGCCGAGCGGTTTGAATCGCGCAGATTCTTTCGTCACTAAAACGCCGGTGCGTTCGGTGCCTCTCACCTTTTCGTGGAGCCACTTCCGTGCCTTATCCATATCCCTCGTCAATACGATCGGGTACTTGTCTTTGATCTCAGCGTATAACGTCGATGCCGCAGGATCGAAAGTCAGAAGCGCATGGACGAACGCCGACAGCTTTTCCGCACGGTAAGACCGGAGCGACACGCCCAGGTGAAGCCGCTCGTCAAAAACGACGTTCTTGTTGTCTTTTAAAAGCTCGTTGACCTTTCCTTCTGCGTATTCCGCGTCGGTCAGTTTCGGAGAGATATATACGTTCCAGTGCGGGAAGTTTTCGTTGAGCGCCTTGATCCACTCGGAGATTCCGGCTTCGCCCGTGTTGATTTCCTGACCGCCGCCGACAAGGCAAACGATGGTTGCCCAGTCCTCGCGCTGATCGAGCGACCAAATGAGGAACGCCGCCTCGGATACCGGGAAATTCGGAACTTTCAGTTTATTGCCGTATGTTCCACCGCGTTTCAGATAATCGGCAAGGCGCTTGTGCGTCCAGGAGCGTTGTGCCTCGTCAAAGATAGCAACGTGCTCAACCTCACCGAATCCCTGCTTTTGCATTTTTACCGCTTTTGCCGGATCAATTTCGAGAACGCCGTTCTCCACGGGGTTCTTTATTTTTGCCAACATGTTATCGCGGTAACGGTGGATCATCTGAATGGATTTGCTGACTTCGCGGCGGGAATCGGTGATCTTTTTGCTTTCATTGCGGGCACGGCAGTTTTGTAAATTATCCTGCGCAAGTGCTTCCGTCAAGACGGCCACGAGCGGACCGTTACCGGAAAGGTAAACGGCTCCTTCATCTTCCACGGGCTTGTCCTGTCCCTGATAGGTCTGTTTGATCGCCACGTCAAGCCCGACGAGCGTTTTGCCCGCGCCGGGAACGCCCGTAACGAAGCAAATGCTCTTTTTACCGTTTTCTTTGCTATACTTGATAACGTCAAGAATGTATGCGATCGTCTGATCGGTGGTTACTTTGTCCGCCTCGTGGCGGGTGATGTTTTCGACGGAATGGTTTTCATATAACGATCTTGCTGCCTCAATGATAGTCGGCGTGGGGGCATACGGGCTGATAATCCAGTTCGGGTTTACGGGCGTTTCGTTCGGGAACCGTCCGAGCACCGCCGAAATCAAATCAGCAATACCGTTTTCGCCCGACACGAGCGGATTGACGACCTTGTCGGCATACACCGACATTTGAATGTTTGTTGACGCGTTCCGGTACTTCGTCGCGACCAAAATCGGGACTATGATTCTGTCCTCGCTGAATTTGTGGAAGTTCTTGAGATCCAGCGCGTAGTCGAGCACCTGGTCGATGTCCATTTCCAAAATGCTGGATTCGCCGACCTTAAATTCAAGGCAAAAGACAACCCCGCGAAGGAGCAACACGACGTCGATTCTCTTGCCGAGACGGGGAATATCATACTCGAAAATGATTTGACCGTCCTCGCCCGCCAACTTAGAAAGTACGCCTTTCATAATGGCGATTTCGGACTTCCACGCCTCTCGCGTTGTTGTCAGCGCCTCGCCGTGATAATTGTCGCACAGCGCACCAAATATGAAATTGTCATCGCTACCGAGAAATTCGGCGAAGGTGCTATTATATAAACAACGTGGATTGGTTTTCATTTGCGTTTTTCCTCTATGCTTTCAATTATTCTGCAGAAATCGGCGTCTTGCTTTAGTCAACTTTTTTCGTTAACACGAACCGGAACAATAAGATTATGAATGAGATTTTTTTGTTTCCTTTTCCAGTTTATCAAAATCGCTTTCATACAATTTATCCTGCGTGATTCGATATTTTTCAAATTCGCTAACTGCGTGCGCTTTGGCATCGGAGGCAAGAACACTTCCGGCCCCCTTAAGGATATCACGCCCCGTCAATTGCAAAAAGCCATCCAATTTGGTTTTCCAATCTTCCATGGTCAATGGGATCTTGCGTTTGGCATAATCTTCGGCAAGGTCAAGGAAAGCGTTGACCATTCTACCCATAGATTCCAATTCATCCTTTGTCAGGTAGTTTTTCGCGACGGTGACATCGCTTTTCAATATTTTGCCGTCCGGCGCGCTCTCCCATGTGGAAAGCCCCATATGTTCAACGTTACTGTCAGCGCGTCCCATCATAAGTTCGGCGGCGGTATTTCCGGTAACGGCATAGTGCATTTTGTTTTGCACCGTGGCAAAAAACATTTTTGTGGTCGGTGCATCCTTATCATAGTCAATGCTTGTTGCATAGATGTCTGTAATTTTCTGATAGAATCTACGCTCACTAAGACGTATTTCGCGGATTTCTTCGAGTAATCTCTCAAAATAATCTTCGCCGAGAAAAACACCGTTTTCCATACGCTTGCGATCGAGTACATAACCGGTCATTGTAAACTGTTTAAGTACTTGAGTTGCCCAACGGCGGAATTGCGTTGCTCGAATGGAATTTACACGATACCCAACCGAAATGACCGCATCCAAATTGTAGTGCTTTGTATTATAGTTTTTACCGTCGGTAGCAGTTATTCGGAAATTCCTAATAACTGATTCTTCAACCAGTTCTCCTTCTGCAAAAACATTTTTCAGATGTTCATTTATTGTTGGAATACTAACGTCAAACAAATCCGCCATCATTTTTTGAGTCAGCCAAAGCGTATCATCCTCATAGCGCACTTCAACTGTATCAGCACCGGATTGTTTTTCAAAAATCAAGAACTCGGCAGTACTATTGCGAATTGTTATTTCTTTTTTTTCACCCATTTTTCACTCCATTAATCTTGTTTTTCATAAAGCTGCATTGCCATATTAAACGCATCCAAAAACTCTTCTCTTGTGTTGGGCTTGTCCTCAAGAGGAAATTCGTGAATAAGATGATACCCCTTCAGTGCATACGCATTTAGTGTCTTAATACCTTCTTCGGACAGCATGGTATCATCATTGCTCAAATACTGAATCATAATTTTCTCGAGTTCAGGGCTCTGCGGATCGATGCCTTGGCGTTTGGCTTCCGTTGCCACAAGAAGCCCGGCAATTTGAGCTTTACAGGAGGAATATTGCTTTGGATATTTTTCAACCATATCACTCAAATCGGAACCATCTTCGTCCAATTCAACAGCTGCCATGCCAATCAACGCACAGCAGTAGTAAACATCAAATTGGAGAAATTTGTTTTTGTCTTCGGCGCCGTGAGAACCAGAAAAATTGATAATGTTATCAAAGAATTTTTGAGCACTTTTTGAAATTCTGAAATGCATTATTCTTCATCTCCTTTATGTTCACGTTGATATGAGTCAAAATAGTCTTTCCCAGTATGTACATCAACCAAGCCGGTTTCTTTTGATGCAACTACGGTCAAGAACTGAGACTCCGATTGACCGTAAAATTGATCCGCAAAACGTTCAACTTCCGCCGATTGAACAAAAGCAATCATTTGGTTGAAGACAACGGGAATAATCTCAGCAACGGCTTGACGTTTATCGAAATCCATCTTACCGGTAGGAGAGTCAATGACAAAGGGAAATTCCAATTCAGAATCTTCAAACAAAGTGCCCAAGAAGCAATAGCCAACGCCCAATGTTTGTCCCTCACTGGCTCCATCTCTGTTTTTAAGTTTTATGTATCCGTCAATGCTTTCAATCTCAATGTTATCATCTGTAATTACACGGCTCACTTTTTCATTAGTCTTGCGGATAATCTCGCTTTTAAGTGACTTGGTTGCTTCTGTTCTGATTTTATTTATGAGATTTTCGACAATTTGCTTTTTCTGAAGCGCAACATTTGTTTTGGTTGTTGATGCAATCTTGGCTTCATAGTCTGCGGCAGCTTTGGCTGCCTTATAGAGGTTGTTTTCCTCGTTCAAGGAAAGATCAGATTCGTCCTTCGATTCAATAACATTCAACTGCGAATCCAATGCACCAATGGTACTGTTGAGGTTATCAATCTCACCCTGCAGCTGTTCAACCTGTTCGCCACCGGCTTTTATCAACTTATCGTCAATATCTTTGTAACGCGCGGCAAGAGTGGTTTTTTCTTCTTCCAGCTTGCCCATTTCTTCAAGTTTAATCTTAAGGCGATCATCATAAACACTGTCCATCAGTGTGCTTTTTACAGAATTCAATACCGCTTGATGCTCACTGCCCAAATATCTTTCGGCGTTACGCAAGATGGCTGCACGTTCAGCTGTACCGATACAACGCCCACAAACGCACTCTTTCGCGTCTGCAAGTTCAGAAAAGAAGTCTTTGGAACTGTTCTTGGGTAGCTTTAACTTGGTCATTCCTGCGCCCAAATCGTGCATACGGGCACACAAACTTTCACTGATCAGGAAAGGAAGTTTAACCAAAGAAAGAATCTCCGCAACTTTGACATCAATATTTCCGCGATTGCGCTCTTGGGAATGGATAATCTCGTTCTTTTGCGCGTTCAAATCCCCAAAGTTTTTATCCAACTCATGCCGCTTGGCTTCTTTTTCTTTCTTTTGATCAATTGCTTGTTGTTTTTGCTTTTTTAAATAGTTTTGCTTTTTTGTTAATCTATCAATTGCATTTTTAACTTTTGCTTGTCTTGTCCTAAGATTTCGAAGAGCCTGGTCTGTCCCTTGATTTCCACCTTCGGCGCTTTGAATCGCAGATAGAATACTATTATTCATAGCGAGGATTTCATCCAGCTCATCAAGGCGATACAGGTATCGAATGGTTTCGTCTGCTTCGTTCGATGATCTGTCCATAGACTTTTTAGCTTGTTCACCATCAAAAACGAATCTACTAACAAACTCAGCCGTAAAAATCCCTTTTAATGATTCGGGCAATCGAAGTCCGGCATCTCTTCCAGTGGGAGGGGCAAGTGTTTCAATTTTGGTGGTACCATTAGCATAATCTAAAACGAGAAAATACTTATAAGTCTTTTCATCGAATTTGACTGTCATACTAAATTCACCCGTTGAAGAACTACTGGTTGTAGGCGCAAAGGACCTAATAGTTTCCTCATCCCAATGAATCGCGCTCTGATCCAAAAGTCCTTTGATGAGATTCATTGTTGTCGTTTTTCCAGTTCCGTTTGCCATCATGACAAAATTGTTTTTAATAGGCACACCGTTCTCGGTGGAAAAAGATAATTTAAGAGAGGATATCTTTCGAATACTTTTATATTCGAATTCAAGAATTGACATTTTCATAATGGTATTCTCCTTTATTCCTCATCAATTTCAAGTTGTTCAATATCCGCTGACTCGAAATCCCCAATATCCAAAAGTGTCAAGACTCTTTTCAAATCACTTTCTTTCGCGTTTTCACTGAATTTGTTCTTCACAAATGCTTTTAAAGCACTTTTGAAAGCTTCAGAGTACTGTGATTCATCTATTACGTGATCAATAGTTGCTTCGATAATCTTATTTCTCATCTTCAATCCTCCGTGTCTCAGAAAGATCTTTTAACCATTCAGCTCTTTCTGTGTCAGCATTGCTGTCGTTTTCTCCGGTTTCATTCAAAATAAAATCTATTATGGTTGCTTTTTTATTGGGATTGTTTTTATCAAGGCGTAATGCTCGTCCGATTCTTTGAGTTGTTACTAACTTTGAACGATCAGAAGCAAAAAGAAATATATTGGTTACACTACTGATATCAATACCTTCAGAAATCTTTTTACAGGTAAGAAGGCTTTCTATTCTTCCTTCAGAAAAAGCGGTCAGATTGCTCTTCTCATCATCTGCGTAATAGGTATGGTATCTATCTGAATACTTTACCAAAACATCCTGAAGTTTCTCTCCGTATTCCATTGTTTGCACAAAGATTATGGACTTTTTCAACAGTTCGGGGCGAGAAGCAATAAAACTCTCAAATTCATTGATTTTATCAATTGCAGTCTTATTAACAAGAGAAAGTTGAGTAAACATATCGGTGTCTTTCACCGCCTCACCCGCTTCTTTTTTTGCATTAAATGCTGCAATGATTTTCTTTTTCTTTGCTTTTTCTTCTTCAGTTAAAGAATAGGAAAGTGGAATATAGTTAAACTCGCACAGAATACCTTTTTTAATAGCATCTTTCAATGAAAACGTGAAAATTATTTCACCAATTTCATTCTTCAAAAAATCATTTCCATCATCGTCATATTCACGTTCTGGAGTTGCACTCAACCCAAGCCGATAGCGATAAACAGAAAGTCGTCCTGTCAGATTTTCAACAAATGAATTAGATCCTGCACCATGAACCTCATCAAAAATAAAGAGTGTATCATCACGGTAATTACCGGGAGCTTTATCAAGCATATTTAGCAATCGAGATAAGTTGTCTGCATCTCTTGAAATCAGCAAAATAGCGTTGTCCGGATGCATTATAAATCGACTCATATCTTTGTGAGATTCGTAATGATAGAATATTTGCTTATCTTTGTATTCTTCTCGAATCTGCTGCGCCCATTGATCAAGCAAATCGTTTCCAAACATCGTGATAACAACGCGCTTTATTTTTCTCTCATCGAAAAGCCTGTTGATTATCTTTTTTGCTGTGACAGTCTTTCCAGTCCCGGTAGCCATCGCAAGTATACCATGCTCGTTCTCCATAAAGCATTTTACGGCCTTATCCTGATGCTCCCACTTATTGAGGGGCGTTTTCTTTAAGGTATAGGGACGATCATGAGTCCGAAGTTGAAATATTCTGTCTTTTATTGCTTGAGGCATTGTGTAAATTCTCAGATTTTTGTCCCGAGACATCCAAAGGCGCTCAAAGCGCTCTATATCCGAATCTACATACTCTTTCGTACCAGCCCAAGTTTTGAAGACTTTTATACTCTCATAATTTTGAAAACCGTGAATGCTATCATTGATTGATCCAGAAAACGACAATGCATCATTGCCACTATAAAAAACGCCGAATTTATCATGGAAATTTCCGTCACTCAACTTCTGACAGGGCACGGCAAATTTCAATTCGATGATTCCATCGAACAACATCCACGAAAACGCACTCAATACATCAGATTGCATCTCGTGTTCCAAGGAAGTGACATTTTCCTGAAGCGCTTTTTCAAATTTGGCATATGAAGACCCGTCATCCTCATTTGCCGCAATAATCGCATCGGAATCTGTATTAGACAAAATTGGACTTGTAATTAAGCGCATAACACCGCCGCGGGCGGCAAAATCACACAATCCAGTTACATTATGAGTTAGCCAACCGGTAGTGAAGTAGCCTACACCACGGTCAAAACGAGTAGCCCATTGAAGGCAGGGTTGATAGAGCTCTTGGACAAGATCGTCTTCAGAGGTATTCAAACAAGGCTTAACTTTGGGAAAATCCATAGACTCCTTCCTTTCTTGAAAATGGATTAAATATTGTTGTCGAGGTGGCACATATGATTGTAGAAATCTTTGCTATATCGTTTTTCGTCTTCCAAGAGTTTTGCGCCACGATCTAAGTGGGCTTTTACTACATCTGGAAAATACTCGTCCTCTGTCATTGCTTTATCTTCGCAGTTAATAATCAGTGATTTGAAAATCAAATCGTGTTCTCCGAAGATGGTTTGCCTACTCAATTCTAATCCATCATTATCCGCTTTGTAATCATTTTCATTAAGTTTTCCTTTTTTGATGGAAAGGGCAATTGCAAGTTTAGCAAGAATATACGGCTGAAGATTCAATGATTGTCCTAAGGAAGCGAAGATTTGTTGAGTTTTTTGGGATGTATGTAATTTGTTTGTCATCTTCCGGCTCCTTCAAAATATTGGTTGGGAATAATTTCTGTATTTCCAGTGGCTGTATGATTAAGGACAAACGTGTTGGAAATTACATCGGACACGACATCAGCACAATTTCCAACAATTTCTTCATCGGTCGACAGAATAATGATTTGTCCCTTGAGCTCTTTGAAAAAGTTTTTGAGGATCTTGGATCTGTGCTCTTTATCAATTCTTGCAAAAGGAGTATCGATAATATAAGGCACGTTGATTTTGTTTAGCTGAGAGAGTGCCTGATATAGAGCCATTACAAATATTTGCTTTTCGCCAGCAGACAGCTGTTGCTTAACCTCAACCGGAAGATCAAATTCAGTTTCTCCTTCCCGCAACTTTCGCTGCAGAATCTCATATGCATGAATGCCAATTTGCGCAATGATGTATTCCACTCCATTTGCCCCAATTGTTTTTCGAACATCAGTAGCATAAAAATGCTTATATTTGTATGGAAGGACATTTAACTGCGAATCAATATGAATTCCATCAATCAAATCGGATTTGTTAATAAGTGATTTAAAGTAGTTAGAGAATCCTTTTTCGACAGTTGCAATGCTTTTTTCATATAGAACATCTTGAAGTTCATCAAAAGCCAGGAGTGCTCTTGCAGAAATATCATTGATAGATTGTTTTTTGAGAATGGTTTCATAATCCGATTTGGCTTTTGCCAATTTTGATTCACTGATAGCCTTATCTGCACGAAGCTTTTGCAATTCCTTATCAATGTCCAATAATTGAGTAGAATAATTTGCTTTTTGCTCGTTTAACGCACTTTTCTTTTGGAGGTACTCATCATAATTATCTACGCTGCTTTGCTCCATTTTTTTGCGAATCCGTTTTACACAATTTAGTGACGCATCAATATCGTCGGTGGCCTTTCTGATTCGCTCAATATCAAAACCTTGCAAATTATTAATTTTGGCAATAAGTTCATATCGATCAAAGTCTGATAAGTTGAGAATCGGAACCAGTTGTTCATAAGCACTGGCGTAATCACCAATCTCATATATAATTCGATTTGTGATGTCATCAGAAAGCTCAATGTGGCAGTCATCAAGAACATGAGCGATAATAGACTTAATTTCCGGCGTGTCAATTACACTTTTCACATTGGCATCAACCTGAGCTTTATGTTCCAGCAAGATTTGATCTTTTAAACTGTCAAGCTGAGAACGAAGGATTACAAAGGGAAGAATATTGTTGGCGATTTCTTTGAGCCATCGTCTTTTTTCTTCTCGACGCGTATCTTCTTTTGCTATCTGCTCTTCCATTGCCTTCCATTCTTTTTTAGATATACCCCCACCTTTGGCATACATCTTTTCGAGATTGGCAAGCTGATCATCAATGGACGCCATGCTATCTTCAATGGATTTATAACTATCTTCTGCTTGAGCAATACGGTTGGCAATTATTGCATCATCATTTTGGCACTTTTCGTATTCATAAGAAGCAAACGCACCATCTTTTGCTTTTCCTCTTGAAATTCTCCGGAAATTTTCTCGAATAATTTCCATTGTATCAAGGTTACAAAGTTTTAAAAATGCCTCTCTAAAATCGGAATTTTTATTACCATTGAATACAAAGTCACTAAGTTTCTCGCCATCGAAAAAGTAAAATCTGAAAAGATTTGGCGGAAGCAAATGAAGAATATAACTTTCAAAGTCTCCTCTTTCGGTCAAGCTCAAAGGTTCTCCATCTTTACTGACCTCAAACGTTTCAACGATTCTTTTTCCTGTAATTTTCCAATTTCGAATAAATGTGTACGTGTTGTTATATTTGCCGTCGTCAAGAAGAAGATCAATTGAGACTTCGGCAGTTCCTATACGATTTAATTTTTCATTTGCGTTAATTATTTTTTCAACTTCAGCATAATATTTGGCATTTACCGCTTCAAAACCATAAGCAACACAACCGTATAAACAAATTTTAATTGCTTTAAAAAGTGTGGTTTTCCCGGCACCATTTTTTCCGCCGATCAAAACCATTCTTTTAATGCTATCTGATACATTAAAATCGAACTCGTTTTGATTGATATATGGGCCAATATTAGTTAGCCGGATCCTTTTTATCTTCACCTTCAAGACCTCTTTCTATGGAATCATAATGGAGCCAGTTTTGATTAATAATCTGATCGAACGATTTCTGCAACTTATTATTACGAGTAATATGTTTGTTTTCGTCGACAGAAACGATAAGTTTTGTAATTAGTTCTACCGGAATATCATATTTTTTCGCCACTTCTTCAATAGCTTCAATCGCCTCGTCGTCAAAACGAGCTGCTTTATAGTCATACCACGGTAATTTTATCCCTTTCATTTTATAATAGATCTCTACCAGATTTCTGCAGGACAGGTCTCCTTCTTCGTCCCACATTTTATCAATTTCACGCAATTCATCAATGGTGATCAGTTGAAGATGAGTCTCTTCCTCAAGCTGCAAGAGTTTTTCAAGGATGATTCGTCTTGCTCTTAATGTAAACGGACCTAAGCCAAATGTACCATCCGCTTTTTTATATACGGATCCATTTCTGCGTTTTGTGTCGCGAAATTGCGGATCGCTGCGCATTTTCAGCAACTCGTTTCTGAAATTTCGAAGAGGAATAAGTTCCGTAGCGCCGCCGTCAATGAACCTTTGAAGAGACTTGTCCTCAGTAACCATCGTACAGCACCAACAACCAAATCGTGAGTTGCCTGTTACAGGGATTTTTTCTTTATCAATTTGCCCAAGCACACTCTGTTCTTCACCCATATTTTCACCTTGATAGAGGTTGAACAGATACTTCATATCCGTGCCCCATGGGCTTCGGCAATCATCTCGGAGCAGATATTCCCATACCAGTGCATTTGGCACTTCAGTGATGGGGTTATACACATAGGCATGAGGAATATCATTATGCATATTCAAGAGTTTTCCCTCAATCTCACGCGCCGTAATCGTCTTTTGTCTGGTCAGACTTTCACCCTTGCGTACGCCAAGTAGTATTACAATTTCTCCGCTTTCCTGAATACGGTCGTTTACGTATTTATTCATAGGAGCAATTTTCAGACGGTCTGTACACCATCTGAATCCAGGAGGCTCCGGAGTGGGATATCCTAAGCCGATAATTCTGCTCCAGAAAGTTTGATCCGGCTCTGGGTAGATAATGGTAGCTTCAATCTGGAGTCTATCGCGTTGCGCCGCCTTATTGATACTCTCCGATGACGAATGCATGTATCGCTTTACGATGGGATTCTCCACCATTGTGTCGGAAGTGATTACATATATTTTTTTGTGCATAATTGATCCAGCATTTTTGAGTCTTTTCATTGCTTCATAAACTAAGCTAACCAAAAGTGTCGAATCTTTGCCACCGCTATATCCAATAAGCCACGGGCGATCGTCATGTTTATACACGATCATAATCTCGCGGATTATATCTTCAAATACTTGAAACTCTTCCTGATTTGGCATGTTGTTTTACCCCAATAATATCTTTTCTTTTTTCAATTCATCATCTGCTAACGATAATCCGAGTAATCTTTTAATCTCAATATAAGTTAAAAAGATGCCTTGCTCGTTCCGATTGATTTTTCCGTTCGGTTTAATAGCCCTGTTCATCCAACTGCTTTCATTATTTCTCAGCCAATCGATGCTTCGTAATCCTTTCAAGGATTCCTTATAATCAACCGATGGATTCTCACAATAATATTCACATAGCCTTCCGAATGCCAAGATGATCAAACCTTGTGTAGTAATATAATCTTCCCGAAGACTTTTTTTGCTGAGCTCACCTGTGTCCATTTCGTTCCATTCGCGCATGTTGGAAACGACATTTGACCAGAATTCTTTGATATATTGCTCAGCCTTTTCCGATACACCAATGATTTTGATTATCCGCTTGTGCGCCGTATAGAATGTGTTAAGAGTGAACAGGTTGGAAGAAAATTTGCTCAAATTGTCTTTTTCTTTGTCTGTATATTTGCGAAGAAACTTAATATCGTTGACAACGTTTTTTGTAATAACAGCAATTTGGTCTTTGGATTCATAAAGCGTATTCAAAGACTTGGAGGTTGTAACGGCGTGCTTGTTCAAGTCGGTAAACATCTGTTGGCTTCTCTGAAGACCTTTGTCTTTATACATAACAATGGAGATCGTTTCGTCCTTCAACGATGCATCTTCGATCAGCGCCGCTTCAATCGCCGCTTTTCTATGCTGACCGTCATTGATCAAGAATGTTGCTTCCATATCAATTTCCAGCACGCCGATTTTTCCATCAGGTTGATACGGTTTGAATTCGATTTCTCCATCAATAGATGCTGCAAGTGCAGAGAAGACATACGAATCACGGTTGTTCAGAATATAATCCCGTATCTCCGGTATTCTCGCTTCATTTAACTTGCGCTGCGCGCGATACTCCGGGGCAACATCAGAGTTGTCAGTATTGAATATTTTACTAAGCAGGCCGAGCGGGACCATGCAGGTATAGAACTCATTTCCTGCCTGATTTCCTTTGACTGCCGGAAATTGATATCGTAACATATATGCCTCCATCGATATTATACTTGCGTATATACGTAAGTATATCATATACTATAGCTTTTGTCAATAGAAAAAGGACCCATTCTGGTCCTTTTTCAAAAATTAATTATTGAACGCTGTAGCAAATGCAGTTTTCAATGAATTCAACAAAGTAAAATTATTATCATCAAAATACTCCTGCAAAAAAGCCATATATTTTTCCTTTATTGTCTCGGTCGTAGGGTGGGTTCCTCTCAAATGCAGTAATTCATTATATGAAGGCATTGAAATTATGTAGTTAATATACATTGAAACGTGTTTAGGGATGCTCTGATGACGCGATGAATACCATTCGTCAATCAAATGAATCTTGGTAATGATATCTTTGCTTTCAAGGCTTTCGTTTAGGTCTTTATCAATAATCAAGAAGTTGGTAGCTTTTTTAATATTCTCATTCAAGAACTCGCGTGGCAAATCGGCAATCTTAATGTGAATTTCTCCATCGACCCATTCCACTTTTTTGTTTTTCATAATTATGAAATGTTCAATATTATGGTTGTTCTCCTTGCCATATACCATTTTGAGCCAACCATCATTTGCACTGTAATTGTCAATCACAGAACACACAAACTCAAGTTTCTTTCCGGTATTATTTTGGAGCATATTAAAGCTTTCAACTTTTTCTTTTCTTAATAATTTTGTCGCTTCAACGACATTGCTAATTGGATTATCTGATTCCATCGCTACACGCAAAGTTTGGTCAATAATGTCCTTTGATTTTCTTTGACCACTAATCACAAACAACGTCATATACACATACAGGTTCGTCACAATTTTTCGTAGCTGAACATGAGTAATTTGTGTAGATAATTCCGGCTTTTTTGATAAATAGTAGAGAAATGTTAATAGAGGGATTTTTTGATAAATTGCTGTTCCTGATTCCTTTAACATTTCTTTGCACATTTTTTTCAAAGCAATGTGGTCATCTGTATTACTATGTGATCTACTATCGGAGCACAAATCAACAAATCGATAATCCTGCTTATCAATATTTGAGCAAAATTTTATTCCTTCTTTCCCATACTCAATCATATTGTCAAGCAACTCTTCGGTTTCATCCATAGTTTTTCCTTCAAGATAATGGCGCCCTGCAACTGTAAGATCCTTTGGCAATCCTTTGTCTTTCATTTCGAGAAGATATAAATAAATAAACTCACTTACGTCTTCAAAACCAAGGTCCCGGTATTCCATTGCTGCCTTCTTGAACTCGACCCACTTATTCTTTAATTCTTCATGATAATCATCATCAAAATTTTCAAAGCAATGACCTTTAAAAACATCCTCAACATCAAGTTTTTGTGACTTTTCATTAATATCCAAAAAAAGTTGTTCAACCGGACTTTCAAATTCATGCACATCATTAATTAAAACGAGAATTTTACAATCAAGCAATTTTTGTTTAAAATTACGAGCTTCTTCAAGATTCGAAAAACCTTCAATTTCTTTTGAAATAACATCAAAAGCTCTCGTAAAATCGTCGGATTGCTCATATATATCATCGCCTTCAATGTTTACTGAAAAAGAGTCCCCGTTTTCGCTTAAAAAAGAACCAACTGTATCATTTGAGAACAGAAAACTTCCACCTGGTTTTAGTATACTTTTTATACTATCCTGTTCGCGTCTATGTCCGTTGTAAAAATTATATAAAGCTGCCAAAATGAGCATAAATGTAGTAATTCGCTGTTGTCCATCAACTATCTCATATCCAGTATTTGTTTCGTCAACAATTACTATGCCCAAAAATTTCGATTTTTCCTTTATATCCGCAATCAAGGAGACGATTTTTTCGTTTTTCCACTTGTATTCGCGCTGATACTTGGGAATGCTAATTCTTTTTTTGTTTTGATCAAAATTTGATTCGTCAATTAGCCCCGAATTCAAATTGAACAACTTCGCAATATCAATACAAAAAGATTTCATTTGAACCTCCATTTTAATTGCTGTAATAATCAGAATCGATCTTCAGCAACTGTATTGTTTGAGCAATATTTATTCCGATTTGATACTTTATCAGCAACTCTGTTAATAAATCTCCATCAATGAGCTTAATATTCTTCTGCTGCCTCTCCACAAAAGAAATAGCTTCTTTAGTAAAATGCGACGTTGTAATAAATACGCCTTTTTGAACATTTTCCATCGCTCCGACAAATGCCTGAACGGTTTCTCTTCCTACATTCTTCTTACCATATCTTTTAGCTTGAATGTAAATCAAGTCCAAGCCCAGCTTGTCCTCATTAATTATCCCATCTATTCCACCATCGTGTGATCTTCCAGTTATCTTACCGGCTGTATTATCATAACCATATCCCATTTTTAATAATAAATCCATCACAAGCTGTTCGAAAAAATCAGGAGAATTATTTAAAACCAAATCAAACACTTGCTGGCGAATAGAAAATAGATGCTCATTATACGCCGCGCCAATTTTTTCTTCTGGCAACAATTCCGCATTGTCAATCGCCGGTGATTTTGATGTGATATTGCAATTATCATTGCACAATGCAAAGAGCGGTTTTTTTCCTTTATACCCAGCAATAGCGAAAAGTTTTACTGGATATGCAGTTGGAAAATCCAACCCTCTACAACGTCTTCTAATCTGGGCGTTAACAACAGCTTTGGGGTCTTTTGCCCCAAATGAATAATACTGTTTCCTGACAATTTGCGAATACACCTCAGATGATGTTAAACCATTTTGTTCTTCCTGCAGAACGCTTATAATCGCTTCAACAATAGTCATTTTCACATCACCTTTCAACAATTTCCATAATATCGTCCATCGTACAACCGAGGGCGGTGCAGATTTTCACCAGTACATCACTGGAGACGGTCGCACCGTCTTTTTTCATTTTGGCGAGAGTTGCCGTGCTGATATGCGCGAGCTCGGCAAGTTCCTTGCTTTTCATCTCGCGGTCGATCAGAAGTTTGAATAATTTCTTGTAACTTGCAGCCATTTCACACCTCATAAAAGAATAGTCTTATGGTTATACCTATAATACCACAAAATCTGACAAAAATCAAGAAGGTTGTCCAACTTAGTTTAAAGAACTTGTAATTTATTTAACTACGCTTGTTCAACTCGTTTTCATATCTTGACAACCGCAGAGGAAAGAGTTACAATGCAAGCGACCCGGTATGCTCTTCTCGAAACCGCTTTTTCATTGTTTACTGCGTCGCAAATTCTGTTCCCTGCCCGGTGGTTTTTGACCACAGTTTGTGTCATAGACGGGATTGAAACAGGCGGGCGGACATATATAATGGAAAGCGGGTGACCACAATCCGTACCATTTACGGATTGCGGAGAGAAAATGAAAAATCGGGGGCAATGTGAACCGTTCAAACAGAACGCCGAAAGCCCCAGAAAACCGGCTTTGACCACATGTTTTACCATAGACAAAGCCGGAACACGTGGGAAATATGGGCACGAAAGTGCCAAAGACGAAATGCCGTGGAGCAGAAACGGCTAAAAAAGCATGGGCGCACCCGAAAGGATGCGCCCATTTCAGTTGGGGTGGTAGAGGCCGCTGGTTCAAGTCCAGTCACTCAGATAATGATAGAGTCGAGAACAAATCGTTTTCGGCTTTATTTTTTGCATTTTCGGGGCAAAATCGAGCGTTTTCCCACCACTTTCGCACCACCCGAAATTTCGAAATTTTTTTGACC